>Ga0114919_10002901_pt1 | contig 13867 bp, 12 predicted proteins | sample BlataG_FD_88682 | JGI IMG/M metagenome (GOLD analysis project Ga0114919, IMG submission 88682) | Deep subsurface microbial communities from Black Sea to uncover new lineages of life (NeLLi) - Black_00105 metaG | ecosystem: Environmental > Aquatic > Marine > Oceanic > Sediment | place: Atlantic... | reverse complement strand
GATTATGTGAAAATATTTGCATTTACAACGCATTAGAAATAAAAAACGATAAATTAAACATAACTCCCGCAAATTGTACAGGTTGTGGTGCGTGTGCGGCGATGTGTCATTCAGACGCTCTCTCAATTCCTGGTTTTACTAAAAAACAAATAAGTGCTCAACTTAAAACGCTTTTAAAACAAAAAAGCGAATATCCCTTAATAGTTGCGTTTTTGTGTAATTGGTGCTCTTATATGGGTGCTGATCTCGCTGGTACTAGCAAATTAAATTACCCTAGCAATGTCAGATCTATACACGTTATGTGTACTGCTATGTTAAATCCTTCTTCAGTGTTTGAAGCTTTCTTTAATGGTGCAGATGGAGTCTTAATTGCGGGATGTCATCCCCAAGATTGTCACTACGACACTGGTTTTATGAAGGCAACCAATAGATTTGAAAGCATAAAGGAAATGCTTGGTGAAGCTGGGTTAAAAATGAATCGGGTTAAAATCGAAAGTATATCGGCTGGTGATGGAGAAAAATTTACGCAAGTAATATCAGATTTTAAATCTGAACTCGAGAAATTAGGTCCTATTAAGCCGGGAGAATTCACAAAACCCTCAATTACTAAGGATGGGAAGAAGAAAAAAAAAGCAAAATTGAACGAATTATAAAGAAATATAAGGATTTTAAAGCTATTTTTCTTATATTAGATTACAAAAATTTAAATCTTCCAATGATTAATAATGAAAGTTCGGGCTATTACAGTTGGACAGAAAGTTCCGTATTTAGCAGAAGATAAAGAACTCGAGAATTATATGGAACAGAAACTTCAAAGGTTTTATTCTTTCAACAACGACCTCGTTCAAAAACTCAACGGTATAGGAATCGAAGTACAGACAAAAAGATTGAGTTCCCAACCAATTTTGTCTTATGATCAGCAATTTTATTCGAGAAATTTGAACGAAACTTTAACAAGAATACACGAACAATTAAGTATTGTAGAAAGGGTCATTTCAAAGTATGAATTTGATTATTTTGCTTCTTGTACGGTCATAGCAGACGAACAAATTCAAAAATATGGTATTTATGAGAAATTACTATTAAATGAAATTCCTAATTTTATAAAACGTAGAGAGAAATTCTTCACTTCTGTACACGTGGCATCAAAAGAAAATGGGATTAACCTTTCTGCTCTTCGTTCCAGTGCAAAAATAATTAAAGCCTTATCTCAACCAGATCCATTTAAAAACTTAAATTTTTGCGTGAGTACTAATGTCCCTCCCGATACTCCCTTCTTTCCGGCAGCTTATCACATCTCAGAAGGAGCTTCTTTTGGGCTAGCTCTAGAAATGGCCGACGAAGTTGTGAAGATTTTTGAAAGTACAAGTAGTTTTGAAGAAGCACATGAGAGCTTAAAAGTAAGATTTAACGAGATATACGATTTTTTGGTGAATATCTGCGAAGAAGTCGCAACTAAAAACGGTATTGAATTTAACGGAATTGATTTTTCTCCGGCACCGTATCCAACTGCTGAGAAAAGCATTGGAACTGCGTTCGAGAAACTAAACTTTGAGTATTTTGGGGCTCCAGGATCGCTCATAGGCGTAGCTATGATAAAAAACGCCATTCCTAAAAGAAAAAAAGTAATAGGTTTTTCAGGTTTTATGCCCTCTGTTCTTGAAGATTATACGATCGCGAATAGCTTATCAGAAAATAATTTTAATTTAGATACCCTTTTGTTGTATGCAACTATTTGTGGAACTGGATTAGATTGCGTTCCTTTGCCGGGCAATATTACTGAACGAGAACTGTTTTATATTTTATTAGACCTGTGTACCATCTCTTTACGATTAAATAAACCACTTACTGCAAGACTCATGCCTATCCCTAATAGAAACGCCGGTGATATTGTAGATTTTGATTTCGAATATTTCGCGCGATCAAAGGTGATGAATTTTAGAAGACTACAAGAAACTGAGAACGACTTATTCTCTAGTAAAGAAAAAAGTATTAATTTTTTATAGTTAATTTTTTAGAATGTTAGAAATAGGTTATTCTAAATATTCTATTACTTTTCCGCTCTGAGTTATTTCGTAAAAGATGTCGCCACTGCTCTCATCCTTATTGGAATTAATGCAAAACGCTTTGATTAAATAATCAATATTATAAGTTAGTTGACTTTCTTCTTTGATTAATTTTTTTGCAATCAACAAACTAAGTAGCTCCTCTTTGGAAATCCTTTTTTCATCCTTAGAATTAACAATAGTCAGTATTTCTCTTCTTACAGGATGGTTGACGGCTTTAAGATAAATATCGTGCAAGTATTTAGTCCCCTCTATACTTTTACCAAAATCTTCCATTGATTTGTAATTTTTAAAATCAAATTCATCTGGCATATGTAAAAGAAAAGTAGAAGAAATTAAAGTTTTTTTAAATCAGAAGTAAATCTGATAATTAGTATAAGTGCTTCTTCATGATTGTTTTCTTAAAAGAAAAACATTTTATAGTAGGACTCCTATTTCTTTTTTAGTTTCAATTTAAAAAATCTGATGAATTTAAAATGAATTTTGACGAAATTAAAAAATTACTTGGTAAAGATGCGGATAACCTTTTGAATCATACATGCACAGGAATCCCAAAGGAGATGATTCACGCACCTGGTCCTGACTATATGGATAGAGTATGGGAGCATTCTGATCGAAATAATTTAGTGTTGAATAATATGGAGCGTATGTTTAACCAACGTGGGAGATTAGCGGGCACAGGTTATATATCTATTCTTCCCGTAGATCAGGGTGTTGAGCATACCGCATCCGCCAGCTTTGCGGTTAATCCTCGCTACTTTGATCCGGAAAACATTATCAAACTAGCAATAGAAGGGGGATGCAATGGCGTCGCATCTACTCTTGGGGTGTTAGGCTCCGTTAGTAGGAAATACGCACGCAAAATTCCATTTATTGTTAAGATAAACCATAACGAATTGCTTACAAAACCCGATTTGTCGGATCAAACTATGTTCGCAAGCGTAGATCAGGCATGGGACATGGGAGCTGCAGCTATTGGCTCTACAATATATTTTGGATCTGACTATTCGAGAAGACATATACAAGAAACATCAGAAGCTTTCAAATACGCTCACGAACTTGGGATGGTATGTATTCTTTGGACTTACCTTAGAAACAAGGAAGAATTCATTAAAGATGGAAAAGATTATCACACAGCGAACGATTTAGAAAGCCAAGCCAATTATCTTGGAGTTACTATAGAAGCAGACATAATAAAACAAAAGCTTTCTACTCTAAATCGTGGATTCTTAGATTTGAATTACGGTAAAACGGATAAGCTCGTTTACGAAAAATTAGCAACGGACCATCCCATTGAATGGAATCGGTACCAAGTAGCAAATTGTTACATGGGACGCGTAGGTTTAATTAACTCTGGTGGAGAAGCAGGAGGAAATGATCTTGCTGACGCTGTAAAAGCTGCAGTTATTAATAAACGATCTGGCGGTATGGGGCTCATACTTGGGAGAAAAGCTTTTAAAAAACCAACCCCTGAAGGGATAAAAATTCTTAACGCAGTTCAGGACGTCTATTTAGCAAAAGACATAACTCTCGCCTAAATTTTAACATTTTTTTTCAACATTTTTTTGTAACGGAATAAGTAAGATGCAAAAATTGGTCTACACAAAATTAATTAAAACTCAATTCTATATTATTCTTAAGTTAGAAGAAGTCATCAACAGAATTAAAAAAATAGAGTAAATAAAATGGGAAACGAAAGGTATAATCCAAATCAAGGTAAAAACCCTTATAGGGTAAGTAGAGAACCAGTAAGAGATTCAACTCCAAGTAATTTTGCAAGATCGACCATAGATTTTGATACTCAGCGAATATGCGTTTCTTGTGGTGAAGTAATTAAAATTAGCCATAACTTTTGCAAATTCTGTGGAGTAGATTTAAGTGGTATACCACCTTTAGGATATTCCGATAGAACATTAAAGGAATTGGCCTATGCAGCATTAACGGATCCTGATCCTGGTGTTAGGAAGGATGCCGTTGATACTTTAGGCGATTTAGGAGAAAGAGAGGTTTTAGGCGTTTTTTCTTACATTTTACTTAACGATTCTGATGAATCGGTAAGAAAAGAAGCAGCTGATGAGCTAGGTGACGCCCACCATCCTTACTCCCTTGACATTTTGGCTAAAGCTTTAAGAGATCAAAGTCCAATCGTACGTAAGGAGGCAATAGAGGGACTAAAAAAAATTAAAAAGAGAAATAAACCCGAAAAAATTGAAGAAGACAAAGAGATTGAAGAAGAAACTTTGGAAACAGATGAAACTGAGCCAAAAACAATTGAATTTAGCGAAATAACCGTAGAGGAAGAAGAACAAGAAGGGGAACCTTTAGAAGAAATTGAAATAGATGACGAGGAACAGAAATAAAAATAAGATAACATCTTTTGCATTAATTATCTTTCTTAAAATATATTAATCCTTACTATTTGGAATCTTTGGCAATTCTCTACGAGTTGCAGAAGTAGGTTTCTCAACTTCACCTTTGGGAGGTTGAACTCCTTTCTTTAGAACTTCTACGGCTTCAACGATTCCTTTTTTGTCATCAAAATAAACTCTAAATACGTTATGGTCTAGTTCCATTACTCCTTTAGGAAGCTTTTTCACTTCTTCCCAAACTATATCCTCAACATTTTTTCCAAAAACATCAGTTACTTTTGAAACTGCTCCATACAATTTATGCCCGAGAATGAGGTTTTGACGTTCCAAGTTTTTTGGAACGCTTATCTTTAATATTTTTTCTTTAATTCTTATTCTATCTTCTTCTGAGAGCAAATCAGTTAGTTCTGCTGCTACTTTTTTTTTGCCTATTGGGGTACCTCTAGCAAATGATGAAACAACTACATCATCAGCTTCTAAGCCTGGAGAATAGTATTCTTCATCATCCTTTTGTACACCTGCTTTTTGTTCTCTTCCAAGTCGTTCCAATTCTAAAAGACGGTCTCGTTCAACATTTCTGATGTATCGCATATCGGGAAGCTTTTCTGTTACTTCCATAGATTCCAGTCTAAACGCGTGTAAGAATTCTTGTAACTCATCTCCTTGATCAATTGAGATTATTTTACACCTATGGTATCGAGAGTCCTGAATTAAGTCTTTCTGTAATTCTTGTGCTACTCTAGAACTAATAAACCTCTTCCTTACAGGAGACTTCGAACCCTTCCAAATGAATATTCTTCTTAGATCTTCTCTTATAATTATTAGCACTTGTTCTGGATCTAAATAATTCTGAAGCTCTTCGGGTTTAATCTCTAACTTGTTTCGTTCTCCAGTGTTTTCAAGGTCATAAACTATGAATTCATCGTAGATTTCAGTCATTCTTCAACTCACTTTTATGTTTGAATTAAGAATTTAGATTTTATATTTAACTAGGGTTTATTTTAACTAAATAATCTTCTACCAAAATATAAAATTTCCAATATTAAAATCTATTTAAAAACTTACTTACTGTCATTAAAAATATCAGTTAAAAAAAAACTGAAAAAAAAACCAATTAATACCAAACTAAACTCTTGATTCTTAATGTCTTTTCCGATTTTCCTCTTTTTCGTGGTGGAGCATAATGACTATACCAAGAATGAGCATTGCGGAATCGTCGTCAAGGTCTGGAGACATTTTAATTCCAAATGTATTCTTTAGGAGACTTTTCCATAATTTTTTTTGTATTTCGGCAACTTCCTGGCCATCTTTAAAAATCCTGAATTTAAGCGTCATGACGTTTCCTTTCATCGTGAAAACCTTATTCTCATTAGGATCCTCAAACCAATATTTAGCTGGAAATGCTACGATCTTTTGTTTCAGTTTCCCAATGAATTTATCGTCCTCTTTCTCTCCTCCTCTATAAAATTTATAAGTTGAGCGAAGAGAGACTATCTTTTCTTGAACTGTTAATATGGGAACATCGTCAAGATCTCTTATTCGATAGGTATTACCAATCTTAATTAAATTTCCTCTAAAAGTCCCTAATAATTCATTGTTTAAATTCCTGATCTCACCCTTGTCCGTTAAAGAAATCATTTTTTCATTTAACATGAACTCGCGTGTTTTTTGAAGTGACATTTTTTATTTTCTCTTTTTCTTTATATTAAGGTTTTAAAGGTATAATTAAAATTTGACTTTAAATATTTTTGCTCTTTTTAAAAATTGGACTAATTAGAACTTATTAATAGGATAAGATACAATTAATATAATAAAACAACCAATTTATTAAATAATCAATTAACAAAAAGAGGTAAATTATCATAGCATTAGTTTTTAGCACTGATGGATATTTCTGTGAGGGCGAAGTGGAAAGAGAATGGAAATTTAAAATGGAGTCCGGGAAGATATTATTAACAAATACAGAGTTATCTCTTCTTAAAAAATCTAACATAAGCCTTACCGAAGTCGGGGCTTCAGTTGACGATTTTAAAGAAGGTTTTGTGATTCCCTTAACTCACATTAGAAAATCTTACACCTCATTAGTCCAAGGAATTTACGTCGTAAAAATTGAGACAAGAGATGGTCATTTATTCTCAATAACTACCGCGAATTCAAGAAACTTAGGAAAAGAAGGGAGTATAAACTTAAATGAAATGATAAATTCAACAACAATTCTCGCAAACAATAGAAAAAATTTGTCACCAAGCGCTAAAGTATCAAGAACAGAGAAGGATCCTAACGTTTGTAGTAATTGTGGACGAGAATTTGATCCTAGATGGAAATTCTGTGAAAACTGTGGTAAGGAATTATAAAAACAAAATAGAATTAAAAGAGTGATATTTAGAAAATAATTTGAATTAGTTAATTATATTCGACGACGTGGGCCTCCAAATGGACCAGGACGGCTTCCACGGCCAAAAGGAATCCCCATCATCCCCCCTCCACCGCTAGTGTCGTGCATAACATTGTCAATAGATAAAACAAAACCTAATAAAATTCTTCTATCAGTTTCGTTATCTAAAATTCTTAGAGCGTATCTATCAGCAAAATCAAAAATTCCTCCGAGGAAGACATCTCTCCACCGATCGGCTTTTTCTATTTCTGCTACCAATTTTCCCGTAGTTAAATCGTAGATTTTAAACGACCAACCAAAAAAGTCTCCGTCTGCTTCAAACCAACGCGTACCGAGAGGGTCTTCCAAATAAAATTTAGATTTAAAAAAAGTTAGTATTTTCTTTTTGATTCTAGCTATGAGTTCTCCATCAGGAGTTTTTAAATCTTGAGCACCGCGGGCAGAAATTATCTTACTGTGAATAGTGGCAACGACAGTACCATCTAATTCTTGGAGTTCAACTCGCCTTCTTATACTTAAAAGAATACGATTCATGCGACCAATTAATTTACCTTCCTCATCCATAATATCGCCGTATCCCATATCCCACATGCGTTCGTGTATCAAATAGTACGACCTATTCAAATTAAGAAGGTCACTACTTTCCAGACGAGGTTGAGTTGAAGAAGGGGTTAAACTATTTTTTTCACCCTTTTTGATTGGTTTTATAACCGCACGTAATTCTGTTCCACATTTTTCGCAGAACTTTTGATTTTCATCTATTGGGTCTCCACAATTAGGACAGCTCACAAAATCAACCTTTTTTACTCTTTATTTTTATTTTATTTTAATCATCAATAATCAACATAGTCTAATAAATGTAAGGATAGCTGTGAAATTCTACATGCAATATAAAGAAATATTTTAATTAAACTAAGTTTTTAATTATAGTATATTAAAGAAGTGGGAAAAAAATGTCAAATAAATCAACTATACCAAGTTTATTAAAATTAAAGGACTATGTGACGCTAATAGGAACGACTCTCGGTATAATCGCTCTGATTTGTGGTTCGTTTGGAACTCGATATGCGTTATCTTTAGGTTTTTTTCTATTATCAATTACGTTAGGAACGGATTTAATTGATGGGTATATCGCGAGGAAGACGGGGACCGTAAACAATATGGGCAAAGAACTAGATTCTTTAAGCGATTCACTGACTTTTGGTATAGTACCGGCCGTTTTATCGTTTCAAGCGTTTAAAACCGGGACTATTTACGATTTTATTCTCATAATCGGGTGTATCTGCTTCGCGTTAGGTGCGATTTTAAGATTAGCTAGATTTAATATTATGGAAAATCCCGGTTACACAGGCGTACCAACACCAGTAAGTTGTCTCCTAATGATTGGTTTCTTTTATAGCAACTACTTTTATGCTTTTGCATACGGTGGTTTAAATTATCCATTCTTAGACTTAGCAATTTATATCGTACCTTTCCTCTTAGCCTTTATTGGGTGGTTAAATATAACTACTTATATAAAATTTGGTGAAAAAGGTAAAAGCGTTTATGTTATGTTTATCCTGTTTGCTCCTTTATCACCCATATTCGGTATTATTGGAATCTTGAATCCGAATTTTATAGTGTCTATTATAGTTGCTATGGTTTTCTTAATATTTTCCGTACTGTTAATTGGATGGGTACTCTTACATTCGTTCATACTTAGCTTACTAAAAAAAAGAAAAGAGAATAACCACGCATGATAAATATTACTAATCTCTTTTTTTACATATAATTGTCTTATGTGTTATAATATGTGATTCTCCCATTCTTCAATGCTTTCAATAATATGGCTTATATCTACCTCGCTCAAACGACGTAAATGAGTTTTATATTGATTAATTTTACTTCTTATCTTATGTAGAGTTACACTGAATCCCTTTTTCTCCAAGATGAGATCTACGATACTTTCCATTTCTTTACTGAATTCTTCTCCATTAAGTTTGTGAAGTTTTTGAATTAAAACTCCAAAAGCATTTTTGATTAGTATTGCTGCATCTTCATTAGTTTTGATAGCTTCTTTAGTTTTTGTAGGTGCTGGTGTGGTATCCACTTTCTTAGAAGGTATTTCAATCTTATTCTGGAATTTTTCGGTTATATCTGTGATTTTTTCGGTTTTTTTAGGCTCATATGAAATTTTAGGACTCGTAGTAGCAGGTTGTTCAGTAAGTGGAGTTGTCGGTTTTGTTTGGGGCGTTTTAAAATGAGCAGAAGTGACTGGGTTTGTTACTTTTACTTCCTTTGGGGAGCTAATACCGAGAGATCGTGGGGTTTCGTGTAAACTAGCGCTAGCAGTATCCCACACGGCATTAACAACAAAAAAGAATAACTTAATAAGAGCTTTATTACTTGTAACAAATCCTATAAAATCTTGTAAGGAATTTTGCGGATCACCTTTGATTATTCCGATAAGTAAGTGGGTATCGTCGCTTTTACAAATAATAACATTATCGTTTCTAAGGGTCCGATATTCGAGGTTTTTAAGTTCTTTTAAATTTTTAACATGACTATTAGTATGAGGCTCTGAAGAAGCAATATCAATTTTAAGGCTTTTTGAAATGTTTTTAAAATCATCTAAAGCGATGTGATCTTCAAGTTTGGGAACAATAATCATTAATCGTTGCTTTGATTGAGAAATTCTAAGCATAATTTCTTCGTTGACTCTTGAGATACTCCTTGTTTGCCAGAAATCGTTGTCTTCTGAAGGGGTAGCTGACTTTAAATAACTTTCTAAGGCTGTGTTGATGGGATTATTTAAAGCAGCAACTGAGTCAACAGAATTATAAATAATTTCTTTAAAATTATCTAAAATCACGTTTTCAAAATTCTTAAGATCGTCGTCCAGATTATTTCGTTTCAATTTAATTAATTCAATTATAGTATTAATCTTCTTCTCATAACTGTTCAACATGTTAAGTAAAACCATTTGAAAATCGTTCCGAAATTGGAATGTTGAATCAATTATATTATTAAGAGATTCAATTGTGTTTTCAAATTCTTCTTCTATTAATTTGTGCAAGTTAGCAGTAAAATCTCCTAAGAATTTATTGAAATTCTCTTTAAATACTTCTTCTATTACATCTTTTACAGCTATCCCAGCTTTTTTTAATTCTAAGGAGTCGACTTTAGTGTTGATATCCTTCTTAATATTAGTGATCAATTTGATTAAATACGAAAATTGAGTTTGAGTAACACCTTTTATCGATTGTCGAAGATTTTCAAGTACTTTCTTTACAATTTTCAGGTTTTCTATACCTTCTACGATATCATCAATATCTTGTTTCTGAATTATTACGTCTTCCTCAATATCTTTCCTTAATTCTTGAGTAGCTTCAAACATAGTATCTAATTCAATTATCTTATTATTTTGGAATATAGAGGTTAAGGAATTCGATATAAGGTTTTGTACTTGATTTTTAATGTTCTCAAGGTTTGCGTTTATATTACTATAGTAATTTAAAATAGGAGTAATTGGAGGTAATGCTATATATTGTAAAACCAAGTTTGAATCTTGAAGTTTAATGGGCACTAATAAACCCGCTTCAACAAGTTCTCTTATAGTATTAGAAAAATATTCTTGAGAAATATTTGGCAAAATAGAATATAGTTCAAATAAAGATAATGGCTGTTGACCAATACATCGTAAGTATAGTTCGATTGCTTTATCTGAAAGTTGAATGTTTTTTAATAATTCTTCCATATTGGTCTCATTCCTTTTTACTTTTAATAATAAGTAATATCAATATTTATTTTTTAAAGTTTTTTAGATTAAAAAAAATATTTAAACAATAACTCTCTACACTAAATTATAAAGATTTTAGGTTTTAAATATTATTATGAGCCCATATGAGGATATTTTCTTCTACTTAGATTTAACTAAAGAAATTTTAAAGAAGAAGGAAGTCATTAAAGCTATCAAGTATTATATTTCTGAAAGAAATAAAACTACTATTAAAGGACATTATGGTTTACTGATTTTTCAAGAAGCAGGTAACCCTATATTTATAACAGATAAGAAAGATTCAGATATTATAGAAAACGCCATTGAAGAAAACTGGAAAACTCGTCCTAAGAAGCAATCATTCTTCGAAAACGGACTCTTTTATATTTTTTCGTATATAGCTGAAACAGTAAGAAAGAAATCAAGACACAATAGAATTATCGTAATAACTGATACCCCCAGCGATCTATCTGAAGATTATACAGAAGCATTATTTGGTTTAGTTTCAAAAATCAAAGTAATACCAACTTTCATAGATATTATTAGAGTCTCAGAAAAAGAAGAAAGGTTCTTTAGAGACGATGTAAAGCTAAATATTTTATCAAACGATACTAATGGTGGAATGTTTTATTTATCGGAGAAGAAGGACTTCATTACTATAATAAAAAAATTAATCAAATCCAAAACTTTAGTAAATATATTTGAAAAACAGTCAGATAAAATCAAAATTAATAAGGAGGACTACGATTTTTATTCTCGCTTAGCTAAAAAATTAATACCCTCAGATCCAAGTGATGTGGGTCAGAAATGTCATCTTTGCCAAGAAGAAATTTGCCCTTGTTGTGCTGATATAAACGACAGATTACAGATTTGTGAAAGTTGTAAAAGCGCGTTTCACAGTTGCTGCGTGACTAATTATACAATACAAAATAATGTTGGAATACCTCATATTTTTCGATGCCCAAAATGTGATATCCTTTTAAAAATTGATCAAGATGAAATTGTAGCACCATATGAAGATACAACTGATTCAATTGAAGATTACATAGAAAAGGAAGAAAAATATACAGAATTAGTAGAAGATCTAACTATGGCGGAACCTGATCAATTTTACGCTGAAGAACCATACCAAGAGCCTAATTTAACTCTTGATATTACCGCTGGAGAGACCCAAGAAGAAAAGCTCCAAAAAATCAGGATTGGTGGGTTTTTTGGAAAAACATATACCATTAAAAAAGAAGGCGATAAACTAGTTTATCAAAAAGTTTCCACTCCTAATAATTCTGAAAGGAATGATAATGCAAACAAAAACAAAATTGATCTCGTTTCAGAACCAAAACTTAAAAAAGTTGAAGTTCCACAACAATGGAATGTTCCCGGAAATGAGAATGAGTCAAAAAATAACGGAAAAGGACCAAGCTTTATCAATTGTCCTAGCTGTGACACCCAGATTAATCAAAAAGATAATGACAACCATTCTTGTCCGTATTGTGGACACAAATTCGACGTTTGAAATTCTTTTATCTTTATTTGTGAATTTATTGGTTTAAAAAATAAGAACTTAGGAAAGATCAATAAAAATAAATAAAAATTCTCTTATCAATTTATGTAACTTCTCTTCGTTTTAGGATAAAATTTATACTACATCTGGAACTTAATATGGATAAGAAAACGTCAGTGAACTCCGAAGAATTTATATTTTATATTGATCTCATCACAGATTTTATTAAAAAAAAGAATATTATCAAAGCTATTGGTAATTTCATCAGAGAAAAAACTAAATTTAACACTTTAAGTTCGTATGGATTGTTAATTTTTCAAAAGGACGATAATCCTGTAACATTATACGAGGAGACTGATTTTGAAACAATTTCTGAACTCATAAATGAAAAGTGGGAAACTAAAGAAACGGAAAGAAGCTTTTTCGAAAACGGATTATTTGAAATATTAGCTTATGTCTTTAGAAAGAGTAGGGACGCCCGAAAAGACTATAGAATAATTATTTTATCAGATACTCCGAGTACTTTATCTGCCGACTATCACAACGCGCTTTACGATCTTTTAATTAAAGCTAAAAAATTCGATACTTTTATTGATATTATTCGTGTAGGAGATGAGAAATTCTATAATGACGATGTTAAATTAAAAGTTGTAACCAGTGAAACTCATGGAGGAGTTCTCTATTGTAACGATGCGAAATCGTTATTGAACATTATTATTTCCTTGATTCAGAGTAAATCTGAATTTAATGTTGTTCAAACTGATGCGAACAGCCAAATCTTAAAAGAAGACAAAATATTTTACGAAAAATTAGCTGTAGACTTAATCTCATTAGATTCTGATGAGGAAGAAAAGTGCGACATATGCGAAAAAGAAGTGTGCCCTATATGTAGTGCATACTCTGATGAGGTTCATAAATGTTTTAATTGTAATGTGAGATACCACGCATGTTGTGCTGCTGATTATTCTATTTCAAATAATATCGGATTTAACCATGTATTTAGGTGCATTCAATGTGATACTTTATTAAAATTAGACGAAGAATATGTAGATATGATTTACGAAGAAGAATACGAAGTACAACGAGAAAATGAATTAATTTCACCTGATATTATCGAAGAGAGCATTGAAGAAGATCCCCTTGAAGAAAATTTAATCGAAGAGCAAGTAATTGAAGAGCAAGTAGTTGAAGAAGATTACAACCAAGTAATAATTGGTGAGGGGATTCTCAACCCCGAGAAACTTAAATCTCCACCCAGTTTGGGTAAACCTCCTTCAATTGAAACTCCAAGTAAAAAAGTTAGGGTTGGAGGATTTTTTGGTCAAGTAGTAACGGTGAAACCTAACGGCTCAAACAATAACCTCGTTTCGTCAGCAACGGGATCCGTTGAAAAACTCTCCGAAGGATCAACTCATGTAGAGGAGAAGCTCTCAATCACAACTTTAAGGCCTCCTAGAAGAAGCACAGTTAAATTATGTAAAATGTGCGGTCAAACCTTAATTGGTACTTCTACTTGTACAAAGTGTGGTTTTAAGAATTAATCAATTAAATAATATTGTTTTATAGGTCTTTTGTTCGTTCTTCTCCTAATTGATATGAAATTGACAAGCAGTGTATCAACAATACAAAATTTTTAAAATTACACCAATTTAATTTGTGAATAGGCCAATTCCAATAAAATTAAAACAATGATATCTTCTCCAATACAATGACCGTAGAGGATATGGATAAAGCTCAAGTTAATCCAATAGTTTCCAAAATAAGCATGTTCTTATCGGG
>Ga0114919_10002899_pt1 | contig 13870 bp, 17 predicted proteins | sample BlataG_FD_88682 | JGI IMG/M metagenome (GOLD analysis project Ga0114919, IMG submission 88682) | Deep subsurface microbial communities from Black Sea to uncover new lineages of life (NeLLi) - Black_00105 metaG | ecosystem: Environmental > Aquatic > Marine > Oceanic > Sediment | place: Atlantic... | reverse complement strand
CCGCATTCTCCTGCATGACACGTCTCGCTCACTGCACATGATAATCCACCTCCTCCGAGGTCCTTCATCCCGCTTATCAAGCCCTTCTCATTCGCTTCTAATATCGCATGCATTAGCGGTTCTTTTGTTATCGGGTCGCCAACTTGAACGGCACTTCTGAATTCCTCCTCCCCTGTTAATTCCACCGAAGCAAAAGTAACGCCGTGTATGCCATCTCTGCCTGTTTTACCGCCGACCAGAACAAGCACCTCACCCGCCTTCGCCATGCTTCTTCTCAAATCTGTCTTTTTCATTATGCCTACGCATCCCACGTTCACCACGCAATTGCCTACATAACCATCGTCGAAATAAACCATGCCCGCACACGTTGGAATGCCTATACGATTTCCGTAGTCGCTTATCCCTGCAACAACACCATTAAACAAAAACCTTGGATGCTTCACCTCAGCGGGAAGTTTTTTGTCCGGATAAATTAGATGCCCAAAGAACAAAGGGTCAATTAATGCTATTGGCTGTGCACCCATGCAGATTACATCCCTGACAATGCCTCCTATTCCCGTTGCAGCACCCCCATAAGGTTCGATTGCTGAAGGATGGTTATGGCTTTCGAATGCCACTACATAAGCATGCTCTTTATCAAATTCCACGACTCCTGCATCTTCTTTTATCACTAACATATTTTGTGGCGCGTCAATACCAAAAATGAATTCCTTGAGGATTTTTTTTGAGCTTTTGTAACAGCAATGCTCTGACCATGCCTGTGCAATACTTTGAAGCTCCACATCCGTTGGCTCTCGGTTTTTCGACACGAAATATCGTTTTATCCTCTTCATCTCATCTAAATTTAGCGAGAGCCCCATACCTCCGCTTATATCTTTCAATTCTTTTTCCTGCACGTCCCTTATTCTTACCTCAAACCTTTTCATGGTCTCGTGAAGAATTCACCTTCTTTTTATTTCTTTTAAAGCATTTTCTTAGTTTTTCTTTTAGCACAAACCTTTTCTTAGAAAGAAAAGCTTTACCAAAAGAACGTATTTGTTTTTCTTTTAGCACAGGTTTTCTTTTTTGTAAAAAGAAAAAGTGTTTTGTAAAAAGAAAAAATGTTGGAACAAAAGAAAGCTTTCCTGGATGTTGCTGTTAGTATTTGCCCTTATTGTGGAACGCCATACGCAGATGCAAGCTGGTATGTCATAGAATTGGGCAGTGATGTTGAATGTGGAGTCTGTGGAAGGACCTGGAACCCAAAAACATCAAAGGTGGATAGGATTTTACTTGAATTCCTGTTAGACGAGAATGCGAAAGTCGTAGAGGTGAAAAAGAAAAAGCGAATAAAATGAGTGCGCAGAATACAATTCGTTTATTTTTAATATAATAAAACAAGTATTTGTATATTAAGGGAACAAAGGCGAGATTTTACGAGATTAACACTAAAACTTTTTAGAAAAAAGTTTTATCAAAAGCCAGTTTCTTTGGTAAAGCTTTCTTTCTTAAAGAAAGGTTTCTCGTGAAAATCTGTGTAATCTGAGGGGTTACAAAAGGAGCAAAACAAACAATAAAACAAAAATGCACTGGTCTTCGGTAATCGCAAACGACATCGTAGAGCGAAGGAAAGAGAAAAAGCATGTTGTTGCTACTGGTATTACACCCTCTGGCGATATTCACGTGGGAAACCTGCGGGAGATAATAATTGCTGATGCCGTGCATTCTGCTCTCGTGGATATGGGCGTGGATGCAAGACTCATCTATGTCGCAGACACTTTCGACCCTTTACGGCGAAGATACTCTTTCCTTCCCGAAGAATACGAAGCGCATGTGGGAAAACCTCTTTCGGAAATGCCAGACCCCGATGGGTGCCATTCGTCTTATGCCGACCACTTTCTACAACCTTTCCTTGATTCTTTAGCTGATTTAGGTATAAAAATAGAGATTTTCAAAGCCGATGAGATGTATAAGTCAGGGATGTACGTGGACGTGATAAAGAAAGCGATTTCGAGAAGAGAAGAATTGTCGAGGATAATAGAGGAAGTTTCGGGTAGGAAAGTGACAGCGGAATGGACGCCCTTTAATCCTCTTTGTGATGCTTGTGGCAGAATAACATCCGCAATTGTAAAAGGATACGACATGGACAAACAAGAGGCATATTACGAATGCGAATGCGGAAACAAGGGTGTTGCTTCGTTTAAAGACGGTGGTAAATTAGCATGGCGAGTGGACTGGGCGGCGAGATGGAAAATCCTCGGTGTTACAATCGAGCCTTTTGGCAAGGACCATGCTGCTCCTGGCGGCTCTTTTGACACCGGAAAGAGAATATCCACAGAAATCTACAATTACGAAGCACCGTATCCTATCCCTTTTGAACACATTCTCTTAAAGATGAAAGAGGGGGAGGGAACGAAGGCAAAAGTTACTGCTATGTCCTCTTCCAGGGGAACGAATATCCCGGTGCATGAAATATTAGAGGCAGTGCCGCCGGAAATTTTAAAGCATGTTATTTCGAGAGTGAGACCAGAGAAGCATATAGAATTTGACCCTTCTTTACCGCTACTACACCTGATAGACGAATACGAGCGTGAAATAGGAGGAATAGGAAGAGGTGTTGCGTGTAAAATCCCCTTCAGGCATTTTATAACCCTCGTGCAAATTGCACGTGGCGATTTTTCTGAACTCCTCGAAGTAATCAAAAGAAGTGGATATGAGGTTCATGAAGAGAACGAAGAGGAAATAAAAGAGGTAAGGAAAAAAGCTAAGTATGTGGACAATTGGCTGCGGAAATATGCACCTCCGAGCTTGAAGTTCGAATTGCAATTGACGTTACCGGCAGAAGAAATAAAAGGGTTGTCAGATGCGCAGAAAAAGGCATTGATGCTAATGTCACAGGAAGTAAAGGAAGGTATGAGCTTGAGTGCCGCAGACTGGCATGATAAAATATATGAGGTCGCATTGGCTACAAACATGGATGCGAAAGAGGTATTCAAAGCAATTTATATCGCATTGTTGAAAAAACCTTCGGGACCACGTGCAGGCTGGCTACTTGCATCTCTGGACACTGAATTCCTGAAGGAAAGATTTGGAGCGGCGGTGGAAATGATGCGTTGATGAAGTCGCCGACTTCTCCCTCCTATTAATATTTATGAATATTTTAGTAAAGTATGCGATTAGAAAAATGGTCTAACTAATGTTCTGCGTATTAATCTTTCGTCGTTCGTGATTTGCTTATATATCAATTGGCTATCAAGAGCTTATCTACCGATATTCTCACGCATTCTTCTTTTTACACTCCCCCCTTACAAAGCAGAAAACACGCTTTTTAACGCGTCTATCCAGTAACCCGCGAAACCACCAATGAAATCACCTATTTCAATCGCTGACATATCTTCCGGAAGGGGCGCACTTCCAGAGAGAATGGGCAGTAAAATGAACAATGCAACCACCACCACCACAATTATCGGTACGATTTTCATTTTCCCTCTTTCCCTTTTATTTCTCTTATTTGTTCTATTATTTGTACAATAAAAACATATTTATATTTATCTATCGTTTCTAATTGTTCACGACCTCAATTAGATTGAAAATCCGGTATGCATACCCTTTTTGGCTGGCAGAGCTTTTAAAAGCGAACAAATAAGAAAAGCCGTTCCGGAAACTAAAACAATCATTGCTCCTGAGGGTAAATCAAAAAGGTAGGAGAACCATAGACCCCCTGTGGTAAAGATAGCACAAAGGAAGACAGAAAGGAGCATCATACCCTTCATGGTGTGTGCAAATTGCCTGCTTATCGCTGCGGGGATGGTTAACAGAGCAATGACTAAAATGACACCAACAACCCTTATCAGTACTACTACGGTCAACGCAATCAGGCATAAAAGGACAAGATATAATCGCTCTGTGTGGACTCCGAGAGTAGTTGCAAAATCTTCATCGAAAGAAATAGCCTGGAACTCCTTATGGAGCGAAAACACCACGGAGATTATAACAACAGCCAAAATAAGCATTAGAATTATGTCTGAAGTAGGCACTGTCAAAATACTTCCAAATAGATAGCCGAAAAGCTCCGGGGCATAACCCGGACTCAATGCAATGAAAATGACACCCAATGCCATCCCCATTACCCACAGGATTCCAATTGCCGTGTCTTCTGGTATTTTTGTTCTCTTGCTTATTACACCCATGCTCAGTGCCGCAGCGATGCTAAAGGGCACCACTCCTAAAACAGGGTCTATACCAAGGAAGTATCCCAGTCCAATACCACCGAATGCAGCATGAGCAATCCCACCGCTGATGAACACGATTCTCTTCACCACTACGTAGACGCCAATAATCCCGCATGCGATACTGGCTAACAACGCCGCAATAAGTGCGTTTTGCATGAATTCATATTGCAATATCTCTATCATCTTTCCTCCTTACGTAATAAAACAGGTATTCCTGTGCATATCCCGCGAAGTTACCGAAATAGTCTCGTGCAAAGGAGCTTAATTTCGTGTATTCTGAAGCAGTGAGCGTTTTCTCCTTCACATTATTACCTCTTGGAATCTCCTTTCTGAGATACATCCGGTACATCACACGCCTGACCCAGACGTCAATGGGAAACGCCTCTAACTTACCAAAAGAGAATAAAGAAACGCAATCCGCAACTTTTGGACCCACTCCCGGTAATGAAAGCAGATTATGCCTGAGGTCGGCATAATTCATTTTCTCCAGTTCCTCAAGCATGTTTGGATTGTTCTCAAGTTGCATTGCGATGTCCAATACATATCTCGCTCTGTATCCCAGTTTACATTCTTGTAATTCGATTACACTCGCACTCGCGAGTTTTTTCGCTTCAGGAAAGGTAAAGAAGGATTTACCATCAAAAACAATTTCCTTTCCAAACTTTTCACCCAGATTGCGAATCATGTTCCCAATAGCAGGGATACTGGCATTTGTCGCACAGACATAAGAAATCAAGCATTCCCAAGCATTCTGTCGGACAATCCTTAACCCGTAAAGTGCCCGGATAGCTTTGTTTATTTCTGAATCCTTATTTATCGAACGAAATATACTAAGAAGGTCATCGTCAAAGCGAAAATAATGTTCTATAAACTCCTTCCCCTTATCTTCTGGATATGTCCTGAAAACCAGATTATCGCCTTCCTGTCTCACCTTGAGGACGTTCTCATTCTCAATCCCATACCACCATCCATCCACTTTTTCCCATCGAAATACCTGACCACAACTTACTGTGTAATCCAGATTAAATGGCGTATTAATATTAAGTTTCATTTCCGATGCTCCTTTAATACTCTATGGGGAATGCCATGAGCGATTATCTCTACTGGGCACTGATAAGTGGCTTCCAGGTCTTCCGCAGTTAGCTCTTTTGAGTTATGGTAAAATAGCCTGCGGTTAAGACATGCGATTTTATCCACGTAAATGGAAACCGCACTGATGTCATGCGATACTAAAACAATCGCCATTTGCTGCCTCAGTTTTTCAAAGAGTTCATAAAGCTCGGTTTGCATGGGTGAATCAACGCTTGCCATTGGTTCGTCCAATAGAAGTAGTTTCGGCTTGGCTACCAGTGCGCGAGCGATAAAAACCCTCTGCTGCTGCCCTCCTGAAAGTTTCCCTATTTGAGAATCTTTATAATCCAGCATCTCCACTGTCTCCAGAGCATCATGAGCAAGCTTCTTATCCTCTTCACTATATCTTTTGAACCGTTTCACATGCCCCAAACGTCCCATTAACACTACATCCCAAACGCTTACCGGGAATTCTCGGTCGAAAAGGCTGTATTGAGGAACATAGCCGACAAATTTCCTGCCCTTCTCAGGAGTGTGTTCAAAAACTGTGACATTACCGCGACTCGGCTTTAGTAAGCCAAGGATAACTTTTAGGAGCGTGGTTTTCCCTCCTCCATTTGGTCCTATTATCCCTAAGAAATCATGCTGATTTATGGACAGGTTAACCTCCTCCAACGCCGGCACACCGTCAAAATGCACCCATACGTCTTCCAACTTTACTATCGTCCGTCCGTGTTGCATTATTATTCTATCCTATTCCATTTCCAGAGCGAGTGAAGCTGCTACACTTCGCATACTGGCAATATAATCTCGAGGTAGAGGGTCCATAAAAACCGTCTGCCCACCAATCTCGTGTGCAATAGTTTCGGCATCTTTTGTTGCAAATTGCGGCGCTACGTAAATATACGACAGGTTGTATTGCCTTGCTTTATCCACGCAATCTTGGATGACTTTAGGTGTTGGTGCTTTTCCCTTATGTTCAATCGCTATTTGCGTTAGAGCATATTCCGCGGCGAAATAGCCAAATGCAGGGTGATAAATCATAAAGACGCGGTTTCCGGTAAAACCGTCAAGTCGCTCGTGGATGTATATGTCAACGTCATTGAGTTCTTGTAGATATTTGTCGCGGTTTGCCATATAATACGCCTCGTGCTCGGGGTCCACCTGGCATAGCCCATCGCAGATGTTCTCCACCGTAACAATGGCATTGACAGGAGAATTCCAAATATGTGGGTCTTTTCCCATCTTCGTGATTCCTTCGGCGCAATCAACAACTTGCATATCGGGATTGACACTCATGATTTTGTCCATCCATGCTTGTTCAAATTCTACGCCTGACCCTACCTTGAAGTACACTTTTGCTTTGCTCACTTCCTTTAACTGACTTGCTGTCGGCTCATAGGTATGGGTGCTCGCTCCTGGTGGCACCATTACCATGACTTGCACGCGGTCGCCACCTACATTTTCCACGAAATCCTCTTGTGGAAGTATGGTTACAACCACTCCAATCCCTTCTTCGCCCGCAACCTTTTCCTCTTCAGGAGTAATGCACCCACTCACGGCAATCACAAATGCAGCGGCTATCAACATTCCAATCACTATCCCTTTTCTATTATTCATCTTTTCTCGTTTATCTCTTAAATTTTACTGCGATAATTATTAGAAATTAGTAGTATTTAAATAAATTGTTAATAAAATTTATAGGAGTATTTATAAGTGAGTTATTAATAAAATTTAGAGGAAGAAATGCCAATAATCAGCGTCTCGTTAACAGACGACATATTGAAGGAGCTCAACAAGCTTCAAAAGGAGCTCGGGTTCTCTGGAAGGTCTGAAGTGATGAGAGCAGGAGCAAGAATGCTACTTGCTGATAATAAGGAAAAAGAGGCGTTGGAAGGCTGGCTGAACTCTGTGCTTTTGCTCATTCATGCGCAGAAAGTGGAGGATACGGTAACAGAGGTGAAACATGAATTCGAGGATATAATAAGCACTCAGATTCATAACCACTTGCGAGAAGATAAATGTCTCGAAGTGTTCATTTTAGAGGGTGACGCTGCTCGAATAAAGCAACTGGTCAAATTGTTCCGGACGAGCGGGAGAATGGATTACGTTAAGTTGATTGTGGCGTAACAACACTTTTTCTTTTTTTAGAAAAAAAAGAAAACCTGTGCTAAAAGAAAAAAAAGAAAAAAAAATCTGCGTAAATCAGTGTAAATCTGTGTCTTAAATAGAAGGAAGCTATACTTTATATACAATAAAAAGGAGAACAAAATGCAGGTAGTGATAAGCGACCCGAAAACCGGGAAAGCATATAAAGTGGAAGGTAAGGATACGGAAGCCAGTGCTTTATTCATCGGAAAACGAATAGGGGAAGTTGTGGATGCGGATATTTTAGGCTTGGGTGGTTATTCGTTGGAAATAACCGGTGGTTCGGATAAAGGTGGTACGGCGATGCGGAAAGATGTTTCGGGCTCCGCAAGAAAAAGAATCTTAATTACTTCGCCACCAGGTTACCGACCAAAAGAGAAGGGTAAAAGGAGAAGGAAGTCCGTTCGTGGCAACGAAATATCAACGGAGCTATCACAGATAAATGTGAAAATAAATGAGTACGGGACAAAGCCGATTGAGGAACTATTTGGAAAAGAAGGGGAAGGGGAATCGTGAAAATATAGAAAACATTGACTGACTAAAAGAGATAACATCACTCTAATCGTTTTTATTTAGTTCCCTTTATCTCTCCTGCTATGTTCTCGTGCATCAACCGTTTCACTTCTTCCATATCGGTTGTCTGACCAAGGACCCACATCAACTTTACCAGAGCAGTTTCCGGCAGCATAGCCTCTCCCTCTATTATTCCTGCACGAAGTAAATCGCGACCTGTATCGTAAACCCTGTCGCATATCGTGCCGTATAAACATTGAGAAGTCATCACAACCGGTATGCCCCGTTTTATTGCTCTCGCCACGGTTGGAATCCACTCTGCCGATACATGCCCTAATCCTGTCCCTTCTAATACAATGCCTTTGTATCCCTGCGCTATAAAGGAATCGAGTATTGCCGGATCGGCACCAGGATAGAACTTTACAAGGCAGCATTTATCCTCAAGCTGGTCGCTCAGTTCTAATTCTTTCTCACCTCTCTTCGTATAAGCAGATAAGAACTCAAACCTTATATTATTTACATCGAAGGCATCATAATACACCTTTCCTATTGGAACGTCGTTTACCGATTGAAAAGCGTCACGTGCGGAAGTATGCAACTTCCTCACTTTCGTGCCCCGGTGAATGAAACAGAAATTGTCTGAGGTACTGCCGTGCATCACTACTACAACCTCTGCAAGGTCGCTGCACGCAACTTTTGCTGCGCATATCGCATTCATTGCAGCATCGCTGGAAGGGCGATCGGAACTGCGCTGCGAGCCAACAAGAACGACAGGCACAGAGGTTCGCACCATAAAAGAAAGCGCCGCGGCTGTGTAACCCATTGTATCTGTGCCGTGCGTAACAATTATACCTTCCGCACCGTTTTTTATCTCGGTATAGACCTCGGCTGCAAGCGTACGCCAGTATTCGGCACGCATATTCTCGCTCAGTATGCTGTAAATTACTTTTCCTTTGATGTTTGCGATTTGTGCTAATTCCGGGATTGCATCAAGTATATCTTCAGTGGAGAACTGAGGAGAAACCGCACCGGTTCTGTAATCCACTTTAGAGGCAATTGTGCCGCCGGTAGAGAGGATGGACAAAACGGGCAAACCTTCTTTTGCTTTTCTTATTGTACTTTGCTTTCCTTCCATTGTCCCTTCTTTTAGTTTTTTTAGTTCTTTTAATGCTTCTGCCCTGTCCATAACCTCTATTTCCACATTTTCCGGTCGTATACCAATATTGTAGCCGGTATCGAGTTTTATAACCACGTTTCTTGAAGCTGCTGGCATAACAATGCCTTCATAAACGACAACGCTACTGTCTGTTCTCTTCCTTATCCTTATGCGGTCGCCTTCAACAAAGCCGAGTTTTTGCATCAAAAGAATATCTCAAATGAAAAGATAAAAATGCTTATATACCCAACTTTAATAAACATTACATTGGTAGTTTTTAAGAATAGAAAACTAAGATAAAAAAAAGAGAAAGGGGGAAAAAAATGAGCGGGCAAACATATGATGTAGATGCGAAAGGGGATAAAATAAATATTTTTAAAATAGGCAGTCTGTGGTGCTTCAAGTATTTCTTCGGCGACCGGGAACTCTTTATGGGGTTATCTGAATACTACAACCGGGATAAGTACAGATTTGAGCTGAAAAACGTGGGCGAGAGGAATAAAGTGATGAAATATCTTGAGGAGAAGGGGTTTGAAACCGCCTTGATTGAGGATACGTCGGAATATACGGTGAAAATTGACAGGTTTAAGAAGTATGCACCAATTCTGAGGAATTCGATTGACTCTACGGAGAGGGAAAAGGAGAGGGAATTTATAATGAAGGATTTGGCTTCTGTGGAGGAGGCGATAGGGCAGGGTGCAGAGAAAAGTTCGGCAACGTTGAAAACTGATTGAAGTTCAGCCGAAGGAGGTATATCTGAACTTGAGTTCGGATATACGGAGTTATCGGAAATGCGCCTAAGGAAAAGGTGACAGCATAATGATAAAAGTATATGTTGATACTTCGGTATTTGGTGGATGTTTTGATGTTGAGTTTGAGGAATGGTCTAACAAACTAATAGAAGAGTTCAAGGCAGGTTTAAAAGTCCTTGTAATTTCAGATTTAACATTGAAGGAACTGGAGGGGGCACCATCGAATGTAAGGAGCTTAGTTGAGGAAATACCTGAAGAACATAAAGATTATGTCATTTTAAATGATGATGTGAGGGGGTTAGCACGCCATTATATCGAGGAGGGTGTTGTAGCGAGAGATATTTGGTGGATGCTCATCATATAGCCATAGCAACAGTTAACAAGGTTGATATTGTGGTGAGTTGGAATTTCAGACATATAGTGAACTTGACCAAGATCAGACTTTATAATTCGTTAAACCTTAAATACGGATATCCATTATTAGAAATAAGAAGTCCAAGAGAGGTGCTTTATGAAGGATAAAAAATTTGATGCGGTAAGAATGATGAGAGAGATTCGGGATAAGTTGAGTAAAAGATACAGTGAAGATCCAGAGGCTGAGAAAAGAGATTTGGACGCTATAAAGAGAAAATATGGGATAAAGGGCTAAAAATGAGAAGGCGCACTTCCGATAACAGAGCGTATCTGGCTACGGCTATCGCCTTCGCCCAAATTCCCCTTTGGGGAACTTCAGATACGCTCGGGGCGTTATATGATAATCCGCTAAGGATATGAAAAAGAGAATTAAGCCCACAAAACCTTATAATATCCTGCTAAGTCTAAAGTTTTCTATTTTTATCTTTAAGAGCTTTTCTAATCTTTTGTATTCCTGAATATCAACCACATAGAATTTTCTACGACCTACCCCTTCCTAATCACAAAAACCTCTCCTTCCCCCTCCTTTTCCTCTTTCTCTTTCTCTACCCCAAACTCAACATCCAAAAACTTCTTCGTCACGTACACGTTCGTTTCGAGATGTTTCGTAACTTCACGAACCTTTATCTCCGATTTGCCATCTGCAAGCGCAATATAAGGAATAAGCTGGTCGGCAAGATGGACGTCAACAGTTGATGCAGATTCTAACTCTTCTACAATGTTTCTTGCAGCTTCTTCACCAACGAGCTCTGCCCTTTTTCCTCTTTCTCCCAACGCGCTGCCACTTTTGTAGCCACACCATAAAGTTATACCACAGCCCGTCGTCCTCTCATCCCCCTTCTCTATCTCCGTTTTTATCTCTACATCGTAGCCTTTTTCATTTAATATCCTTTCCGCAGCTTTCGCCTGTCTTTCTGCCACGTGCGCTGGCAGACCACAGGAATGAGAAACGCCTTTTATAATGCCTTCCCTTTCGCTTTTTAGTAAAACTATTTCTTTTAAGTAAGCCCTTACAGGGCTTGCGGGATCGTGGGGCAGAGCCCCACAATGCGAAGGAGCTATTGCTATTCTCGCTTCCACCAACCCACCCCCTTTTGGATAATAACCTCTTCTCTTCACATCGAGATGCACATCACCACCCATCTCGTGAACGGCTTTGAGAAACACCTCAGTGTAAAAATCCATTGGAGGCGACCATTTAACGTCTGTTCCTCCTTTTATACGCACCTTCGTTTCGTTATCCGCAAAAAGCGCAACAGGAATAAGACATTGCAGCAGTAGAGTTATGCTTCCCGCAGTGCCTATGTCCATTTCACCTTCAAATCCTTTTAGCGTACCCGGTGAGAATTTTAACCCTGAAGAACGCAACTCCAGCCCCTCTGTCTTCCCTCCTGATAATTTTTCTACTGCTTTAACAGCATGCAAATGCTGTGCTGCAAGTCCTGGATTAGGTCTGTTCGCTCTTATGTTCTTTATTTCTACTTCTTTTCCTGTTATCCCAGCAAGTGCAATTGCAGTTCTTATTATCTGCCCGCCACCTTCGCCATAGGTACCCTCTATTTGAATCATAAAACTTTCTTTCTTTTCCAAAGAAATTACTAAGAAAGAAACATTTTTATTTATGAAATTAAAAAGCAATCACGAGAAAGTCTCGAGCTGCGAAGAGGAGATGAAGCCTATGCCTCTTTTAAAGCTACTTCGGTGCATGTGGTAAGGTGATAAAGCGTATTAGAGGCTTGGTTTTTTAGCGGTTTGGTTTTTCGGCTATCAAATACAGTTTGACTTTACAAGGATTGTCAGTAACCACACCTTCTACGCCAAGTTCAAGCGCTTTCTCTAAATCTTCCTTCGTGTTTATGGTCCATGGATATAGTTCTATTCCCTTTTTCAATGCTTCAGCAACGAAATTTCTGTTTAACCTCGGAAATTTTGGGAATATAACGTTTGCCCTTGCGTCAATTGCTATTTTTACAGGAAAAACCGGCAACGAGGAAATTATTACTCCTGTTTTCATTTCAGGTTTCAGCTCCTTTATTTTATGTAGAGAAGCGTGATAGAACGAAGAGATTATAATTTGTTTCTTTATTCCTGCTTTCGCTATTTCATGCAACACGATTTCTTCCATCTCCTCCTCTTTCAGCTCCACAACCAACTTAATTCCAAGATTCTCTGCGAGCAAAAGCACTTCAGATAATTTCGGAATGTTTTCTCCTTTTCCAGCGTCAAGGCTTCTTAACTGCTCGAATGTTTTCTCACCAACCTTTCCTATTCCACTCGTCGTTCTCTCCAGAGTGTCATCATGAATCACGACTATTTCACGGTCTTTACTAAGTCTGACATCAATCTCTACGGCGTCAGCACCGCACTCAAAAGCCCTTTTGATGGCTCTGAGCGTGTTCTCGGGCTCTTCTGCTCTTGCCCCGCGATGAGCTATTATTTTCATTAAATCTTTCTTTTCTTTGAATTTAAATTTAAAAAGAAGATTTGATTTTATTAAAGAAACGTTCAATTTCAAAAAGGTTTTATGACTGTTATATTAGGACTTGAAGGAACTGCATGGAATCTCAGCGCGGCGTTGGTCAGCGAAGAGAGGGTAATATATGAAACTGAATCAACTTATAAGCCCTTATATGGTGGCATTCATCCACGAGAAGCGGCTCAGCATCACGCATCAGAGCTAAAAAACGTGGTCTCACGAGCTTTAGGAGGAGGAGAAAAAGAAGGTTTTTCATTAAAAGATATAGACGCAGTGGCATTCTCGCAGGGTCCGGGAATGGGCCCTTGCCTCAGAACGGTAGCTACCGCAGCGAGAGCGCTCTCTCTATCTCTAAAGATACCTCTAATCGGTGTTAATCATTGCATCGCACATATAGAAATTGGAAGATGGCGATGCGGAACGAAAGACCCGGTGGTGTTATACGTAAGTGGAGCAAACTCGCAGGTGTTGGCATACCGCACTGGAAGGTATCGCATCTTAGGAGAAACGCTGGATATAGGAATAGGAAATGCGCTGGACAAGTTTGCTCGCTACTTAGGACTAAGCCACCCCGGAGGTCCTAAGATAGAGGAACTGGCGTCCAAAGGCACCGAATATGTTCATATGCCGTATGTAGTGAAGGGAATGGATTTGTCTTTTTCAGGACTCTCCACTGCTGCTAAGGACGCTATAAATTTACATCACCATAAAAAGGAGGATATTTGCTATTCGTTTCAAGAGACTGCCTTTTCCATGCTCACAGAAGTAACAGAGCGTGCAATGGCACATCTCTGTAAAGATGAGATGCTGTTAGCGGGCGGCGTAGGAGCGAACAAGAGATTACAGCAGATGCTAAAAACTATGTGCCGCGACAGAGAAGCGAGATTTTACGTCCCAGAGAACAAATATTTAAAGGATAACGGTGCAATGATAGCTTATCTTGGACTGTTAATGTTGAAGAGCGGCAACACAACGCCGATAGAGAAATCTGCGGTCATGTCAAATTACCGACCTGATGAGGTTGAAGTCACATGGAGAGAACAAAAATAAAAATAGCGGTTGCAGGAAAAGGAGGTGTAGGCAAAACGACCATTGCAGGCACGCTTGCTCGTCTCCTTGCGAGAGATGG
>Ga0114919_10002898_pt1 | contig 13874 bp, 2 predicted proteins | sample BlataG_FD_88682 | JGI IMG/M metagenome (GOLD analysis project Ga0114919, IMG submission 88682) | Deep subsurface microbial communities from Black Sea to uncover new lineages of life (NeLLi) - Black_00105 metaG | ecosystem: Environmental > Aquatic > Marine > Oceanic > Sediment | place: Atlantic... | reverse complement strand
TGCCGGGACAGTCCGGCAGGGGGGCGACTGCGATGCTCCTCATAGTGGAGCAAGGGCTTCTCACAGTGAAGCTACGCGGCCCCGTTTGCGTTTTGGCTCAAGCCACGAGGCTTGAGGTTGGCACAGGTTGCTAGCCCGTCGTGGGCTTAGCATTCGCTTTAGCAGTACGCATCAAGCACGGCAGTGCAGACATCGTTCCTTGTACGCCACGGAGGGCGTAGGGCTTTTCCCTTCCGTAGGGACGCCACGTGGAGTGGTCACGCGCGTTGCGTCGAGCGTGACGAAACAGCACGCTCCACAGCTGGGGGCTGTTCCGGGAAGCGACGTTCCAGAGGGAGCGACGTTTCTCGGAGATTTTCGTTAAGGAAAGATGTCTGTAGCCGCAGGGTCAGAAGCAGTAGAGGCAGCGGCAGTCGGTAGTGGTGTCGTTGCGGTAGAGACAGTGGAGGTCACTGTCGGTAAGGGCGGCGGCCCCCTCGCTCGTGCGATCGAGGAGGGTAGGGTCGAGCGTCCTATGTTAATGACGTTCAACGCATGGCAAGCGTGGCGTGCCGCTGAAGGCGGGCGCCCGAAGACCCGTTATGGTGATGCGGTGCTGACGACCTCAGGGCAGGAGAGCACGCTCTGGAGGTCGACGATGTCAAGGCTCTACGGAGAGTCTTGGAGGACGGACCTCGCTCAAGCAGAAGATGAGCGAGAAATGCAGGAAGCAGAGGTCCGTGATGCAGCGGAAGCTGCAGGCGTCGGAGGACGCGGAGCTTCAGGAGCCAGCGGCAGCGGTGTCGGAGGGCTTGCCCTCACGACCCGCAGCGCGGTCCAGCACGTGGGAGAAGATTCGGATCCAGGTCCCAGTGCGACCGCAGATGACGTTTCGGAAGGCTCTGATCGGTTGGGAGCGCCGGAACTGAAGCAGCTCCTTGAAGCAGAGTACCAGCCTGACAGAGAGAGCCGTGAAGTGTACGACGGCCGGATGAAGAAGATCATCTACAGGCTGGCTAAGGACTTCAGAGTCAGTCTCAGTTGCGATGAAGTCCAGAAGATTTCGGTTCGGGCGGATCTGGCGGAGTTACTGGCTCCGTACGGAGATTTGAGAGGCCAGGTCGCGTATCTGAAGAATGCGCTCATGGACAACCTGGGGGATGGCCCCCAAGGGGACGAAGGAGACGTCAAGAGCCAGGCGATACTGGAGTTCCTTCGGGCAAGGGGCGCAGGTCTGAGCGACAGCGCCGCGCGTCTCTTCTCAGGGACCGGGACGAGCTGCAAAACAAGCCCGGAGCGAGCCTCTGGGAAGGCGCAGGAGCAACCCGCGCCGAATTCGGCGGGGCAGTTGACGCCCCCGACCACACCGGTGCGTGGTCCCCTCCAGGGAATCACGACGCCAGAGCCGGCGGCGAGTCCCGCGCCGAGTCCTGAGCAAGCGAACTTCAAGAGTCTGGAGAACTCCATTCGCCTGATGGCGGAGTGCATGCGCGAAAACATGGCCAGTGGCGGAGGCCAGAAGACGAAGCATTCCACGATCCGCATTCAACCGAAGATTGTCTGGCCGAAGCTAGACGACAAGGACTCTTTCGGCCGGGAGGTCGAAGAGTTCTTTGACAAATTCGAGTCCATCTGCCAGCTGGCCAACGATGGCCGCGGGATGTCCGACACGGAGCGTCTCACGACGCTCGGAGCGTGTCTCTCCGGCTCGAAGGCCAAGATCTATGAGACCAACAAGAAGAGGGCCATTCGAGAAGGAACTTGGGAGTCCAAGTCAGGAGAGATTTACGGCACGATCAAGGCACGGCTTCTGCTGTTCAAGGAGTCGGACATCCAGTACCAGATGAGGGTGACCCGTGAATGGGATAGCCTTTGGAAGGGCACCATGTCCGCCTTGGCGTTTGAAGCGGCGTTCGAAGACGCGCTCAACGACCTCGATCTCGCAGGACTGAACAAGAATGCCAGGGAGCTGCTCCTGGGGTATTATCAGAAGATCGGGGTCAAGGCGGCTGCCGAAGTGCAGAAGGACATCCGTGTGTGGACGAATTCGGACGGGACGGAGGAGTCCCGCCGGTGTCAGACCTGGACGGAAGCGCACAAGGTCCTGGTCGAGCACGAGTCGCTGTACATGGGCAATCGAGCTCTTCTCCCAGCCTACAGTTTCGGCCAGTCGAAGGGCAAAGGCAAAGGCGGGAAGGAGAAGCCGAAGCCCGGAGCGGGTGCTCAGAAGAAGGGAGTGTGCTTCCGGGAGCGGGATAACGGCCGATGTGATCGGCCCGGCTGCCCGTACGAACACAAGAACGGGAAGCCTCCTCCAGCCCATCAGGCAGCGCATGCTGCTCAATACTCTTCTTCCCAACATTGGGCCCCGAGTCTCCACCCCGAGACCCATGCGGTGGATCCGGCATGGGGAAGCAAGGGACGGGGACGCGGCCGTGGAGGTCGTGGCCGTGGCGCCGGCAAGGGCCGCGGTAAAGGCAGAGGCCGGGGCAAAGGAAAAGGTCGAGGTAAGTCGGGAGAAGAGCCCCGCTGGGGAAAAGGCAAAGGCAAGTCCAAAGGGAAAGGCAAAGGGAAGCACAAGGGCGACGGCCAGCCGGTTGTCAGCCGAGTGGCGTTCCCCGATCGCCTTTGCCCCGACTTAGCCAAGGGAGGCCAGTGCCGGTTCGGGAAGACTTGCCGCTATTCGCACGACAGACAACGTTTTGATGCGCAAGGCAAGAAGAAGAAGGTAGGTGCCGTTCAGAGTGCTCAGCCTTTGAGCTGGGCACCGCCTGTCGGCTTGGGCCAGGTCGCGGCGTTACGCGCGAGTTCTGGGGCATCGAGCTCAGGAGAGTCTGTCTCAGCTCGGCCGTTGCGGCTGGTGCCTGCGGGTCCGGCGGTGGCGCGGATGGACGGCTGCAAGCGCATCAGGGAGAATGCGGCGAAGAAGCGCAAGAACCAACGCGCAGAGCAGATACAAACGCTGCGCGATCTTCCCTCGAACTGGTGGACCAAGGTCCAGGCGGACCGTGGCGGGTACCAGTACATCACGGAGACCACGGTCTTCGGCACAGGCATCCCGACGTTGCTAGACACAGGCGCGGCAGTGAACACTATCACGGAAGAACTCGTGGTGGAGTTGCTGAACGCCGCTGCCGTGCAAGGGATCGATTCCAGGCACGAGTCGTATCCAGTGATCCAGCTTGAGCGGTGGAACCGCGAGGAGAACGTGTCCGGCGTGGCAGCGAATGCCCCGGTGAGGCTGGTCGGAGCGGTGGTGCTCCGCTTGCGCCTAGCCGCGGCTGAAAGCGCGGTCGGACCGGTGGTCCCTGTACGGTTCAAAATCTTCGCGGCGGGCGGCTGCGATTGGCATGGGATCATCCTCGGCGGTCGGACACTGGACAGCGAGGACCGAGGAGGATTGGGTATGGCGGTCTGTCGGGACTGCTACTTGATGCAGAGGTATGATGCCGTCCTGCCTCGGCTGGAAGACGACCAAGTTGACTGGATCGATCAAGCCTACCCGTTGCGCATGTTCGCCTATGGGCGGTCCGTAGTGGACTCGGACCCGGAGTCCGAAGGAAGCGCGACGGAGGAAGGCCACGTGCACCGCGTGAGCCGGCTCGGGGTCGGTGAGAACCTGAGGGCAGGGGACGCGCTGGTGTACGAAGGGGACCCATTGGTCCTCGAACCAGAAGAAGGGGCGTGGCTGCCGACGAGACGAGTTAGTCGTGTTGGCGCCGCAGTCGACCGGAGCAACGTGGAAGTTGCCTTACATCATGAAGGGTGCGAGGTCGACGTTGCCCCTGGTCTCTGGAATACCGGGGAGAAAGAAGGACTAGTGTTCGTGGCCAACACTGGCAACTTCGACGCCAGCGTCCAGAAGGGCGAGACGGTCGCTACAGTTCACCGTGCGGCCGTACAGACCAGGAAGTGCGGAGAGTGCGGCGCCGAAGATACGGACGCGTGGGTCCTCAATCCCGGTGACACAGGACGGTGCTCTTGCAAGGCCGTTCACGGACGAGGACGAAGGGCTTGCAACCAGTGCGGCGCAGCAGGCGAGAATGTTGAGGTCTTGCATTACGCCGGCTGCGGTACCTGCACGGGGTTTTCGTCCCGAAGCGAAGCTGGAGTGTTCCAGTGCCGTGTTGCCCCTGCGTGGAAGCAGCGGCGACGGGCCGCGAAGGAGGCGCCGCGGGCCCTGTGGTACGTGGGGTCATCGCCTTCGGCGGCCGTAGGCGCCGTGAAGCAGGAAAGTCGAGACACCGTCACACACCCAGCCTTCCACATCGTGGAAGATCCGGGCAAGATCGAGTACATGACGGAGGTAGAAGTGCCTACGGAATATTATTATGAAAAGCTGCGTGAGGATCTGGCAGCAAGGCACCCGGAGGCCTCCTGGCACGTTTTGGATCATGCGCTCTCTTTGGAAGCGTTCCTGGACGTCTCGATCTTGAGCGGCTTCTCCTTCGGAGTTGACAAGGCCAAGGTGTTGGTCGCCGAAGGGAATCTACTAGGCCGCATCGTGGGGCGCGAAGGCGTCCGAGGAGACGAAGAGCGGGCGCAAGCCATTCGGGACTTCGCGCCGCTCAAGACGAAGCAACAGTTGCAGCAGTTCGCAGGCTGCACGAACTGGTTGCGACCGCACATGCGCCAAGAATATGCGCAGGCGATGAAGGCTTTAGGGGAGTACCTGAAGCCGGGAGCAGAGTTCCCCGAGCAGGGACTCGGCCCAGGCGACACGGCAGGAGACAAGGCCGTACGAGCTCTGAAGATCATGGCGACTCAAATGATCAAGCTCGCGGTTTTGGACGAGGCGGCGGCCATTGATGGCACGCGCCCGCTCGAGCAAATCGCGGACAGCTCGGGCATAGCGTGGGGAGGCACGTGTCTGCAGATGACCCGTGATCTGACGGGCTTCAACGTGCTCATGACAGCGGGGAAAGGCCTTACCCCGGCGCAACAGTCATGGCCCCCGCTCACCCTGGAAGGGTACGCGCAGCTGGAAACGAAGCGCGCTCAGAAGAAGTGCCTGGGCACGATGAAGTCCATCTGCTGGACAGACCATGCCAATTGGACACGGCAACTGGTCTTGGAAGACGTGGACGTCAAGCACCTACGATGGGTGTCGTTCATCGTCATGGACGGTTCTCAGATCCGGAGCTTGAGCGGGAGGTCCGCCAAGCTCGGAGACGGGTTCAGTAGAAATCCGTCGGACCGTGACGCGCTGATCGAGCAGCGGACCAGAGATCTGGAAGGTCGGACGGGCCAGCTGAGAGGGTTCTCGCTGGAAGCCTTCCTCTCAGATTATGAAGAAGGAGAGCACGTCTTCCCGTGGACCATTGGAGACGACGCGATTCCCCCGCAAGAGGTGGAGGATACCTCGGTGGTGGCCGCGGCGTCTCGCGCGGGAGTAAAGATGGAGCTTAAGGTGCTCTTCGTCTCGGATTACGTCCCGATGGCCGAAGCGGACCGACGGAGAGCGGAACTGGAGACGGCTCTGCGGAAGATCTTGCCGGGCAGGTTCGTGACAGTGAGCCTGGCATCGGGTCCGTTCGAGGATGACCACGGGAATTGCGCTCACTTTGAAGGTGGCTGGAAGAATGGTCCGCCTCAGAAGGTGATCCTGAACGTGAAGCGCGATCTGCTCACGTCAGTAGCTACGCTGAGCCGGCAGGTCTGCCTGGTCCGGCCTCAGGTCCTCCTCGGTGAAGGACAAGGAGGAGTCATCGTGGCTGCATATGCCAAGCCATTGGTGATGGAGATCGCCTTGCAGACGCGGAACGTGCAGCGTGATGAAGCGCACGAGTTCGCCACAGGGTGGGCGAACGTCCGATTCGTCGTCTGCTTGAAGCCACGGATGAGTAAGAAGGAGCAAGGTCTGGAACATCTGAAAAGGGCCCTGCCGGAGTTGTTCCAGCAGGATTACCCGGTTCCGGACAGACCGGTGGCCATGCTGACCGACCGGTCGTCTCCCACGGCAGAAGGGGAGATGGAATTCCAGAAGGCGCTCGGCCTCAACAGTGCCCGAAGCTTGGAGGAATTCGAGCTGGAAGAGAGACTGGCGACAGCGAAGCCAGTGATTTGGAAACACGGTGGAGTATGTTCCTGTGGAAAGAGAACCTACTTGTTCGGACAGTGCCCCAGCTGCATCCGCGTGGAAGCGGACAAGTCTCTGGAAGACGCGCTGGAGGCGGCGGCCGAGGAGCCGCTTGATGTGGCGGAACAGGGGCCGGAAGGCATCGACGTCCCCGTTCCGGCCGCTAAGATGGAGCTTTTGGAAGACGCCTGCAGGCCTCTTCCCCTGGTCGTCAGAGGACCCACCCCAGCGGTCCTGCTCCTCACGCGGGAGCGGATCAGGGAGCTCATGACCGCGAGTGCAGGATGCGCGGAGAATAAAAAATTAGGAGCAGTGGTGTCAGTGACGGCGCAGCAGTGGAAGTCCGGCAACAAGGTAGGGAGCTGGAAACCAGCACAGACGACCCCCTTTCGGTGGGTAGGATTGGTACGCGGGAACGGAGCAGTAGCCGTAGTTCAGCAGTGCGTGAGCGAAGCGCATGAGGGCCCAAGAATTGCCGCTGGCGGGCATAAGCGACAGGTCGAAGTTCCCCAGGGTTCAGGAATCCTTGAGTCGGTTGTTGTCGTCGGTGCGAGGCGCAGGGAGTTCGGTGGAGCTTTCGGGTGCCCAGAAAGAAGAGATAACGGACACGTTGTCGCCCTGGTTGGAGGTCAGGCATGTTAGGTATGTGGATCTTAGCCGGATCTCAGTAGAAGCAATAGAAGCAGAGACTGTAGCTTTGCAGCCGGGCGAACAGCTTTTCTTCTTCGGGTTGAACGAAGAGAAGCACTGGATGTACCTCGGGACGAAGGTTTCAGTGTTCCTGGGGGAATATGGCCGAGAATGGCAAGACGTGTTCGTTCTGCGTGGGCAGCGGCCGGGAGGCGCGCCAGGGACCCTTGTGGTCGTGCACGCTTCCAAATGGATCGTCTACGACGGCGGAAATGCCGCAGGGCGGCTCACTGCCGGCGCAGAAGAGCTCCGGAAGGAGACAGGGCGACGGAAGGAACCGGACGGAGTGTTGCCGAAGAAATTGATGGCAGCATCCCAGTGCAAGGTGAGGACACCGTTTGCATACGACGACTACGGACGTCCAATGATGGATGATGCAGCAGAACAATGGTTCCACGAAGCCTGCCGGAAACGAGAGGGCCTCGCGGAAGAAATCCAGGCCTCGGCAGGCAATGGACATGTGGAAGTTCCCCTTTCCTTGCGACTTAAATGGCGCAGGATCTTGGACAAAGAGCCTTGGTTCGGGACTTTGTGGGATCAAGAGCCGGAGAAGTTCCGTGAAGCGGAGGACGGAGCTTATGAACGGTATGTGCAGGATCCGAAGACCAAGGACCAGGCCTGGGTGCCAGTGGTCCCTTCCGGAAGTTGCGGGACGTGCACTTGGAGGGAGTGGGTGTTTACCCACTCGCACGTCGGGGTCTTCGGAGGCCACAGGAATGTGGAACAAACAGTGCACATCCTCCACCGAGTCGCTTGGTGGCCGGACATGAAGAAGCATGTCCGGGAATGGGTGGACCAGTGCATGACGTGCATTCGGTTCCGAAAAAGGCCTGTGAAGCAGGAGGCCGTCGCGGTGAAGCCGCGCGACGCGGAGTGTTGGGAAGAAGTCATGATTGACATGGAGGGACCTTCCAACCCCGCGGATAAGTCCGGCAATCGCTACGTGATGTCCTACGTGTGCTGCCTGTGCCATGGCGTCTTGTTTGAGCCGGGGCAGGCCCTCACGCACAGTGAAGTGCGGAGGATGTTCGCCCGCTGCGTGTTTCGCGCGGGAACGATCCCCAGAGTGGTCCGGAGCGACCGCGGACCGGAGTTCAAAAACGTGCTGATGGCGGAGTACACAGCGCTCCTGGGCATCAGGCAGCGGTTTGGTACCGCATGGAGGCCCATGGAGCAGGGGATTGTCGAGCGATGCCACCAAGAACTCCAGAAGTTGCTAGGCATGCTCGTTTTGGACGTCACGAAGAGCTTCAAGAGCGAGTGGACAGAGCTCTTGCCGGTGGTAGAGTTTCTGATCTACAATACGCCTGGTCCCCATGGCTACACGCCCAGGGATCTGGACAGGCGGTGGAGCGCAGCCTTGCCCATAGCAAAGGAGCTGCAGCCCTTCCAAGTGCTGGACTTTGAGCCGGTCAGTGAGTACGCAAAGGACTTGTTTGCTCAATACCGGACTTTGAAGGCTAAGGTCGTTGGATGGTATGCGGAGACCTCCGAGAAACGAGCGACCTTGGCGAACCGCTTCAGACGCGAGAAGGTGGTCGTGGAAGGCGACCGAGTCGTCTACCGCGACCCCCGGGCGAAAGCGGTTGGGGGGCGGACTCCATGGAAGGAACCGCTCTCAGACCCGTGTGTCGTGGAAAACGCCTCGGGAAACAAATTGTCGCTGCGCCGAGCAGATGGTGTATTGTTGCGCGACGTCCATGTGGAGGATGTCGTTCTTCTCCCTCGCAACACCCAAATGCTTGAGAGTCGGGAGCCCATCGAGATGAGCCCCGCCGCGGCCGTAGGCGCGGTAGCCGCGGCCGACACCGAAGCACGGCGCAGCATCGGGGAGATGCTGGAGGCAGCGATGCTGCCGGAGCAGCCGGTCAGCAAACCCATGAAGTTGGGAAAGCTGGACAAGCTCACCGTGGGCATGCACATTGCCTACACGTTGGACAGGAAAGCCAAGGTCTGCCTTGTAGGCAAGATCAAGACGGTGACGAAGACCGAAGCCTGCGTGGTGGTGCACAAGCACAAGGCCGTGTCGGACGGTCGTTTGCGCCTCACTTGGAAGCCACTGTTCACAGCACCTGTGGAGCAGGGGGGCGCAGAGTCCCTTGAAGAAGGCGCCCCGGTGCTGGACCGAGTAGGCGTGAAGGATATCCTCTCAGACGTCGAGCTCCACGACGGTGTGATGAGCCACGCGGCGGCGCGTAAGCTGGACCGCGCAGGATGGCGTTTCGAACAGATCCATGAGTATGTCCTAGCGGCCCGTCCGGAGGGCGCAGGGAAGATCATGGAAGAGTTCGTCCAGAAGATGAGGTGTGTGTTCTCCGTTGAAGAGCGACCCGAGGACACCCTGAGAAGAGGCAGCGTGAATGTGCATTTCACCACTCGGAAGGCTTTCCAACAGTGGTACCATAAGGTCCGCGTGGGCTTCTTGGAGATCTACTGCGGGTATGGTGAGCTCACGTCAAGGGTACGTGAAGCCGGCATGACGGCAGGTGACGGGATAGACAGCCGTGTCATCTCGTACGGCCAGACGTGGCCGTTGGAAGAAGAACGTCTCCGTGCACAGCTGGCCTGGCTCGTCGTCTACGGGCTTCGCCCGCATGCGACACACACCGGAACCCCCTGCACTCACATGTGTGTCGTGGGGCAGCGCCAGGATGCAGAACACACGGACGCGCTGAACGAGATCTCTCGAGAGATCGCACTGTTCCAACAGAAGAGGAACAGTCTGGCCTCGAACGAGCAGCCAGAAGGATCCAACCTGCCGAAGAGGAACGAATGGATGAAGTCGTTCGGGACAGTCGATCAAGCGAAGTGGCCCTGGAGGTACTTCAAGGCGTGCGGCTGTCAATTGGGGCTTGTCTGTCCGGGGCACCGGTTGGCGGACCGGTCCGACGGAGCGATGGGCAAACCCATACAGAAGGCACAGGTCTGGTTGGCGAACTTTGACCTGTCTCCCCTTGCCCTCAGGTGCAGGGACGGCGCAGCTCTGGAGCCTGTGACACATCAGCATGAGCGCGCCCGCGGGTCGGTGAAGCTGCCGGAAGGGCGCTGGATCGATGTGGCAGGGTATACGGGGCGTTACACCCCCGTGCTAGGGACCTTGTACGCACGAGCCCTCGCCGCAGCGCTCGCCGAGAGGCGCGGTACGGAAGGACCCGACGTCCCGTACGTCCCTGAGACGCCGTTGGCGAAACGGGCGGCCAAAGCAGGCGCCTTCGAGCGGCCTCCACGCGGCGGCGCCGGTTCCGGACCGGGCCGCGCGGGCGTTGCAGTGACGATGCGAGGAGGGCCGATCAAGGCTGACAACGATGGGTTCACGGTGACTCCGGTGATCGAGTACCCTGTTTTGGCAGGAAAGAAGGCTCAGGCGGTCGAACAAGAAGAGGAGCCTGAAGGGGAGATTCTGGAGCCTGAGATGAGCGCGGCTGAGAGAAGCGCGCTTGCGGATGCCCTTCGCAAAGAGAGCGCAGCAGCTGCGGCTCAATGGAAGAATCGTGCTGACGATAAACAATGGGACACGGTGCAGGTCGACCTGTCCGTGTACGACTATAGCGGAGAAGAAGTGAAGGAGGATCCTCGGCGGACTGAGGAATACCGGCAGAGAGTAGTAGCCGGCCTGGGGTTCGACGACCCAGCGAAGAGACCGGACCTCTCGGCAGCCGATGTGGCCGTCGTGGCCGAGGTGCTGCGGAGGAAGGCCGGAGCCTTTTGGCTCGAAGGGTCGCCGAGGACGACCGTCCGCTTTGTGCAGCACGATACGGTGCCTACGGGCCCGCCAGTCCGCGTGCCGCCGCACAACTTGAAGGGCGAAGCGGCGCAGTGGATTGACGATAAGCTGGAAGAAGAAGTCCGGAGAGGACAGCTGGAGCGAGGGAACTCGCCGTGGGGATCCCCCCCGTTTCCGACGAAGGAGTTCGCGGAACACCGTCGCCAGAGGAAGCGCCGGATCGTCGTAGACTACCGGCGAGTCAATGCTCGGACTCGGAGGTCCGTGTACTACGTCCGGCCGGCTGCCGGCGTGGTTGCGGATGCAGCCGGGAGCGTCTGGATGACACTCCTGGATGCCGTCACAGGGTTCAACCATATTGTGAACACCGATAGGGCAAGAAAGATGCTTGCCATCCTGGCCAGGAGTGGCCAGTTCTTGCCGCGCTGTCTGACTTTTGGGCCTCACAACGGCCCCGAGGATTTTTGCTATGTCATTGATCGGTTTTATTCCCCTGGGAAGAGGTCGAAAAGGCGCTACTGCACGGAGTGGTTGGCGTACGTGGATGACCTCACGATACGCACCGGGAGAGTGCATGACGGGGTGTGGTTTTCCGATCAGGAGCATGTTGATAGGATCAAGCAGGCAGCCAGGGCCGCAGCCAGGACAGAACCACAGGATGCCAGCGAAGCATTGGAAGCACAAGGGTTTCTGCCAAAGGGCCTGGGTCAGGAGGTGACGGGAAAACAGGACCGGATCAAGAGAGGAGCAGGAAAGGCGAAGGTGAAGGCTAAGGCGCAGGTGGGGAGGTCAGGTAAGGCGAGAGCGAAGGTCAAGAGCAAGCAAGGCCAGGCGGATGAGAGACATTCACATCACCCGTTTGCGCATGAGGGACGGGGGAGAGAGAGCAGAGGAGACCGCCGCGAACTAAGGCACTTTTTCTGCGTCTGCGTTTGGCTCAGCCTCGCCCCCTCCGGAGCGTTTGCGTTTAGCCACACCCCCCCCGGGTGTTGGCCCCACCTTTGCTGCGGACCTCTCGGTCGCAGCCCCCTTCGCTGCCGCCTCGAGCGGCATTCCCACTCCAGCCGTCGCGGCTTTTCGGCGCGCGGCGCGAAGTCGAAGAGAGGAGATGCCCACGCACCGGAACTGGGAACCGGATCGCGGATATGGGCCGGATGACGACGAAAGGTCGGAGCACTCGTACGGCCAGCCCGACACGAGGCGCAGGGCCCTGCCGGGCGAGCCCGGAGGGCCCGACGAACCGGACGACGAGAGCGAGCCGCATGGGCATGCGCGGCGCGCCAGTCCGTACCACCGGGAGTCTCGAGGACGTTCATCCGGAGCGTACCCCGGTGATGACGACGTCGAGGAAGTCGACCTGATCGGAGCGCCGTGGCGTTCGCACTCCGCAGGAGCGACCCCTTGGTCCGGAGGAGGATCGAGCCCGGTGTTTGGCGGTCGTCCGCCCGCTGGGTTGACGATGGCCGGTGGATTGGCGCCCGGCCGCGCCGCTGTTCCGCCCACAGGGCCCCGTGCCAACCGGAACAGCGCCCCGGCGACGCCGCCGGAAGGGCCAAGGGCAAGGCAGGTCGCTGTGAGAGCGGCTCCGCCCCGAGTCGCGAACGTTCGACTGACGGAAGGTGAAGTCGAAGAAAGGGCGGAGCGCCGCGAGAAGTTCGTGCGGGAGCAGGCCCTCCGCGCCCGCGAAAGGGAGAACGAGATTCGCGAGCGGGAGGTGCTGGATAAGCAGCGGCGGCTGCAGCAGCAGGAGGCCAAGCTCAAGGCCCGAGCGGCCCTGCTCGAAGCATCCTGGGCGGCTCGTAGCGCCGGAACGCCAAGAGGCAGCGTGGCCCGCAGCAGCGGAGGCGACGAGCCCCGCAGCGCGGCTCCTCAGAGGGGTTCGGATCTCTCAGGTGAGGAGCCTGACGGTGAGTTCACCGACACGGTTCAGGAAGAAGACGAAGGAGCCGCCTGCCCTGAAGCGACTGCGTCCGAGGAAGAGCGCGCAGTGAGTTTGGCGATCCGCAAAAGCGTCCAAGAGATGCCCGACAACAGAGCACGGACGATGAAGAGTGCGGCTGTGGGTCCGGATGCTCACCCTGCGGTGTACGAAAGCGACCAACGTACGATCGGCGCCCAGATTTGGAAGTACAAGAGGCTGAAGTTGGCGGCTAAAGAAGAGCGCCGTTCCGCAGGATCGTCAGCGGACGAAAAGAAGAGCCGGCGCGGAGCTCCGGAACCTCCGAGTACGAAGCGGGCAAAGAAGGAGGAGCACCCTGCTCAAGAGGCCCCGTGGAAGACGGCCAAGTCCGTGAAGTCGGCCTCGAGTCAGGTGGTGCCGGAATCACCTCGACGGGTGACTCTCCGCCCCGGAGAACCAAAGGCGGCCGATGCAGGCGCCCCGGGGACGTACTCGGATGGACTCAAAGGGAAGGCCGGTGCATCGGCCTTGGTCCCGAAGGCCGCGGTGCTCAGCAAGGCAGTGACGGCGCCCTGGAAGGTCACAGGAGTCGACGCGGCGCCGCCAGCCCGAAGCTCATCAAGTGAGCCTCCGTGGAAGAAGAAGGATGACGGGGGTACTCAGAGGGCAGCGGCCGGAGGCGCGCCAGTACGACGGCCAAGCAAGTCGCCCGGGCCGAGGTTGTTCAAGGGCGGGCCCGGGCTACCGCCGAAGAGCGATGACGAGAAGGACAAGGGCTATCCGCCTTTGCCCAAGCCGGTGGCGAAGGTCCCGGCGAAAGCCCCTGTCAAGGAGCCCGTCATCGTGAAGGCCCCGCCGAAGCCAAAGGCGGAGGCCCCGCCGAAGCCAAAGGCGGATAAGCCGGTGATTGTCAAAGTGCCGCCTCCCGTGCCGAACCGAGCGGACGTGGACTACGCGATGGTCCCAGCATCGTGGAAGGCAGGAAAGGCACCGCCGCCGGCGAAAGAGCAGTGCCAAGGGCCGAAGCCGATACCGAAGCCTCTCCCGAAGTTGGGAGACGTCGCGGCTCAATGCGCGGAGCTCGGCATGCCCCCGGAAGTCATCCGGGCGGTGCATCAGATGGAGCTGGCAAAGGCGCGCGGTGCGGCTGACGAGAGAGGTGCCGCAGTCGCCGCACCCGGCGGCGAAGCGGAGAAGGCCCAGGCAGCGGAGCGCAAGCCTGACGCGAAAGCAGCCGCGGCTGTTCCGAAGGCCGACGTGGCCAGAGGTAGCGCGGGCAGCGCCGCTGCGGGATCCGCCGGTTCAGGGGCGGACAAGCCTAAGCCAGCGCCGAAGCCAGTGACGAAGGAAGACATCGAGCGGAGGATCGATGCAAAGAGTGCGGCGAGTCGCGCGGCCGGCATTGCGCGTGCCGTGGAGTTGCACCGTAGAGGCATCTGGTGCCCGGGCATGCACCCAGAGCTCAGAGGGAAGATGAAGCCCAGGCCGGACTTCACGGCCGA
>Ga0114919_10002894_pt1 | contig 13887 bp, 12 predicted proteins | sample BlataG_FD_88682 | JGI IMG/M metagenome (GOLD analysis project Ga0114919, IMG submission 88682) | Deep subsurface microbial communities from Black Sea to uncover new lineages of life (NeLLi) - Black_00105 metaG | ecosystem: Environmental > Aquatic > Marine > Oceanic > Sediment | place: Atlantic... | reverse complement strand
TCCATATCAACCCTCTATGGCTTTATAAGGAGTAGGATTGATTCCACAAATATACTCTACATCCAGAATTTTTGTTTCTAAATCATCTCTCGCCGTCAGCGCCAACAGGGGCACAGGTGTAAATCATCCTATTATTATAATTGAGAAATGATGGTAATAATATCGCCTACTATACTTTACTCCAGGCAGTACAAAAACTTAGGGATTTGACCCTGGACGGTCGTACAGGCTGTGGACCGTGACAGTAATGGTTGCAATGATCTTGGCATACTTAATATGGGTGGGATAGGTTTTTATAGACATGAAATTGGACATGTGTATGTGGTATAATCCAATGTAGGGGGGTACTTAGGTATAATATAGTGGAGTTATACATATGAAATAAAATGTAAAAGAAAGCGAAACATTCCATGCACAATGCGCTACTTAAAAGGGGATACCCATCTATCTATATCTATTTATCTACCTAAAAATGATCCTAGAGCCACATTCGCCGCCATCCTCTTCGCTGTATTCGTACAATATCCAGGTGGCCCAGCTGCCACCATTTCCTCCCCATCAACCAACACCCGCACCCTCTTCATATTCTTATCATTTATACATTCAATCATCTCCATCTTTACCACCTTCCCTTGCTTTGACGCTTTTTCATATAATTCTCTAACGGGATTGATAGCCACCTCTCTCCCATCCAACCCTGGTAGTGGCCACAATATCTTCTTCGATACCTCCCAAGTGGTTTCTAAACTACGTCCTGAATCTAAATACACTGCACCCAGCAATGATTCTACTATATCACTCAAAGCTTTGGGAGCCGAGCTGTTATCTAATCCAAATGGTTTAGTGCTCATCAACTTGGCCCATGCATCCTCTGCACTTAATCTACAATCTTCTTCTTGATATTGTAGAATTAAATGATCAGCCTCTGCTATGAAATCATCTAGCGCTCTAAACAATGATTGAGATTGATGCCTCATGTGCCGGTGCAATCCATGTCGGTAGGCTGAAAGAGACAGACGCTGACCATTTACTGTAGCACTCCTGGCATTGTAAATAACGTCGGGAATAGTATCTGGATATGCATGGTACAGCTTCCCTGTCACTATTATATCTAGGACACAATCACCCAAGTATTCAAGGCGTTGGTAACTAGGACCAGCACCAAAGCAGCTGCCATGAGTGAGAGCTTCTCGTAGCAGGTGTACATTTTTAAATCGATAGCCCAACACTGCTTCTACCTGTTCCATCCAAGGATGTTTTGATACGTCTTCTTCTTGTTGCTCCATGAACATCCAGTGATGTTGTGGTACTGATGCTAATGGTTGTTGTTGAGCGCCGGTACTTACATTACTTACCGCACACGTTATCGTGTCCTTCGTTGCTCCATTCTTCTTCTTCTCTTCTTCCGGCAACACCACACCGAATTGTCTAAGCAAATGCCAGCCAGCTTGCTCACCACCAGAAACAAAAAAAGCACCAATGAGAGCCTCTACTACATCAGATACTGTCTTTCCTTTTTGATGAGGACTTGTTTCAGTTCCTTCTCTCACTCTAATGTATTGAGTCAACCCTAATCTCTGAGCCAGGTCAAACAAGCTGGCATTAGAAACGCGGAGTTCACGTACACGTGATAGCTGACCTTCGTGATAAAAAGGATGATCTTTATGAGCTTCAACACCTACTGCGTATTTCAGAAACGCATCCCCTACCAACTCTAATATTTCAAAATCTTGACACAATTCATCTTTTGCTGATCTTGGTGTGATGGCTGACCTCAGTAGCTTGATGGGAGGGCGGTACAGGGTGGAATCCAACTTGGCCAGCTCCATGTGCAATTCATGTGCCAGCATTGCTCCTTCCAACTGCCACACCAACTTTGAAAACCACGACATTGCATTCCATAACTTCTTGGACAGTGGATACAATCTACACAATTGTGAGGGTAGGTATACTTCTCTGAATGTAGTAGCTGTGACGTCTTCTCCTTCTGTCCCTCCTTCTTCAATGAAAATCATATCTACATCATCATCCTTGACAGTAACACCAACGCTACTATTGCTATTCATTTCATGATGACGTTGACAAAAATTCCTACCAATCAACATAGATTGGTCAAGATCAAGATCCTTCATCCCCCATCTATTTTGGTAATACTGTATGAATGATACATCCTCGGCAACTCCTTTCTTGCCATTTTGTAAGCTGAATGTATCAGCCATCTTCTTATCTCTGGCAACACCATGATAGACATACGTACATGTATTATGGGGTGTTGTAATGAGACTCTCTTCTTTTATCATCTCCAGCACAACATCCTTCACCGACCACCCCTTGTCTAATGCATTTTTGGCTTCTACTATGTACCGCATTTGATTCCAATCTATATCGCCGTAATCTGTCAAGACACATGTTGCAACTTCAGATGTGGACTGACTCTTCTCAAGCATAAATGTGCTGACTGTCTGGATGTCGGCCCAGGCTTGTTCTGATGGGATGGTCACTGTGCCCACTAAGATGAACTTGATCAACTTGTTGGTCTCAGTAAGCTCAGGAATCTCGAAATCAGGCAGTTCTCCCAGTGCCTCTAATGATTGAGGAAAGAGCAATCCCAGGTGCTTCATACCACTGTCCTTGTCTAAGACTGCCGACGTATCAATCGAGGTATCAACCAGTGCTCCATCACCTCTTTCTACGACTTGCCAGCGATAACAATGCATCTCTACGCTATCCACTCTGCTACCATCTTCACCAGGCCTGAAATATTGCATCAACTCTGGTTTAATTGGGCCTAGCTTGATCTTTCTAATCTTCTCTAAAGGAAGTTGCTGCACCTTTTCTTCTTCTTCCAAGATGGCAGGACGCATGTGATCATTCAGAGCACCGATTTGATGGAGCAATTTGCAAGCTTCTAGCGCAGCAGCTGCCTTGGCGAATCTACGGTTTTGTTGAGGGATTCCTATTGCTTGCCTCACCGCAGATGCGGATGGTATGAGAACACTCGTTTGGTAAGCCTTCTTGTTGTTTCCATTTTTATAGCCACAATAATCAGTACCACCACCACCACCACCACCACCACCACTACTGACCTCAATTCTCTCTGTACTATACCACGGTCTCAACGCCATGAAGCCATCATGAGGAAGCTTTTGTACATACCTGTGCAACAAATCTACCGACGTATCTGCTGATAAACATGCACCGGTACTAGCTACTCTATATATCAGCTCCTCAGGTAGGGCCTGCCATAGGGGTGGAGCATCCATTCCATTATCATCCTCACCCTCATCCAGAATGACACTTTCACTACTAAACAGCTCATCCATATTGTCATAATCATGTTGAGCTTCCATTTGTTTCACTGCTGCTTCTCTCATAGCTGCATCACTCTGCTGCATGGCCATGATGCGATTGACTTCAGCAGCATCTGCAACATTCGCAAGTATTACCAGCTCACTTTGCTCAGTACGAGCCCGCCCCCGACTTTGAACAAATGCTTGAGAGGTGGGAGGCAAGTCGTACCTGAGCACCATCTGACAACTTCTCACATCAACACCTTCCTCTGCAACAGATGTACTAATTAGAAGGTTAATATCTCCAATCTTAAATCTACGTAATATGTCATCTTGCATCTTCCAGTTGTACACAACAGAGCTGCCTGCAGTATGTCTGTTCATCCCCATTATGGGACTACATCTCAACCATTGGGTGAGGCAAGGGATGGCTGAAAGTATTGAATCAAGGATAATGGCTGATGTTCTCTGAGTGACGAATATCATACCTGCCCAATTGGCTTGCGGTGAGGTGATGGATTGATGTCTGCGTAGGAGAGCTGACAACAGAGCTATGATCTTCTCGTTAAAGAGAGGGAAGGTGATGGGGTGGAGAGCGTCTTTAGCTGCTGCTTCATCTTCATTGTCTATGGGTTCCTGACTACTACTATTATTATTATGCTTGCTAGTATAATACATCTTGTTATACAAATCATCTGCGACTTGTCGATCCTCTGCAGGCAACAATGAACACACGTGGTCATGGAGAATGGAAGGAGGAATGGTTTCGAACACTGCTTCCAAGGCCTTGACTGGCACCTCTGTTATTTTCTTCTGTTGCTTTGACCATACCAGTCCTAAGAATAACTCCTCCTGCTCATCATACTTACAAAACATTGCCAAGAATGCTTCAGCTACCTCTGCAACTGCAATTGCACTAGTGATGTCCATTAATCTGGCAGCATCTTCAACCATGGAGTTATCCACTTTATGACTCATCTTCTTATTATTCATAGATCTAAGGTCATGAAACATTCCAACGAAAGTACTGTAAGAGGATGATGCACTACCAGTACGATGTGATGATGATGGAAGTAATGACTTGAAGATGTCCAGTGCCAACAAGGTTGCTGCATATGCTCCCATGTTGGTAAGGATGTGATGAATGCTTCCCATTGCATGTGATAGATGAGAAATAGGTAGTGTTGGCATGCCTGTATCACAATAAATTTCATTTGAATGGGTGTGCATGCCCAGTACATGTTTAGCACTGTCTAGCCATAGGGCCTTGTTGAGAGCTAGGCAATCTTGAAGCTTCTGTTGGGCTCTAATAATGGCAGAGGTCAGCATCTGTAATTCTGGATGTAGAGGTCCTAGTGTATATGGAATCATGGACAATTCTGGAGGGGGAGATACTTGATTCATAACTGCATCATCTACTATAGTGACTACCTTGCTATCCAGTAGTCTCTCCAATTTATCTATACTTTGCTGGAGTTTATCTTTGCTCATTGGTTTGCTGCTTCCTGATGTTGGTGTTGCAGTTAGACCCAGGATTCTAGGTCTTTTACCTATAGTTGTACTGGTATGATAGAAATCTCTCATTATAAGACTGTATGGACTTTTACCAGTAGCATGGTGGGCTTCATCGAATATGATGGTATGAATCTGGTGCATCTGCAGCATTCCCCCGGCTAACAAGTGTAAGAGGATGGCTGGAGTCATTACTGCTACATGACATTGACTGAGTTCTTGTGTCCATTGAGAAAAGGTCCACGTATCCACACCCATCTCTCCAATGAAGCAACGGACTGGGCTGGCGAGGTGTCTTTGTAACACTGCTGCTTGTTGTTTTACGAGCACTACCTTGGGAGCGAGGAAGATGGCATAGGTGGCTTCCTGCTTCTTCGTGAGCATGGCTTCTAAACGGGTTTGTAATAGTAGGACTGATATGAGGGTCTTTCCACATCCTGTGCCCAAGTATGCAATGATCTGGGGTCATAGTTTGGAGTGGAATTGTGGAGCAGGTGTGGAGGGTGAGAAGAAGAGGAGAACGGGGAGAGTGGGTGAGGGTGTCGTTTTTTTTTTGAGCGGGAATCCCGGTGTTGAATACTGCCAACCCTGGCAATTAAACCCCCAACTTACGTTGCGTTCTTTAGACCACTCAAGGACCTCAAGCTGGTACAAACGAGGCGCCAATGACGCCAGTTGACCTTCCATCCCTGGATTTATTTTGCACTTGATCACAAGGCTTATGTTTGCAAAAGGATGGATAAAATCAACATCTTGGCATGGATACAAGTATGATGTCTATGATGCATCATAATTGAATTAACATTTTAAAAAGCAGGTACCAATGAGGGGGAGCATCTCTCCAAGGTGACTTGCGTTCCAACGACAACAAGAGGTCGGTGTCGTCTTAGCACTGGAGACTGCAATTCATCCACTCCTGCCTTAAGAGTTTGACATGGTATGCAATCAATTCATTCAGTTCATTGACCTCACCTTCATGCTCACTCCAACTACAATGGAGTGGCATGATGATGCTTGTGTGTCTGAAGAGTGAAGAGAGTGATAAGACAAGTGCAGAGCGAGGGTTTCATGAAGCTGGCGTTGCAAGATTGATGGACCTGAAAAGACAGCAAATGCGCAAAGTTCGGCAAATTTGAAGCTAAAAATTTGGCTATTGATGAACTATGAGGATTGACTAATACGCCCAGCAAAGTTGCAACCACAGTTATCGTCAAATTCCGGCTGTTTTGCTCAATTTAAGACAATATTGTTCAGCGGTTTCTGTTTCCCTGCGTAATTGAGTCTATTAGTCTCTCATCATAATAATAAGGCATCAATCAACGACTTGCTCAATTGTTGAGAGCACTAAGGTTCGGGTTTGAGCTGTTACAGCATCCAAAATGAGTGGTGATCAACGTAGAGGTCGTGGTGGGGGCCAACGTGGCGGTGGAAGAGATGGTAAAGGACGCTATGGAGGAGGTGGGGGTGGAAGAGACGGTGGTGGACGCTATGGCAGTGGTGGAAGAGACGGTGGAGGAAGAGGACGTGGAGGTCCACCCCGTGGTGTTGGGTTTGGTGGAGGTAGAGGTGGCAATAGTGGCGGCCCTCCCAGACCACAAACGGATCCACCTAAATGGAACCTAATAGATAGTTTTGGAGCTATGGATCTAGCTGAAGGCACCGTCCCACAACGTCCAGACCGCCCAGGCTTTGGCAAAGAAGGGCGCCCCGTCAAGCTCAGAGCCAATTGGTTCAAAGTGGAATACAGACTCGATCAGATGGTGCACTATGATGTCAACATTACAAAGGTAGCCAGAGTTGCACCAGCAGCAGAAGGTGCAGGAGAGCCCTCAGGAGCACAAAGGAGAGGAGGTAGAGGAGGAAATGTTGGTGGCAAGCCTCTCCCAGCTGCCATCGGTCGTGTTGTGCTGCAAGCTGCTATGGTTGAAATAAAGAAGACACGAGCTAAGGATGACTGGCCAGATGGATGCTGGGTGTTTGATGGCCGTAAACAAATGTACTCGCCCTTTGATCTCTTCCCAACTGGCGAGATGAGCCGTGAGGTAGACGTACAGCTACCTGATGAAGATAAAGTGGGCAGTTATGATGTCAAGATTATGAGAACTGGCTACATTGGTACCCAAGATGTGCAGTCCTTCCTTTCTGGTAGCACTACTAGTCTGGATGCCATTCTCCCAGCTATCTCTGGTATGGATATTGTGTTGAAGCATCGTATCAGTTACATGCTGGGCACGAACAGTATTCAGAGAGGTAGATCCTATCTTGGACCTCAGCTTGGTCCAGTCAAATCCCTGGGTGAGGGGATGTTGCTGTGGGCTGGGTATCAGCAAAGTATCCGTCCATGTCAGAGTGGTCTGGCTCTTACTTTAGATACGTCAGTGGGAGCAGTTTTGCAAGATGGCCCATTGATTAATCTTATGAAGGAGCTGGTTGGACCTCCAGCAGGAAGGGAGGGTAGGTTTTCTGATCCACAGTTGAAACGACTGCAGAGGGAGTTGCGCGGTGTTAAAGTGGCTGCTAGTCATAATAAGTTTAAGAGGAATATTGCTGGATTGATAAGAGAGAGCCCCTTTGAAGCTACATTTGAGCAGGATGGCAAGAAGGTCACTGTAGCTCAATATTTTCGGTCGGCTTACAACATCACTCTCAGGGAGAGGAACATTCCTTGTGTTGTAGTCGGTGCCAAGAATGTCATGTTGCCTGTTGAGCTGTGCTCTGTGGTACCTGGTCAGCGTCAACTCAAGTTGTCTGGAAATCAGCAAGCTACTATGATCAAAGCTTCCACTGAAAAGCCAGATCAAAAGATGTCAATTCTTCAACATCAAGCTGCCGAGGTTGCCAAGCGTGCCAACAAGGAGCTGCATCAGTTTGGTATGTCGATGGCCACAGACATGATGAATGTAGAAGGACGTCTCCTCCCCCAACCAAAGCTCAGATATGCTAATAATCCTAGTTTTGAGCCAAACTTCCCTGGGAGCTGGAACATGGAGAGAAAGGAATTTGTAGAAGCTGCTGCTGTTAATTCCTGGGCAGTGGTCAACTTGGGAGGTCCCCGTTTCAATGAAAATCCAGCACAGCAAGGAACGTTCACTGCAGATTTGGCCAGGATGTTGCAGTCGTGTGGAATGCGTGTCCATCCTACGCCTCCCCCATTTGTAACAGCTGAACGCAATGAGACTGCGCATGATGCTCTCAGTCGTGCCATTGGAGCAGCCACTCAAGTATACAGGGCTCCTCCAAACTTCATCCTCGTCATTTTGGCAGAAGGTGGAGACAACAAGGCAGTGTATCGCCAAGTGAAGCAAGCTGGTGACTCTATGTTGCGTGTGATCACTCAATGTGTCATTGGATTCAAGGCATCTGCTGGTATGGAACCTCGCAAGCCTCGTGACCAGTACGTGGCCAACCTTGCTCTCAAGATTAATGCAAAGCTGGGCGGTGCCAATGTCCGTATGTCTTCCAATCTCCCAGGTCCCATTGCTCGCAAACCAGTGATTATATTTGGTGCAGATGTCACACATCCATTGGCTGGCAGTTCCATGCCCTCGTTTGCTGCAGTAGTTGCTTCCGTTGATGGTTCAGCCACCAAGTTCCCCGCTCGTGTCAGTATGCAAGCTGGTCGTCAGGAACTGATCATCAATCTCAAACAAATGGCCAAGGAGTTGTTGCAAGAATTCAATAGGACTACTGGCTACAAACCAGAGAGCATTGTGTTCTATCGTGATGGGGTGAGTGAGGGCCAGTTTGACCAAGTTATGAAGTATGAATATGCTGCTTTGAGAGAGGCCTGTCAGGAACTGGGTGATCCTGCAGCTGAATATGCTCCTCCCATTACATTTGTGGTGGTGCAAAAGAGGCATCAGACCCGTCTCTTCCCCACTGATCCACGTCAATGTGATCGTAGTGGCAATGTTATGCCTGGAATAGTGGTAGATAAGCAAATTTGCCATCCATTTGAGCATGATTTCTACCTCAATTCTCATTCTGGCATCCAAGGCACAAACAGACCAGTGCATTACCATGTGCTGCTTGATCAGAATAAGTTTTCAGCTGATGAGCTGCAGCAACTGACATTCTGGATGTCATATCTGTTCTGTAGATGTACAAGGAGTATTTCAGTGTGTAGTCCAGCTAGATATGCTCACTTGGCTGCATTCCGTGGTCGTCAATTGTGGGAGGGTGCTGATACTGATACTGATACTGCTAGTGAAGTTTCTGGAAATACTAGTACAGTCGGTACGTTTTATGCAGTACTGGATCAGCTTGCTTCAGGCATGTTTTATGTTTAAGTGTGTATATATATATATATATAAAAGATAAGTTAAGAGAAGGTAGGAGGAGGTGATCTCAAGTTATAAATGTGAAAAATTCTATTAATTTATTATAGAGCTGATAGAATTCCAATAGGGGACTTTCCCTCTTCAAGATTTTGTGTAGGTATAGAAATTGCTGTGTACAAGGTACAACACCCTGTTTATGATTGAGTAGAATTGTCATGTAAATACAAGAGCTTTGGCAATAGTGTTTTTCAAATGGTGGTGTGTGTGAATGAGCTGTAGTGTGTTACGGGATGAGCAGCGTTGTGTCGGTGCTCCCCTCCTGTTTGTCTTCTTCTTATACATCAGGCTCTATTTTATTATGAACACCTTCAATTGTTTCATACAAGTGGATCAATGCAGGAGGGACATGAAAACCACTGGTTGAACTATTCAAAGCAAGACTCCCATGTATTTTAGGATTAAGAAAACTGATCTCAATCTGAAAGAATCAAAGCTTCCTAAGTGGCTCAGATCAAGCCAACTGCCTGGCCTTTATTCCCTTCCCCAAGCCCAGGCTTGAATGGTTCTACCGATGCTGGTGATCGTTTGAATTGAATGTTTATGATTTGAGGAAGGCAGGGTCGAGTAGTGACGGTAGTAGTGAGGTAATAGTAGGAGGAGGGGTTGTGAGCAGTGGTGGGAGAGTGAATGATGTGGAGTTTCTAGCGAACTCAAGTGATGGTGGTACGTATGGATCAGAGTATATCGTGTATAGCACTTCCAAGGGAGAGATAGGGGCGACTTTAGCAAGAGGAAATGTTGCAGCTGCCAGGAGTTTGCATGTTGAGGAGAGCAGCGGAGTGCTGGGTTTGAGCTCTGTTGGGCAGCATATATTTTGGGATTTCAAGCCAAGGAACGCTTGTTCACGTGCGAATGTAAATTTAGTTATCATGGAGGAAGACGACCCTGTGTATCAATTGGCTTCACTGCCAACATCGAGCAATTGAATCCACATCAGTTGGGGTCTAGGAAACGCATTGTTTTGCACTGGACTATCATCTTCTCAACCAGCAAGTCCATCTGCAGCTTGCTGTGTTCAATGGTACATTGTGCAGTAAGGATCACCAATCTGATCAAATAACTATAAAGAACATACCAATGTTTTTGTCTGAGTGATTACTACACAATATAATTGAGAAATGATAGTAATAATATCGCCTACTATACTTTACTCCAGGCAGTACAAAAATTTAGGGTTCCGACCTCCGAGGATCTACAGGCTGTGGACCGTGACAGTAATGGTTGGAATGATCTTGGCATAGTTAGGGGGGATAGGTTTCTATAGACATTAAATTGGACGTGTATAGGTGCTATAAACCTATGTAGGGGGGGTATTTAGGTGTACTATAGGGAAATTTCCAAAGTAATCTGGACAATCTGCTTCTTTTTACCCACTCATCACGTCTCCAAGGGCTCCAAGGGTTGGCCTTGATGGACATCATCACGGACGGGGAGCAGGGTGTCTAATCAACCTTCCACGACAGCTAATCCGGTTGAAACACAAAGAAGAAACACAACAGAGCAAGATGTTAGAGGTATATATCACTACACGTCTCTATCCTTGCCCCCTCTTCACACTTGTTCTGTCGAAATAACAAATCCCACTCACCGCTCCACCCCTCTCCCGCTCTCTCTCATTCACCTCACTACAGAAGTTTTAGTCTTACGGTTAGCACCTGCCAAGAAGAAAGGTGTTCAATGGGCAGAAGATGTGGTACATAATGAACAAAAAGAGCTCAAAAAGTAAGTTCCTTGTTCATCTAATCCATGCATTCAATTTCTTCTACTTTAGCTTGGAATGCAGCTACATCTTCCTCTCTCAATTCTTGTAGTATTCCATCATCTTGTGGTAGAGGGGAAGGAGGGGGAGATTCAGAGGGAGGAGGTCGTGGGGGAGGGGATGAGGAATAGGGGGAACTGCGACGCTGGTGATGGTGATGTTAGGAGTCCTGATGACGGGAACGGTGTCTGTCACTGCTTCTGCTTCTACTTCTATGTCTAGGCCTTCTTCCTCTACTCCTGCTCCTGCTACGTCTTCTTCTGTTGTTTCTGTGATGGTAGCCTTGAGCGGGGCTTCTGTTGTTGGTGTGTCGGTGTGGGCGCTCGTCCTCGAGCTCGCCTTCCTCGGGGCTGTTTGTAATTGGTGTGTTGTCGTAAGCTGGCAAGGATGATACGCAATTCGTAATGGATGGTGAGATACGGTGTTCAGTTATCTTCTAAATGTCTCAGAATATCAAGCTCTTGCTGAAAAATCGAAATACACCTTTGATCCAAAAAGAAAATTGAATAGATTCAGCAGGAGTACTCGTTCAATTGAAGTTGTTACTATTGCGACGATTGGTGTATTGCAACAGTATTGTAACTATGCCCATAAGGTTTCATCACAAGGCATTTATGTACACAAAACTGACACAGACGCTCCCCGCCTCTCTCTTCTTCTACAGACACCTCTCCAGCTCCTTCGCAAATGTATCTCCTGCTGCCTCTGTTGGTGCTCCAGCTACCTTGAGAACTACTTCAGCTGCTGCCAACTGAGCTGCCACGTCAGCAGCATATGCCCCAATGAGGAGGAGGAGGAGGAGGATAGCCATGATGAAAGTGATCTTGAGGAGAAAGATGTAGCTGGTACTGCTAATGTTCATTAATGATTTTCAGGATGAAAATACACTACAATAGGTCAATACATCAATGTTCAAACCAATAAATTTACTAATTCCATAATAAGAAACAGCAGCCCTAGCATCAAGGCGTGCACTCCTCCACATCTCCTACTCCCACCACTCACACGAGCTACATCACCATCATCCCCATTGACCATTGTCACATTACCTACCACACTTACTTCTACAGAGGCATACGACTCCTTATCCAGGTTCATAACATCATCCTTACTATTCAAATAACAATTCTTCTCCTTGATGCTGCAGTCTGCACCAATGTATGACCAAGGTACAGGACTGGTTGCTACTTTTAGAGGGGTATACCCTCTCTTTTCTATCTGTTGATGAATCCAGGGAACCTTCATGGCAACATTGGCAACTGATGTGGGCCATTCTTTATCAGCTTCTGGAGAAATCTGGCTTTCACAGGGTGGGCCATAGGATACAACACCAATCTGTGTGTGAAAGAGAGAGGTATATTAGAAGAGCAAGGGTGGATGGGTGGTGGTCAGTTGTACAAGGGCTGTACAAGTACAAAATGGGCAAAATAGACCACTCCCTTCCCCATTATTTGATAGTATATATACGTACCTGCACATCACCTTGGAACCCCAATACATGAGCAACCTGAGAGGGAAGGTAGGCTGGGCCGCCACTATCACCTTTGCATATGCTCGACAGTACCGTATCATCTGTTGTTCGAATGTACTCTTTATAGGCTGTGAAAAGGAAGAGGGTGGTGGGTGAAAGGATGGTGTTAGTTTTCCTAAATAGGATCCCTGTTTCCATCTTTTCACGCTCTCTCTCCCTCTCTCTCATGAGAATTGATGAATGAACCACTTACCTCTGGTCCATGCCACACAGTAGGTGTCATCAGGCTGATGTACTGTTTGGTAATACTTAATATCACCCAGATATGTTGTCTTTTCCTCTCCTTTGAAAACATCTGTTGCATTATGTACTGAATTAATAGCATTCACCCTGCAGAAGTCTGCAGCTTGAGCTGCTCCAACGGTATATCTCAGCTGTGAGAGTCGGCCTGGCTCTGGGTCTTTCAGCCCTCCCCCGGTTTTGTCATCAGTAACAGCAGCAGTAGCGTTCTCATCCAGACCCCAACCGGCAAGAAACACTGAGAAAGGGTAAAACCAATTATCCCAGTATTGCAATGGATTAGGAAGAAGGACAAACCCTGGATTTGTTGTTTGATCAGCCAAATAGCTTCCTACCCTGGCAGGCTGGGAAATGGGTTGATCTAGCAACAACAATGCTACGTCGTTTGTTATATGAAATTCATCATCATACTGGAGTTGTTCATAGTTTTCATGTATAATGGATTCCTTGACTTTTGAAATGGTAAAATCTTCAGGGGAGGCATCTCCTGACACTATGGCTGTCAAGTTTTTGTTTGGAGATGTGTCGTAGATGAGGCAGAGTTTGTTCGTTGGTTGAATGGACCCCTCTGGTTTTGGTTGTAAACAGTGCGCTGTGATTAAGGGAAATTTAAAATGAAATAAGGTAGTTATTTAGTTGAAAAGCAGCAGGGAGGCAGTGTTCTCTCAAATGTGAGAGAAAGGAAGGGAGCGGTGGGAGGATGTGCCAGCCTTTCTCCCCCCACCAAGTCTCCCATTTCTACTAACAAGCACAACTGGCACAAATACGTACCAGCTGTCAAGGCAAAATTGGGGTGTATCAAAGAGGCCCCACAGATGATCGTGGTGGGCTTTGGTCCATCCACTCCCTCTTCACACAATGCCAAGGCAACAATATACGGAACCCTGTCTTGAGGTGGGGTGCGGACGAGGTCGGGTGTGATTGCAGTGATGGATCCCTCAATCAACACTCGACTGGTTGAAATCATACAGCTTGAGAGTTGAACTAGCATTAGGAAAATGATACATGCTAATTCTCTACGCATCATCATTGGCTCAGTTCTTGGGGGCTTATTTGATCAGTTTATATCGACGAGTTAATGCTCAGTTGGGCTCCTGTGCAATAATTCTTCACTCTCCTGTGAAGATGAAATGGCAAGGACAAAGTAAGATAAGGGTTAGGCGAGGGTGTTCCATAGAAGGCTTCAACTAAAGTGGATGAAAGAGGGGTGATGCT
>Ga0114919_10002893_pt1 | contig 13888 bp, 10 predicted proteins | sample BlataG_FD_88682 | JGI IMG/M metagenome (GOLD analysis project Ga0114919, IMG submission 88682) | Deep subsurface microbial communities from Black Sea to uncover new lineages of life (NeLLi) - Black_00105 metaG | ecosystem: Environmental > Aquatic > Marine > Oceanic > Sediment | place: Atlantic... | reverse complement strand
TGGGCGTTTTGAATTCACGCGGATTATCAGCGGGGGCAGCCAGGTAGTTGCGGCCAAGACGCTGCCGGCTGTTGTAACTGTCGCCAAGTATGAGTACCCTGTGTTTGCGACGTTTTCGAGGACGCGGTGGGCAAACGAAACGGAAGTCATCCAGTGGGCAAGCGAAGATATCAAGGCCACGCACTTTGGCGTCAAAGGGTCTAAGACGGCGGTGATACGTGTTTTTCCGCCGGGCAAGAGCAGGCGAAAATGCGAGCAAGTCAGCGATGTGAAATTATTAGTCAGGGCTCTTGTGGAGGGCTTCGAGGGCGGCAACGGGGACGCTGAGCAGGCGGGCGAGGCCCAGGCAAGCCGTTATGTGCTGCCGAGCAAACGAAAGAGCTTGTTCGAGAGAAAGTTCGAGGCAACGAAAAAGGAACAGGATGATTATGAAATCTTAGGCCAGACGCTCAAGGAACTGGGCATTGCCGAGATTGGGCGGATTGACGATGCCGCCAAGGGGAAGATTCTTGCGGCTGCAGGTAAGCGTATTCATACAAAGACACTGGAGGATATGATAAACGGTTACAAGCTGACCGAGGCGGCTTTTGAAGGCGAGGTCTGGGTTGTGGCCGAGCACAGCGAGGGGGTGGTTCATCCGGCGACGTTCGAGCTAATCGGCAAGTCGCGTGATTTGGCTGATTCAATCGAAAGCAAAGTAGGTGTATGCCTGGCCGGCTGTGGGGTCGGCCAAATGGCAAAAGAATTAATCGCCGCCGGTGCGGACAGTGTTTATGTCATTGAAGATAAGCTGTTAGAGGTATTCGACCCGACATGCTATCGCAAAGCGGTCGCGGATGCAATAAGCACGTACTGGCCGCAGATTGTTCTGTATGCGGCGACTCCGCAGGGCAGGATGCTGGCGCCGATGGTTTCGTACAGGGTGGGCTGTGGCCTGACCGCCGACTGCACGGGGCTGGATATCAAGGACAGCTCGCGAAAAGGTGACGTTGGTTTGCTGCTGCAAACTCGGCCGGCTCTGGGCGGCAATGTCATGGCGACAATCCGCACGAAGAATTCGAAATCACAGATGGCTACGGCAAGGCCGGGCGTTATGAAAAGGAAACCTGCGGATGAGTCAAGAAAGGGCAAAGTCATCAAACACAAAGTTGAGCTTACCGAAGACGATGTCAGTCTGGAAATCATAAAGACCGAGCTGGGCACCGGCGATGTGAATTTTGGTGCTGAGGTGATTGTCAGCGGGGGCAAGGGCATGCAAAGCCGGGACAATTATGAACGGCTGGTGAGTGCCCTTTGTGAGGGCCTTAGTAAGAGGTTAGGAACTCAGGTTGAAAGAGGTGCTTCGCGTGCGGCTGTGGAGCAGGGCTTTATCGAGCGAGTACACCAGGTCGGGCAGACCGGCACTGCCATCGGGCCAAAGCTTTATGTTGCTCTTGGGATATCCGGCGCGATTCAACATATGATAGGCGTTGCCAACACCGAAACTATTGTGGCTATCAACAGTGACCCGAGCGCACCGATATTTAAGCAGTGCGATTACTATATTGTGGGAACGGTTGAGGATATAGCGCCGCAGTTAGTTCAGGCATTAGAGGAAGTGTAAAACGTAAAGAATGTCATTGCGAGGGCTGCAAGGCAGGCCGTGGCCCCCAGGGGGCTTCGCCTCGCTCGCAATGACGTGTTGTGCCTCCGCCTGGGGACGCCTTGCGGCGGGTTTTGAATTTTGAGTAATGGTTTTAGCTTTTAGAGGTGGAAGAAGAAAGTGTCAAAGAATAGAGCTTACAACAAGGTATCGGTTTTGGTGGTTGGTGCGGGGCCGGCTGGTCTGGCGGCGGCGATACAGCTCAAGACCGAAAGGCCGGAGATTGACGTTTGCGTGATAGAGAAATCCCTCGACTTGGGCAATCACAATCTCTCAGGTGCGGTTCTTGAGCCGGAGCCGCTGCATACGCTGCTGGACTCGGCTGTGCCGGGATGGCAGGATACCGATGCGGCCCGCGACGTTCTGGCAAGCAAGATAGACAAAGACGATATAATGTTCCTGCTCGGTAAAAAGCTGGCGTTTAACATCTTCTTTGCGATCAAGCTCGGCAAGATGCTCGGGCTGGGCTTCGGCCAGATGATACACAAGGGGGATTATTCGGTATCGATAAGCAAGCTGACCAAGTGGATGGGGCAGATTGCAAAAGGCCTCGGCGCCGAAGTGCTGACGGGCTTCGCGGCTGAAGATATTATTCTCGACGACTCGACGGACAGGGCAACAGGTGTCAAGCTTGTTGACCAGGGGCTCGATAAAGAGGGCAACAAGCAGCCCAACTATGTAGAAGGCGAGATTGTCGATGCCGATTTTGTGGTGCTTGCCGAAGGGTGCGACGGTCTTTTGACGGAGAAATTTGTTGAAAAGGCGAATCTGCAAAGGCAAAGCCCACAACTATATTCATTAGGCGTAAAGGAGCTCATAAAGGTAAGTCCCGAACAATACAACAAGTTCACCTCAGGGCGGGTTGTTCACGCGATGGGCCATCCTATCTGGACGCCGGTTCTTGGGCCAGGGATGTTCGGTGGCGGGATTGTGTATGCCGGGGTGCAGGACCATCTTTCCGTTGGTATGATTGTCGGGGCTGACTGGAAATACTGCGACTTTAACGTGCAGGATACGCTGACGAATTTTAAGAACCACCGCTTCGTAAAGCAGTTTATAGATGGCGGTGAGGTCGTCGAGGCCGGTGCAAAAATGATTCCCGAAGGCGGATACTACGCTATCCCAAGAGAGCCCGCCACCGGCAATATAGGCAAAGGCAACGTTATGATTCTGGGCGACAGCGCCGGTTTTGTGAATATGCTCAAAATTAAAGGCCTGCATAATGCCATCGACTCGGGTATGCAGGCGGCCAAAGCAATCGCTGCGAATATGGGAAGCCCGGGAAATGCCGCATCGAAATATACCGAGCTGGTTGAGGCATCGAATATTGACAAAGAGATGAAGTCGGCGAAGAATTTCCGGCAGACGGTCGCGAAGTTTGGGCCTTTGCAGGGTATGCCGCTGTCGGTTCTTGGGGGACTGCTGCCGAAGTTTGAGGTTGAAAAAGACTACGAGGCAATGACCATTGCTCGATATCGGCTCAAACCCAATCTGAATTTCGACAAAGACACCTTTACCGCAGTGGCGGCGACCGAGCATCGCGAAGAAGAGCCCTCGCATCTGACGATTCTGGACGGTGATATTTGCAAGACCAAATGTACGCCGAAGTTCAACAGTCCGTGTATTGTGTTCTGCCCGGCCGGTGTATATGAGACAATCGGCGACGAAGTCAAGCCGGCCAATCCGTCCAACTGCCTGCACTGCAAGACCTGTCAGAGAAAGTGCCCGTTCGACAATATCAGGTGGACGGTTCCGGAGGGCGGCGGCGGGCCGCGATATAAGCGAATGTAAACCCCGTTAGAAATTACGAAGTGATAATAGAATCCGACAAAAGTGAAGATTCCTAACGGGGTAAAGATTGAAAAAGATAGATGCTCTCCACAGGACACCCTGCGGCGGATGCTGGATGCTCCACCGCAGGGTGTCCTGTGGAGATACTCGACGAGTATCGAGAATCGAGAAAAGTTTAATGAATCTCAAGGAGATTTATCAGCCGATTGCCGATGAGTTGAAGACGGTCGAAGGTCTCCTGGGGTCTTCGGTTAGTGAATCAGAGGACAGCTTGGTCCTGGAGATGACCAACTACTTACTGGAACACGGGGGCAAAAGGATAAGACCCGCACTTGTAATCCTCTCTGAAAGAGCTGCTTCGGTGGGCGACAAAGGTAGCTGTGACCACAACGAGCTCTTTGAAATCGCCACTGCGGTAGAGTTAATACACATGGCCTCTCTGATTCACGATGACGTTCTCGACGAAGCAGCGGTGCGGCATAACAGGCCCACCATCAACGCCCGATACGGAAACGACGTTTCGATTGTGCTGGGGGATTATATCTACTCCAAGGCCTTTCAACTGATAAGAAATTGCCGCAATCCCGATATTTTTGAGTGTATGAGCGAAGCAGCGTCCGTGATGTGCGAGGGGGAACTGATGCACGTCTGCCAAAGAGGCAATTTAGACCTGTCGAAAAGCAGTTACCTTGTAATTGCGAAGAAGAAAACTGGCTCATTGTTCGCCGCCGCTTGTCTGTCGGGCGCTATTATAGGTGAGCACAAGCCGGTCATTCAGGCGGCGTTGAAGGAGTTCGGGCTGAACTTCGGCGTGGCCTTTCAGATTATCGATGACTGCAAGGACCTGCTAAGTGAGCAGCGCGAGCTTGGTAAGCATCCGGGGCAGGATGTTACTGTCCGTGATGTAACTTTACCTCTGCTGGCCCTGTTAGAGGTTGTTGACCAGCCAGAAAGAGAGGAAATTAAGCACATGCTCGGCTCGGGAAATGACCCGGGCAATCTAACCAGATTAAGAGCGATGATTACAGACTCGAATGCGTTATTCATGACCCAGGAGGTTGTTGCCTCTTTCTTGGCCAGCGCTAAAGAACAACTGGATGCGCTTGCCGATTCGGTTTATAAAGACAGTCTTAGCCGGTTGGCTGATTACATCACCCAGAAAACCTTTTGAGCTTTTGCGGAACTTTGAGCTTGTTTTGGCGGCCTCGAGCGTTCAGGTGCCGTAGTTGTGAAGGCCGGGGAAAAGCCGGGAGAGATTTACCCAGAGCAGAGTTACTACGATAACCACCACCCCAGCGATTGCCCATAAGCTGTTGATACGCCGGTATCTGTTTCCAAACATATAGCGAAAATGCAGGTATGCGACGTAAACCAGCCAGGAGGCGAGTGACCAGAGTTCTTTCGGGTCCCAGCCCCAGTAATCACCCCAGGCGAGTTTGCCCCAGACACTTCCAAGTACAAGCCCGAGCGTCAGCAGTGGAAAACCGACACAAATCATTCGGTAGGTTGCCTGTTCGGGCGGCAGGAGGTTTTCCCCGCAAGGGGCCCGAGGCGCATCGGGATTGTGGGCTTGGCCGGCGAGCTGCGAAACGGCGAAGAAGGCGGCTTTTGCCATAAAGATGTATGAGAGCATATAGACGGCTACATGAGGGACAAACAGCCAGCTTTGCAGTGCGGGCGGAAGCTTCTGCGGCTCGGCGTTGAAGACGAAACCGGCAGGGACAAGTACCACGGCACCTATGAGCATATCGGCCCACTGTCCACCTACACGCAGGACGCGGCGACAAAAGACTGAAACCGGATAGAACATTGCGAGACACAAAGATACCTCGAAGAGGTTCTGCATAGGTACATGCCGGACGTGATACCAGCGATAAACAAAGGAAGAGACCGCCACTATAAAGCCCAACATGTACAGCAGATGTCCTGTCCTGGGCCGGCGCAGCAGGGTTGCAAGCAGCGCAAGAAGATAGGCCGCAATAGTAATGTAAATCAGCAGGCCCTGGATTGTGTATTTAATTTCCATTTATTCGCTGTTTGATGTGGCACGGGCTTCCAGCCCGTGAAACCACGGCCAGGATGGCCGTGCTACTAACCGGCTGAACCGGACTGGTAATTGCCTTAGCCAAAAATGCCAAAAAACCCCTGTGCAAAGCATCAGGTATCCGACGTAGACCAGAGCCAGGCCTGAATCCGAAGTTACCGTCAGGACAGTATATTGGCCGGCCTCGTGGTCGTAGTCCTGCTGGTAAAAATGGTATCCGCCGAAGTGCAGAGGGTGATTGACCTCGATGTCTTTTTCAGCAACAACCCGGCCGTCGCGAATCACCTGCAGTTGGCTTATGTAGTCGCTGATGACTCTTTGGTAGCTCATAAGAATCTCATCATCGGGGTGGATATGGCCGGGAAAACGCTCAAAGACGTATCTTGTAGCTGTCCGGCCGTTGGGTGATTCCACCGTAAGTCCGCTTGGGGACGCCTTGCGGCGGCGTCCCGTGGAGATGCGTACCTCAAGGGCCGGGTTGGAGCCGGGGCCGGGCTCGTCGGTAGCGGTACTCCTGTCGCCCTCAATTGTTATCTTGAAATTCTCGAACACCTTGAGAATCTCCACGGTGCCGAATTCCGGACCTAATGAAAACTCAGTATCGATTTTAACGGGGAACTTCCAGCCATCGCCTTGCCGGCTTTGAATGTGAAGATACCCCGGCTTGTAATATTCAATTCGAAAGTCTTTGAGCCCTATGTAGAAGGGCAGTTCCCTTATCTGGTTGTTTTCCAATATCACTCGATTGTCCGAGTATCCCTCATAGATTTGCATTTGGCCTGTGGGGATTTTGTCTATTCCGAAGAGCCTTTTCCGGAGCTTATGTCCGTCTTCTGAGCCCCAGATTGCCCCGGCTAAGATGAGGATGCAGCCGACGTGTATAAGCAAAAGGGCGGGCACGCGAAGCAGTCGCCGAAATGCCGCAATGCCAACGCCTAACAGCAAGGCAAATACTGCCCAATAGACGGCCAATGGGATGGAGTTGAAGAACTTCTTCGAGCGGTCGGGGCCGATAAATGCGCCGTAGATGGACAGAAAAATCAACAATATGATAAGCGCAAGAGCTGCCCACATTATGGCGCGTCTGAACTTGTTCTTAAATGTCTGGTTTATGCTCATAGGCGCTGCAATTAGCCAGTTAGTAACTTTTTTTGGGTTCCCGTCCCTTAGGGACGGGGTCCCTTTACAGTATTTCCTGCGGCTTTCTGTGGTACACCCCGTTAGAGAGTCCAGGGCCAGAGATAAAACCAAAAGCAAAGAACCCTCTAACGGGGTACACAGAGCACTGAATTTTTACAGAGTGATTATGGGAAAAAGTAAGATTATTTGCAAGGAATAACAATCGAGCTACTTGGGCCGGGATACGGACTGCCTTGCCAAAAAATCATTGATAGCCCGGCGCAGGGCGATACAATGTACTGTATGTTGGTAGCGTTGGCACAATTTAACGCGGTGGTCGGCGATTTGGCCGGTAACGCCGAAAAGATGCGTCGAATGTACGAGCAGGCGCTTGAGTCCGAGGTGGATTTGCTGGTCTTTCCGGAACTGGCGGTCTGCGGCTATCCGCCGGAGGATTTACTGTACAAAAAGCACTTCCTGGAAGACAACCGGCACACCGTTGAAAAGCTCGCCGCCGATTGTCCGGACATAACTATAATAGTCGGCTTTGCCGAAATCCACAACGGGGCGACCTATAACTCCGCCGCCGTATTGGCGAACGGTAAAATAGAGAAAATCTATCGGAAGAGCATGCTGCCGAATTACGGCGTTTTTGATGAGCGGAGATACTTCGGAGCGGGCGGCGAGCCGTTAGTGATAAATCTGAACGACTTTAACATTGCGATTACCATTTGCTTTGATATTTGGAATATCGAGTGGCTCCGGCGTTTTCTCAAAGACGTTGGGCAGTTGCAAATGGTTGTGAATATCTCGGCCTCGCCGTTTCATTTAGGCAAAATCAAAAAGAGGCAAGAGATAGTCAGCCGGTGCGCACAGGAGTTTAATTGTGCCGTTTCGTATTGCAATCTTGTCGGCGGTCAGGATGAGTTGATTTTTGACGGCCGAAGTATGTTTGTCGATTCGACCGGCAGCGTCGTTGCCAAAGCAAAGGCATTTGACGAGGACATGATAATTGCCGAGGTCAGTTGCGTCGCTGATGGGTCTGTGCAGGTCGAGCCCGCCATAAGGCATCCTGTGGAGAGGCATCCTTCAGCCCCTCAGCCAACCGACCTTCTCGATGAAATCTATCAGGCGCTTGTGCTCGGCACAAGAGACTATACCCGCAAGAACGATTTTGAAAAGGTATTACTAGGCCTGAGTGGGGGTATAGATTCGGCCGTAACCGCCGCTATTGCCGTTGCCGCAGTGGGAGCGAACAACGTTGTCGGCGTCACAATGCCCTCGAAATTCAACAGCCCCCAGACAAGAAGCGACGCTGAGAAGCTGGCGAAGAACCTGGGTATCGAATTCTTTACTATCCCTATTGAGTCGATACTTGAGCAGTTCGACGAGGCGTTGGAGACCGTCGGCGGCTGGAACAGTGAAGGTGTCGCTTACGAGAATTTGCAGGCCAGAATCCGCGGCTGTATCCTGATGTCACTGAGCAATCAGTTTGGTTCGCTCGTATAGACGACCGGTAACAAAAGCGAAACGGCGGTCGGCTATGCGACTCTCTACGGCGATACAGCGGGCGGCTTCGCCGTGATAAAGGACGTCCCGAAGACCCTTGTTTACAAACTGGCCGAACACATAAACAAAATCGCCGGGCGTCAAGTCATACCTGCCGATGTAATTACCAGGCCGCCCAGCGCTGAGCTAAGGCCCGACCAGAAGGATACCGATTCACTGCCGGATTACGACCTGCTGGACAGAATCCTCAAGGGCTACGTCGAGGAAGACAAATCCGCCGGCCAGCTTATTGAGTCGGGTCTGCCCGCCGATGTAGTCCATAAGGTTATCCGTATGGTTGACCGGAATGAGTACAAGAGGCGGCTGTGTCCGCCTGGGATAAAAATTACTCCAAAGGCATTCGGCAAAGACAGGCGACTGCCCATTACAAATCGTTACCGCCCTGATGGCGATGGTTGAAACTCAGCCACCATACGATAGCGGTTAAATGGTAATTGGTTAAATAATTGCCCGTTGCGACGTTTTTTTTGCGATAAGAGAAAAACGAGATACGAAATTATCTGCCTGCCAGGGCCTGCGCGATGGTTAGGCCGAACTGCGGCGCTGCCGCCGGTCCGCTGCAGGTGATTAGAAAAGCATCTCTCTCGATGGGTGCGCCGGTGTAGATAGCGCCGGCCTGTTGAATCTTTTCCCGTTCGGACATAAAGGCGGTGGCTCGCCGACCCGTGAGTACGCCCGCATTGGCCAGGACCGTCGGTGCCGCTGAAATGGCTGCAAGAACCTTGCGCTTGCCGGCAGCGTCTCGGGCGATGTTTTTGGCAACAGGGTTGTCAAAATATTCCTCCACCCCCGGTCCGCCTATGAAGATTATCGCATCGTAGTCGTCCACACTCAATCGGTTCAGGGCAATCGTTGCCTCTACTATGTTTCCAAGCATACCGCCAATAATTCCCCGCTTTGAGCTTGCTATGACGGTCTGTACCCCGGCCATATCGAGGGCGCGTTTTGTTTCGATGAGTTCATCGTCGCGAAAGTTCTGGCTGGGAATAATCAGTACCGCTTTTTTGCCCGTTGCCAGGGGCATCTGGCCCGTTCCATTTTGTTCCTGGCCTGTGGTTGTCTGCTGCGTTGCGGGGTAGCCAACGCTAATGACATAAATCGCCTCTAAGTTCTTCGACAGTTTGCAGACTCTGGCGACGGCCCTTGTATCGATGCCGCCGAGGGGTACAGAGCCCAGTCCCAGACAAACGGCCTGCAACTGGATATTCTGGGCAACGTGTCCTGCTTCCAATAGCATATATGTTCTGGCCTTGTCGCGGAATTGGCTCGCGAGTTTTCTCGATGAGCCCGCGACAATAATGTCACAGCCCGCTCGTGCCACCGACTCCTGCATCGAAGCCGCTGCGGCCAAGGCGCCTCGGATATCCTGAGTGATGGTTTGCTCCAGTGTGTGCTGTCGCGGCTGATATACAAAGAGCCCTTCCGGCGTGGCGAAATACAACTCTATCGGATAAATCTCGCCCGCCGACGGTGCCGTCCGCAGGCCTTTTTGCGGCTCCGTTATTCCCTGGCCGGCCCAGGCCAACTGGCCGATTTGTGCAAACCCAAGTGCCCGGTTGCTGAACTGCCGCACACTTCGCCGTTTCGCCAGCGCCTCTTCGAGACTGGTAGGTCCTGTTAACTTCGGTTCGGTAAGTTGAATAATTTTGCGTGTCGGCTTGCGCGACGGGACCCGAGACCTGGACCGTCCCAGGCAAAGAGTCGCAAGACCAGCCAAAATTAACGCGAGAATTGTCAAACGTCTCATCTTTTGAAACCTCCAAAGCAATTCAGCAATCGGTAAATCAGAATATATTTATATTATACACTCTATTTGCCGTTTCTCAGACCAAATTTTATTTTTACCACACACTGCATATTTTGAGACGCAAATGAGGATTCCGTAAATATATCGGCATGTTAAGTTTTTCACTAAACTGTCTATTGCCTCATAGACGAATATTTATTAGAGCCAGAGCAGCCGTATCGTAGATATTAACATATTGCCAGGGTCGAATTTAGGGGATTTTAATGACATTATCGCACCGCCAAAAGCTGGCCATAGCCGTTTTGGCGCTGTATTGGCCCGCTCTTTTTGTTCTCGCGCATATTCCCATTCCGAGATTGGTCCATAACGCCCGGGTTTCCGACAAGACCCTTCACTTCCTTGCCTATCTGATTCTGGTTTTTTTGCTCTGGTTCGCAATCAGCCCCGACCGCAAAGCCAGTTGGCGCAGAGCGGCCGGCTGGTGGGTACTTTTGGTGTTGACGGTGTATGGAGTCGTTGACGAATTGCTTCAGGGTTACGTGGGCCGCAATTGTGACGTCAGGGACCTGGGTGCGAATTTGGCAGGGATACTGGCAGGCCTAATTTTGCTTTCGCTTTTTACCTTCTGGCCTGCCGCTCTTATGGTGGCGGGCGCTACTATCTTCGGATTGACAAATATTACACGAACCAATCTGGCCAAGCAGTTGCCGACCACAATGGCGATGTTCCACCTGTTTTCCTATGCAACTTTTACTCTCCTGTGGATTCGCTATATGCGATATCGCCCTTCGCTAAGAGTCTCCAGGGCCAAATGGCTGATAGTCGCATTGGCTCTGCCGACGGCCTTACTGCTGATTGTGAAATCATTTTCCATAATTCTCGGCAAGGAACTCGTAGTAAAGGATATTGTTCTTTCTGTTGTTGGAATTGCGGCGGTCGTCGTCATAATTTCTCTGACTGCTCTGTTTCGCCGGACACAAAGCCAGGCCCAAGACCAGAAACCACAGATAAAAGCGTGAAGTCTTTAGTCTTTTGTCTTTAGTCTCGGGTTTTTCTTAAAAGGTTTGTACAGCGGGTCGCCGAGCAACACCAACCGCCACGAGTTAAACGGCTTTGTGCGGTAGTAGGCCTCGACAAGACAGCTGCCTTTATACAGCTCGGCAAAGAACACTTTCGGCTCCGGAAATGCGTGAAGATAAGGTTCAGTTACCGCCCCCAACGTTGCGGTTATTCCCTCTCTGAGCATAGCCGGACACCAGTTTGTGCTATTGGGGTCGTGAAGGCCGGCGGCTTCGAAACTCGCGATGTGATACCCAAGGGCCCCATCGACGAAATCGAAAGCGTCGATGTACTTCCTCAGGCTGTACCAGCCGCAGTAGATGGCTGTTTGGGGGCAGGAGCCGGGGGCGAAAAGCTCTGCGGTCCGCTCCTCTTTGACGGGCATTGCTGTTCGCAATCTTGTAAGCATTGCCAAGTCTCGTAGAGATTGGTCGAAGTAGCTCGGCAGGTAGCCGCTTTTGACTTTAAGGCCCCGTGAGTCAATGTAGGCGATGCCCTTCAAGCCCATTTTCTCTGCTGCTATTGACTTATCGACGAGCCCCTTGATTATTTTGTAGTCAGGCCCGTCAAGACGGCTGACCATAAGCGTCTGAAAGCTCAAGCCCGAGGTGTTACCCCTGAGCGCATTCGGATGCCAGCGATACAAATCATAACCGCCAACCAGTACCATTGACAATTCGCTGTCAACGGAGGCATCTGTTTCCTTTCCGTTGATACGGCCAATCTCCAGCTGGAACCGGGCCAATCTTTGACTGCTCTTTTCTTGCTCGGCTGAGACCTGCCCCGTGCCGTCGGCGGCGTTTTGTTTCAACTGCTCAATCTTTATCTTCTCCTGCTTTACTAACTCGTTTAATTCTTTTAGCCGGCCCTGGTATCCTATTAACGGTCCTCGCGGGCCAACCTTGATTGGCACGCCGTAAGTTGTCAGCAGGCATCTGATATCGCCGGGAACTCTGCGCTTGAGCAATTCTTTGCGGACCGGCTCGGCCACCCACCTTTCATAATCGTTTCTGCTGAGCTGCTCACGAAGATTGCCTCCCAAATGCAGGTAAAGAATATTTTTATACGGCACCCCTCGCTTTTCACAGTAGTATCGAGCGATTCGCCCGGAGGCGGCGAAATCCCGGTTGGCTATTACGAGTATTTGTTCCGGTTCCAGGGCGTACCCAGGCCCTGTTGCGAAGAAAATCAAATATGGAATGATAACTTTCCAAACTTTCATTTGCGTGCAGGTTTATCTTAAAACGAAAAATTTAGCCCCTGATAGTACAGGGGCTTTTTGCAGAGGGCCTGAAACGTTAAAAGACCACGTTTAGATGCTCTTGGGTTTTTGGTATCCCCGCCAAGGGCCCCAGGGGCTTGCGCTGTAACTATTTGGGCACATGCGGGCTTTACGGCAAACTGACAGGACAATCGTCAACCATTTCATTGTAATCGTCGAGCCAGTATGCGTTCGGATTACTTTTGAAGACCATAAAACGCCCGCTGTCTGCATCATCAGCAGCCCGATGATACCTGAAATAGACGAAATCTTTTGTTTTGCCGACGACCTCTATTTTCCCCGTCGAATGCGACATTGTGTATCGGGCGCGCTTTCCCAGTCCCGATACGAGCGATTTTGCCTGCTCGACTATCTCATAGCCCTGTTCAATCGGCACCGTATAGGCCTTGTTCCCCAGGGCTGGACGGCACTGGAAGATATAGTAAGGAGCCGCGCCGATAAAGGACAGTTTCGCCAGCAGCTCTGCCATAACCTTCGGGCTATCGTTCAGCCCCCTTATCAAAGGCGTCTGGTTCGCTATCATCGCGCCGGCCCTGGCCAGCAGATGGACCCCCTTGACCGCCACGTCCGTCAACTCCCTCGGATGGACAAAGTGGGTCATTACATATATTTTCTTACGCTCGGTGCTGTAGGTCTCTATCATCTGAAGCAACGTTGGGTCATCAATAATCCGATACGGATTAAAGGCCGGTGTCTTCGTGCCGATGCGAATTATCTCAACGTGCTCTATCTGCCTTAGCTGTCGGATAATATTTTCAAGTTTGGAAGTCGTCAGCACCAGCGGGTCCCCGCCGGTCAGCAGCACATTGTTAATCTCTGTATGTTCGGCCACGTATTGCATTGCTGCGGGAATGTCCCGCAGATAGGCACTTTGCGGCTCTATGAAAACACGCTTGCGGAAGCAGTATCGGCAGATACCATCACAAACGTTACTGACCAGAAACACCACGGTCGAGTTATACTTGTGCTCAAGCCCGGGCATAACCGTGTAGGTGTGTTCGTCCGAAGGGTCGAGCCGGCCCCACTCATCGAGCTCCTGCGAATGAGGGACGATAATTGTACGTATAGGGTCGTCCGGGTCGTCCCAGTCGATAAGAGACAGGTAATAGCCGTTGGCGCGAAAGGAAAACTTGTCGGTGACCTTCTTCAGTTTGGCTATTTCCTGCTCGCTTAACTGCTCTAACTGCTCTATTGACGTTACGTATTTGGTTTTAGCGGTGGTTTTCGTTCCCATTTATTTCGCTCCGATTGCCGGGTATCTAATCTATCGTTCGTTCTCTCCTCGGGTATACTCGGTCCGGGAGTACCTTTTCTCATAGATACTCTTTCGCCTGAACACCTGGCCGAGAGTGGCCAGCACTATCTTTGTATCGGTCAAAAAACTTGCTGTTTCGACATACTTAACGTCGAGTTCAAGTTTTTCTTCACGTGTCAACTCCCCCCGCCCCGATATTTGTGCCATACCTGTCAAGCCGGGCCTGACAAGCAGCCGCTTTCTCTGCCGCTCGCTCCATTCGGGGACCTGTGCAAGATACAGCGGCCGAGGCCCGACAATACTCATATCCCCTTTCAATATGTTATACAATTGCGGCAGTTCGTCAAGTGAATATTCGCGCAGGAACCTTCCGATCTTCG
>Ga0114919_10002890_pt1 | contig 13897 bp, 11 predicted proteins | sample BlataG_FD_88682 | JGI IMG/M metagenome (GOLD analysis project Ga0114919, IMG submission 88682) | Deep subsurface microbial communities from Black Sea to uncover new lineages of life (NeLLi) - Black_00105 metaG | ecosystem: Environmental > Aquatic > Marine > Oceanic > Sediment | place: Atlantic... | reverse complement strand
CCAGAGGATTATATCCAGTAATTAAGTGGGTGGGGAATCTTTTTGACCCTAAATCAGAGTATACTGAGGAATCTTTTTGACCCTAAAGCCCTTTTTGGTGGGGAATTTTTATGACCCTTGACACTAAAGGGGCTGAAACTTGTGTCTTTTATTACTACGATAGGATTATCTATAGTCTCACCCCTTTTAATGAAAGCATTGAGATTATCGATATAACCCTTGAAAATACTGTCTAATTGAGCGGTAATTGCACTATTATTAATACGATTTTCTTCTTTTAGTTGTTTATAGGATATTAATTCATATTTTCCTATATTAAATGTTTTTGCAGCATTTACCCAGGGGAAGAAAGCAACTGCATGTCTTTGTTTCATCTCTCTGTCTTATTCCTATTTTTTTCGCTTTTTCTTCTTTTCCTTGGGTTTCTCATATAACAAAACACTAAGTTTTCTGAAGTATTTGTTTACAACCTTTGCATGGGTGTTCATTGTGTCGTCAAGTTTACGAAATACCTGGTCGGCCTTTTTCTTGGTGATCTTTCCCTTGGTTTCTAGTTCCATAACTGCTGACATTACCCATAATGTCTTTATTTCAAGAACCATTTTACCACTGAAAGCTTGGCGGTATTTTTAATAGTCTTAGGGTGCTCATGTTTTATAAAATCACTCAAGAATTTTTTATCTTTTGTATTCAATTTAGTAAGAAGATAACGACTGTTTTTCTTTTTGTTAGTTTCATTTTTGGGCTCTCATTTGTTTTCTTCATAATGAGTGATTTAAGTTGTCCTATATCTAAACCGTTTCTTTGATTGTTCATACTCTTCTTCTTCTTTCAGTAATGGTTTTATCCAATCATGTAATTCATTGACTGTTTTAAATTCAGGGAATGCATTGTTTTTCCATGGATTCAACGGAATTAGATTAGCCGCAGCAAATGCGTCACATGATCTTCTAGGATGACGCCACAGAAAAGAATGGCGGATATTTTGATGAATTCCATAATGATAACTAAAAGTAAATTCTTTCCATGATTTCTCAATTTTTTCTTCGTCTTTGATGTCAATTATTTCCATTTCTGCCAATGGTAATGTCGGATTGCTTGTCCATTCCTTAAGTAATAGGTTCTTAGCATCAACGTCTGAAATAGGAGCGCTATAGCCAAAAATTGTAAACATATATGCATCTCGTAACTTATATCGTAGTCTATCCCACTGTTCTTTAATAAGTGGATCAGCACTATAATCCTTATGTTTTACCGGATATAGCAATTTCCAAGGGTCAAACGGTTTCATACATTTTTCACACAATGTATTTACATAACCGTAGCTTTTGCATTTATAATGTACTCCTGTACCTGTATTACCATGTAAAAACGCTAATTGTGGTAACCTTTTTAATTTAATATGTCTCCTGTAAGTCTGCAATAATAACGGATCCCAGTTGAATGATGCTATAATATCTTTCTCCCGTAATGACAGAATCAAATAATCGTAAATAGTTGGTGTATCTGGAATTGCCATCTTATAGAAATAATTATAAATAATATTTTCAATTTCGCTTGCCAAAGATTGATACTTCTGTTCTGATACCAAATCATCATACAGTGTCTCAAAATCATTTTTTTCGAAGGAAACACCTGCTTTTCTGAATATATCAGACAGCCCTAAGAGTTCAATCAGATTATTCATAAGTGGTAGTTTCTTACTATTGACATCACCATTTGGGAATGCTGCCAAGCTTGCTCCAGCACCCAATAGAACAACATGAGGAGAATGATTTACATTCTTATCTAATAATGGTAATCTTATCTTGCCTTTTTCCATCAATTATCTAACTATGATTCTATACACTTGTTATATGCAACAGTCAATGCCCAAATTCTTTTTGCAAATAGAATTGATATTATTTTCATGAATGACCTTGTCTCTTACAATCCATCGCTCTCGCTTTTTTCGTGTGCTGGTATACCGAGATTTTTAATTCGATCAACAATTTCATCTTTTCGTTTTTTAATAAAAAGGTCAATGTCATCATTTTCTAGAGCCTTGAGTCCCTCCGGGTTAATAAAATGTGAATTGAAAATTACTTCGATTTCATTCCTTTGGAGAATCTTTCCTAATTCCTCTATCCATTCGCTGGGTTTCTTGTTTCTCTTCCTTTTTCGATTTGTTTCACGTGAGATAATTGTTCTATTCAACACATTATCATTTCTATAAATTGAATGAGGGAAAATGTGGTCGTCATCAGATATCTTGCTAATGTCCGGAGGGTTACCTGTGTAAAAATCTTTTGCTCTCTGTAAATAGATTAGATTAAAAACCACTTTATAAATTGCAGATTGTTTCTTGTCTGTATCTAAGTCACTCAGATCAAATGAAAATTCACTAATGACTTTAGGAATAGCATTGTCATCAGTCAACCATTTTTCTATTATATGAAAATCTGAATAGGACTGCGTGTCAACTGCTTGATCGTAGCGCATTCCAAGCACAGTTGTCCAGTACCATTTATCAACTTTGTTATAATGGGCAGCAGACTGCAGGTCATTTTCTTTCATCCGCTTCAAAATTGCACTCAAAGGTACCAAAACCGTCGTATAAGAACACCACTTCTTGAAGTCAAATACACCATATATGTTTTTCAATCTCTCCCACCCTTCATTAACACTATCAACAGCTCTATTCCAATCATCGACAAAATTTTCTGGTTTAGTTTTCAGAATATTCTTTCGCTTGCATTCATTACCTCTTAATAAACAAAGAATTTTTAACAAGACCTCGGGTTTTATTGCGTTGGCAATCTCTTCGTAATCATCGCTAAAATTGCCAAATAAGTCACGCAATTTTATACCATCTTTATATAACTTTGCGACCATAAGATCAAACACTGACAACTCAATACCGGTTCGGTTTATCCTCTCAAAAGTTTCAACAATTTTATTCAGAGGATCATCCTGTTTAAGCTCGATAGTGTTGATTTTGTAATTGAAAAAAATATCAAGTTTGTTTGATAGTGCATCGGCTTCATCGGGTGTGATTTTCTTCTCACGTTCTAACTTGCGTATCCAGTTAGCAGCAGTACCCTTATCACTTAATATGGCAAATGGAATTGCTTGCCCCTCACATATCATTTCATCTAGCTTTTTTGTATCTTTCCGCATCTTTCTTGAAACAAATCTCACTGCATCATTAATTTCATTTTGTAGAAAAGGCTCTTTATCAATGCAAAAACGGTATGATGATTTTCGGCCTTTTAATGGAATATCGGGCTCATGTAAAGCATAATACACTGAAGTAATTCTTTGTTGGCCATCCAAAATGATTCTTATCAATGAGGGATATTCACCTTCAGGTGCCCCCTCTATTGGCTTAACCTGAAATTGTGTGTTACTGGATGCTGATGGATAAAAAAGAAAGGAACCTATAAAGTAATCACTCAACACTGATACAAGTAGCTCGCGCACATCATCTGGACCCCATACAAAAGACCTTTGAAAATCAGGTAAAACATATTCCCGTTTATGTACCTCTGATATTATGTCAAATAATTGAGTCATATCTTCTCCTTTTTACACTTGCTTGCTTTTTTCAAGAATCGAAATATCTTCTTTAGTTAGTCCATATAATTTATAGACTAATTCATCAATCTCTCTGTCTGTTTTTTCAATTTGTCTTTGAATTTGCTCTTTTCTTCTGCCTTTAGAAATCCGAATTTTTTTGTTTAAATCTAGCGTAACATCTACCAAAGCCACAAGCTTTTCATGAAATTTTCTTCCTGTAATATCTGATAAGTTTGTAAGCATAATTGGAAGTTGCTTAATGTATTTGTTTTCGTAAGAGTAAAAACCGCCTCGTAAAGCGGTGGAGATCGTTTTTAAATATTTTTCTATTAGTAATGAATTCAAGATACCTAGAAAATACTTAGGATTTTCTTTGATATCATTTCTGAATAAAATACCATATGCTCCTGAGACACCTGCACTAAAGATAAAATCTCCCATGTCATCAAAGGTGAACGAATTTCTAAAAGCATTAAAGGGAGTGAGTATTTTTTTCTTATCTAATAGTCTCATATTCTGTGGTCTACTATACGACCACCAAATTTTCTTAAAGCGTCCTCTTTCTCTATCGAGGAGAATTTTTTTGTTGGTTTTGTTAGATAAATATTCATACGCCAAAGGAAATAAGCTTTTCAAGGTATTTTCTGACAGCAAAATTCCACTCTCATCGTAGGGGTAAATTATATGTTCATTATTTCGTTCAATATAGTATCGTCGAATATTCTTGCCTTTAACGTAAGGCCTGAGCATAGCTCTTTCTATATTAATTTCAGCACCAAGTGAGGATGAAAAGCATACACATTTTTTATCTCGCTGTTTTAGCAGCCTTACGATGAACACTGGATCTGCTCCCGACTTTGGGCCTTGGAAAATATTCGTAGTGATGTTTCCTAGTTTAGGCTTATTTTTCCTGACTTTAGTTAACAATGCCTCAAATTGGGGTGCTGTAAATACCCAATTCCTAGGGTGGATTTTTTTAGTACTTACGTTGAAATACTTAATTCCATCATTTACTTCTTTCTCTAAATCTGGAACTACATCTTTGAATTCAAAATATTGAAATCTATTTTGTCTTTTCCCAGATAGAAATAAAAGACATGTATAAGTTGTAGCATTTTCAAAAACCTGGCTGATGCCGAAGTTTAAAATCCTAACAACATTTCTCTGCTCTGATATTATACTGCGAATATGCTCACCATATTTAGAATTGAAAAACTTGTGTGGACAGATGTATCCCATTAACCCATCTTTTGATAGTAATGACACGGCTTTCTCAATAAATATAACATATATGTCGACGCCATAAGCAGAGGCTGAGAAGTACGTGTCTTTTAAATAATTTACTTCCTTTGGCTGAAATTCTTGAAGTTTTTGAATTTTGATATAAGGAGGATTGCCGATCACAACATCAAAACCGCCTTCGTCAAGCAAGATTTTCTTGAATTCATCTTTCCAGTTAAACGCTTTTACTTTATACCAGTCTCCACCGAAGTATTTTTTAAGGTCTAAAATGTCTCCTGATATAAGCGAATTACCACAGCGGATGTTTCTATCAAGCATAGGTAGAATTGATCTGCCTGGTATAACACCAAATTCTCCTTCGAGCATTTTAAGCATGAGCGAAAGTTTCGTAACTTCTACTGCTTGTTCATCTACGTCCACACCAAAGATATGTTCACGAAGAATTTTACTTTTTTCTTCAATGGTCAATACTGGCTTCGAAATTTCATATTTTAAGCCAAGCTCTTTCTGTTCCTTTTTCGATTTAGCTTTCATTTTTTTCAGACCCCGATAATAATTCAACATTTCCTCGTATGCTCTAATAAGAAAGCTACCTGAGCCACACGCTGGATCTAAAATACGTAGCTTTTGTATCTTTTTCGTAGGCAATTCCTGTAATAACTTTCCAACTGTATTTTTCACGATATAGCCAACGATATATTCAGGTGTATAATATACTCCCCCAGCTTTTATTACGTCAGGTTTTAGCTCATACTTTACCTGATGATCAGTCAACCTGATTGTATAACCAAGGTACTGTTCATAAATATTCCCAAGTACTTCGAGCGGAATTGCGTCAAACTGATAAGGATTATAGGTTTCTAAAATAATATCACACATAGTTTTAAAATCTATTGCTAAATTCTTTTCCCAATCTTGTGGCCTAAATAAATCGCTATCAAAAATTATGTTATACCTTTTGAATTCCTCTTGCAAAAAAATCATTGTATTTGTACCCACAGCCTCCGTTCGTTCCTCAAATAGTTCCTTAAGCGAACGTCTATGGATGATCTTTCGATCTTCACAAGATCGCATAAAGATAATACGGTCTAAAATACGCTGTGTTATTTCCTTGAGAAAATCAGCGTCTTTTTCTTTATCTTCAGAATGAAATAACTGGGGATTATGTCCAAAAATATCCTTAGCTAACTTCTCTCGCCATGCTTTTAAGTCGTCAAGAATTGCTTTGTCAACAGGAAAACGCTCTTTGGGCTTTATGAGCAACAGTTTTTCGAGTTCACCTTTGAGAACTGACTCCTTTGATACAAGCCAAATTTTGTCGAATTTGGAAAGATATTGTTGCCAATTCAAATCAAGTTTGAGTCCTTTCTTCATATTTCGTATATCTGGCTTAATGGTAACGTCAAAAAGCTTTAATCCTTCAAAATCTGTTAACAACACGAACGGTACACTTCTTCTGTTATAACCATAGCCTACTGCTTGGTTGATATGCTTTTCAAGGTCAGCTTTTGGCGGTTTTACTTCGATAAATAACTTTGTTTGACCCTCTATTTTAAGTCCATAATCAACCCTGCCTCTAGAAGTTCTTTCTTCTGGGCTAACCTCATCGCGGTTATAAACATCCCATCCTAAAACCGTTCTCAAGAGCGGCTGTATAAATGCTGTTTTTGTTGCTTCCTCATTGTAATCCTTTATTTGCCCAGATGTGCATTCATGTTCAAATTTTTCTACTAATTTTGTTAAGTTATCTTTTGCTTTCTTTTTTGTTAATCGCATCTCCATTCACCTACTTCGATTTTACGGAATAAAGGAAAAAAGTCAAGGATTTTCACCGAAAAAAGGCATAGAGACCTCAGGAGGGGAAAATTTATTCCCGCCATTATCTCCATACCTTCTCGTTTCGTTCCAAAATATCATAAAAATTTTTCATTATTGTCAAGTATTCGAAAAATAGACCAATTGACAAACACCAAAATCTAAATAATGTCTGCATTTGGCGATGAAAGTTTTTGAGTTGTATTTCAGAAGTGGTCGTAATTATCCTTGTGGTCTTTTTTCACTACACCCAAGTTTATTATTATGATTTAAGAAGAAAAAGGATTATTTAATCTAAATCTTTAAGAATATATTTCCAATCAATATCCTCAGTTCCGATTCTGTTATAGTACCTGATAAAATAACCAATCATTGACTGAGAAAACGGGTCATCTAATTTAGCCACATACTCATAATTCTTCAGTTCGGATAATGCGATAGATTTTATCCTCTGGAAGTCAATTACCAGATTATCAATAAAATGTGTTTTAGGAAGAAAGAAATACCTGTCACTTTTTCTTGATTCGATAAGCTTCCTTAATTCATTTATGTATTTAATTTTATTCTTCTGATAATCCTGATATTCTTTTGTTTTCTTGAGAGGAATACATTCTGCCAGACGAATCATCTCAGTCTTTTTATTCACTATCTCGCACGTTGGTGTAATTATTATATAAAAATCACCATTTTTTTTGATAATTCCCCCTGTTTCAGGCTCCTGGTTTGATGGGGGGTATATATAAAATTCCATCGGATATATTTTTTCCCCAGAAATTTTTCTGTCCTCCAAAATTTTGGCAATATTCTCCTTTGAGAATGACTTTGCAAGTCTTCTCATAAGTAAATAACCGAGTGAAATCTCATCCTTGATTTTTGACAATTCCTTCCAGTCGTTTTGAACAAAATCCCAGAAATACTCTCTCATACACTCCTTAATGTGCAAATCTAACTTTCTTTTAATAAAAGGTAACTTTGTTGCTACTAAGTATTTTAGTTCATCTAAAAGTTTTTCATTACCTCCAGCTGTTTTTGTTACAACCCTGATGATGTCAGATTTTAAGTGCTCAACGTTTTTCGTAAGACCACTGAAAAAAACGACCGGGATAAAACAGGTTTTTTTTATTTCCCCGAGGATTTCCTCACCAGGTCTTTCCGGATTAGATACAGATGGTTTACCTTTAAAAATATCCAGTATAAGTATATCGTAATTGTGTTCTGTCAGTAATTTTTTTCCTTCCTCAAAATCATTTGTGCAGGCCAGGTTTATTCTGTTACCGTTAATTTCCTGACCATTGATAATCTGCGTGGCGGCATCAGTAACTTTTTTTTCATCATCAATCATCAGAATATGGATATCCATTAAATTCTCCCTCTGAAAGTCAGTTTAAATGTAGCACCGTCCAACGGTCCCTTGTCTATTAAATCCAGTATTCCCCCGTATTCAGTTACCAGTTCACCCACTATAGTCAGTCCAAGTCCAACACCGTCAGACTTTGTACTGAAATAGGGATCAAAGATATAAGGTATATGCTCTTCCTTGATACCCGGACCATTATCACTGAATATTATACTGAGCATATCCTCATCTCTGGAAACCTCCACAACTATCTTTCTGTCTTTCCTTTCAGTCGTTTCTAACCAGTAAATGCTGTTCTGAAGAAGATTCAGCATAATCTGTTCAAATTCTGATTCATCCAGTCTCACCTTAGTTCTGCCTTTGGGTAATTCAACACCGATATTAAATTTTTTCAGAAGATAACTGTGTAATTCAAAAATATTCTCTATAGCTTCCTCAAGTATTACTCTTTTCGGTCGTCCTCTCTTTCTTCCGCTGAAGGGCTCCAGTCTCTTAAATAACTGAGAAAGACATTTTATTTCTTGTCTGATTAAGTTCAAATCCTCCTTTATTTTAACCTCATTTACTGTTTTTTTATCAAACTCCTTTTGAAGTGAACTAAATGCGCTGTCGACATTATATAATATGTTATTGCCATCATGAAGAACAACATCAAGTAATTGCCCTAATGTAGAAAGTCTTCTGTACCTAGCCAATACTTCCTGGACTTTCTTCACACCCTTCTTAATTCTTTCATCAGCTTCTCTGACTACATCATTTGCCTCTTTGTCATCCGGAAGTTTTTTTGACACAAGGTCAATAACAGGCGTTAGATCAAATTTTGTAAAAAGACCTTCTGCCTCTTCTTTTTCAGTTTTGTCCCTTTTTTCTTTATAACGTCTTATCTCAAGATGGTTTAATATCGAAATAATACATTGTTTCAGGTCTGTAAAAGCCTGACTTTCAACGATACCCTCTCTGTTACTTTGATCTTTCAGCTCGGGATTTTTATCCAAATTTATTGAAACATAACCCACTATCTGGTTATTACTCAGGTTCTTTGTGGGATTCTGTACTCTGCGGAAGTCCAGTCTTAACCAGTCGTTTTTCGGTTCGCCATAAGGCAGAACCCTGAAATTATCTCTGTATACACTTATTCCTGCAGCCTCATTCAAATCTCTCTTGATATCCCTTTTTGTTGTTTTGAGTTCCTTTGCAAGATTTTCAATATATTCCTCTTCTCTGTTCCACACCCTGAACTCAAAGGAAAACGGACCACATGCCGGTTTTCTTGCTGGTTTAAGAATTATTTTATCCTCTCTTATATCCTCCGCTGTGTTTTTAATTTTACTGAAGTAGGTCATGTTCAGTTCTCCGTCCTTCTTCACTTTCCCCAATAATTTATAATCCGGATTTCCGAGAGTTTCAGGAGAGTTTATTTTGCCGCTTATTTTATCCAGTTTCTTATCTTTTGGGAGAATTAATTCAATTTCAAAACCTTTAACAGGTGCCACCGGATTGATTAATCTGGATAATGAAATATGCAACTCTCTCAGTTTCTCATAGTCCCAGTCTGTTGTGAGTTTGTTTAATATCAGAGTTGTACCCCTCTCTTTAATTAACTGAGGTTTTCTTACTTGCCATGCACAATCAATTTCATCAAGATATTTCTCTGAATCTTCAAAATCTGTCCAGTTAAAAATAACATAAACTTCATTATCATCCTTTGTTTTTGTTATCATTTCCAGCTGGTCAGATAGTTTTGCAGCAGCAAACCTCCCTATACCTTTTTCACCCAGTATTTTTCTTCCCTTTCCTGTTTTTCTTTTTAATATTTTAAAATTTGTGGCTGGTTCCATCCAGGCGGTTTTTATGGTTTTAAGGTCCATTCCTGTTCCGTAATCCTCAATTATGATTGAACCATAGCCCCTTGTCAATGGACTGGTAAAAGTTATTTTTACTTTTTTTGAATCTGCATCATAACTGTTCTTTACTAATTCGATTATCGCAATAACATCATTACTTATTAGTTCCTCACCTATTGTTTTAATTATCCTTGCCCGTGGTCTTAAACATGACTTTCCTTTCTGAATATCTGTTACCATTTTATTATATTTTCGTATATATGTTTAGCAATGTTATAGGCCATTAATGGCGGCACTGCATTTCCAATTTGTCTGAATTTTTTGCCCATTGGTCCTTCGAAAATAACGTCATCAGGAAATGACTGAATCCTTGCAGCCTCTCTTGGTGTATAGGTTCTTGCATGGAAAGGATGAATAAACCTGTTGCCATCTTTTTCAAGATGGGCAAATACGGTAGTGCTTGGCTCATCTGCTTTTTGTTTTCTGTATTTGTCCTTAAAGGAGATCATAGTATACTTAATCAGTTTTTTTGCCTTTACATGATTTCTTCGTATAAAATCTGCTGCAGTTTCTCCTTCTTTCATATTCCCAAAAAGTTCAATATCAGAAAGCTGCTGACCTCGTGCCGTATGATGATCAAGATATTTGTATCCATTGGGTCTAACAAAACGTAAAAATTCAGCTCCAGATTTACTGGTTATTCTGAGATGTTTATGAAATTTTACAGCATCAAATTCCGCATGATCCCTGCCGTTATTGATCTTCCTGTTTTTCCTCCTGATTTTTTCTTTTCTGCGCTCACTCAGGCCTCGGGAAGTGATTTTTGCTTTAACAGTCGGCAAATCACCTACTGCGTCGAAAACAGTAACATATGGTTTCAGTCCTCTTGATATTCGTTCCTCAGCATCAGATGAGGAGGAATTAAAGTGTGTGGGTCTGATAACAGGCACGCTGTGTTTTCCCAGTGTTTTTCTCAGCCCTATCAATATTACCCTTTCTCTTTTCTGGGGAACTCCGAAATCTGCTGCATTGAGAATCTGCCACTTCCCACCGTTATCATTCTCAAAAATATATCCCAGATCCTCAAAATCAGAGATAATTTTGTCAATTATCTTTACCCCCTCATTATCGTTTTTCGAAAGAACTCCCTTCACGTTTTCTATCACAATAATGTCAGGCCTCAGTTTTTCTGTAATATCTCTGAAGTGTTTGTAAAGTTCATCTCTCTCATCTTTTTTAAACCTGTCTATTTTTTTACCTAGTCCTGATCTTGGACCTATAAGAGAAAATGACTGACAGGGAATACCTCCGATTACAATAGATATTTCTCCTTTACATTCCCTGATGATCCGCTTGGTAATTTTTGATCCAGTGATATCCCCCTCAATTATCTTTGCATCGCTGTATCTCCTTCGCAGGGTCTGGCAGGCAAATTTGTCAATCTCAGCAGCTCGGTGAACTTCAAACACAGAATTTCCGTAACTGTCTTTAACCAGTTCAAAACCAAGTGAAAAACCTCCGGCACCTGCAAACAAATCAAGTATTTTCAGAGTCATTTTTTCTCTTATGAAGTTCTTCAATTATTTTTTTACAGACAAAATTGGGATTTTTCCTTAATAAATGTTCCCAAAATCTTAAAACCTTCCAACGTTTCTCTCCGAGTTGGCGATTCACCTTTTTATCCCTTTTCATATTTCCATTTATCTTTTCCACCCAGAATTCCTTGTTATTATCAGGTTCCCTGTAACATTTGGGACATTTATGCCAAAAGCAGCCGTCAACGAAGATGGCAACTTTGTATTTTGTGAAAACGATATCGGGTTTGCCTGTTAGTTTATAATTAATACGATAGCCTCTGATTCCATGTGCCGTAAGTAGTTTTCTCAGAATCAGTTCAGGCTCTGTATCCTTGTTTCTTATCATAGACATATTGTAACTTCTCTGCTTTTTTGTATGTACATCTGCCATATAAATATTAGAAAACAATTAATATATATAAAGATTTTTCTGTTCTTTTATGAATCATATTTCATTCTCGTAGCATCTAAGAAATATGGATATTACTCTTTTAATCTCTTGAGAACCATAAGAACTCTGTTTATTTTGTCAGTACCCTCAATATCGATTACTTCCCAAAAAACTTTTCCGTTAAAGGTAATCAAGGCCTGTGAAGGATTACCAAGATCACTGTGATACGCTGCCCATTCCATTGTGGCAAAACCAAAATCTGTATGTCTGGGTCGTGGCAATTTAATGAAACCGGTAAATTCGATTGCCGAGATACGTTGATTGATAACTATACCGATGTTAGAAGTGCCACTCAACGTAAAAGTATTTTTGTCTTCTTTCTTAAGACTCCATCCCCTGAGTTCAGTTAATTTGGGGTATCTCCTCTTTTCCATATTAAAATTCTACAGATTTCTGTTGAGATGTCAATAATGTTATAATTTATGGATAAATACCTACATATTACCTTTAGCTGGTAAATTCCGCCAAAATCAACTATCCCCCATAGCGAAAAACATAAAAAGACCTGGAAATACCAGGCATATGAATCGATTGACAAATATCGAAATCCATATAGAATTTACCTAGGAACTAATAGTGTTTTCTGATTATATCTCTTTTTTTCTTGTAATTATTAACAGTATTTCATTTATTGCCATAAGCTTCCATATATCGGAGAAACTCAATGGCTGAACAAAAAATAGTATTCTTCCTTGGAAATGGTGCTGCGATGGCTGAAATGTCCAAAAAAACTTCTACTGATAAATTACTAGCTCAAGCTATAAAAGAGTTCCCAAGAGATTCAGCAGCGAAAAAAGTAAAGAAATTTATAGAAAATTTGTTTCTAGTAAATACTCAAGATGATGAGGATTACATTCCAACATTTGAGGAGGTCATAACCCTTATAGATGTATGTTTACAGAAAAAAGAAGAAATTTCTGGAATCTGGAAGTCAAATACACTTAATGATCTGAGGAATAAAATGACTTATCTTTTGTATAAAATTATAGATAACAGATTAAAAGAACCAAAGGGAATTCACGAAAAGTTCGTAGAGAAATTATTTAAAGAAAAAAGTGATTGTAGAAAGTACTCATTTATAAGCCTGAATTACGATATACTTCTGGATAGACCTTTAGTAGATATTCGTGATACTGAATTAGGATTGTATTTAGACTTTGGGATATATTTGAGAAATTTTGAACTAAAAGAAGAACTTGAAAGAGAACCATATACGGCCCGAAAGTACAAATGGGATAAACCAAAAGACGGTGAAAGTATTCTCTTATTGAAACTGCACGGATCTTTAAGTTGGCTATATTGCCCGACATGTAATACGATAATAGCAACTCCAAAAGAAAAAGGATTAAAATATATTTATGATCCTCAAATAAAAGATGATAATATATTAAAAAAATGCGTATTGTGTGATTCTGAGAGAAAACCTGTAATTATACCACCAACATGGCAAAAAGAATATATAAATCCAAACTTAATTGAAATATGGTTAAAGGCCGAACGGGAATTGCAAAAAGCAGATGAAATATTTTTCATTGGATACTCACTTCCTGAGTCTGATGTGAATGTTCGTTATCTTCTAAAAAAGGGGTTATATAGAAAAAATGAATATGTAGAAGTGAATATAATTAATCTTGCAGGCCAAGATTCACTAGAACGTAAAAGATATAGAAGATTATTTGGGAATAGTATTCACTATGATGAAAAAATTGATTTCGAAGAATTTGTTGATAAAATTGAAGAATTTATTCGAAGTTAACATGTTCAGATAAATATTTCTGTTCTTTTTTGCTTTCTTGTCCGAGGAGGCACGTTGACTGGCACAGTTCGGCAGCTCACAAAGGACCCGCAAAATTCTATCAAAGGAATATAAAGGTCTTCACCTCGCTCAGACTACCTCAACCAATTCACTCCCAACCGAAGCAACCCCTCAAACCCAGCAGCAAGTAACCTCTTCTTTAACCTTGATACGTGAACGACGCTGAGACCTAACAGCTGAGCTGCCTGTGTACCTTTTAGCCTCTTTTCAATAACATCCTTTAAAACCTTAAATCGT
>Ga0114919_10002888_pt1 | contig 13902 bp, 14 predicted proteins | sample BlataG_FD_88682 | JGI IMG/M metagenome (GOLD analysis project Ga0114919, IMG submission 88682) | Deep subsurface microbial communities from Black Sea to uncover new lineages of life (NeLLi) - Black_00105 metaG | ecosystem: Environmental > Aquatic > Marine > Oceanic > Sediment | place: Atlantic... | reverse complement strand
TGGTCTCGTTCCGACTTGTTGAGGTGAGTAAGCCGGAGGAGAGCTTCATCCAGGGATGCGTGAACGCTTGCGAGTGGGATCGGCTCAGGGTGGAGACGCTTGCCCGCTATCGGGCATCCATTCTCGAAAACGGCGTAGATCAAGCAATACGCGCCGTGAAGGAAGACAGAGCGGAGGTTGTCTTTTTCGCCTGCACGATGTGGGGCGGGATGCTTGCTCCAGTGACGAAAGCATTGGACATCCCGGTTCTCGACCCGGTGTTCACGATGTTGAGAGCGACGGAAATGGCGGTGACCGCGGCGCGGCTCTCTACTTGCTTATCGCCGCGCCAGGAGCATCCATAATGGTCACCTATGGCGAAGGGCAAAGGTGGTGGATCCAGTGAAGATCATTGATGTCAGGACGACGATGCTGCGACAACCGGATGTTAAGCCAATTGCTGACGGTATCCAAGACCTGCTCGTCGTTGAGGTCATCACGGATGAAGGGATCGTGGGCATTGGAGAGGTTCATACATCCCCATACATTGCCCGAGCTGTGATCGAAGCTCCGCTTTCTCACGTCTCGAGCTGTGGGCTGAAGCAAGTGGTTCTCGGCCGAGATCCATTGGAAAGAGAAGTGCTGTGGGATGCGATGTATCGCCTGTCCGCCGTGTACGGGCGGCGCGGTGTTGCAATCCATGCCATCAGCGGAATTGATATTGCCTTGTGGGATATCGCAGGTAAGGTAGCTAGGATGTCCATTGCCCAGCTGCTCGGAGGAGACACGAAGAAGAGGGTTAAGGCGTATGCCAGCATCCTTTTGGCGACCACGCCAGAAGAGGTTAGAGCCGATGTTTGTCGTTGCCTCGAGGACGGCTTCCGGGCGGTCAAGCTTGGTTGGGGCCCTTTGGGAACTGATCCGATGGGGAGCGTAGCGCTGGTTGAGGCTGCGCGCAAAGAGGCTGGTGATGATATCGACATTATGGTTGATGTTGGCTTTGGAGGAGATGTCTCTCAGGCCACGAGGTTTGCGCGAGCGTTGGAAGCTCTTGATATCTTCTTCTTAGAGGAGCCGCTTAGCCCGGACAATCTCGAGGGTTATGCCCAGCTTGCGAGAGATGTTGACATTTCCATCGCGACTGGAGAAAAGGAGACCACTGTCCACGGCTTCAGGAGGCTTATTGAGATCGGAAAGGTAGACATCGTACAGCCGGATGTGGCCCGTGCCGGTGGGATTACGGAGACGAAGAAAATCGTGGACTTCGCGCGCGCGGCGGGGGTTATGTGCATCCCACATTGCTGGAGTAGCGATATTCTGCTTAGTGCGACTTTGCAATTGGTTTCCTGCATCCCGGCGATTCCTTTTGTGGAATTTTGCACGCTTAAAACCCCTCTGCGGCGCCATGTCACACAACGCCCGATTGAGCCGGTGGATGGAATGGTAAGTATTCCTGAGGGACCAGGAATTGGTGTTGATCTAGACACGGACACATTAGTGAAGTACCGGGTCGATCTATGATGGAGTGTACGAAGTGGCGCGTGATTGAGGAGAAACCAGAAATCTGTATTAAAGTTAAAAGGAGGTAGTTGCATGAAAAACTTATTGGAAGTAGGAGATACGAAGGCAAAGCCTGGTGAAATCGTCAAAGGGTCACTTGGCTCGGTGGAGCTTGCGGACGGCTCCCGTGCTCACGTTCCCGTCATCAACGTGAACGGGGCAGAGGACGGTCCGGTCCTGGCGGTCATTGCGGCGATTCACGGTACCGAAATCAGTGGAATTGGTGCGATTCATCAAGTGGTAAAGACGATCGATCCGGCAAATCTTAGGGGGGCTCTCATTGCGGTGCCGGGAGGTAATCCGCTGGCATTCCGAGTAGGCGTCTATACAACTCCGATCGACGGAAAGAACCTGTCGGGCCCTTGGTATCTGCCGTCGCCTGACAAAGAAACGGCAAACATCACCCAGCGGATGGCAATCTGCATCAACAAGGCTCTCGAGAAAGCAGACTATGTCATCGACGTGCATGCTAACCCGCTTCCTTCGATGGGATTTGTGCTCACCGATCTTCAAATGTGCCCCAACGAGAAGATCAAAAACGATGTCATTCGCATGGCGAAGGCGTTCGGCGTGACCACGATCAATTGGCCGCGCAAACAAGCGACGAGTATCCGAGACATCTGTTCGCAAAACGGGAAACCATCGATTACGCATGAACTGCCCGGGAACATCTACATATGGGACGAGATCAATGAGATTGGGGCCAGAGGGATCATGAACGTCATGAATGAGCTTGGAATGCTCGATGGCGAGCCGGAGAAACAAGATGTGGACGTAATAGAAGGCGATCTGACGTTCTACGGATGGCTGATCGCTCAGCGGGGTGGGTTCATGTGCGTTCGCAAAAAGCCCGGTGAGTTGATCAAAAAGGGCGACACGGCGATTGAGATTGCTAATGTGTATGGAGATGTCGTCCAGAAGGTCAAGATGCCAATCAATGGGTATTGCTGGTCGTTTACCGGTGGGGTTGGTGGCTCTCATGCCGTTTCAGAGGGCGATCGACTAGCCTACGTCTTCACGGATACGAAAGAGCTGGGCGGACCGGCGTTCGTTGAAAAGCCGATGTAAACACGCTTTACAAAGCCAATGACAAAACCATGGAGGTAAATGATGAATCGTAACGATATTACATGGCAAGGCAATTTTACCGCGATCGTTACCCCGTTTAAGAAGGATGAAGCGATCGATGAAGTGGCGTTTCAGAAGAATGTTGAGCTTCTCATCAGCGAAGGCATCGACGGACTTGTGGTCACCGGATGCACTGGCGAGTTTTGGGCGCTCTCGGATGAAGAACGTACGCACGTTCACAAGCTCGCTGTGGAGGCGGCCACTGGACGGGTCCCGATTGTTGCTGGAACAAGCCATATGCTGACCAACAAGGTCGTTGAGTTGAGCAAGAAGGCGAAATCGGTCGGTGCCGACGGGGTGATGGTAACACCGCCGTACTACATCCTTCCTAATGAAGAGGAAATCATCGAGCATTACCGCAGGGTTTCGGAAGAAGTGGACATCCCGATCCTTGTTTACAATATACCCAAACGGGTCGGAGTGACGACAACTCCCGAACTGCTAGGCAAGCTGTGCGAAGTGGAGAACGTTGTCGCCGTGAAGCAAAGCTCAGGAAGCTTCGATGACGTAGTGGAAACGGTGCGGCTGTGTGGGGACAAGATTCGCGTTTTCGCAGGACACTCGGTAACGCGTGGTTTTCCATGTGTCGCGATGGGAACCGATGGTTTCGTCAGCAGCGTTGAGACTCAGATCATGGGAAAGGAAGCGATCGAGCTCTATCCTTTGAGCGCTTCGGGACAAAACGATGCGGCGAGAGCGTTGCAGTACAGGCTGGTTCAGCTCGATCACGCCGTGCATGGCTTTGGGACGTTCCCGTCAGCGCTTAAGGCAGCGATGAACCTGATGGGTCGACCTGGAGGGTTCCCTAGGAGTCCTGTTCAACCGCTGTCCGAAGAGACCCTTGAGCGCTTGCGATCCGTTATGCATTCGATCGGACTTCTCTAGATCAGGAGTGACCAAATGCGACGACACAGATCCAAGCAGGGTCACTAGGAATCGTTTGGGAGGCTTGGTTATGCACCGGGTAGATGTCGAATTCGTCGTTGTAGGCGCCGGGATCATGGGCGTCTGTGCTGCATTCTACTTGGGTGAACTCGGTCACGAAGTGTTTCTGATCGATCGAAAGGCGGTTGGAGAGGAGGCTTCTGGTAGAAACGCTGGGAGCCTCTCTTTGCAGAACAAGCCCTATCCCATCATTCCTCTGTGCAAGGGAGGGATCGCCACATGGAAGGAGCTTGAGAGCGAGGTTGGAGGTCTTGGCTTCAAGCAATCGGGGGGCTTCCGGGTTGCAGAGACCGAAGAGCAAGTGAACTTTCTGGACAAAGATCGACGCGAGCGGAACAAGTACGGTTTAGGGGTTCGCAAGGTGCGGTTAGAGCAAGCTCGGGAGATGGCTCCTTATCTCTCACCCGATCTCAAGGGCGTGAACTATTGCGCGTGGGATTCGTACGCGGATGCTCGCGTCGCGACGCAGCGGATCGCGTTGGCGGCTGCAGCGCGTGGGGTGACGGTAGAGACATACACTCCCGTGAGGGGTCTGGAATGCCACGGCCAGCAGGTACATGTCGAGACGGAAACGTGCACCTACCGCTACCGCTGTAGAAAGCTCTTGATTGCTGCCGGAATTTGGACAAAGGAATTAGCGAAATGGCTCGGAGTCTCCCTTCCCATAAATCTCCGTATCAACCAAATGATCGTTACGCCAAGGGTGCCCCCCCTGATCGAGCACATGATCACGCATGCGTCTGGAAGACTCACGTTGAAGCAGCTTGAGTGTGGAAGCATTCTCATTGGCGGTGGTTGGCCGGGGGACGGCGATCTCGAGAAAGATGTCAAATTGCCAAGGTACGAGAGCATTCTTGGTAACGCTGCCTTCGCAATCCGCGTTGTGCCAGCCTTGGCAGATATTGAGGCAATTCGGACGTGGGCGGGGTTCGACGGCAGAACTAACGACCAGCTGCCGATTCTCGGTGCCGTTCCTGGCCAAGAGAACGTTTTCCTTGCCAGTAGCTGTTTCGGGGGGTATGTCGCGGGGCCGTACATCGGCAAGCTGATGGCCCAGGTCATGAGCACCGGTGAGGCGGAGATGTCCTTAGATCCCTTTTCGCCTGGAAGGTATGTCTAAAAGCGAGGCGATGCGTCGTGACTGATGTGTTGAATGTTCTTGTCTACAATCCTGAGAGGACCGCATCGTATGTGGACCTGTTGAGGAAGAAAGCACCCGACTTGAACTTGTTGATATGCGAGTCAGAGGCAGACATCGAGCGAGCGATCGTAGAGGCCGAGGTGCTCTTTGTATCGACCCGCTTCCCCGTGAAGTTTATCTCGCTTGCAGCTCGGGCCAAGTGGATCCAGGCTATGGGCGCGGGGATCGAGCGCTTCACCAAAGATGTGACAATTCCCGAGGATATCTTGTTGACACGAGTAAACGCGGGGTTTGGAGAAAAAATATCAGAATATGTAATAGGATATATGCTTGCGTTAACGCAGCGTATGCGGAACGTCCTCGCCAATCAACGGGAAAAACGCTGGTTGCCACTCGACTACACATGGCTATATGGAGAGACGCTAGGAATCGCGGGTGTCGGGGCAATAGGAAGCGCAATTGCTAAGAAGGCGCGATGCTTCGATATGCGCGTGATCAGCTTTGATCTTGTAGCCAGGAAGAATTCTCTCTTTGACGCGAGTTACGGTCACGAACAGTTGCGGGAGTTCGTGGCGCAACCGAAGTACCTCTCGATCAACCTACCGCTTACTCTACAGACGGAAGGATTGTTTGACACGAAGGTATTCGAGGCGATGCGCGAGGACAGCATCATCATCAACACTGCGCGAGGGTCGATCATCCTTGAACAAGACCTCATTTGCGCGCTTGAAAGTGGTTTGATTGGTGGTGCGATTCTTGACGTGTTCGAGGAAGAACCACTGCCGACCGATAGTCCTCTCTGGAACATGGGGAACGTGATCATCACACCGCACCACGCCGGTCCGAGCGTGCCGAACGAGATGGTGGCATTCTTTCTAGACAACCTCGACAGGTGGAGACGTGGTAAAGCCATGCGTGGTACGGTTGATCGATCCGAAGGGTTCTAGATGAAGCTTTCGCAATGAACAGGCGGCAAGGGGGAGTGCAGCGTTATGAAGCACGGACATGAAGTGCTCATCGTCGGTGGCGGCGTTATCGGGACGGCGGTGGCGCACTACCTTGCAAAAGAAGGGGCTGACCTGGGCTTGATCGAGCGAGGAAACCTCGCCTGCGGAGCGTCCGGGGCTACGATGGGTAACTTATCGCTTCACAACCGCATGCCCGGTCCTTGGTGGGATCTCGCTATGATGTCACGGTCGCTCTACGAACAACTGGCTGGACGCTTGAAGACCGATTTTGAATTTGAAGTAGTTTCAAGTCTTATGTTAATAGACAATATACGTGCGGTGGCTTGGGCCGAGCAACGGGTGGCGATTCAGCGTGAAGCGGGGCTAAACGTGGAGTTCGTCCCACAGGAGCGGTTGAAAAAGCTGGACAATACCGTGGCACAGGATATCGCTGGAGCGGTCTACTGTCCTCTCAGCGCTCGGGTGAACCCTTTTCTATTGTGCCATGCTCTTGCCGAGTCTGCATCGGAGCACGGAGCGACCATTTATCGCCATACCGAAGTGGTGGGCGTTGAGGTCGAACACAGAGCCGTCACAGGGATCAGGACCGATAGAGGTGATAAGATGGCGTGTGACGTTGTCGTCGATGCAGCAGGGGCATCTGCTGATCGAATTGCGCAGATGGCTGGCACCTACATCCCGGTCGTGAAGAACCGAGGGGTCCTCGTGGTCACGGAGAGCGTTCCGCCCGTTGGTGTGCGGATCAAAGGCGAGTGCACGGAAGGTGCGGCGGGAGATCGCCATTTGAACCCACTTGAATCTCGTTACGATATTCATTTGGTCTTCTCCCAGACCAAGAGCGGCAATTGCTTGATTGGCCGCTCCGGAGAAAGCGACGGGGCCGGTTCTCAAGGTCCCAACAGTCTCGAGGCGGCGATCGGAATCCTTCGCCGGGCGGTGCGTTTCATTCCGGCGCTTCGCTACGTCGCGATCATCCGCACGTTCTCCGGGGTGCGTCCGTACAGCCCCGATACGTTGCCCATCTTGGGAGAGGTCGAGGAGCCCCGGGGGTTTGTAGCCGCATGCGGGTTCGGAGATAAGGGAATCGGTCTGGGTGTCGCGGGCGCTCGTCTTGTTGCCCGATCAATCCTTAATCAATCTGCAGGGGTCCCTGAGGTGTTTACTCCCCGGCGATTCTCAAAAAAGAGGGAAGACAACACCTGTTTTAATGCAGACAGCAGGAGATGTTGAGGTGAAGAAGGAGGTGTCTTCAGAGGAACAGAAGGGGATCAAGGGTAAATACTTGTGAAATCTCTGATCGGTGTTGGCTCACCGATCACACATGACATGAAAGGGAGGAGAGATGGCAAGAAACGATTTTCCGCTTTCCTATGAGATGACGGGTGAGTTGGTCTCCTTGTTCAAGCAAGAACTGAAGGAGTGCAATCTGCAAGCCGGGGAAACAGTAGCGCTTATGTGTGATTCAAGGACTAATCCTCACTACCCAGCGGCATTTATGGGTGCCGCTATGGACATGGGGGCGTATGTGTTCGAGGTGCAGGTACCATTCTTTACTAAGGCTACACGTCGGGTCGTTCGCGCAGCAAGCGATGATGTTATCCCACCACGTGGCCCGCTGGAGGCCATGAAAGCAGCTGACCTGGTAATCGATATGTCCACGGTCGGTTGGCTCTATACAAACGTTCACAATGAAATCCTAGCCAGTGGAACAAGGACGCTGATGGTCAACAACCCGCCGGAAGTGCTGCGTCGCCTCCTGCCGTGCAGTGAGGTTCGGAAGAGGACTGTAGCCGGCGCTGCGGTCATGGAACAAGGCAAGAGATTAAGACTCACGTCTCCGGCCGGTGCTGATTTGACGTTTGAAAAGGGTGGCCGCAAGGGCATCTTCCAATATGGGGCATCCGATATCCCCGGGCGTTGGGACCAGTGGCCTTCAGGGCAGGTTGCCTGTGCACCGCTCGAAGGATCGGCGGAAGGGGTCTTGATCCTAGACGTTGGTGATATCGTGCTTCGCCTTGAGCGCTACATCTCTGAACCGGTTCGATGTGAGTTCAAGGATGGGAAGATAGTCAAGATCGAGGGAGGCATTGACGCCTACTGGTTCCGGGAGTTCATGAGCTACTGGAATGACGAGAAGGCGTTCATTCCGGCACATGTTGGTTGGGGGGCAGAGCATCGCGCGATCTGGTTCGAGCAAGCTCTGCCCGGCCCCGGCGGGGGTATGGATGCGGAGTCGTTCTACGGGGACATCTTGTTAGGAATGGGAGCCAATTACTTCGTTGGACTGGGAGGCGCGAACGTCACTCAGGCGCACATCGATTTCTGCATGCGGAACTGTAGTTTCTGGGTCGATGATCTTCAAGTGCTCAAAGACGGCGAAATTGTCGCTGATGACCTGAAGTGACCTGCGAAGTGAGAGTGTTCGGCGGAGGGTCGGTGGAATGAACAGCAAAGCATCGAAGCGGCAGTCCACGATCTGGACTGTAGTAGATGAGTTGATGCCGGAGCTTTGGTCCCTAGCGCTCTTTATACACGAGCATCCGGAGCTGAGTGGGAAAGAGTACGAAGCCCAGAAGTGCTTGGTGGGATTCTTGGAAGAGAAGGGTTTTACGTGTCAAACGGGAGTAGCCGGTATTGAAACTGCATTTGTGTGTTGGTCTGGAAAGCCTCGGAAGCCGGCCGTCGGGATCATCGCTGAATATGACGCGCTTCCAGAGCTAGGGCACGCTTGTGGGCATAACATGATCGCGGCATCTGCGGTAGGGGCAGTTGTAGCCTTCATGGCGGCAAGGTCCGATTGCGCGGGGCAAGTGTATGTCATTGGTACACCAGCAGAGGAAACGGTGAAGTTCCATGTCAAGCAGACTATGTTGGATGCCGGCGTCTTCCATGACTTCGACGTTGCCCTTATGATGCATGGTAGCGATCGAACGACAACCATGGGCAGGAATCTCGCTGTTGATTCCGTGGAGTTCCACTTTGTGGGGAACCCTACGCATGCCTCCAAGTACCCGCATCTTGGGGCAAGCGCACTTGATGCCGCAGTCCTTGCGATGACGGCATTAGAGTTTCTTCGTGAGCACGTACGCTCGGATGTACGAATTCACGGAATCGTTACTGATGGCGGTCTGCGTCCCAATATCGTTCCTGAGAAGGCAGGGTTGGAGTACATGGTGCGATCGGAAACGCGTTCCTATCTTAATGAGATTAAGGAACGGGTGTTAAACTGTGCTCGGGCCGGTGCCATAGCGACCGGAACCAAGGTCTCTATCAACTACGAGAAGGGGAATGATAATAAACTGATAGTGCCGTTGTTAAGTGATATGCTACTGGAAGAGGCGGTGGCAGCTGGGGCGGGGCAAGTGATGGAACCAGAGAAGGAACTTGGCTCAACGGATTTTGGAAACGTCAGTCACAGACTTCCCTCCGCAACGCTGAAAGTTGCGTTCGTGCCGGTCGGGACACCCGGGCACACGAGGGCGTGGACTGAAGCATCGAAGAGTGAACGCGCGCGCGCGGCAATCGCAGTGGCAAGCAAGGCAATGGCCGTGACTGCAGATCGATTGCTAGCGGACCGAGGTCTCCTTACGCGGATCCGCAAGGAATTTGAGGAAGTCAAATCTAAAGAGGGGTAGAGACTATGTGGCGTGTATTTGGACAGCGTCGTGATGGACGTACGCTAGCTGATCGTCAAAAAAAGAGAAGCTTAAGTGGATGGAGGAACTGTGCGAAGGATCCATGAGCATCCGATTCTCGGCACTTTGAAAGATGCAGAGGAATGTACAATCGTCGTTGATTCCAAGCTGATGTTGGCAAGGGCTGGAGAGCCGATTCTCGCTGCCCTCTTGGCACATGGTGTCTATGCGACGCGACTGACTGAGAAGCTCAGGGAACCTCGGGGTTTGTTTTGCGGGATCGGGCTTTGCACCGACTGCCTGGTAACTGTCAACGGTGTGCAAAACGTTCGAAGCTGCATCACCCCTGTTGAAGAGGGCATGGTGATTGAAACACAGACAGGAGGTAAACGTGAACGCTGAGACCCCGGACATCCTGGTAGTTGGGGCCGGCCCTGCTGGCCTAGCAGCTGCGATCGAGGCGTCAGAGCATGGAGCCTCCGTGACAGTCGCCGATGAGAATGCGAAGCCGGGGGGGCAGTTGCTCAAACAGACGCATAGGTTCTTTGGTTCCGAGCGTCACTATGCAGGAACTCGGGGGATCGACATCGGGACCAAGCTGGTTCATAAAGCAAACGATATCGGGGTTAAAATCCTTCTAGACACGCCGGTTGTAGGAATATTCGACGGCCTCGTTGCTATGGCGGTTAAGCAGAGACGGCTTTTGGCGATGCATCCACAGCGAACGATTCTTGCAACTGGCGCTGCTGAGAATGCCATCAGTTTCCCAGGCTGGACCTTGCCTGGTGTAATGACAGCCGGGGCAGCACAGACCTTTGTCAACGTCCACCGTGTGCGCGTTGGTGAGCGTGTTGTCATCGTTGGCAGCGGCAACGTTGGATTGATTGTTGCATATCAACTACGGCAGGCCGGAAGCGATGTAGCAGCGATCGTGGAGGCAATGCCGAACATCGGAGGTTGGGGTGTTCATGCAGCGAAGATCAGACGGATGGGAATCCCGATACTCCCACAGCACACGATTAAGGAGACCAGGGGTGATGGTCGTGTCGAGCAAGTGGTTATCCACCAGATCGATAAACGCTTCCGTCCAGTCCCGGGAACGGAGACAGTTATAGAGGCTGATACCGTCTGTCTTGCGGCCGGCATGTCCCCTCGGTCCCGGCTCGCAGAAATGGCCGGCTGTGCTTTCGTGAATGTACCAGAGTTGGGAGGACGAATGCCAGTCCACAATGTGGTGATGCAAACAAGCGTGAGCGGGTTCTATTCTGCCGGCGACATCGCCGGTATTGAGGAGGCCTCCACAGCTATCGAGGAGGGTAAGTTGGCAGGTTTAGGCGCTGCGTTTTCTCTTGGGCGGGTGGAGCAAACGGTGTACAAGGAGCGCCTCATGGCCTATACCGAAGCGCTTGATGAACTGCGCTGCGGACCGTTTGGAAAAGAGCGAAAACAGGCTAAGGACAGAGTGGTGAAACGGTATGACGAAATTGCAAACTGATAATGAGTGTAAGGGGCTTAGGCGCACTGGCATCCTAAGCTGTGAGGAACTAGCAAGTTGTCCAGGTATTCCCTCGGAGGAGCGACTGCGGGAGGGTCCCGTCGCTGTGATCGAGTGTGGTGAGGAAATCCCCTGTGATCCCTGTGAAGCAAACTGTCCACGCGGCGCGATCCATATTGGCGATGTTATCACGAGCCGTCCGTATCTTGATGGTGACAGCTGTGTTGGGTGTGCACTTTGTGTTTCGCATTGCCCGGGGTTGGCAATTTTTGTTGTCGATTTGAGAAGGGAAGAGGGTGACAAGGTAACCCTTCCCTGTGAGTTTCTTCCACTTCCCAAGCCGGGTGAGATCGTGCACGGGATGAACCGCGAGGGGGAGATTGTATGTGACGCCCAGATCGTGAAGGTGGATACCAACACGCATAACGATCGTACGGCGGTTGTGACGCTACTCGTGCCGAAGGGTTACGGTATGGAGGTACGTTTCTTTTGCGAGGATGAAGGGAAAAACGATGGCGAACAAGGATGACAATGATAATGTCATCATCTGCAGATGTGAAGAAGTCACGCGACGGGAGATCCTCGAGGCGATTGAGATGGGTTGTCGGACGGTAGATGAAGTTAAGCGAATGACCCGGGCGGGCATGGGACCCTGTCAGGGACGCACGTGTGGAGGGTTGGTCGCTCGCATTATCAGTGACGAGACCGGCATTCCGCTGAGTCAATTGGAGCCTATGTCAGTCCGTTTCCCTGTTCGGCCGCTTCGGCTTTCAGCGATCGCGGATTCAACAGGTATCGGGGCAGAAGAAATATGTATTGAAGACGAGTAGTTACATTGAATGATGGGAAGAAAGGAGGTGGTCATTCAATTCGGAACAACTAACTGTAGGTGACGTTTGAAACGGGCAGCGGAGCTTACCGTGCAGTTGGCTAAGGAGATAACGCCAGTTATCCGTCCTGGGGTGACAGACAGCGACCTTGTGACGTTCCTCACGAAGCGAGCGGCTGAGCTCGGTGCCACGGAATTCGGGGTCTCGATCGCGGTGAACCCCGTTGGTGAGAACAAGAAAGGACCCCTCGACAGGCTGATTGAGCCGGGGCAGACGATCGTTTGCGACATGGGAGCGTCGTATCAGGGATATGCAGCGGATATCAAGTTCCTCTGGTATGTCACCAAGGGCAACGAGGAGATCCCGGAGATCCTTCAGAAGCAATGGGAAGCTTGTGCAGATTCCTTAGACGTGGCGATAAAGGGCCTGAAGCCTGGCCGACCAGGATACGAGGTGCACGAAGAGGCATGGACCGAACTCGAGCGGCACGGGTTCCTGCGGGATCAGCACTCCTACGGGCACCAGATCGGCGGCCGTGAGCATGATGCGGGGCCTTGGCTGGGAGACCGGGCGAATCCCTATCGTCCCGCCGAGGGGATTCTGCAGGAGGGCATGATCGTGACCTTGGACCCGACGATAAATCGCGTTGGAATGCCTGATCCACATATGTTCTGCATGGGTATGGAGGTGATGGCCGAGGTGACGCTGAGCGGCGCTGTACTGCTCCACGAGCCGGAGAAAGAGATCTGGGTGGTGAGGTTCTAGAGAGTGAGGTAAGGGTGATACGAATCAGCATAGCGTCCGACATGGTTAGGAGAATTCTGTACGCTTTTTGCGGTCAATGCGTTGGGACACGTTGAGCCGGCGGTTGTGTGTTGAGGCTTATGAAGGACGCTCAACAACAAGAGAAGAGGGATGAGCGCTTTGACAGGTTCGCAACGGCTCTTATGACATGAGAAGGATCTTCGTTACGCTCTTCATCGCAACATGTGCCGCCCAGATCGGGATGGGGATCATCGCGCCGATCCTTCCGTTCTACGCAGACAAATTCTCTGCAAATGCATTCTCCATCGGCATAGTGTTTGCAGCATTCTCGCTGGCACGAACGCTTTTTGCTCCACTTATTGGGAAAGTTTCAGATAGAGTCGACCGGAGGAAACTGATCTTGGTAGGACTCTTCGGCAATTCACTTATTTCTGTACTCTACGTCTTAGCCTCGACCCTTTTGCATCTCGGGATCATCCGCTTTCTTCAGGGTGCTACTGCGGTCATGATTACCCCGATCGCTCAGGCCTACATCTGTGATCTCACACCAAAGGGGAAAGAGGGAAGATATCTCAGTCTTTTTTACTCGTCTATGTTCATCGGGATGGCCATGGGGCCGATCATCGGAGGTGGGCTGACGGAGTTGTGGTCTTACAATGCGGCATTCCTCACGATGGCCGCCCTGAGCCTGGTGGCGCTCGGGCTGGTCGCGGCGCTGCTTCCCAAAAGCAAGGGGGAGAGGGTAAGGAAGTCCAGCGATCAACAAAAGGCCGTGAGCACGAGTGGGCTGACCAAGAACGACGCCGTAAAGGCTATCTCAATCTACTGGATCACACGAGGATTCTGGAGACAGGGGTTCAGTACCTTCTACCCGCTGTTTGCGGTGGCGACGGCCGGGCTCGGGGAGGCGAGCATCGGGCTTGTGCTGACGGTTCACCTTTTGAGCGGGGGCCTGCTTCAGATCCCGTTTGGGTTCCTCGCTGATCGCTATCCGAGACTCCCCCAGATTGTGATCGGCAGCACAGTTGCGCCATTAACGATGATTCCCATTCTCTTCGTTAAACAGACGTGGATTGTGTTTCTGCTTGTATTCCTAATGGGAGCATTTGGGGCGTTGGCCCGTTCAGCCATTCTGGCTACGCGGGTAGAGCTGGGAAGAGAGTACGGCATGGGGATGATGGCCGGATTGCAAAGCGGGGCGTTCGGCGTTGGGCAAATGATGGGTCCCTTGGTGTGCGGCGCGGTGGCCGACCTAGTCGGGCTGGCGGCGGTCTTCCCGTTCGGGAGTGCAGTGGGCCTTCTCGGGACTGGGTTCGTCGTCGGCTGGTTCCGGCGCTGGGGAAGGCGAGAGGCCGTAGCCACGGATTAAGACGCGAGAAACTGTTCAGCTCTTCGCTATTCGGTATGGCAATCAGTCAAGAGATGCTCCCGCACAGGCAAGATTAACTTCGGGTTG
>Ga0114919_10002887_pt1 | contig 13903 bp, 15 predicted proteins | sample BlataG_FD_88682 | JGI IMG/M metagenome (GOLD analysis project Ga0114919, IMG submission 88682) | Deep subsurface microbial communities from Black Sea to uncover new lineages of life (NeLLi) - Black_00105 metaG | ecosystem: Environmental > Aquatic > Marine > Oceanic > Sediment | place: Atlantic... | reverse complement strand
ACTCTCACTGCCCAAGACGGAATTTTTAATTCCGGGGACACCATGCTCTTCTCCTGACGGTGGTACCCTCCCTGGCTACGATTTCTGCCATGGCACGAGTGGCACGAGTGGTGGCTCCCGGCATACCCCATCAGGTAATCCAACAGGGCAATCGTGGTCAGCAAACCTTTTTCTCAGACGATGACTACCGGGCATACCGAGAGGTGATGGCCGAGTGGTGTTCTCTGCGAATAAGAGGGCGGGGTCGCATCTACACAGGCTGTTGCCGAAATCCCTTTTCACTGAGTCTAAAACGTTTTTTGACAAATCTAAGGCTCCCTCCAGGCGATGTCAAAACTCGCCTTTAGGGCTCAAACAGTTGACATCGCTTATCTTCCACTTCGCCAAGATTTGTTCGCAAAAAACGTTTTAATGACCGTTCAAAGGGATTTCCGTTTGGGCAACAGCCTGTACACATCTGACAACTGCACTGATTTTTGTGAAAAGTGTAGACCGTACGATTGTCAAGTCCCCGGACAATGATCCTGTTGTTATGTTGCCCCTATGCTGCGATGTGTTCAATACGCTCAAAGTGAGTCTCATCCAACTGGCTAAGGTCCCAGTTATTTTGTAAGTTGAGCCAAAACTGAGGACTTCCTCCTAAAGCCTTTGATAGCTTCATCGCCATTTCAGCACTTATACCTCGCTTACCCCGACATATTTCATTAACCGCTTTTGGTAAAACACCTATGTTTTTGGCGAGGGCAGTTTGAGTAAGTCCAATCTCCTCTAACTCATCTTGTAAAACTTCTCCCGGATGTACTGGTGTAAAGTGTATCTTATTCACTGAAAGCCTCCTAAATAAAATTAGTGGTAGTCGATTATTTCGACATCCACTGCATTCTCTTCCTCCCATCTGAAACAGATTCGAAACTGATCGTTTATTCGAATACTGTATTGACCTTTTCTGTCTCCTTTCAGTGCTTGGAAACGATTTCCCCGTATCTCTCGAAGATCTTGCATCGAAGTCACAGCTCCAAGGCGAGCCAACTTTATCTGTGCTTTTCCGTACAAATCCTTCGGCAGAATCCCCAAAGCGTCCTTAGAGATCCTGCCGTAATTAATGTCTTCAGTTCCTTTGTTTTTAAAGCTCCTGATACCCATTCCTCAATCCGAAGCAACAATAATCCCTTTATACCGGATTCCGGTATAATAGTCAAGCATTCTTTATTAGTTTGAGTAAAAGATAGTTTTAGTGTGTTAAAGAGGGTGGCTTGATGGGAGTGGAATTCTGAAAAAGATTAAAGCAATATAACCCGCGCGCGGATAGCCTGCTGAAAAAGCCAACAAGGACTGGCTAAAAAGCGAAAAAAGAACTATAGACAATGAAATTCGTAGAAACCAAAAAATGCCAGCGCTTTTTCAGTCAGTGTTCATTGGCATTGATGTCCCCTTCTTTACATCTGTTCGACTTGAAACCTTATTAATGCGACTGACGACGGACAACGAGCGACTGACGGGAAAACTTGTTGCTCAAGTTTTCCCAAACGAGTAGGCAAATTTTTCTCATTCGGCACAATTCAGCCCACCAGATCTCCTCTAATTTATTAGAATTATTAAAAAACTAATATGGCATGCAATGTGCAATTGATGAGGCTTTGGATTCAGAACACCTCAGGAGGACGGCTCATGGTTCATAAAATGATTCTGGTCGGGGGCGTGATGTTCTTTCTTTTCCTGTCGCGTAACGTCATCGGGGAGACATCGGCGATTATTAACCTCAAAAGCGGGGTGCTGGTACTGGGTGGGACCCTGATGAGCGCGTTTCTGGCATTTCCCATGAAAACCATCAAGGAACTCGTCAAAGGCCTCCAGGCGCTTTTACGGAAGGATGAGACCGATCACGAGGGCATTGTGAGGCAGATCGTAAATCTCGCCCGCATTGGACGTAGCCATGGGGTCAGGGCACTGGAGGCTGAGGGGAAGAAGGTGGAGCATCCGTTTGTGCGCGAGGGGATTGAGCTGGTTGTGGATGGTTACGATCGGTTTGAGATCCGCAACATCATGGAAAAGGAATACGAGCTCCATTTCTCCCGCAAGGAATCCCACGTCAATATGCTCAATACACTGGCGAAGATCGCTCCGGTCCTTGGCTTTGTGGGCACGATCATCGGGCTCATCGATGTGCTCAGCAACATGGGCGAAGTGTGGGAAATCGGCAAAGGGATGGCTCTCGCCCTGCTCACCACGTTCTACGGTTTGTTGTTCTCCAACTTTCTCTTTCTGCCATTGGCCAAAAGATACTCAGAACACAACAGGGCAGAAGCCTCGCTGCTTAACATCATACTGGAAGGGATCATGGATATTTGCGAGCAAAAGAACTCCCACGCCATCTCGCATAGGCTGGAATCATATCTTGGTCTTGGAGATTCAGAGAGCGAGGATGATATTGAGATGTCTTTACAGAGTGAGGACCGTGTCCTCCAATTCCCTCTAAAGGAAGTCTCGGTGGGAAAATAAAATGGCCAGGCTCGACAGGGAAGAACTCAGCCGGCGTCTCGAGTTCTCCGAGCGCAAGAGAACCCTTCTTCAGAAAATACTCAAACGGCGGACTGTGGAAGAGGACACCTTTCTCTGGAGCATGGCCGACCTGATGACGCTGCTTCTCATCTTTTTCATCCTGTTCTACTCACATACGGTGAACAAACCTGTTAAGAGAAAGGATTATTCTCCCCAGGATCAAGCATTGCTGCAAATCGAGAAACCCTCCTTTTGGCGAGATCTAACCAAGGCGAAAAGCCCCATTGTGCCTCCATTAGCCAAAGCCCCACAACCGGTGTCTCGCTTTGAGTATGAAGAGCTGAAGACGAGAGAAGGGGAAAAAGAGAAAACCATTGAGGAGCTGAAGCGCGAGGTCTTGAGCACCTTGGAGGAAGGTGAACGGGGAGACTTTTCCGTTCGCTGGGATCAGAGCCGTCTCGTCCTCGTCCTGGGAGAGCGAATTACGTTCAGGGTTGGCGAGGCGGAACTGCTGGTGAAGTTTCAACCGGCCCTGAGTCGCATTGCTGACTTCATTGCCCATAAAGAGGGATACGAGGTCGTGGTCTTAGGGCATACTGACGACACGCCCATACACAACTCCCAATTTCCTTCCAACTGGGAACTCTCCGCAGCGCGAGCCGTCGATGTGGGGAAGTTTTTGATTGAAAACGGTGTGAGACCCGAGCGGGTGTCAATTCAGGGATACTCGGAGTATCGCCCCCTGCATGAGAATACCACTGCCGAAAACAGGCAGGCCAACCGGAGGGTGGAAATTACGCTGATCAAGGAAGAAGGTAGGGAACCGTCTTCATGATTTTTTAGACACGGGTCGCCTGCGTGATTGTGGGACAGGAGGCTTCTGACCCCATCCCCCCAACTATTACAGCTATCAGGTAAAACGTGCTTCAGGGAGAACAGCAGACTATTGCCCCTTTGATTTCATTTCATGCCCGCCAAATTTGTTGCGCATGGCAGCGAGCAGTTTGGCGGCGTAGCTATCCCTCTGACGGCTGACAAAACGCATGAGCAAAGAGAGGGTGATGACCGGAGCAGGTACATCCAAGTCGATTGCATCGGCTTCGGTCCAGCGACCCTCGCCGCTGTCCGCCACCCAAGCTTCGATGCCACTCAAGTCCTGATCTTCAGTCAGGGCCTCGGCAGTCAAATCCAACAGCCAGGAACGAACTACACTCCCGTAACGCCAGATTTCCGCAACCTGATGGAGGTCCAGGTCAAACTCCGCCTTGGTTTTCATTATATCAAAACCCTCGGCATAGGCCTGCATCAGGCCGTATTCGATGCCGTTGTGTACCATCTTGACGAAATGACCGGCACCGTGAGGGCCAACATGGCCCCAGCCCTTGTCCTTGCCAGGGGCCAAGGTCTCAAAAATGGGCCGTAGTCCCTCAACCACGGACTTCTCACCACCAACCATCATGCTGTAGCCTTCGGACAGCCCCTATATTCCGCCGCTGGTTCCCACATCTACAAAATGAAGTCCTCTCTCTTTAAGCATGGCGGCACGGCGCACGGAATCCTTGTAGTTACTGTTTCCACCATCGATGATGATATCCCCTTGTTCAAATACTTCAACCAGGCCTTGAATAGTCTTTTCTGTTGGGTCCCCGGAGGGCACCATTACCCATGCAATCCGTGGTTTGGTGAGCTTGCCTTTTAATTCATCGAGACTGTGCGCTCCTTCGGCACCCTGAGTCTCTGCACGCTAAGTAGCGGTTTCGTTCAGGTCATAGGCAACCATACGATGGGTACCCCGCATGAGCCGAGTGGCCATGTTCACACCGATCCGGCCCAAGCCAACCATTGCCAGTTCCATAGTGAACCTCCTTTCCTGCTTCTTCTATTCCTTTATACTTGCCCGAAGCGCTGCCACATTTTGAGCGACCGTTCCTTTCTCGTTGTAAATGCTTGAGCCAGCTACGACCACTGTGGCCCCAGCCCTCACGACCAGCGGCGCTGTAGTTGTGTCTATGCCACCATCTACAGCAATAGGGGTACGGTGGCCGCGCTCATCCAATATCTGGCGCAAGTGGGAGATCTTGCTGAGTTGACTCTGGATGAACCCCTGTCCACCAAAGCCTGGGTTGACTGTCATAACTTGTATTATGTCTGCCAAATCGAGTACTTCTTCTAATACGCTTAGGGGCGTTGCTGGGTTAATTGCCACTCCCGCTTCTATCCCAAACTCTCGGATCGTCTGGAGCACACGGTGCAGATGTGTGCACGCTTCCTGGTGTACAAACAGGCGATCTGCCCCTGCGTCGGCAAATTCCTTGAGATAGCGCTCTGGTTCAACAATCATCAGATGCACGTCCAGGGTCACGTTCACCGCGTTACGGAGTGCTCGGACAATGCCTGGCCCAAAGGTGATGTTTGGCACAAACTGGCCGTCCATAACATCCACCTGGATTCCCTCAACCCCAGCGGTCTCAGCCTCACGTGCCTGTTCCCAGAGGCGTGTATAATCAGCAGACAAAATAGAGGGTTCAATCGCGATCATTACATTCTCCTTTCTTCGTCAGTATCACTTGGTGCGCTCGATATGGCGGACTCCTTCAGCGCTGGCAACAATCAAATCGGTAGCCAGACCGAGGAATAACCCATGTTCCACGATACCGGTGCGTGAATTTAGTTTGGCAGCCAATTCTGCGGGCTGCAAAAGGGGACCAAACTGGCAATCCAGGATCAGGTTGCCTTGATCAGTGGTAAAGGTTTTTCTATTTCCATCTTGACGGAGCTTCACATCGGCACCTAAGGATTCAAGGTATAGGGCCTGCGTGCGCCATCCAAAAGGCACAACTTCCACTGGCACTGCCCACCGGGTGCCCAGCGCAGGGGAGAGTTTGGATTCGTCAACAACGATGATCTCACGGCGGCTGGTCTGGGCAATAATCTTTTCCCGTAAAAGGGCACCACCGCCTCCCTTGATGAGATCAAGGTTTGGGTCCACTTCATCTGCCCCGTCTATAGTCAAATCGATGACCGGATGCTCCTCCAGGGTGGTCAGTGGGATACTGAGGTGTCGGGCTTCTTTTTCGACCTGGATCGAGCACGCTACGCCGAGAGTGTTTTTCAGCCCGCCTGCCTGGAGCAATTCCGCAATGCGCCGCACAGCGAAGGTGGTCGTACTGCCGTGGCCGAGACCGACCACCATACCGGGTTTGACAAATTCCACTGCTCGCTCTGCAGCCCGTTCCTTGAGGTTTTGGGTGTTTTCGTTCATCTTGAGTGCTCCTTAGTCGTTCTTTCGTACTGAAAACATGTCTTGTACTACAGCGATGAGCGTGTCTGGATCGTCCACAACCCAGCGCTCATCGAGAAGTTTTTCTGTATGTATCCTCTCACGGGTAAAGGGTGTTGTTAGAGTAATGCACCAATGTTCCGTCCAGGTCAAAGATCATGGCACGAATCATAGCAAAATCTCCGCCAAGACAAAATAGAGAGCAGTGAAAAGAAGGTGGCCCCACCCCCCGCCCGAGGCCATAGCTATAGTGGCGATGGCCACCGCAGCGGGAAACATGTACCAGTATTCCACGGTCATGCGAGCACCCCTGCCAGCTGTTTCAACCCGCCGACGACGTTTTTCCCCAAATGAAAGCGAATTACCTTTCGACCACGATTCAACAGTGCCTGCCGGTCCCCCATTGCCTGCGCAGACTTGAGCACGCCAAAGGTGATGGATGACTCGGGTGACCCTGCTTGTTCAGGAATGGAGGCGTCTCGTGGGTCAGCAGCAGTAAACTGGATAAAGAGGCCATTGCCGGCATCACCCTTGTGAAGCTGACCGGTAGAGTGCAGGAAACGGGGCCCGTAGCCAACCGTTGTTGCCAGCCGAAGTCGATTGTGCACCCTCAGCCGGAGGTTCTGTAGTGCTGCACTTGTTTCGTCTGTTGGTTGAACGTATGCCTGGAGTGCAACGTATGCGCCCGCTTTGGCCTGCTTGAGAAAGGCGGTCAGTGCCTCTTCCGGAGTGCTCCCTTGCACGTCACCGTAAACCGCAATGTCATCCTCCTTTAGGGATGGTGTTTCGACAGGAAGCGACCCCTTTTCTTTATATTCAGCAGTTATCTCCCGCGCCAGTACCTTGGCCGCTTCCACATTGGGCTGGTTAAAAGGATTGATACCCAAACAATGGCCAGCCACAGCAATCGCCATCTCCCACAGGAAGCATTGTCCTCCGAGGTCGTAGCGATCATGCAAAAACAGTCGTACTACTGGGAGTTGAGCCCTTTCAAGTTCGGCTATCGCAGCGTCGTGCGTTTCATCGCCATCTAAACGTACGTGCACAAAGACGCGGTCCTTGCCGTAGACGGTAGGCGGACCCACCGGCTCCCCCACCACCGGCAAGATCCCTTTTTCCTCCTTACCGGTGCTCTCGGCAATGAGCTGCTCCACCCAATCACCGAAGCTCGCAATTTGAGGTGAGGTAACCAAGGTCACCTTGTCTCTGCCATCCTTGGTCAGCTCACCTAACACAACCCCAAGCCGAGCCCCATTATTGTTACCTGCAACAGGACAATTACATCCCTCAGAATTGTAGACCATGGTCATGGCTCGGTCGAGAAAAGCTGGTATATCCATACCGATAAGTGCTGCCGGTACCAAACCAAAATACGAGAGAGCTGAGTAGCGGCCGCCGATGTTGGGGTCATTCAGAAAGGTGGCACGGAAGTTGTACTCGGCAGCGAGATCAGCCAAAGGAGTGCCAGGGTCGGTGATGGCAATAAAGCGCTCTCCGGCTTTATCCGGGCCCAGGGCATCACTCACCCAGTTGTAGAAAAATTTGAAAAAGGAAAGAGTCTCAACCGTAGTACCGGACTTTGTGGATACAATAAAGAGGGTTCGGGAGGGATCGAGCCGTTCAGCATGAGCCAATACTGCGCCCGGATCGGTGGTATCGAGAACGGCCACGTCTATAAAGCCCTCTTTTACGCCAAAGGTCTTTCGAAAGACTTCTGGTGCAAGGCTGGAACCGCCCATTCCCAGCACTAGACCATGCGTGTAGCCATCGCTCCGCATACCATCGGCCAGCTCTTCCAGCCGTTTAACACTGTCGCCCATCACCTCGGCACTGTGAAGCCAGCCCAAACGGTTCGTGATCTCTGCCGACCCCGGTTTCCAAACGGTATGGTCATGCGCCCAGATGCGGGACATCACCTGTTTGTCTCTCAATTCCGCCAATTCCCTTTCAAAAGCGCCTTGGTATGACCCGAGACTGAATGCGGCATCCTGTCGGCCGGTTATCAGCTGTTCTCGCTTCTCCCTAATGCTCGCCATCAGATTATTGAAGGACTTTTCAAAGGCGGCAACGCCATCCTCCTGTAATTGCTGCGTGATGGCATCGAGGTTTATACCCAGATCGGATAAGCGGGCCAGGTCAGCCTGTGCATTCTCAAGGCCCTCCTGCAAAGTTAGTGCGACCTGTCCATGGTCAAGGAAGGCCTGCAGAGTAGCTGGCGGCACTGTGTTGACTGTATCTGGTCCAATCAGGCTATCCACGTAAAGCGTGTCAGAATAGCTGGGATTTTTGGTTCCAGTACTCCCCCAGAGCACACGTTGTTTCCGTGCTCCATGAGCGGCAAGTCGCTGCCAGCGCTCGCCGGTAAAGATGTCTTGGAAACGCGCATAGCAAACCTCGGCGTTTGCAATGGCGATCTTTCCCTGGAGTTCGGAGTGTCCAGTTTTATCGAGCAGCAGATCAACTGGGGTGTCAACACGACTCACAAAGAAAGAGGCCACTGATGCAACAGATGACACATCTCCGCCAGCTGCAAGTCGCCCTTCGAGACCAGAAATATATGCCTCTGCCACCTCCTGATAGTGTTTCAATGAGAATATCAGGGTGACATTCACGTTGACACCCTCGCCGATAAGGGTTTGAATTGCTGGAATGCCGGCGTGGGTGGCCGGTACCTTGATCATTACATTGGGGCGACCCAGTTGCGTAAAGAGACGCCACGCCTCTTTAACAGTGCCATCGGTATCAAAGGCGAGTGCAGGACTGACCTCTAGGCTGACATACCCATCAAGTCCCCCGGTCTTCTCGTAAACAGGGAGCAACACGTCGGCAGTGCGCCGGATATCATCAAGAACCAACTCCTCGTAGATTTGCGTGTCTGTCCGGCCTTTCTCTACCAGGTCTTTCAGGGTTTCGTCGTAATCGACACTGCCTGCAATTGCCTTGTCAAAGATAGTAGGGTTTGAGGTAACCCCGCGAAGACCTTTTTCGATCAGCGCCTGCAGATCTCCCGACGTGATGAAAGACCGGCGTATATAGTCAAGCCAGATGGCCTGGCCCAGTTCTGCTAATTCGTGGAGTTTTGCCATTTTGACTCTCCTTTTAATAACTCTTTGGCGGCCTGAGCAACATGGTCAGTAGTGATGCCGAACTTTTCATACAGGACCGAAGCGGGGGCGCTGGCCCCAAAACTATCCATACCTATTACCGTTCCCTCCAGCCCTACGTAGTGCTCCCATCCCAGTTTGATACCCGCCTCTACAGCAACCCGGGTCTTTACTCCCGGCGGTAACACTGAGTCTCGATACTCTGCAGGCTGGCGGTCAAAGAGTTCCCAGCTGGGCAGGGAAACTACTCTGACACCGATGCCTTCAGCAGCCAATCTCTTGCCTGCCTCAAGGGCAATGTGTGTCTCAGAACCCGTTCCGATCAGAATCACCTCGGGTATATCTGCGGCTGACTCCCAGAGCACATACCCTCCTCGTTGTAACTCTCCAGCGTGCTGGCATTCCGTTCGATCTAATACAGGCACGCCTTGCCTGCTGAAGATGACGGCGGTAGGTCCGTCAGTCTTGAGCAGGGCCATACGCCATGCTTCCACGGTCTCTGCGGCGTCGGCTGGACGGATAACAGTCAGGTTGGGAACAGCACGCAGGTTCATCATTTGCTCTATGGGCTGGTGCGTAGGGCCGTCCTCACCGAGGCCAATACTGTCATGGGTGAAGATGTAGATGACGCGAGTTCTTGAGAGCGCTGCCAGACGTATGGGCGGACGCATGTAGTCTGAGAACACCAGGAACGTGGCTGTATACGGTATGATCCCCCCATGGCGAGCCATACCCACACTTATTGCTCCCATGGCGTGCTCGCGCACGCCAAAGTGCACGTTGCGCTCTGCATAGCCCCACCCGCCACCGACCAGACCTTGCACTCCTTCAGGCGAGGTCTTTGGGGACTGAAAATCGCCGAACTCTTTAAGCCAGGAGAAGGTTGAAGGGTTGAGGTCGGCTGAGCCGCCCATGAGCTCGGGAATCTTGGGAGCAAGAGCCTGCAAAACCATCTCTGATGCCTTGCGGGTCGCTATACCTTTGGAGTCGGCTTTAAAGGTGGGGAGGTCTGCATCCCAGCCAGCAGGCAGTTTGCCGCTCATTCTTTGCCTGAATTCAGCTGCCGGCTCCGGAAAGACCTGGGTGTACCGAGAGAGAGCCGCTTCCCATTCTGCTTCCCTGGTTTTGCCCTCCATTAGTGACCTCTGAAAATATTCCAGCACATCCTCCGGTATTAAGAATTCTGGCTCAATGGGCCAGCCCAGGTTCTTTTTGGCTGCCAGGAGTTCGTCCTGGCCAAGAGGTGAACCGTGGGTAGCAAAGGTGCCTTGCTTGTTGGGGGCACCGTAGCCAATGATGGTCCGGACGCAGATCAGAGATGGTCTGGATAACTCCTCTTTTGCAGCATTAAGTGCAGCAACAATGGCAGCGAGGTCATTCCCATCGTCTACATGCTGTACATGCCATCCATATGCCTGGAAGCGTTTTCCCACATCCTCAGTGAAGGTGAGGGCAGTGGAGCCGGCGAGTGAGATGTGGTTGTCGTCGAATAGCACGATCAATTTGCCAAGGGCAAAGCTCCCTGCCAGCGAACATGCCTCAGATGATACACCTTCCATGAGATCGCCGTCGCCGGCGATAGCATAGGTAAAGTGATCGATAATAGTGTGGCCATGTCGGTTATACCGGGCTGCAAGGTGTGCCTCAGCCAGTGCCATGCCAACGGCGTTACTAATGCCTTGACCGAGCGGCCCTGTGGTGACCTCTACCCCGGGTGTCAGGTGGCTCTCCGGGTGGCCCGCTGTTCTGCTTTCCCACTGGCGGAAGGACTGGAGCTCTGAAAGCGGGAGATCATAGCCGGTGAGATGGAGGAGTGCATACAAGAGCATTGAGCCGTGACCCGCCGACAGAACGAAGCGATCGCGATCTGCCCAATGGGGGTTTTTCGGGTTGTGCTTCAAATGCTTCGTCCACAGCACATAGGCCATCGCAGCGGCTCCCATCGGCATACCGGGGTGGCCTGAATTGGCTTTCTGTATAGCATCTGCGGCCAGAAAACGAATGGTGTTGATGCATTTTTGGTAACGCGTAGCTTGGTCACTCATCACAGTTCCTCCTTTCAGGTTCAATCTCACTCGTAAGAAAACTCTAACCCATGGGAAGCCGCGCCAATGAGTGCGATCTTCGGGTTCATAATAACATGTACCGGTATCCGGGTCACCAGATCTGAAAAGCGTCCTTTTTGAGTAAAACTCTCTAAGAAAACCTTGTTTTCCAGTGCAGGTATAATGCGTGGCGGGATGCCACCGCCGAGGTAAACTCCCCCGGTTGCCAGTACCGTAAGCGCCAAATTTCCCGCCTCCGCTCCAAGAACTGAAACAAAAACATGGAGTGTGGTCCTGCAGAGTTCACAGGTGTTCGCAGTGTCAAGTGCCGCATTAACAATAACAGGGGTTGGGTCATCTGCAGAGCTAAGCTGGTCAGCCAGCCAGGCCGGCTCAATGGCATAACCCCGGTCCCTGAGAAAGGCATATATATTCGGTAGCCCATGGCCAGAGCAGATGCGTTCGTAGCTGACATGTTTGAACTTTTTACAAAGATATTGTAATAGGTCGATCTCCATTGGACCGGTTGGCCCAAAATCAGCATGCCCTCCCTCTGAAGCATGGGCGCGGTAACGGTTCCCGTCCCAAATGAGAAATGCCTCCCCGAGACCGGTGCCCGGCGCAATCACAGCCATAGTTCCTCCGGGGGCTGCCACTCCCTCATTGAGGGTGTGCAGGTCCCTGGATTCTAATAGTGGCACGCCGTAGGCAATAGCCTCCAGATCGTTGAACAGATGCACAGACCTCAGCTTGAGCATCTCTTCCAATTGTGTCTCGTCAACTACCCAAGGCAGGTTGGTAATCTTGGCCTTACCCTTAACAACAGGCCCGGCAACACCGAAGGTGGCACAGTCTATGTTCACGGTCACCTGCCCCAAGAACGCACTTACAAGGGCTTCTAGGCTGGGGTACTCGCTGCTTGGCAAGGTGGCCTCGATGAGTGGCTCTCGCGGCCCTTTCTCAGGTGAGTAAATACCCAGGTTCGTCTTTGTACCGCCGATGTCACCAGCCAACAGCATAATTGCCTTCTTTTAATTTCACCGAGGCTGATTGTTCTTCCTCTATCCCCAATTTCCTGTGAACGGTGAGCAGCCAGCCCCATTGCCAGACCGTGTAAAAACTCTTCTTGTTTTATTTGTATTATAGTTACAGTACTCCTGTGAATCAAGGTGGTATTGCATGAGCTATATTCAAGGTATACCTCGTGATCAATCACTCCTCTTTCCAGATGTTATTGACGACTGCCTTACCGAGGACAATCCGGTTCGTCTTATCGATGCCTTTGTTGATAGTGTGGATCTCGAGGAGCTTGGTTTTCATCGGTCACAACTTGCGTTGACCGGGGGGTCTCCCATATGATCCAGGGCATATGCTCAAGCACAACATCTATGGCTATTTGAACCATGTACGCTCGAGCCGACGACTTGAAAAAGAAACGCATCGCGTATCCTGGAAATGATGCAGGACAGAGCAGAGAAAAATCCTGAGTAGATGAAGCGGCAAAACCAAATCGTTGAGCATTCTTTTGGCACTATCAAGCACTGGGATGACCAAGGATGCTTTCTAATGAGACGGCTTAAGAACGTAAAAGGTGAAATGAGCCTAACGGGACTGGCGTAAGATATAAAACGAGTAATGAATACCCTTAGCGTGAAGGAAATGATTGAAGCCCTTGTATAACTTGCATATAGAGGGTTATGTATCTGCATTTTGAGGTGCGTTTCAGTACTTTGTTATGAATAAAGCAGTCTAGTGAAGGCTGTAGCTTTTTTTCAAGGCATTGGTTCGGAAAAGATTCTCCAGCCGGGAAGATACAGTCAGGATCCGTAGTAAGTTTTCACATAGTCTGGCGCTGAAGGTAATGGGGAGGGAGCGCAGAATCCCCATAGTTCTACCGGGACTGACCCTATCCTTTTTCGGCACGGATGAGTTCCGGGGTCATTTTATCGTGTTCTCGCTCAAGTTGCAGAAATACGATGGCACCGATCACCAAAGCCGCTCCCATGATCTGCAAAGGCCCCAAAGCCTCTCCCAAGAAAAAGAAGCACATGAAGCCGGCAGATATGGGCTCCAGGGTTGCTGTGATGATGGCACGGGTGGAGCGGATATAGTTGATCCCCATAAAGTAGAGACCGAAAGGAAAGATCGTTCCTAATACGGTGATGTACAGAATCCACCCCCATTGATTCAAGCTAAACCCGGCTGTGATATAGTGAAAGGGGGGATAGAGGATGTGCCAGGTGAGAGCTGCAAATGCCAGGGCATAGAAGAGGATGGTCAATGGTCCATAGCGGTGCATCCCCCGCTCTCCGAGCAACGTATAACCAGCCGCGCATACAGCTGAGCCGAGCCCTCCCATGATCCCCAGGTGATTCATCTGGAGGAGTTGAAGATCGTAACCTCCCACTACCAGGTAGCAGCCACTTAAGGCCAGGGTGAGGGCTGCAAGCTTGGAGACCGTAAGGCGCTCATTCCAGAAACAGATAGAGAAAAAGGCTACCAGGATGGGGGAAAGGTACTGGAGAAAGATGGCAGCTGCAACCTGGATCTTACTGATGGCGTACAGATAAGTGCCCTGCACCATAGCCATTGCTATGCTGCCGAGCAGGAGGAAGTAGCCGAGGTCTTTGGCTCGGATTCTCAGGAGCCTCCTGGCAGAAATCCCGAAGGCCGCAGCCAAGATGAGTGCTGAAAGGGTGACGCGAATCTGGACCAGTTCGAAAGGCGTCATCCCACCCTGGAATAAGGCTTTGCCGGCAGTCCCTGATGAGCCCCACAGGATGGCAGCTGCAACTATGTATAGATAACCTTTTATGTGTTTCTTGCTCCCCAAGATTGATGCATTCGTAAAAAGTCGATTTTGCTCTATCCGTGAGCATTTTGGGCGCACTTAAGACATTCAGCTAAAATGCTAAAACTCGGTATAATGCCCTCAGACAGTTAGCATTTCTTAACGCTGAACATCTCAAGCGCTT
>Ga0114919_10002886_pt1 | contig 13904 bp, 10 predicted proteins | sample BlataG_FD_88682 | JGI IMG/M metagenome (GOLD analysis project Ga0114919, IMG submission 88682) | Deep subsurface microbial communities from Black Sea to uncover new lineages of life (NeLLi) - Black_00105 metaG | ecosystem: Environmental > Aquatic > Marine > Oceanic > Sediment | place: Atlantic... | reverse complement strand
GCCGTCAAGGTCGTCTTGCCATGATCGATATGGCCTATCGTACCTACATTTACATGCGGCTTGGTCCTCTTAAACTTTTCCTTCCCCATCTTTTTGTCCTCCCTTTAGAGCGAGTTAACAATAAAGTTTACCAGCGGTAATGCGCAAACGCCTTGTTTGCCTCAGCCATCTTATGGGTATCTTCCTTCTTTTTGACAGCAGCCCCTCTCTTGTTGGAGGCATCCAATAGCTCAGCTGCCAGTTTATCAACCATTCCTTTTTCAGGTCTTTTGCGAGCAAAACCTATAATCCACCGAATTCCCAGAGCGGTTTTCCGGGAAGGCCGAATTTCTGTGGGAACCTGATAGGTTGAACCTCCTACACGACGTGACTTGACCTCAATCGTCGGCTTTACATTTTCAACTGCCTGTTCGAAAATCTTGATAGCTGATTCTTTTGTCCTTTCTTCAATCACATCGAAGGCATTATACAGAATCGACTCTGCAGTACTCTTTTTTCCATCCCGCATTATAGACTTTATGAACTTTGAAACCAGCTTATTGTTATACTTGGGATCGGGTATAATTATCCGCTCAGGGACTTCTCTTCTTCTCGGCATATGTTACACCATTGTTCCTATTTGTTATTCATTTTCATGCCATAAAATTCAGGCACGGTGCATCGTATATCATATATCTTATACCATTTTTCTACCTGGGTTTCTTTGAGCCGTATTTTGATCTGCCCTGTTTTCGATCCTCGACGCCAAGGGTATCAAGAGTGCCTCTGACAATATGGTACCTTACACCAGGCAGGTCCTTAATACGTCCACCACGAACAAGAACAACAGAATGTTCCTGGAGATTATGTCCTATGCCGGGTATATATGCGGTAACTTCTATGCCGGTAGTCAGTCTGACTCTGGCAACTTTTCGCAAGGCAGAATTGGGCTTCTTGGGTGTTGAAGTATAAACCCGTGTACAGACTCCTCTTTTCTGGGGAGCACCCTTTAGTGCCGGGGTATTTGTCTTTTTCTTTATTCGCTTCCTTCCGTTTCTTACTAACTGATTAATGGTCGGCATTTTCTCCCCTAAATTCTTTTATATTCATAATTTGGATGTATCGACAAAGTTTTAATCATTAGTTATCTATCACCAAATTGTCAAGTCTTTTATATAAAAATAATCCATTATTCCCAAACAAATTTTAACCGGCTTCAACCTGAACATCTCTGTATTCAGAAAGGCCGGTTCCCGCAGGAATGATTCTTCCCATAATAACGTTCTCTTTAAGCCCCTGAAGATAGTCTACCTTGCCGGCAATGCTGGCATTTGTAAGGACTTTGGTCGTCTCCTGGAATGAAGCGGCGGATATAAAGCTTTCCGTAGAAAGTGACGCCTTGGTAATCCCCAGTATCAGGTGGTCGGCAACAGCGGGCTTCTTTCCTTTTTCAACTACTTCCCGGTTGACTTCTTCAAAGAGCTTTCTATCAACCTGGTCTTCAATAATAAAATCGGTATCACCGGGGTCAAGAACTTTAACGCGCCGCATCATTTGCCGAACAATAACCTCTATATGCTTATCATTTATCCGGACGCCTTGTAAGCGGTAAACCTCCTGGACTTCGTCAACAAGATAGCGTGCCAATGCAATTTCACCCTTGATATTCAATATGTCTTGAGGAATAGCCGAACCGCTTATCAGTGCCTCGCCCGCTCTGATATAATCCCCTTCATAAACGTTTATATGTCTGCCGCGTGAAATAAGATATTCCTTCTTTTCACCAACATCTACAGGGGTAATGGTGACCTTCTGTTTGCCTTTTTTCGTTGACTTGGCTATCGAAACATACCCGTCGATTTCACTCAACAGTGCCGTTTCTTTCGGTTTTCGAACCTCAAAAAGTTCGGCCACCCTGGGAAGACCGCCGGTAATATCCTTTGTTTTGGTTGTTGCTCTGGGGAGCTTTGCGATCACATCACCGGCCTTAACCCCGTCTCCTTCTTCAACCAGCAAAATAGCATCTATGGGCAGCAAATATCGCGCCATCCCCAATGGCCCCGGCAGGCTCACTGTTTTTCCGTCTTTGTCTTTGATTGAAATCCTCGGACGTTCCTCTCCACTTTTGGATTCGACGATGGTACGACTGGATTTGCCGGTAACCGGGTCAACCTTCTCCTGCATGGTCTTGCCGGATATGACATCACCGAATTTAACGGTCCCGTCGACTTCTGAAATAATGGGTGTTGTAAAGGGATCCCAGGTTGCCAGAAGGTCTCCGACCTTAACTTTATCACCGTCTTTTACCTCAATGTGGGCGCCGTAAATAACAGGGAACCTTTCTCTTTCGCGTCCGCTATCGCTAACGATGGCAATTTCACCCCGCCGCCGGTTCATAACTACAAATATATTTCCATCTTTTTCCACAACGTTAAGATTAACAAATTTAATCTTACCTTCGGCCCGGGCTCTGATATCGGCCTGCTCAACCCTGCGTCTGGCCGTTCCTCCAATGTGAAATGTACGCATCGTCAACTGGGTTCCGGGCTCACCGATTGACTGAGCCGCAAGAATTCCGACTGCCTGACCTATTTCAACTTTTGCTCCGTGGGATAGGTCCCGGCCATAACATTTTGCGCACACGCCATTAACGCTCTTGCACGTCAGAACCGACCGTATTCTCACACTGGTAATTCCCGCATTTTCAACAGCCTTTACAGCATCTTCGTCCAGGTCTTCTCCGATCCTTACAATCACTTCATCGGTAAACGGATCATGGATATCCTCTGCGGCAACACGCCCTAAAATACGTTCTTCGAGACGCTGAATCACTTCGCCGCCTTCCATCAGAGATTCAACCTCAACACCAAGTATGGTCCCGCAGTCTTCTTCCGTAACAATACAATCCTGGGCAACATCGGCAAGACGACGGGTAAGATACCCCGAGTTGGCGGTCTTTAGGGCCGTATCCGCAAGGCCCTTTCTGGCGCCGTGAGTGGAAATAAAATATTGAAGCACGGAAAGGCCTTCCCTGAAATTGGCACTAATGGGCGTTTCAATGATTTCACCCGATGGTTTCGCCATCAGTCCTCGCATCCCTGCAAGCTGACGCATCTGGTCTTTGCTCCCCCTGGCCCCGGAATCTGCCATCATGAAAATTGGGTTAAAACTTTCTTCTATAACAGGCTCTCCGTTTTCATCCAGAACAGCATTTCCATCAGAGTCGGTTACGGGGGCCATTCGCATGGATTTCATCATCTCATCGGCCACATCATCCGTTGCTTTTGCCCATATATCGACAACTTTGTTATATTTTTCACCCCGTGTGATAAGACCCTCGATGTATTGACTGCCGATCTTTTCAACCTGATTCTCGGCATTTTCCAAAATATCCCATTTGGAGGCCGGTATGATCATGGCGTCAATGGAAATGGAAAGCCCGCCTTGGGTTGAATATTGGAAACCGATATCTTTCAATCTGTCGGAAAGGATAACCGTAGCCTTTGGTCCCAGATTCCGGTATGCGTAATTTACGAGTTCGCTCAGCGTCTTTTTATCCCTGACATTGTTTACTGTAGAAAAAGATATCTCAGGACGTTTTTTAATCACCTGAAAAATATGATAGGCTTGGTCTGCAAAAATAACGCCGCTGATCCCCTCTTCTTCCAAAGCAAAAACTTTTTCAGTGTCTTTATCCGAAACACTGAACATCCGCTTGAATTCGTCCTTTCTGAATAAGCCGACAAGCCCTTGATTATCCCTGTCAGGGCCTTTTGAATATTGGGCAACCATTTCAGTAAAATCCGCACCGGCCTGCAGCTTTCCTAAAACAGTCTCGGCCTCTTCTTCATCAAAAACCTTGATATGGCGTATCATCATGATGTTATCTTTGGGAATAATTTCCCACAACAGGATACGCCCCACGGTCGTATTAAACCGTTTTCCCTCCATTCGAACGATAATTCTGGCATGAAGATCAACGGCCTTTGCATCGTATGCACATCGAACTTCTTCAGGATTTGCAAATATTTTACCTTCGCCTCTGGCCCCGGAAATCCCTCTTGTCATGTAATAGATGCCAAAAACAATATCCTGACTCGGCACAATTATAGGGCTCCCATTTGCAGGAGAAAGAATGTTGTTGCTGGACAGCATTAATATTCTGGCCTCTATCTGAGCCTCCACGGAAAGGGGGATGTGAACCGCCATCTGATCGCCGTCAAAGTCCGCATTAAATGCCGTACATACCAGCGGGTGAAGCTGCAGTGCCTTGCCTTCAATGAGAATAGGTTCAAATGCCTGAATTCCCAGCCGGTGAAGCGTGGGAGCCCGGTTTAATAGAACCGGGTACTCCTTTACCACCTCATCCAAGGTGTCCCAAACCTCCGGGACTTCTCTTTCCACCATCTTCTTGGCACTCTTTACCGTGGATACGAGTCCTTTTTGCTCGAGACGATAATAAATAAACGGCTTGAACATCTCAAGGGCCATCTTTTTGGGCAGACCGCACTGGTGTAGCCTGAGATCCGGTCCTATGGTAATAACGGTACGGCCGGAATAATCGACCCTTTTGCCCAGAAGATTCTGTCGGAAACGTCCCTGTTTGCCTTTCAATGTATCACTAAGCGACTTTAACGGTCGTTTGTTGGTTCCCATAATCGCTCTGCCGTGCCGGCCGTTGTCGAAAAGAACATCCACTGACTCCTGGAGCATCCTTTTCTCATTCCGAACGATAATGTCGGGAGCCTTTAATTCGATAAGCCGTTTTAACCGATTATTGCGGTTAATGACCCTGCGATACAGGTCATTCAAATCAGATGTTGCAAATCTTCCGCCTTCCAGAGGGACAAGGGGCCGTAAATCCGGCGGCAGAACCGGAACAATATCCATTATCATCCAGGTCGGATCTATTCCCGACCGCCTGAATGCTTCGACAATCTTGAGCCGTTTGGACAGTTTTTGTCGCTTTGTCGTAGAGCGAGTGGAACTAATATCAACTCTCAGCTCCTTATACACCGTATCGAGATCGATTTTCCCCAGCAGTTTTTTGACAGCCTCGGCCCCTATCCCGGCTTCGAATGTTGTCCCGTAAACCTCACGTGCTTCTCGATATTTTTCCTCGGATAGAAGTTGGTTTTGGTTAAGGTCCGTATCCTTGGGGTCAATCACAATGTAACTGTCAAAATAAATCACTTTTTCAAGACTTTTTAACGTCAAATCGAGCAGATTACCGATCTTGCTCGGAAGGCTCCTCAAAAACCATATATGGGAACACGGCGTGGCGAGTTCGATGTGCGCCATTCGCTCCCTACGCACCTTGGATTGAATAACCTCCACACCGCATTTTTCACAAATAACACCCCTGTGTTTCATCCGCTTGTACTTGCCGCAGTTGCATTCGTAATCCTTTGTGGGACCGAATATCTTGGCACAGAAAAGACCGTCGCGTTCCGGTTTAAACGTTCGATAATTGATCGTTTCCGGCTTCTTAATCTCCCCGTGGGACCATTTTAAAATCTGCTCGGGGGATGCCAGGGAAATCTTAACACCGACATAAAGTTTTGGATCGGTCGGTTTCGTAAAAAAATCGTATATGGTTTCCATTGATTATTTTCCTTCCATAAGGGTTATATCCAAACCCAAACTCTTCAACTCTTTTGTCAGGACCTTGAAGGACTCGGGCAAGCCCGGATCTAATGTATTCTGACCTTTTACAATCTTTTCATACATACGAGTCCTGCCTGCCATGTCATCCGACTTTACGGTTAAAAATTCTTGAAGAGCATTCGCAGCTCCATAAGCCTCCATGGCCCAGACTTCCATTTCACCAAGTCGCTGGCCTCCGAACTGAGCCTTTCCGCCAAGGGGCTGCTGTGTCACCAGTGAATATGGACCGATAGACCGGGCATGGATCTTGTCATCGACCAGGTGATGGAGTTTCAATACATACATCGTACCCACGGTAATCTTTTCTTTAAAAGCCTCTCCGGTGCGCCCGTCGTACAAGGTGGCCTGAGCAGCTGTGGGAAGTCCTGCCTCCGCGAGAAGAGACTTGATCTCATCCTCTTTAGCACCATCAAAAACCGGTGTGGCCATGTGAACGCCGTCTCTATAATTGTCTGCATATTCATACAGGTCTTCATCATCAAAGGCGTCTATCATTTCCTGGGTGGACGGTTCAGAGAATATTCGTTTGAGTTTCTCTCGAATGGCTTCTGTTTTTCTTTGTTTCAGGAGAGTGTTAAGCTGATCCCCAAGGCCTTTGGCAGCCCAACCCAAATGAATTTCCAGAACCTGCCCCACATTCATCCTCGAAGGGACTCCAAGGGGATTCAGAATCATATCAACCTGGGTTCCGTCTTCAAAATAAGGAAGGTCTTCCTGTGGAAGAATTCTCGACACCACCCCTTTGTTGCCGTGTCGGCCTGCCATTTTGTCACCTACGGACAACTTGCGCTTCATGGCCACGTAGACCTTAACCATTTTGATTACGCCGGGAGGAAGGTCATCCCCTTTTTCGAACTTGGCGATACTTTTCTCAAAGGACTTTCTGCAAAGTTCGCATTGGCTTCTATATCGCTCAAGAATATCATGGACCTGTTCGGTCAGTTCAGAGCTTTTAAGTTCAATCCCCTCGATCTGCGCCAGGGGTATCTGGGCCAGAATCTCGGTATCTATCTTGCTCCCTTTTGCAATCAGAACCTTCTTGCGTTTTTTCAGGGGGTTAAGACATTCCTGGCCGGCAAGCAATTTCTCAAGCCGTGTATAAACCACGTCCTTAATGACGGCAAGCTTATCATCTCTGTTCCTTTTAAGCACGGCAATCTTTTGATCTTCGATAAAACGGGTGCGGTCATCTTTCTCAACACCACGCCGAGAAAACACCTTTGCATCGACAACGATTCCATGAACACCGGGCGGCATTCGTAAAGAACTATCTTTTACATCTCCCGCTTTCTCTCCGAATATGGCCCTTAAAAGCTTTTCTTCAGGAGAAAGTTGTGTTTCACCTTTGGGCGTAATTTTTCCCACCAGAATATCTCCGGGACTGACTTCAGCGCCGAGCCTTATAATGCCGCTGCTATCCAGATCTTTTAAGGCTTCATCGCCGACATTTGGAATGTCGCGCGTGATGTCTTCTTTGCCGAGCTTAGTATCTCTGGCCACAACTTCAAATTCTTCGATGTGCACAGATGTATACACGCCGTCCCGGTGAAGCCTTTCGCCCACCAGAATCGAGTCCTCAAAATTATATCCACCCCACGGCATGAACGCCACCATTATGTTTTTGCCCAAGGCAAGTTCGCCCTTTTCTGTGGCAGGCCCGTCCGCAATAATCTCTCCGGCCTTGACTTTTTGTCCTTTTCTGACAATCGGGCGTTGATCGAAGCATGTATTCTGATTGCTCCGTATAAATTTTGAAAGCTCGTAAACTTTCACGGGCATTTCTGAATCTTCATCGTCTTCGGACTCATGTTTTAAAACAATGTGGGAAGCCTCAACATCTACCACCTCGCCATCACGCCGTGCAACTACCGTAACGCCTGAATCTCTGGCCACCACGCCTTCAACGCCCGTCCCCACCAAAGGCGCCCGGCTTACAAGCAAAGGGACCGCCTGACGCTGCATGTTCGATCCCATCAACGCCCGGTTTGCATCATCATTTTCCAAAAACGGAATCAAGGATGCGGAAACACTCACCAGTTGGTTGGGGGAAATATCCATTAGCTCGATATCTTCGGACTTGACCATCATGAATTCCCCTTCTACCCGTGACGTTACCAGGGGTTTGACAAATCTTTTATTTTCGTCAAGAGGTGCATTGGCCTGGGCAATCGGGTGATCTTTTTCTTCAAAGGCACTCAAAAACTTAACATCCCTCAATACAGTTGCATCTTCTACAATACTGTATGGCGTTTCAATAAATCCATACTCATTAACCCGGGCATACGTGCCTAATGAAACAATAAGACCGATATTTGGGCCTTCCGGTGTCTCTATGGGACATATCCGCCCGTAATGTGACGGATGCACATCCCTGACCTCAAAGCCGGCTCGTTCACGGGTTAATCCCCCCGGACCCAGGGCGCTCAGACGCCGCTTGTGGGTGGTTTCTGAAAGCGGGTTGGTCTGATCCATGAATTGGCTGAGCTGGCTGGTCCCGAAAAATTCCTTAACAACGGCAGAAACCGGCTTTGAATTTGCAAGATCGTGCGGCATAAGCGCATCAACTTCCTGGAGACTCATCCGTTCTTTAATGGCACGTTCCATTCGAACCAGTCCGATACGATACTGGTTTTCCAAAAGTTCACCAACAGCGCGCACCCTTCTATTCCCAAGATGATCGATGTCATCAACAGCCCCCTGTGTATCTTTCAGCTTTACAAGGGTTTTGGTCGTAAGGAGTATATCCTCTTTTCTGAGTGTTCTTAAGTCGATGGAAGAGCTAATGCCCAATCGAAGGTTAATCTTCATGCGACCGACACCGGAAAGATCGTAATAGGAAGACTTGAAAAACATGTGGTCAATAAATTCCTGGGCCACTTCCAGTGTTGCAGGATTGCCGGGTCGGAGCCTTCGATATATCTCAATAAGGGCGTCCTCTTTTGTTTCGACCTTATCCAAAATCAGGGTTTTGTGGATGGAGTCACTACCGGTTACCCCATCGATGAGAAGGAGTTCAAATTCATTTATACCGGCATCAAGCAAAGCTTGAAAAATTTCTCGGTTAAAAACTTGGTTGCATTTCACAATGATCCCTCCACTATCAGGGTCGACGATTGTCTTTGCAAATACCTTGTTAAAAATATCTTCAACACTTATTTGAATCAATTCCAAATTAGCGGATTTAAGTTTCTTGATTGCGGCTTTGGTAAACACACGTCCTTTTAGAACAATAGGCTCGCCCGTTTCAGAATCTGTAATATCACTGCTGGCGCGCTGACCGCGCAGCAAATTCCCATTAAACTTCTTGAATACCCGTTCGCCATGCACAACAAACTTTTCTGTTTCATAAAAATAAGACAGAATATCTTCGGAAGTATATCCAATCGCTTTATAAAGGATTGTAATAGGAAACTTACGCCGCCTGTCAATTCGAATATGGACAATACCTTTGTGATCGATCTCCATATCGATCCATGATCCGCGTACCGGAATGATCCTGGAGGTGTATATCACCTTGCCGCTCGAATGGGTCTTGCCTTTATCATGATTGAAAAACACTCCTGAAGATCTATGGAGCTGGCTTACAACAACACGTTCGGTTCCGTTTATGATAAACGTACCATTGTCGGTCATCAAGGGAATTGTTCCAAAGTAAATCTCCTGCTCCTTGATATCGCGGATATTCGTAACTCCGGTATCCTTATCAATATCATATACCACAAGCCTGACCGTGATTCGAACAGGAATTTCGTAGGTCATTCCCCTGTTTATACACTCCTTAATACCGTGCTTAACCTCTGCAAATCTGTAAGATACGAATTCAAGGGAAGCACTTCCGGTAAAATCTTTTATTGGGAATACGGACCTAAATACAGCCTGCAGGCCGATGTCTTTACGTTTTTCCGGAGGAACATCCATTTGCAAAAACCGGCCGTATGATTCCCGTTGAACCGCGATAAGATCAGGAATGCCAATGATCTTTTCTATCTTGCCGAAGTTTTTTCTTTTACGCTTATTTGCCAAAATTCTTTCTGACATGAAATCTCCGATATATTATATTTTGGTTATGGGTTATAGGATCAAGAGTATTTTGCTCTGTGTCCTATGACCCATAACCTATTACAAGTTAGTTCGCTTAGCCCCACCTGCCATTGTAAGCTCGCCCGCCAGTTAAGCAAGGCGACCAGAGGCACGAGCGCGCAGGTCACAATTGGAATACTTGAATAATAGTTTTTGGGGAAATGGAAAAGTGGATTATTTTAAAATTCCTTTGTTTTTTCCGCTGACAGCGGGATGGAATTTCCAAAACAGTTACTTTATTTCAACCTGAGCACCGGCTTCTTCAAGCTGGCTCTTGATTTTTTCAGCATCCTCTTTAGAAATTCCTTCTTTGACAGGCTTCGGAACCTCATCGACCAGGGTTTTGGCATCCTTTAAACCCAGACCTGTAATCGCCCTGACTTCCTTGATCACCTGGATCTTCTTATCGCCAAACGTTGTGAGAATAACGTCGAATTCGGTTTTTTCTTCCACCGGCGCGCCACCGGCCTCCCCGGGGACGGCAGCCGCTACCGCAACAGATGCGGCTGCGGAAACACCGAATTTTTCTTCCATTTCCTTAACAAGCTCAGACAGTTCAAGCACCGTCATATTTGCTATAAATTCAATTACATTCTCTTTGGTAATATCCGCCATTTTATTTTTCCTCCAATTTAACTTTTAATTAATGTTTTTCTATTTGTGTCGAATATCAGACCGCTTCTTTCTGTTCCTTGAGGGCCTGCAATAGGTTTAAAAGCTTTATCGGTATAGCGTTAAGAACCCTGACAAAACCTGCCGGAACACCATTGGCGACGGACAGGAATTGTCCTAAAAGAACCTCGCGGGGAGGAAGGACCGACATCGCCTTGATGGCGTTTAAATCGATCACCTTGCCGTTCATAACGCCGGTCTTAATTTCAAGCTTTTTATGCTCGTTAGAAAATTTTATCAAAACCTTTGCAGGTGCAATGGGGTCGTCATAGCTTAACGCAACTGCACTCGGACCTTTAAAACACTCTTTTATCAATTCGACATCTGTCTCTTCGGAAGCTCTGATAAGAAGCGAATTCTTTGCCACCTTATATTCAACTTTAAATTCTCTGAGCTTCCTTCGCAAATCATTCATTGCCGCAACATCGAGTCCTTTACAATCCGTAACGATGACAACTTTGGACCTTGCAAATTTTTCATGCAAATTTTTGACAATCTCTTTCTTTTTTTCCAGCTTCACAACTTACAACACCTCCTTTCCTTAATCCGCAAAAACCGGAGGTAACAACTTATCAATATAGAATGTCTCGGTAGGCCGGCAATACCGATTAAACACAAAACAAGTGCACCTACGGTCTTTGACAGAAATTTTTTAGTTCGGAAACAATATGCAAAATAGCCATTCAGGCTCTCTTTACCCGGACAAGTTCCTAAAGTGAACTAAAGCCTGACCTGGTTTGACTGGACGTACATTTTTGCCAAAAATGTGCTGTTTGCTATGCTTGTAATGCCTTGAGGCTGCACTAAGAATCCAGGTCTGGGCCAGGGTTTGAAATGCCTATATGGAAGCAGACTTATTTGATTAAATCCTTGACACTGGCCGCATCTATCTTAATGCCAGGTCCCATGGTCGTTGAAATGGCGATACCTTTCAGGTAAGTTCCCTTACTGGAAGCCGGTTTGAGACGAATAATAGTTTCTAAAAAGGCGGCTGCATTCTCCACAATCTTCTCTACTCCGAAAGAAACTTTTCCCATTGGAACATGGACAATTCCGGCTTTTTCAACCTTGAAATCAATTTTCCCTGCTTTTAGATCTTGGACCGCTGTCGCTATATCAAAAGTTACGGTTCCGGTTTTTGCATTGGGCATAAGCCCTCTGGGACCGAGCAGCCTTCCTATCTTTCCAACAGAACCCATCATGTCGGGAGTAGCAACAGCTTTGTCAAAGCCGAACCACCCATTTTTAATTTTTTCTATTAATTCGTCATTCCCGGAAAAATCCGCACCCGCATCCAAGGCCTCTTTTTCCTTTTCCCCTTTAGCAAATACCAGGACTTTTACTTCCTTGCCAAGGCCATTGGGCAGAAGAACGGTCCCGCGAACCATCTGATCGGCATGCCTTGGATCCACACTCAGACGAACAGCAACATCAACGGTCTCATCAAATTTAGCATAAGATGAATCGATTGCTAATTTGACAGCGTCGCTAAAAATATGCTTTATTCCAACATCTACATTTTTAATCGATTTTAAATATTTTTTACCCCGTTTCGGCATGTTTTTTGTTCACTCCTTGTTTACATGTTTCGCATTTAGGGTTAAGATTTATTCACAGCCCGTAACATCTTCCTTCAAACAATATCAATTCCCATACTTCTGGCCGTTCCGGCGATAATATTAGTTGCGACACTCAAATCATTTGCATTTAAGTCAACCATTTTCTGCTTTGCGATCTCTTCAACCTGCTTTTGAGTCACACTGCCGACTCTCTCGCGTTTCGGATCGCCGGCGCCTTTTGCTATTTTTGCCGCTTTCTTCAAAAGCACGGATGCAGGGGGTGTTTTGGTTATAAAAGTAAATGATCTGTCCTGATAGACAGTAATAACCACGGGTATGATCATACCTTCATCGTTTGCGGTCCTGGAATTAAAAGCCTTGCAAAAATCCATTATATTGACGCCATGCTGCCCAAGTGCAGGACCAATCGGTGGAGATGGATTGGCTTGACCGGCGGTTACCTGCAATTTTATCTGTGCCATAATCTTTTTTGCCATTTTTTAACATCACTCCTGTAATTTTGCTTGATGAATTCGACTTTTTACGAATTTATCACAACTTTGTAACCTGTACGAATTCCAGTTCCACCGGTGTTGAACGGCCAAAAATGCTCACCAGAACCCTTATTTTACCCTTTTCCGGATTGACTTCGTCCACGGTGCCGTTAAAATTCTTAAAAGGCCCGTCTATTACACGAATCTCGTCTCCGATCTCAAAAATATATTTCGGTTGTGGTTTGAGTTTCCCGGCCTCCATCCGATTCAAGATCCGTTCGGCCTCTTCATCTGAAATCGGTGTCGGCTTTTCCCGACCACCCAAGAATCCGGTCACCTTGGCGGTATTATTCACAATATGCCAGGTTTCATCATCAAGTTCCATCCTGACCAATATATATCCCGGATAGAACTTTCGGGATGATGTTTTTCTTTTACCTTTTACAAGCTCGACAATCTCTTCTGTGGGAACCAGCACCTCGCCAAATTTTTCGGATAGAGAAAAAGATGCGACTCGCTCTTCAAGTGCAGCTTTGACCTTGATTTCAAACCCCGAGTAAACATGGACGATATACCATTTAAGAGCCAATTTTCTCTTCTCCTCAATTTAGTGAAGCACCACACGAATCAAGCTTGACAAACCGATATCGATCACTCCGAGAAAGCATGCTATTATCATAGTTAAGATAATGATAACAACGGTAGAGCTCAACGTCTGTTTTCGTGTCGGCCAGACAACCTTCTTTAGCTCCACCTTTACTTCTCTCAGAAATTGGACTCCCTTGTTTATATAATTTTTAATCTTCCCTGGCTCGGTCTTTGTTCTGGTTAACGCTTTGGTCTGTGATAAAGAAGACCTTTTTCCAATTTCCCCAGCAGAACCTGTAAACAGTGTGGTCTTTTTAGCGGCGACATCATTTTTTAATCGGGGTGATGTCGCTCCAGCGGCACTTTGTTTCTTCTTTTTCTTGGCGCTTGAAGTTTTTTTCCTCTGTAACCGTGCCATGATGCTCCTAACATCGCAAAATTCAAAGCGGATGATGTCCGGAAAGTCTTATATGGTTCCATGCGATTCAAGCTTTGAACTTTTTCTTCAGAATGATTTGGCAGGCCAGGAGGGATTCGAACCCCCAACACCCGGATTTGGAGTCCGACGCTCTACCGTTAGAGCTACTGGCCTGCAAAATGCCTTTATAATAAAAATGGTTATTTGGTCTCTTTATGTCGAGTGTGTCTCCTGCAAAATCGACAATATTTGCTGAATTCCAGCTTATTCGGTGTTGTTTGTTTATTTTTTGTAGTCGTGTAATTTCTTCTTTTGCATTCACTGCAGGAAAGGGTAACAATTATTCTCACCGGAAGACTCCTTCAGTTATTACTCTATAATTTCGCTCACAACACCTGCGCCGACCGTCCGTCCGCCTTCCCTGATGGCAAACCTCAATTCTTTTTC
>Ga0114919_10002885_pt1 | contig 13906 bp, 29 predicted proteins | sample BlataG_FD_88682 | JGI IMG/M metagenome (GOLD analysis project Ga0114919, IMG submission 88682) | Deep subsurface microbial communities from Black Sea to uncover new lineages of life (NeLLi) - Black_00105 metaG | ecosystem: Environmental > Aquatic > Marine > Oceanic > Sediment | place: Atlantic... | reverse complement strand
CCATTAGCCAAAAAAAATATATAGAGATGCACTGAAAATGGCTAAAGGAAAGTGCATGTTATCAAATGGTGTTTATAAAAGTCCATTTGTTAAGAAAAATATATAGACGTTTTAATAATTTGTAGATAAGGTAATTTAGAAACATGAAATGTTCTATAAGATACAATAAAAAAAAGTTTTATCTTTGTATCGGACTCGATAGGTTTGGAATTAGTTTTATTAGGAGTGTTTCTATGAAAAAATTGAATTATTGAATTAGCGTAAAAAACTTCTAGATTATGTAAATGATATAAATAAGAAACAAAGGAGATGATAATGTTACATACCGTATTGTTTTTGCTTATCGCTATCATCTTTATATGTTTAACTGTATCACGGAATTTAAAAACAACATTATGCAAAATAACATCTGATTCTAAATTACAGTTGGACAAAAATACAAAAGAGATAGAAAAAATTATACCTGTAGTAAAAGGCTTAGAATCTGAAGTCCAGTCTTTCGATCTTTTAGTCGGTGATAGCTTAAAACACCCACAAGTAGAAAAATCACATAACAAATTGTGTACAGACGAATTCGGTGTATATGATGGCATGATCGTGCGCTTCGACCAAATTAAAGGTGTATATTTTAGGAATCATAATTCAAGTTGTTGTTACATTAGATATGGTGAATCACGTTTTGAAATATATAGTAAAGATGCGATTATCAATCTTCTTGAAGATATTAAAAATAGATGTTCTGTCACTTCTTCAATAAATGAAATAAATAAAATGATTTTGTTCGCTAAAAGTGAGGGTGATTTGAATACGTTAAAAGAATAAAAAATGTATAGTTCTTCCTGTACATTCCTAACACTAATTTGCCTATTTTGAATATTTATTTTTGTTTATTTTGAATGTTTATTTTTTATCGGGAGTCGGCTACATCATTTTTTCCATCAATTACCTGATAGAACTAAATATTATTATTTTGATTTTGATTATAAAATTATTTATAGAAGAATAAAATAAAGATAACACTTTTGCGTGTTATATTGGGATTTATATTTGGTCATGGCACTAAGTAGTAAAAATATAGCACCAAACTTATTTAATTAAATTTTATTGAGGTTAATGATATTTCGGGATATTTTTTCAAATCCCGAAGTTTTTTTAATTATTTAGATTTATGAAATATTTTAATCGGGACATTATTTTTGATCCCGAAAAATTTAGTAAACGATCCTATAATGTAATAGAAGAAATTAGGAGATAAATAAAATGTGTCTATATTATGATGAAGTGAGAACTGAAGAATTTAAAAAAGCCAATAAGGGCGGAAGAACTGTTACTACTTATAAAGTATTTAAACTTGCTAGTGAGGCTTACCTTAAATCGGTTTATTTTCAATGTTTCCACAGAAATGGCATGATTCAATCTGATAGAGAAGTCCAAGCTCCTTTAAAGGATATTTGGGATTATGACTCTGATTTTAGTCATGAAATCAATAGGGGTATCCATGTTTTTTTAACAAAAGAAGCAGTGGGGATCTCCCCAAACGAAGACTGCGATAATGTTATAGTTAAAGTTACTTGTAAAATGAAAGATTTAGTTTGTGTCGGTGAGGATAATGACGCAGTTTTTATGAAAGTTTTTCTCACTAAAAAAGAATATCAAAAAGCACTAAAATTTTGTTTATAATTAATTCTTTTTCCATCCCGAAGAAAATGTGATAGAAGCAGCACTATATTAAGGAGTATTATGATGAACAATGATGACACACTGAAAGAGTACAGAAAAAGGCGAGATGAGCTTGCCAAGGCACTCAAGATAGATTTTGGGAATATTATTTCTGAGGCTGACGAATGGCGTCTTATTGCTGATTATGTATTGAATTTTCCTGTAAAGGTTGAAATTGAAGTTCAGGGTGGTGTAGTTAATGCTGTTCATTCAGATAAACCTAATTTAGTTGTAGACATATTTGATTGGGATGATAGGCAGGAAGAAGGAACGGCAGACAAAGTAGAGAGGGATTTCGAAGATAGAACAAAGGGAATGAAACAGGTTTATTAAAGGACAAAAATGCATTTTAATTCAGGTATAATAGTTGGAATTCGACCAATACAACCACAAGGAACAAATAGCACCATGTTTACGATGTGTTGTGGTACTGCTATTTGTGATAACGAGAGACGTTGTCCTAGTTGTAAGCGTTTCATAATAGGTTTTGATGCAGGATCGGATTCAGAGCGTGGGCGTATTAGGTGGCAAAATGCGACTAAGCATTGGACGAGGTAAAAATTATATTAAAGAATAATAAAATGAAAGAATCTGAAGAAAAATATTATAAAAATTGTAGTAAATCAGCAAAAGTTTTTATAATTTTATTTATGGGAATATTTTATGGTTTTTAATATTAATTAGTATGTGGGTATTAATACCTCTAATAATGGCTATTGTTTTTGTGAGCATGGTGTTTCCAGATGGTCTTTTTTAATATTAATTAGGATTTCGAGTTTAAAATATTTTATATTGTCCCGAGAAGATGTCATTTATAGCGTTATCAAGTTGATTTATTTGGCGAAAAAAATGGAATCTTATAAAATTACTAAAAAATGCAAATCATGCAAAGATGGCACTATATTAACTGGTGAAGGTAATTCTTTGCCTTGTCCATATTGCAAGGGTACGAGAAAGCGGACGTTTGAAGCTGTTCATCCTTCACACAGAATGACGAAAAAGCGTTGTGAAATTATTGCACCATGCGGTACTCCACGTTTTTATTCAGTCAGAAATTGTAAAAAGTGTGGAAAAGAGGAATGGGAACATGCTGCTGGTCATTTTCTACACGGTTTAGACTATCCGTGTGAAGGAAAACAGGATGGAACCTAAGCAGAGAGCAATTCAAATTTTTCATAGTATACGTTATTTTTGGCCAGAGATTCATCGTTTATGGCACGTTTTAAGTTCCATAAAGAAAAAACAAATAATGACTGTTATCGAAGAGAGCATAATATCAGATAGATTAGAGAAAAGAAAGGAAAATAACAATGGAACAGATTAATATAACAGAATTGATTAAAAAGGCAAGACAAGATAGAGATTATAATTCTTGGGACGATTCCAGGGAAGTTTCTTTTGATTTTTGTCTTCAAACAAGTCTTTTGCATATTTTGGGTCCAGTAATAGATAAAGATAAGATTATTAAGAACAAGGCTGGTGATCATATTTTAGATGTTGATCTCACAATTAACGGGGTTAGTGTTTCTTTTACAAAACTTATCAAATGGTGGTATGATTTACTTGATCAAGAAATAGAAGAAAAACTAGCGGACCTTATTCCAGACAAAATACGGCATACTGTACGGCATACTGTTGATCTCATGACTGAATTTATAGAAGAGATTGAAGACAGGACTGCTAATTTTCGTGATAGTTTTAGTAATTCTCTTGCGAAAATTTTATCAGAAGTTGATAGAGATAGTAGTCCCGAAGAGACAAAAGATTAATAATACACATAGAAGGAGAACTATAATGAATGCTTTTATTGTAACTACAAAAAACGAAAGATTTGGTACTACTTTAGGTATGTTTGATAATGATTCTAAGACTATAATAATGGCGAATCTTATTCATGCTGGTGAAAATTTAAGTGTTTATTTCGTTGAAACGAATTTGGTCTTAGCAGCATTACGCAATATTCAAGGTGTTTTAGAAGTTAATAGAATTCCTAATAATTTAGAAATTTCTTTAATGATTTAGAAATTTCTTTTAAAGAACAATCTAAATATCCAAGGTGTTTTAGAAGTTAATAGAATTCCTAATGATTTAGAAATTTCTTTTAAAGAACAATCTAAATAATACTGTCCCGAAACAGAAATTGATAATCGATGTTAAGGAGAAATAAGATGGAAACTAAGAAATTTTTTGTTTATAGCGATGGTGGCGTAAGCGGTGTCTATATGAAACTTTCTATGTATGATAAAGATATTAAAATAGTTAAGATTGATGAATTCTCTCAGGATTGTTTGTGTTTGGTTGAGACTACGATGAGTCGCAATTCGATATTTGGAGTTAAGAACATTAATAATGTTTCTTCTGTTCCTGTTGGAGTAGACATTCTTATTACGGGTGAGGCTGTTATTAATAGGTAATTTCACGTCCCGAAACAATAGGTTTTTCATTATTGTTGAAAGGAATTGCATTATGCAACAGCCAAAAGGCATTATTATCTATGCCGGTCCTTCACAAATTGACGGCAAGGAAATTGTCGTTATTGTGACTGGTTGGCGTAAATCAAAAAACGAGAAAACAGGGAAAATGTTGCAAACGTGGATTTTGCCCAAAATGGAAAATCCTTGCGATGCTTATGTAAATGGTAATGATTTTTCTGTTTGTGGAGATTGCAAGCATAGAAAATGGGGAACTTGTTATGTAAATGTATATTATGCTCCGCTGAATATTCACAAAGCATATTGTCGTGGAAACTATGAGAATCTAACTCTGCAAAATATTCATTGGTTTAAGGGATATAATATCCGTATTGGTTCTTATGGTGAACCTACCGCCGTTCCTTTTGACATTTGGAAAATGATTCTAAATATTGCAGAAAAGCATACTTCTTACACTCACCAGTGGAAAAAATGCGATCAGCAATTTAAGCAAATTTGTATGGCCTCTGTAGATAATGAAAAAGAATATAATGTTGCAAAGAAAATGGGATGGCGAACATTCCGTGTTCGTCTTGCTGACGATAAAGTTTTGTTTGGCGAAATTATTTGTCCTGCCTCAAGTGAAGGCGGGCATAGAACTGATTGCAATAAATGTTTAGGTTGTGCTGGCAAGGAATCAAAACAAAAGAAAAATCCTGTGATTATCGCTCACGGTAGTTGTATTAAAATGAAGCGATATTGGAAAATTCTTAAGAAGATTAGTCAAAAGAAAAAGTATAGTCATTTGGTCCCGATAAATATAAGGCATAAGGTATAAAGGGATAATGAGAGAACCGTTAAAAAGTTTTGCTGATAGAATTACTCGTTGTGGAGAAGTTGAGGAATTCATCACTTATTTGATAAAAGAAGGTGTCTTTGGTAGAACGGTGTAGAGAAAAAGTCAATAGTAATAGAGAGCAAGCTAATAAGGAAAAAGATTATGAATTTGATAAGCGGTAAATTTTATGGTTATTATTCTGCAAAAGGTGCTGAAACAGGTGGAATCATTATGTGGCTTACTCCACCTACTTTTATACATCCTTTCGGAAAAGAAGTTTATGTTACAGCAGTTTATAAAAGCAAGGAAATAGCAGAAAAAGAATACAAATGGAATGATAAGATTTGCATCGGAATTGTTGCGAAATGTGTAAAAAGAATTTCATATGGAACTCTTGGGCGTAGTGGTGTATCCACTTATCGATCCCGAAAAATATAAGACACAAAATATAATAAGGGACATAAAAATGCGAACGATTGAAAAAGTTGCAAAAGGATTAACAATTCTTTGTTCTTATGCTGAGGCTCATATCGACGCAGAGCATGATATTATATGGGTTGGGCTACGGGACGGGGAGGTATCGGAAGGTGACAAAATTCGACTTGAAGAATTAGGATGGTCGCAGGATAAAGATGCAGATGATTCCTGGAGTCATTTTGTATAATAAGTAATAATATCATGAAATGTATAGCCTGGTTTGTAAAATTTCTTTTTGATCCTTATGCTTTGGGACCGATACGTTTTGGTAAACCTGTAGGCAAAAGGTCTGTTTTTAAGTGGGCAAGAAAATTTGAAAAGACAAAAAGGTTGCGAGTGGGATTTCGATGTTGGCCCGCTTATGACAAAAAGAGTTTATAGTTTTTAAGCCCTTGTGGTGGAATTGGCAGACACATTAGGTTTAAGTCCTGATGCTTTTAGGAGCGTACAGGTTCAAATCCTGTCAAGGGCATTTTAATAAAAAGGAAAATGAAATGACACCATCAAATTTAAAAATGAGAATTTTAAATTTTGTTTTTTACAGTAAAGAAGTTGACATTTATAATGATAGTGGCGAACAACTTGTTGTAGAAACAATGCTTCATCATAATGGAGATACAGAAAACGGAAAATATACTAAAGATGGGATTTGGCTTACTCAATCAATCATATTGAAATGTTATGGTCAATCAGCCTGTATTAATTGTAATTGTTTGACTCCCGAAAAATTAAGGGAATTGGCAGATAAGTTAGAAGAAGCTGAATCTGATGCCCTATCAGAATGGAATAAATAATATTTATTCTTATCCCGAAAATTTTCCCAATACTCTATAATGTCACGATGGAGAACTGAACTATGGCGATGATTAGAGACGGCGTAGCAAACGGTAAAAGAATTGAATTTCATAAATTTGTTCAAGCTGATGTAGATAGTAATCATAATAAATTTTGGAACGTGGGGCTTTATGACTCTGGTGATGTTGAGATTGAGCATGGCAGAATTGGAGTTACTAATACAAGGTGGGTGCAACCTAATGGGGGCCGTTCTTTTATGGATAGAAAAATCCGCGAGAAAAAGAATGGGAAGATAAAAGGTGACAAAAGAGAATATTACCGTGAACTACAAACACTCGATGGAGATTTTTCTACTGCTGGCACGAAGCCTATAAAAAATATTCAATTAAAGAGTATTGCAAAAGAGCAGATTTCTCATACTTCTGCTGAAACAGCAAAATTAATTGAATGGTTGGCAGAAGTTAATCGCCATAGTATTCTTGATAATACAACTCTTACCTATCATGCTGATAGCGGGCTGTTCCAAACGCCGATGGGTATTGTAACACCAAATAGTATTAGCCAGGCACGATCTTTACTCGTAGACATTGGAGTTTATATTAGCAAAGGAAATTATTCAAATAAAACTTTTAGAGATAGGGTTAATGATTATCTTATGCTCATTCCACAAAATGTTGGGATGAAACTTAAAATCGAGAATGTATTTCCTGATTTAACTTCTGTACAACAGCAAGGTCAAATTCTCGACTCTCTTGATGCGTCGTATGTATCGGCGACTACTATCGTTGCTCCTAAAGATGATACAAAAGACGACGCTGTAAAGCCGAAAGTGTTTGAAACAAAATTATCTATTATTAGCGATTCTGTTATAACTAAAAAAGTTGAACAGTTTTTCTATGGTTCAAGAAATAAAAATCATTATAATGTTTATGGTATGAAAATTAGAGAAATTTGGGCAGTAGAAATTTCTTCTATGCAAAAAGCTTTTGAAGTTATTTCAAAGAAAATTGACGGTGTTGTAGAACTGTGGCATGGAACACAAGCAAGCAACTGTCTTTCTATTCTAAAGGGTGGTCTTGTAATTCCACCTTCATCTTCGCCTCATGTTACCGGGCGAATGTTTTCAGATGGCGTGTATGCCAGTGATCAGTCTACTAAAGCATTAAACTATGCCACTAGTTTTTGGGGTGGCAGAGATATTGGTAGATACTTTATGTTTTTACTCGACATGGCGATGGGTAAGACATATGTACCTCATGGTCCCGAGTATAATCTTCCGAAGTTTGGATTTAATTCTACGTTAGCTGTTGGAAGATCGGACCAAGAAAAAGTAAAAAGATATGGATATTCTAGTGGGGTATCAAACAATGAAATGATTGTTTATAAAACATCGCAAGTAAATTTAAAATATTTAATAGAATTAAGAAGGTAATTAAAGATTTCTATAGTATATTCTGATATCTTTTTGTTCAGAATGTTTTTCTATGGAAGATCAAAAGCTTTTACAAAAACAGTTCTTAGAAAAATTTGGAATAAAAACATGGTTACATAAACATAAGAGCGGATATAGAATGGAGATAGGACAAAGTTGTGCTGATAGATTTTATGAAGTGATAGGGGAATGTCCTGTCCCGAGTTTAGCATACAAATGGAAATAGCAGAAGGAAATGATAAATGTTTATTCAGCCAACAGAAAAACAAATTAGACGCAATGGGAAACCGAACATGCAAAGCCATTTCGGTTATGTAGACACAAGAAAACCTTATGCAACAAGAAAATATCATATTCCGTTTAAAGAAGAACTTGGCAAAGAAATTAAAAAGCCTATGCATGGATGGAACGTTATTTTGCATCCACGACACAAATATCTTGCTATCGTTAAAGGGATTATAAAAATTCTTACATGGTGTTGCAGAACTTATCCATATACCCATCTCGATAGGCATTATTGGAATGCGACTTTTAAAGATGGACAATCGTTTGTATGTCATGCAGAGATTGAACATGTTTATTCGTTAGGAAAATTAGGTTATCCAAATTATAAATTATTGAAGTAAAAGGAGATATCGATGAAATCGATAAATTTTATATTTGGTATATTGATTGGAATTATTGTGGCAAATTTTATTTTGGAAAGCAGCGAATCTTTTTTGCCGCATGTAAAAATTTGTAAGAGTTTGGTATCTATGAGTAAAAATCAATCAGATGCCTATGCATGGTTATTTTATGGGGTGGCATTATTTATCCCGATATTCTTGATAAAGAAATGGTGTAATGAATTAGGTGAAGGCATGACTGATGATTTTGATAGAATGACTATACGAATTATTGGAGTGTCACTTTCCATGATTGGAATATTAGTTGTTATAGGAATTATTGGTTACCAAATGGTCTGTTGTTTTGTGCGTTAATAAATATCAAATTACACTAATAAGGAGAAATAATAATGTGTGATGTTTCTAACGATGTTGAAAATGTTGTTAATTCTTTTGTAGCACAAGGAAAGATGTTTACTGCATTTGATGTTACGAAATTGCTTCGAAAGCAAGGTTTTCAATGCAACCATAGGGATGTTCGTTTAGTCGTTCATTCTATGCATATGCGTGGCGGGATTAGTCCTGATTATGTGAGAACTAATCACGAAATTGATAATGCTGTTTGGGCTTTTGTTTATCACGAATATCGTGATGATGTTAATCAGTATGATCCAAGCGCCGATTTGTCAGTAGGCGATGGAGCGTTAGCTGTCAAAGTTTTGGTACAAGATCCTGCCGAAGATGAAGATGACGAAGATGATGTAACTGTAGCAGACAGTAGTACTGATAAACCAGTTTTGTCTGCCGCTGTTACTGTTGATGCCCGTGGTAGAGCTTGCGTTAAAGCTGCTTGTACTAGAGCTATTGGACTTAAATCACATGATTATGTTAGTATCTGTAATATTTCTAATGGGATAAGCGGGAATCGTTTTGTATCTATTAGAACAGCTACGCCAAAAAATGGTAATTATATTGTTGATAAAGATTGTAATATTAGAATTGGTAGACATGTATGGGAGATGATGGGACTCCCTACTGTCTGTGATGCTTATTCTGATAGGATAGAAATTAGATAAAAAGGAAAGACTAAGTTAAAAATATGAGAAAAAATTTATTTTGCTTATTTATTTGTTGTTTTATGTTTGTTGGGTGCATGGTACCTGAAGAGTTTAACGAAGAAGTAAAGAAAGTATTTACTTCTAAAACAGACAGACATCCTCATCCACTAATTGATTGGAATGGTGGAGATGATAGCCCCGAAAACTCTTTCAGAAAAGCGGAATACGAAGAACAGAAGAAGAAAATAAACAAAGAGGAACAAGAAGAGAAAATATCTATAGTTGATATTATCTATAAGCATGTTCAAAAAAATGCTTTTGAACTACAAAAAATCTTTTTGATTGTTGGCTTCGCACTAATTGGAATATGCATATTTTCTAAATTTATAAATTGGCTTTTTAAAGCAAATATAAGTTTTATTGTTATCGTTTTTATTATAATGTATTTTATAACATATTGGTTAATGTCGATTGCCGAATAGGGTTATATGCTAGTGCTATAACAAAAATAACAGCATAGATATTAGCCCTATTCTATTTTTTCGTCCCGAAGAATTAAACTTGGAGAATGAATAAAGGATAATAAAATGTGTCTAACTTGGTCAAAAGAGGCGACAGATAAATTCAAAAAAGATAAAGAGAACCATAAGTTTATCTGGTGTGAAAAAATGTATTATTATTACAATAAACATGGAAAAGTAGTACTCCACACGAAGTTTTTTGGAACTAAACGGCCGGTTAGACCTGGAGTGATTCGTTCTAATAGAGGTACTACAAGAGTGGGTATTAAAACGGATGAATATGTCACAAAAAACAATTATACCATCTATAAAAATACATTTTGTAATGTTCGTAGAGGGATTCATGTGTATGCACCGTTATATAGAGATACGAAGCCGAGTGTGTGTATGGCATGGTATGATGGTATGGGTGTTTATGTTCCTGTTAAATGTCACATGAAAGATTTCGTCGGTACAGATGAAAGAAATTGTCAGATGGTCTTTACTAAAGTACATTTGTCTGAAAAAGATTATAATGAAGCTATTCGTAAATGCCGTAACAGTTGATCCCGATAAATAACAACGATTCTTTTAAGTGAAAGGATATTAAAATGAGAAAGTCAAAAGCTAACCGCATGAGTCCCATTTTTCAGATCAAAACAACTGGTAAGTGGGTAAAGTTTATCATCCCCAAGAGGTTCTTCCCAACTGACCTGGCCACCAGTGGATCAAGCGGTTCAAAAGATGCCCATACTTGGTTAAGAGGAAAGCGTCCCGATACCAAGGATGCTGTTGGCAAGCATACTAAATGCAATTGGGTGTTTGCTATTCCAGCGTAACACCATACCCATAATACTCTTACAAAAAGGAAAGAAAAAATGGGTGAGAAGATTGAAAATATGTGGAATGATTTTTCTGTAAATGATCGTTGGATTTTCATTAGTAGACTTGGTTTTCACTACAAGATTAGTTCTGTTGATGGAAGGTTATTTGAGGAGCTTCCTCAGTTGTTTCAGAAACATATTCTACATACGTCTGAAGTCGTTGGCGTCTAAGTTTTTCTTTTCTGCGGTCGCTGGGTAGAGCCACTATTGATTATGACAGTAAGCCGAAAAACACAAGGCCCGATTAATAGTGGCTCATTTTTTTGTCCCGAGAAAACAATATGTCTAAACGAGATATCGACAGTATATATTTACAAGATGTAGTTGACGGAACACATCTATATAAGATCGTTAATCGTCTTGTAAGAATTCTCTGTGCGGAAAATGCTCCTAAATTTGAGGCAGTTGCTTTTTGTGGTATGAGTGGTAGTATTATTGCATCATGCGTTGCTGCTAAAATGAAAAAAGACTTAATTCTTGTTCGCAAATCCGACGAGAATCGTCATTCGTCATTTTTTATTGAAACTCCTGTTAACGGAATAAAAAATTATATTATTATTGATGATTTTATTTCTAGCGGAAAAACGATATCTTTTATTATTGAACAAATTAGTACGTGTTATAGTTCTAGAAAATGCGTTGGGATTTATCTATATAATGTAGAACGTAATGATCATATGCATATGAACGATGATTCTTATGCGCTGACGGTTCGTTGTTATGTAAAAAATAAAATAAAAGTTGTTGGAATTAATGCTTGTAATTTACCAGAAAAAATGGAAAAGTCTCTGGTATAGTCCCGAAAGATTCATAAAAATAGCCTATAATAATGTATTAGAACAAGAATATCAACGCAAAAAAAACGAGAAACCATATGAAAGAAAAAAAAATAAATTGGGAAGGTTTTGCCGTTGATTTTAAATTTCCAAAGGATATTCAAAAGTTATTTATGTATGGACAACACCCTGCTAGTCAAGTATCTTTTGATTATTTATATCAAGGTTTACAAAAAGAGATAGAAATTGACAATGTAAAAAAAATCGTTAATCATACTGGCGATTTAGAAATTTATACTTATACTATAGAATGCCAGTTTGATAAACAATGGAATTTTTTTAATATATTAGCTCGTGGATTGGTTTTATGTCCTTCTCAAAAAAGAATTATATGTTTTCCATTTGTCAAATTTTTTAATTTTGGAGAGACTGACTACTTCATTCCCGATCTTCCTTTCACTAATACTGAAAAAATAGACGGATCGTTAGGAATTATTTATTTTTGGAATGGTGACTGGCGAGTTAATACTCGTGGCTCTTTTTGCTCTGAACAGTCTTTGTGGGCGAAAGAGTTTCTCGACAAAAATATTGATAAGAGTAGACTGCAAAAAGGATTTACTTATCTTGCAGAAATTATTTATAAAGAAAATAAGATTGTAATTCCTTATGACTATGAAGGTCTTGTTCTTTTAAGTATTTATGATAATTGTGGATTTGAATTCTCTACTAATTGTGTTCAAGAAATTGGAAAAGAGTTAGGCTTTTATGTTCCTAAAACTTTTTCTTATGATTCTGTAGAAGAATTGCTTGAACTTGCTAAATATATGCCATACAATGAAGAAGGATTTGTCGTCATGTTTTCAAATGGTTATCGCTTAAAAATTAAAGGTGATGAATATGTAAGAATTCATCGTTTAGTTTCTAACGTAAAACCGCTTTGTATTTGGGAATGTATGATTAATGGCGATAATCTTGATGCGATTAAAAAAGAATTACCTGAAGAAATGCTCAAAGATTTTGACACCATTAGAAATATTTTGCAAGAAAAATTTGATAACGCGATGAAAAAGATTACTGATGCTCACGAAAGAACTAAAAACTTATCTGATAAAGAGTTAGGACTTCTTCTTAAAAATGAAGAAATAGGTGAAGATAGAATTATACGAACGATGTTGTTTCTTGTACGAAAGAAAAATCTTATAGAAGAAGCTATGCGTCCTAAGTCTAAGGCTCGTAAGCAGATATTTAATTTGTTTAAGCCGTGTGGTAATGTACTTGAAGGATATGTCCCGACAAGTGCAATGAATAGGTTTGGATAGAACGAAGGAGATAAATAATGCCTAAAAAGTGGATTGTTGAAATGGATGAATCTGTTAGACGAACTTCATTTTTTGCCATTGAAGCTGAGACAATAGATGATGCTAATAAGATGGCAAAAACTGGGAAAATTGAACCTCTTTATACAGAAACCTGGGATCCCACAGGTAATGCGGATTTTACAGATTCACACGAAGCTGTTGGACCCGAACTTGAATTGTTCAAAGATCAGAAAATAAGGAACTAATTTATGAAATGTAAATGGAAAAAAGCCTGGAGGATCGGATCATGTAATGAAGAAAGTGGTGACCAGAAGTATTGTACAGAACACCGCGATAAGGTATGTGTTTCTTGTGGCAATCCCGCACGAGATATCAGTAGTACATATTTGCAAGATGTAGTTGACGGAACACGTCTATATAAGATCGTTAACTGGTGAGTGTGATCGGACAGGGATTTAATTTGTGTGTGGTGCTCCAATTTATGATAACTGTACACACGGTATTACAGATCCACAAAATCCAGGAATGTTTCTATTGGGCGGTGGACATATTCCTAAAACTCTATCAAAAGAAGAACTTGATAAATGGTTGCAAAAAGAAAAAGATAGAAAAGAAGAGCATGAATACTTACATGCAGAATATATGAAGAAACGCAAGGAAGTCCCGAAAAAGTAGAAGTAGAACGCTATAATTGGATAGCAGGAAAATAGAAATGTTAAAATATATTAGATATGTTTCTCTTAGCGGTGCTATGATTTTTACTTCAAGGGTTGTCTCTATCCCAGGAACACAATTATGGGATGTTATGGGAGCGGTATTCTGCACTGTATTTTACATAGAAGTGTCAGATTTTGTTAATAAAACGTGGTAAAATGAGAACTAAACAAGAAATATTTTGTTGGATATTTTTAGCAATCATGCTTGTTTTTGTGATGTGTTGGTGTCTTTGCTAGTCCCGAGACTAGTTGTTATAGCAAAAGGGAAAGAAAAAAGCAACATAAATAAGTGACATAATTAATACCTTTATCAGTCACAGTTTTATAATGTTGTAAAGAGACAAATATTAATATCTTTAACAGTCTCATTTTCTTT
>Ga0114919_10002884_pt1 | contig 13907 bp, 14 predicted proteins | sample BlataG_FD_88682 | JGI IMG/M metagenome (GOLD analysis project Ga0114919, IMG submission 88682) | Deep subsurface microbial communities from Black Sea to uncover new lineages of life (NeLLi) - Black_00105 metaG | ecosystem: Environmental > Aquatic > Marine > Oceanic > Sediment | place: Atlantic... | reverse complement strand
GGCCGCACCACCAGCGCCAGCATTGAGACCGACAGCCCCAGCTCCAGGGTTCCCATAATGAGTACCATCGTCCAAAAGGTATCCATCGGCTTGTTTTCCCACCACTCCTATAACACCAGGGTCGCGAGAGACTCCAGTACCACCAGCGCCACCAGCTCCTCCTTCACCCCCTAGTCCCGTGATATCTATCGTACCAGCAACCGTATAGTCGCCAGCACATTTGAATATAATTGTCGTACCTCCTGCCGCTGGGTTTGTGAAGTCCACCGTTTCACCAGCTCCAATGTTAATGTATGCGTAATTCTTTATCACGACCGACGCGCTACCAAGGTCGATAGTGTTGTCGCCTACCAAGGCTCCGTCGCTAGAATCCCCACCGAATTGTCTTTTGAAGATCGTAGGGTTAGGATCGCCGTCTGTATCTAGCAAGATAACTTTCCCTGCATCTGGGACTTTGTTGATAACCAAATATGTCGGTACTCCGTTCCCTGTATCAGCATCCATCCAATCGGAAGCTCCAGCCCCCGAAATGTCTATTCCAACCGTTCCTGTCGAAGTCTCTAGTACAGAAACCTCGCTCGCAGACGTTGTGTCAGTTGAAGTAATTACAAAGTGGTCCGTACTCCATGCTACTGTCTCTGTCCCGCCTGTTGCTGTGTTTAGGGCTGTCTCGATAGTAGTCGCGACATCAGCCATAGAAGTCACCGAGCTGAAGTCGATTCCGTCCACGTTTACCGCGACACCGTCTACTGTAACCCTGAAAGACCCGTCGGTTACAACAATCCAGTTGTTCCATAGCGCTTCTGCTCCTGTGTCACCTGTTAGGTAAGCAGGAGTGTAGATCTCGTGCTCTGTTATCCCTACATGCTTGGAATCCACCTGAATCTCAATCTGCTCGTTCGCACCAGTATTTAATTTCGTGAGTGTTACATTGAGTCCTGCTACAAACTTGTCTTCCAGGTAGCCAGCAGTCGTATCTGCTGCGCTTATCTTCGACAAAACAGAGGCTACCGAGTCATCGATCGCCGTCCAAACACTTCCGTCGTTTGAATATTGCGTTTTTCCTGTGCTCAGCTCCCATCTCAAGAACCCTTGTTTAGTTCCAGCTCCTGTCACTCTATAAAGAGTCACTGTTTCTTCTGCCTCGATACCAATTGTAAAATTAGCCCCTCCTGTCGCAATTACGCCTTGAAGCGCAGATACTACCATCGATCCGAAAACCGCAGGTATAACACAGAACACCGGAGAGTCTTTCTCGTGTGAATCTACAAAGCTAACATTCTTTGTCGTATAATCAATCCCTGAAATATCAATTCCTCTAATACAGCCTGTCGCGGATAGTCCGCTTGCTCCGTCTGCACCGTTTGCACAGTAGATCACCTCGGTATAAGAGCTTTTGTTTCGTACCCCCATCAAGAAAGGATCTGTAATAATGTTCCCGTCTTTGTCTTGTGGTGCGGATGAGAAATAAATCGTATCGTCGTCATCATCGATCGGAGAGTTCAATCTCGGGTTTTCGGCATCTGGCCTAGACCATTGGAAGATTGCTAGTTCTGTTAATGAGGGGAGATGGTTTGAGTTCGTCATAGTTTTATAAAGTTATTAAGTTAAACGTGTCATTTTTCTTCTCCTGATTTGCCCTTTTTCTCGGCCCTGGATCGATGTCCAGTTGATCTTGTGAGGCACTTTATCTAAAGAAGTTATATGCAAAATTACTCTTTGTATGTTTCTCAATCCAATCTTGCATCCATCGAAAGATTCGATAAGATCCGCATAATCGAAGTCCCCACCCCACGCACTATCTCCCCACTCCGCAGAACCCCAGCCATCTCCACCGTTGAGGTTATATTGAGCAGTCCATTCGAATTTCCTTTTGTCTGTAGTAGGTATGCCCTCTTTGTCATAAACATCGTATCTGACTTTCACGCTAGAGCTTTCTGATAAAAATCCTTGTATATACCCTTTTTGGATATTTTTTGAAGTCGTAAGATCTCCGAGGTTCAATTCTTGCTTGTATTCTGTGCCGATAGCAACTCCGTTGTCTGTCGAGCCAGAAAAACACTCGTCAATTTGAGCTTTCACAGCACTTGCGCCGTAAATCGTTCCGTTTACATTCAAGAACCTCGCGATATTCCATCCCGATATTTTAGAAAGCGCACCTGTGTCAACATTCCAAGCCACGATAGTATTGTTCGTTTCGGAATCCTGAGCGTATGAAAGGTAAACATATCTTCGTTTTGCGTCGTACACAATCGAACAGCTAGACATGTCGGCGTTTTCAAAGTAATCATCGCCGAGAGGCGCTGTTTTGAGGTATTCTTGATCGGAATAATCAATGTCGTCTTGCCCAACACTAACTAATTGCCATAAACCTGCTTCATTCGCGTAAATTAAGCCTGCTGGCGTTGTAACAGCTCCGCGCCCTCCACCAAAGTCTTGTCTATAAAAAACAGGATCGTCGATTTTGTATGCAGTTCCTCCAAGATCTTGATAAGTCACTTGGAATCCCCATTTCCCTTTGTCAGCAAAAACAATAACCAGACTTCCAAGCCCTTCAATACTTCTAACCGTGCCAGCAGCTCGGTAGTATGTAGTCCCGGGATCGTCGGGGTCTGTTCCGTCAGTCCAAACCGTACAAGGCGGGTTTGTTCCGTCGTCTACAGAAGAATATTTTACGGCCGTTGAATCGGTATCTAAATCCCCAAGATATAATCTGTTCCCGACCAATTTGATCACGTTCGCATTCGGCGCAGTTGCAACGTTTGTTATGCTCCATGTTCCTGAAAGTATCGCGTACCAAAGCCCATCTGTTTGGTTTGTGACAAAAAAGTAGTCTCCTACCCTTTGACCCTCAAACGTAGCGCCTGTGAAGTCGTTTTTTATAACCGTGTGAGTGCCGGTTGAGATTTCGTAAGCTGATAAAGTCGTACCGTATGCATAAAGAATTATATCCTCGGTATATTCCTCCATCATCAAGATTTCAACATCCGCTAGAGAGTCAAACAGCTTTGACAAACCGCCCCGTGTCGCAAGATAGCCGTCACCTGTAACGATATAATTGTCTATGATCTGTGCTTTTTTCGTGTCAAGAAGCTGTGACAATGTTCGCTTATCGACTCCTTCTTGAGCCATGAGCGAGATCACTGACTTAGTCTTGTACGGGTCTTTGATTTGTAGAGGTGTATACATTAGTAAACTCCAGAGTTATTTGGTAATGAGAAAACGTCCGCGTCCTTTCGCATAGTGTCAATAAAATCTTGCCGTAGCCTTGCATACCTGAAATCTTCAATAGATTCTGCTCCTGGGTCTTCATCCCATTGATGATACCTTTTCTTGACCCCGGAAGTGAATAATTCGATATATTCGTCCTCTATATTTAGATCTGTGCTGATCAGCGCAATGTCGGTAGGAATCGGCACATACCTAAGCGTATAGGTTGATTCTGTGTCGATGCCGGTGAACACCACATTTGTACCTACGATGTAATAACCTCTAGACGTAGATCCAAATCCAGTAGGGATAAGTCTTTCGTCTGTCTGGTCGCCGTCTGCGTCTACTTTGTAGAATCCACACCCTTCGGTGTCGATGTCTTTGAAGTCTGACGGTAGCGCCTGTGTCGATGGTGATGTCGAAACTGAGTAACTTTGAGTACTGATTAGCCTTCCTGGGTCTTTGCCCTCGACTAACCTGTACAAATTCCTGTTCTCAAGATTGCACCAATTTATCAGAAGCGCGTTGCTTACATCAGATATGTCGTACAAAACGTACTCTAACTGGGTTCTTATGTCTGATGGTTTCATATTAAAGTGATTAAGTTACTAATGCTCTTGTGCTTGCTGTACTTCTTTCTCCGAAAGGCCCGTTAGCCTTCCATACCGCAGTACCCGCTAATACTCCGTCATACCCATTCCCAGACGTATCAAGTACGTTGCCACCCGGTGTCTTCATAAGACATTCAAGCGAAAGGTCGTTTGGTGAAAGGCCGTCATATACAAAGTTCAACCAATCGGCTTCTGTAACAGGTTTAGTGCTTGTTACTGCAGGCCCTAGACCACCTACCCATCCGTTCGGGAAAGAACCGCCAGAAGTTAAAGAGCCAAGCGAAACATTTGCGCTACCTTGATGGAGATGCGTGAACGCAGGGTCAGCCAGTTTATTCATCGCTAAATCATAATCTAAATCAGCACAGAATCTCAGAGTACCATTCTCCCATATATAGCCAATAGGATGCCAAGCCCCGTCATTAAAATATTTATAAGTCTGGTACTGTTTCATATTCACAGTACCTCCGTCTGCAGAAGCGAGTATCTTGAATTGTCCGCTCGGACTTGTGATTGCCCAACTTCTTTGACCTGTCCCGAAGTTAAACTTAGAAGCTGTCGCTCTGCTAGCTGGAGCGTCTGGTCCGAATCGAACCCATTGGAACACAGAGAAGTACTTACCTGCTTCGCCAGAAAGTTCTATGTTACCAAAATTGACAAAGCCACCACTAATGGGGATGCTTATATGATTCACTTGGTCCCTCGGAGAGTATCTTCGAGAGGCAACGCTTCTAGCACTTGCTATTATTGTTCTAGGCATAATTTAATTAGTTAGTCTTGATACAAAAGCCTCTAAGTATTCTTCAACCTTCGCTTCGCTTTCTGCGTATTCCATCTCGTCGTTAGTGTCTTTGTATTCAAACGGTTCAAGTTCGATATAATACTCGTTATTATCAACTACAAGCGTTAGGGCCTTTTTATTCCCAAGATAAGTCTCAGAGCCTTTTTTTATTGTGTACTCCATGATGTTACTCGTTTAATAGTAGTAGTGCGTCCGCTGTCCCCCCTGAGCTTCCCGCAAACGCAAATCCGTTACTTAAAGTAGCTCTAGCTGCTCTCTCTGCTCCGTAGTACATCTGTCTTAATGAACCGATGAAGTAGTATGGGTTTTGGTTTGAACAGTAAAAAACAGGAAGGCCGTTGTCGTTACCGTTCCCATCTTGGAACATAGCAGGCGCACCATTTACCCTTATGGAGTCCATTTTAAGAATCGGGTCTATCGTAGTCGGCAAAGCGGGTCTAAAACAATATGCATGAGCATACCCCGAACTGTTTGAATAAGTCATAAACTCGCTTGCCGAGTTCCAGAAGGCATGCGACATAGTCCTGCTACCTGTTGAGATAATCCCGTACACACGCCCGTCGGCCTCAGCTTGGTTTGTTCCTGGCTCCCATAATGCTCCTACTAGCGCACCGTAAAATTGGTCTAGTGAGTCGTCTCTAAAAAATACCCCAATACTCTCGTCAGTCTCAACAAAGTAAACTGATTCAGCTTTTGCCGTCACGCAGCATCGAGTGTATTTAGACCATCTTTCTGCGCCATAAGGAGTCGCCGAGTTCCATGTACCCAGCGTACCCGCGTCTGGAGCTAACCCAATCCATACCGCCGCCCCTTGTGTATCAGGCGAAAGACGATATGCGTTGTCCCCTGGATTTACAGAGATAATAACATTCATCTTGTGTCCATCCACACTTGGCGATTGTAGCTCAAGGTAATCGGCTGTACTTGATACTTTTACCCACTTTGTAAGGTTTGCGCTTGCTGTATCTAAAGCGGCGATAACCTGTGCGTCCGTAGGAGCAGTTTGACCAGTAGAAGTATAGTCAGTCTGCGCCCATGTTAATGTTGATAGTGCCATAATATTTTTTGGTTAAATTAAATATCTTTTGGGTCTGAAATCCCTCGTTGTTCCTTCAGAGCGTCGTACATTTGCTCCTCAAAGTTTCTCTCAGACTCCGTGTCATAGGACACGTTATAAGGGATGCGCTGTATCGACATACCTTCTTTTTCCACATAGGCAATTGCCAAAACGGAATATCCACCTTTTATACCAGCTTGGTTTTCAATCTTGATGTAAGCGTCATTAAAAACATCTCCGTGATAACTTGTGAATGTTGCTTGTATAGCCATGATTATGATGCGTTAAATGTTACTTCGGTGTATTGAGCACTTGGCCCCTCTTCAGCCCCAGGCTCTTTTGTTGGCGGGCGCGGGCTAGGTGCGTCTGTTGTAGGTTGCGGGTAGTTTATGAACCCTCCGCTATTTATAAATCCCATATTTGTTGAAGGGTTAAATATTATTTATAAAGTGCTGTGATATTCCCGTATGCTCCTGCTGCTGTGTAAGACCAAGGGTTTGCATTCGATGAGAGTTGCCAAACAAGACCAGAAGAACCGTGTATTCCGAATGGCGTACAATCGATATCTACGGGTGTGTCTGTACCAGTTGTATGTACATATTTGACTGGAGCCATTGCGAAGGTTGTACCCCCTACGGCTGCACTGTTGCAAATCTGGAGATAGTAAGTCCCATTCCCAAGAGTTGCGTCAATGTAACCTCCTAGTTTGAAAAGATTTCCAGCTTCGTTTTTGATAACACTCCCTGTCTCAAGTGCTGTTGATTGGTCAACTGAGCTTGCGTAAGTAATCGACGGTAAAGGTTTTTGAAAAACCGCTAGAACACCGTTTGTCTGGTCCTCACCAGCAATCAGCCTCCCAAGCGTGACAATCAACATCCCTCTGTCGTCTAGCTGCAAACTAACCTCTTGGCCGTTTGTTAGAGTAGGCAGAGTTGTGTTGTAAGTACCTTGTGCTGTAGAAGCACCTGTTGAATCAGAAAGCGTTTTGAATACTGTGTAATTCGCCGTGTCAGAAGATCCTGTAGTAGCTTTTACACCGTAGATAACTCCATGCTCGTGGTCTACGCAGAACTCACCGGCTTTAAAGCCTGCTGTTACTGCTATAGCCCTAGCTTGCCCTGAAAGTGGAGCAATCAAGCCTTTTACAACAGCTTGCTCGGCTAGAAGCCCTCTATATGGGACTTCTGTTGTAAGAATCGTTCCTGTAACAAACTCAAACGAGCTATCCCCGAAAGAACCGATCATGTCTCCAAGTTCGTTTAGAACATTCTTGTTTGTAAGATTGATAACCACAACAGCTCCGATAGCTTGACCTGCGTCAGTTTGAAGCGCGCCGTTTGCGTCGTAGTATTTGAATGTTAGCGACTCTGCGCTAACCGGGTAAGAAGTGTGTGTGCCGATACAGTCAACAGGGAGCCTATATTGATAGGAAATCCCTTTTTGACCCACTCCTTTCTCTGAATTTGAGTCTAGTAATGTCATTGTTATTTTGTTAGATTGTTTTAATCCGCTTTATTGGGAGGCCCCCCGAAGGGGACCCCACCTCCCGAAAAGGGGACTAGATTTGGATCATTCTGTATACAATACGAACACGAAGTTCATTGTCATTACCTGCGTTTCCAGCAGGGTCAACACCTGTACAGTCAAGAACTAGAGATTGGTTTTCACAACCAGCGCTTGTAACAATTACATCGTCTGCCGCGTTGGCAAACGTAACTGTGTTAGCAGCTTGGTCTAGGAAGCCAGTTGTCTCGATAGCCTCCGAAACGACAACACCAGCTCCGTCCGTATAACGAATAGCTAGGTCGTCTGCTCCGCCTACTGTGAAGACGTTAGTTCCGTAACGCAACTCAAGAGAAGCTGTTAGGAATTGGTATGCTTGTCCTGCACCTGGAGCTGGAAGTAGCTCGAAAGGCGAAGTAGCCAATGCTTTTACGTCAGCAGAAGTCAAGAAGACATTTAGTGAACTGTAAACAACTGTTGCAGGAGTAGACCAGCCTGGGAAACCGCCACCACCGTCCATTGTAAGGACTTGGTTAGCAGTTCCTTTTGCTAGTTCCTCAGCAGCACCGCCAGCAGCTCCTCTAAAGATTGACCCCGCGGTAAGGGCCATTTTTGAAGCGCCTACTTTCTTTGCTCCGATAGTGAATACACCAGCGTTATTCATCGTAAGGTCTCCGCTAGGAGTAACCTCAGAAGTGACATTAGCCGCGCTTCCTACATAAATTTTGCCAGAAGCAAGAGTGTCTTTGATGTTAGCAACTATATTGCCATCTTCGTCGATAACCTCGACACCACCAACTGTTGCTCCGCCTTCTAGGTCGGGTCTAATCAGTTTTTTCATGATTATTTAGTGGTTAGAGATTATTTAGTGATCTGAAGTTTGTAAGTTCTCTCAGCTCCTTCGTTGAACATTTTAGTTCCGAAAAGGTCGAATGCTGTGATGTTGTAACCTTTTCTACCGTCAGTGACGCGTAGAATTTCGATTTCAACCTCTTTTTGGAGCACACAGTCGATTCCACCCATTTGACCTACGATCAAGCTCATCTCTTGAGTTCCAAGAGTTCCTGTGTCGTAAGTTCCGCCGATAACCATTTTCCCTGAAGCAGTAAGAGTCAAAGTGTTTGTTCCAGCCGCGTAAGAAGCTGTTACACCTTGAGATTTCAACTTAGCAACATTAGCGTTAGAAAGAGTAACGTAGCTTACTCCAGCTCCTGTTCCTGTGTTGTTGATAGCGTTCACTAGGTAGCCCATTGTTGTGTCAATAGCACCGTCAAGAAGAACGTTACCAGCAGTCGTACCGATAGCAGCAACGAAAGTGAAAGTAACACCATTGATAGTAAGTGTTGTCGTAGCAGTAGGATCTGCACTCCACACAATATCAACAGTTGTAGGAAGGTTTTGAGATTTGAACATCTCTAGACCTTGCCAAGCACCAACATAGCTCTTCATACCGTAACCGTTTGCTAGAACATCATCAGACATTTTGAATCCGTTGAATCCTAGAACTTGTTCGATAAGAGAAACAGTGTCAGCGTCAACAACAGCGTACCAGGGTTTCATGTCCTCAGTTCCGTTGTTGAAAAGCGCAGCTTTAGCCTCACTAAAGTATTGGAATACGTTAGATGTAGACAGTGTGTAAGCTGTAGCGTTTCCAAGAGAAGCGTTACTAACCTCAGCCAAGATTGTTTGATCAATTTGGTTCTTAAGTTGGTATGCAGCTCTTGTAGAGTACAAATCAAGTGTAGAATACTTGTTTTGTTTCGCGTCGATGTCATCCAGGTACATAGGGATGATTTTCGCTTGATCAACGTCAAGGTACTCATCTGTAGCCTCCATGTCTTGGAATGTAGGTGCTGTTCCTTTTGTGTAAGTTACAGCGTAAACATCACCAGTGTAAGGACGGTGAACTCGATATCCGAATTTCAGACCAGCTCGCTCTTCTGTGTTACAGATAGCAGGCCCTACTAATGTGTTTTCTAGAAGGTATTGCACACGAGCACTCCATAGTGCCGGTGACAGCAATCCTTCGCCGATGTTGTTAGCCATAGTGTAGCAAACTTAGATAATAATAGATTATCCTGTTTAGAAACTACGCTATTTTCAGAGTTAATCCCTTTGTTGGTCTCGCACCATTTTGTTCCAGTCCGCATCGCTGCGAACGACTTTTATCGGGACACCACCAACGGATTTCTCTGATCTGCTCACTGAAGGCTGTCCGCTTCTTGGGAAGGACACTTTCCCTTTTGCTATCCCCCTAGCTTCCGCATCTCTAACCGCTTTGGATAATCCCATCGCGTCTAGGGCTGCTTTGAGAGCTGCTACTTTGCCTGCGGGTCGCAGAGTTTTGTATCTCTGTTTTAGTTCTTTCGCTTGAGCTGGTGTGAGCTGTGGAATCTCAGCTTTTAAAATCTGAAACTCTGCTTGTTCACGCTCCTTTTCAAGCGTTCTCCGGACCACCTCCTCGGTGTTTGGGACTTTCGCTGTAGCGTCTAGCTTGGCGTTAAGTCTTGAGTGCAACCATGATGGTGCGTCCTCGACTGAGGCTTTACTCGATGTGATTTTATTCACCCAGGCATCCTCTTGGCGTTTCGCATTCTCCTCGGCAGGAGTTAGCTTGACAACCTCCTCATCTCCCTCTTCGGGGTCGATGACTGCGTCTGACTCTCCTTCACCCTCGTCGGTGTTTTGAGTGTCTACGACAGATTCATCCTCAGCGATGTCTATTTCTAGCTCATCGGCATCAGTGTTCTGTGAACCGTTAGGCATAAGACTATTGGTAAGTTTTTAAAGCGTTTACAATATAACAACCTGTAGAAGAAAGTCAACTACCCCACAGGATTTTTAATCACGCGCTGGTTCTGCTGCTCAGACTCTCTCATATATGTATCAACATCCGCACCGGCGCTTTCAAAGAGCCGAAACATAGCCCCAAGACCGAGTTCATACGCCCTCTTCTCTTGCGACGTGAAGTCCACAGCGTCACAATAATCAAGCAACATGCAGGCTCTAGCAACTTCTAAATCTACTTTGTTTTTTTCAAAGAATTTAGCGAATCGACGTACAGTAGTCATGCCACCAAGTATTTCCTCAGTATCGTATACTCTGGTGTTGTTTTCGCGCTGTTCTTTCGCGTTTTCCTTGTTTTCTACTGCTTTTCGTACGGTTTTTGTATTCATTAAGCTCCTTTAGGTGGATGTTTGAGAGTTGCTGCATTCAGCGGTGAAGTTTCTGTAGCGATTGGGCCACCCTCTGGCGCTCCAGGTTTTCCTGTGCCTTGTTGTGGCGCTTGCGGAGCCATGCCAAGATCTTCCTCAGTAAGTTCAACACCGTGCAGTCTCGCTCGGCGTAGATTGATTTTGTTCCATGCTGGGCTTCCCGGTACAAGAGTTGCTTGTGTTCGTGACAGCTTCGCCTCCTCCATAACACCACTCGGTACTGTTCCGTCCCTTGAATTGACCTCAACAAAGTATTTGTTCTTTCTTAGCTCTTTAGCAACCCACCCTAGAGGTATACCTCTTAGCGGCATCGACATTCCTTGTGTTTGGATCTCTGCTCTAGAATTTAGAGGAGTCTCGTCGTCATCAGAGATAAACTTACGGATAAAGTCCATTGTAACATCAACCGCCATCTTAAACTCAGATGCGTTGTATTCGATAACCTGTTTGATAGGTGCGTCTGTGTTCTCTTGCTCGGCCATGATACTCATCTCGTTAGGACTAGCTCCAAGATCCGGCACGTCCAAACGGAATCCCATACGAGTGATTTGTTGCTCAAGTCTTGAGAACGCTCTCTCCCACTCAGTAGTAATCGGTTGTGATTGGAACGGTTCAACTGAAACGCCAGATCCTCCACCTGGGTTTTCTGAAACAACGTAAGCACTCCCTCCAGCATCACGCATTTCTTGCGCTTTCAGGATTTGATTAAACAGCTTAGAAGCTCCTTTTGATGGAGAGTTTACGAAATTGATAGGGTAAACATTATCAACAGCGTGCCTGTAGGCCATGTTATCCATCTTCGCCGCCAATAAAGCTATGTCGTACAGCATGTGACCGATACCGTAGTTATAATATCCTTCGCTTGATGGGAAAAACTTAAAGTGAAGAGTTGGCAGATAAGGTTTCCCATCCATAACGTAAGGGAACGCTGTTCTGTCGCTATCGTCTTCGTATGTATATTTAGCGCCCTCCTTCGGGTCGCCGTCGTATTTTCTAAGAACCACGCAGGCAGGCCCGGCAAACACAACTTGTACTTTTGAAATACTTGTAGCATAAGCCACCTCGATAACATCATCGTCTTTCACGGTTTGTGACCACGTCTTCTCAAGCTGTTTCGTGCTTGCAGTTGACCTCGGGATCGTTCCAGGAGGTACGTTGTCTTTAAATTTAGGCCAAAGCTGGTTAAATTGCTTCATTGTGTACCGGAAGATCAAGAAGTCGCCGTCAGCAGAGTTTCCGCCAACCGCGTCACGCAGGTCTGTTGCTTGCGTGTTTACATAGTAGTCAGATAGAGACCCAACTCTAAACGCGATAGGATAATCTGACTTGTCTTCGTCGAATCCAATATGGAGATGTGCATCTCCGAACAGAGCAGTCTTAAAGAATACCCCGCCTTTGTCTCTCATACACCGGATAAATCCGCCCTCTTCCATGACTGTCGAAACCGCTGCGGTAACAATCCTCTCAGTCAAATCACGATTCATTGCATCTTTCTTGACTTTCTCTTTGTCAACACTCATCGCGAAAGGCCCAGCTTTGTGGATCTTGAAGTCTGGGATCTTCATTTTGTTTACAGTCTTCCAAAGGATTTGCAGTAGTAGCTTAGAAGAAACTACTCTAGTCCCGGATGGGTCGCTAACACTGAACTGTAACTTAAAAAGGTCCTGGATAACTCTCCAGATGGCCTCGTGTTCTTCGTGGACATCAGCGTTGTCCTCGATCAGTTGCAGAGCCTCTTGCACATCTTTGTCTTGAAGCCCCGACTTGTATTTGTTTACCATAAGTAGCAAGGTTAGAGATTTGTGCTAAGGGGACTAAGGTTGCCCTTGATCCTTGCTAATCGAAATATTTGTCAAAGTAATTCGGGGAATATGTCTTTTGCTGACTTCCTCCCGTCTTTAAATCGGTAATGTAAGTATCTACGGCATTATCATATTCTCTTTCTGACCCCTTTGCAACGGCAGTTGACAAAGTGGAAAAAGCGTAACGAATCGCATCCATAGCATGGTCCATAATATCCTCGGGCTTGTTTAGGATCTTCCCGGTATTGTCAGTCTTCCACAAATAGTTCCGGTATTCCTTGAGTATATTGACCGATCTTTTCGTCACAGAAATTCTCTGGTCTTGTACGAATTGGATTCCTTGAGACACAGACCCTTTGCCTTTCTTTGCGCCTATGATGTTGACCCCGTACCCTGCAATCTCATCAATACTCTTCGGCTCAGCCGAATCCGCATACACAAGCACCTCTTCATTGTCCAGTAGAACATTCGCAAGCTGACGGTTACTCATCCCTTTTCGATACAGCATTTCGTCTAAAATATACCCACCATTGTAATAATAAACCTCCACGATAGCCGACGGGTGGTTGCTATATCCAAAATCCAGCCCCCTCACTTCTAACCGTGCCTCGTGTGGTATTTCGTCTACAATCTGCCAGTCTTTGTATATCTTCCCTTCTACCTCGCCCAAAAGCCCCAGCCCGTACACTTTCCACCATCCTGGGCGGTTTTTACGTTGCTCTAGCGCGTCTACGATTTGCTGGTCTAGCGCCTCGTTGTCTTTGTAGGTCAAAATAATATGATCAACGTCACCACGTTTACCAAGCACCTCTGTATAAAACCAAAACTCCGAACTCGGATTCCAATCGAGGAAGATAAAATCTTTCGTCCTGATCTCAAGCTGCTCAAACGCTTCAAACGTACAGTTGTTGGCCTCATTCATAAACAGGCGATCACGTCTAGCTCCACGAAGTTTGTCGCCGTTGTCTGTCGAAAAGAACTCAATCCTGCTCCCGGTTTCAAACGTGTAGATCGAATCCGTAGCGTTCCAGCAAGAATCTTTCCAGTAGCGATGCGTACTCATGATGTTCTTGAAGTCGCGGATAGCCCCACGTTTCAAATGCGGTATAGATTCCGACACGATTGATGTCAGGGTCGGATCTTTGTCTGTTTGCGCCATCCCAATTAAAAAAAGCAGGATAGAGATCGTCTTTGATGCCGAACTCCCCCCTTGTATTGCTCTAATCCTGTTTTTCAGGGCCATTATCTTCCGCGTGGCCGTTGTCTCTTGAAACATTTATGATTGGTTGTGGTAAATCTTTGCCGTCTGCGCCAGTTTGCTCCACCCTAAGACTAAACTCATTCTTTCTTTTTCGCTCTAGATATTTCAGAGCCATGTCTGGCTTGTCTAGGTTTTTCACTACTGTTTGCCTAGCCGTTAAAACAGGTTTTTCTCGAAGCCTAGCGAATTTGTCAGAAAGTTTTGGGTTGTCTTTTACCCATCTATGATAAGTGTCATGTGATATGTCAGCATAAAAACACGCCTCTGCAATAGTTGCGTCGATAGCAAAGGCCTGTTCTAACTTGCTTATAGTCTCTGGTGTTAGTTTAGGGCTTTTCTGTGCGCCTGCTGGATTGTTTTTGGTTGGTCTTGCCATGTGATAATTGCTTACATCTTTGAGAACAAAATTGTTTCCATTTAGTCCACCCGTTTTTATTGACATACTT
>Ga0114919_10002881_pt1 | contig 13908 bp, 11 predicted proteins | sample BlataG_FD_88682 | JGI IMG/M metagenome (GOLD analysis project Ga0114919, IMG submission 88682) | Deep subsurface microbial communities from Black Sea to uncover new lineages of life (NeLLi) - Black_00105 metaG | ecosystem: Environmental > Aquatic > Marine > Oceanic > Sediment | place: Atlantic... | reverse complement strand
TGACGGCCAGACTGACGAGTCTCGGCGGATTGGTCATCATGCTTGCTCTGGCGCTTCTTCTGAGCGGGGCGCGGCGCCGGATCAGTATCCGACTGGTCCTGGCGGGGCTTGGTCTCCAGTTGCTTTTTGCCGTCCTCGTTCTGCGCACGGCGCTGGGCAGGCGGTTCTTCGAGGGCGCCAAGCACGTGTTCGACGTTGTTCTCCAGGCGAGCGACACCGGGGCGTCGTTCCTGTTCGGCAGCCTCGTGAACGATTTCAATATCGGCGCCGTCGTGGCTTTTCAGGTCCTGCCGATTGTCATCTTCGTCTCGGCCCTGGCCGGCATCCTTTATTACCTCCGCATCATCCAACTGGTGGTGCGGGCGATGGCCCGCGTTATGCGATGGGCGATGAACACGTCGGGCGCCGAGAGTCTGGCGTGCGCGCTTTTCGTCTTTCTAGGCATCGAGGCGACGACGGCCATCGCCGAATACATCCGCCGCATGACCCGCTCGGAACTTTTCACCGTGATGACGGGGTTCATGGCGACGGTCGCGGGGAGCGTGATGGGTGCCTACGCCGTGTTCATCGGCACCGAGAACGCGGGACACCTTCTGGCGGCCAGTGTGATGAGCGCCCCGGCGGCGATCGTGGTCGCCAAGATCATGATGCCGGAAACGGAAGAGCCCCTGACGCGGGGGCGCGTGCGATTCGAGCCGCCGCGCGAGGCGGCGAACGTGATTGACGCGGCGGCGCGCGGCGCCGGCCAGGGACTGAAACTGGCCCTGAACATCGGTGCCATGCTCATTGCGTTCATCGGCCTCGTGGCGCTCGTGAACCTGGCCCTGGAAGCCGCGACCGACGGCTGGATGGCCGAGCCGCTGACCCTCGAGCGCATCTTCGGCTATGTGTTCAGCCCGCTAGCCCTGGCGATGGGCGTGCCCTGGAACGATGCGGCCGCTGTGGGGCAACTGCTCGGCACGAAGACGGTGCTGAACGAGTTCCTCGCCTATCAGCGGATGCAGGATCTCATGGCCCAAGGGGTTCTGTCGCCGCGGAGCATCGTCATCTCGACCTACGCCCTTTGCGGCTTCGCCAATTTTGGATCCGTCGCCATTCTGATCGGCGGTCTGGGTTCGATTGACCCGGATCGGAAAGGAGTGATTGCGCGGCTGGGCCTGCGCGCCATCATTTCCGGGACGCTGGCAGCCTTCATGACGGCGTGCTTTGCGGGGATTCTGGCCTGATGGCCTCCGCTCGGGGCCGGCCCATCCGCCGCTGGCGCGAATGGGCCCGATAGAGCACCTCGGGCCGCCGGGTCCAGACGGTCAGGTCGGCCGGCACCTCGGCCACGTAGTTCTTGGTCCAGGGCGTCCAACGCCCGCAAAAACGGCCCTTAGCCGCCCCCAAATCTTGCAGGAGAATCGAAACACCTGCGTGCGGAGTTGACATGCACGGGGACCCGGATAGAATGCCGGCCGGCGCCCGTAGCTCAATGGATAGAGTCGCGGACTTCGAATCCGAAGGTTGGGCGTTCGAGTCGCCCCGGGCGCGCCACGTAAGCCCAGCCGGAATGGATTTGAGCGGTGGAAGTTGGGAGACTCCGAATATGCCCGGGGCAATAGGCACAGTTGAAGTCACATGGCGCTTTGTTGAATGAAATATGATAAACTCTATTTCGGCGGCAGAACATCATTTTTCTACCGCCTAACTGGTTATCAGGAGTTCCATGGGTATTTCAACAGATTGGCGTCATGGTTCCGTCCTTATACAGAGCCCGCCCAGCCAATATTGGATGTCGGTTGCGCGTATGGTTATCTGCTATCCAGGTTCGAAAACGGGGCGAATACGGAATTGCATGGATGCGACGTGTCCTCCTTTGCCATCGAGAGGGCCAGAGCGCTCTACCCGACTATGCATTTCCAAATCGCCGACTTGGGAAAGGACAAGTTGCCTTATGATGATGGCCGATTTGGCATTGTGTTGGCCACGGATGTCTTTGAGCATGTAAAGATTGGGAATCAAGCATTGGCGCTGGCGGAAATAAGGCGGGTATTGCGCGAGTGTGGATATTTATGTATGACTACACCCAACTGGAACCTGGTACGAAAAGCACTTTATAAACAGGCGGACAAGATGGAGGATCACATAGGCATGCGGCCCATGAAAGGCTGGAACAACGTGTTGGCAACAAGCGGGTTCGAGCTGATAACGTGCTGGACCTATCTGCATGGGTATCTGCCCGTGATTGGTCGGACACATACTTGGTTTCCCGAATGCGCGATTGTGGTGAGGAAACGGGGAACAAAGCATCTGTAGCGGTGGCGAACGGCTGCTCGGCAAGGCCGGGAAACAGCAAAAACTGGGCGGTGGCAATTTCTGTTCCATGTTAGCAAGTCTGGTAATTGTATTTTTGACCGCGCTTGGCGCGCTGGTGTTGGCCGTTCACAACGCGCCGGTTCCCTTATATGAGCGTATTTTGACAGGATTTGCCTCTCGTGGGCATCTTCTTGCTGAGCGGCCCGAATCGCCTCCCTGTCGGATGCACGTCTTGCGGCACCCGTGGATGGTTCGCCCGCGGACAAACAGCCAGCCGGCGAAGACGATTCAGAAGACCTTCGAAAGTCGGCGCGGTCCTCTTTGTTCACGTAGCCGGTATCAGAGCCACCCCAAAAAGTGCGAAACTCGAACTGAGGGGCTCGACAAAAGTTTCGCAACGTTTCCGCGCAGGAGGCATCCGCACCCGCCGCGAAAAACCGCCTCCTCGTGCGATGGCTGGGAACCCGCCGGCCAAAACTTACGTAGGATCGCTCAGTCGGCGGCGCGCCAGGTGTATTCCGCCAGCAAGCCGACATAGGTGCGGTAATCCTGAAGCGACACGCCCGGCGGCGTCTGATGATCGACGCTCGGCACAAAGCCACCGGCCCGCATCACCGGCAGGAGGCGCTCGAACTCGGCCCGCATCGCCTCCTCGCCGCGCGTCATCACCATCTTGTCGTAGTGTCCGATCATCCGGAGCCAGGGGCAGGCCTCACGAAGTGCCTTGGCATCCACACCGGCCTGGCGCTCGAGCGGCAGGATGCCCTTGAGGCCCACCTCCTGAAGCCACGGCACCATCGCCGTCACGTTCCCGTCGGTGTCGATGAACGGCAGAATGTCCAGTTCCGCCAGGTGGGGGACAACTTGCCGGTAATAAGGCGTCAGAAACTCATCGAACATCGCCTTCGAAAGCATCGGCCCGTTGTTATACGACATGTCCTCGGCAAACGTCATAAAGGTCGGGCGGCAGACCTTGGCCATCGCCTCCAGAACCCGCAGATGATAGTCCGCCAGATCCTGGTTCATCCGGTGCATCAGTTCCGGCTGATCGTAGAACGCGTACAGGTGTCGCTCGATGCCGAACAGCATCCGCGGAAACCAGAAGAACCCCTCCAGCGTGATCCAGACGACCCCCTCGCCGCGCCGCTGCGCCTCAGCCCAGGGGTGCAGGCTCTCGATGGCGGCATCGTGTGGCGGATAGAGATGCGGCCGGACCTTCTCATAGTCGTCCGCCCCGGCGACCATGCCCTGCCCGTGTGCCGGAGGGGAAGGAAACGTCGCAGCGCGCGGCCCGAACCAACACTGCCAGTACGGGTCCAGACCGAAGTATCGGTACATCTCGTACCGGTCGGCCGTCGGCAGGCCTTCGCGCCGCCACCGCTCGATCGTATTGTCCCACCAAGCGGCCCACTCGATGCGCGGCAAGCGGTCCACCGGCTGAAAGGCCATGAGCGCCCTAAACCGTTCGACGTGGTTCACGCATGCACCTTCTTTCGGCTCCTTTGCACCCCGGCCGTGCCGGCAGCACGCTCAGTCGCCGCCGCCAGCAAGAGCCGCAGCACCGCAAACGCGTAGGGAACCGCCGCAGACCATGCATCAAGCCATGTCTCGTGTGCCCTGAGCATCGGGTGCCCTCCTTTTCGAGTTTGCTTTCTTCCTTTTCATGTTACGCACCGCTTCCCGTTTGTGCAAATGTTTCACCGCAGATAGTTTTCGGTCTTGCAGCGGCGAGGCGGCCGGCGCATCATATTGACAGGGAAGGGGGACAAGCGGCCGGAGGCGACCATGGGGGAAGGCAACTTCGCAAGGTTTTCCGTCGCGCGCGGTGGGCGGTCCTCGTGGCCGCAGGGCTCGCCCTGGGCGCGTGCGAACCACGCCCCGCCAAAGAATCCGAAACAGGAAAGGAGCCGACCATGACCTTCGAATTGACCAGCCCGGCTTTCGGCGCGGGCGAGCGCATTCCGAAGAAGTACACCGGCGAAGGCGAGGACCTCTCGCCCCCTCTTGAGTGGGCCGATCCGCCCGAAGGAACAAAATCGTTCGCCCTCGTCTGCGACGATCCCGACGCGCCGGTCGGCACGTGGGACCACTGGCTTATCTGGAACCTGCCGGGCGACCTGAGGAAACTGCCCGAAGGCGTGCCGACACAGCAGACGCTTCCCGACCTCGGCGGCGCCTGCCAGGGGAACAATAGTTGGCCGAAGATCGGTTACGGCGGCCCGATGCCGCCGCCCGGCCACGGGACCCATCATTACAACTTCGTCCTGTATGCCCTGGATACGACGCTGGACCTCGAGGCAGGCGCGGACAAGAGGGCGCTGCTCAAGGCCATGGCGAACCACATCCTCACCGAGGCTCGCCTGACGGGGACCTACAGCCGCTAGAAACCGCGGCGTGCGGACGGGCTGGAGGACGTGCCATGCGAATCGCCCAGCGCGAGGTAGTGGACCGCCTGGTGGCGGAGCGCGGCGTGGTTCGCGCCGGCACCGACCTGGGCGTGGCCGCCCTCCTCTACACCTACCGGTGTACTATCGCGTGCCGACACTGCTGCTTCGGCTGCGGCCTGCGGGCGCCCGACATCCACATGGACACCGGCCGGGCCGTGGCATACCTCGCGGCGCTGCACGAGACGGGCCGCGTCATCCACGTCGCCGGCGGCGAATGCATGCTCTACTGGGACGACCTGGCGGAGGTGCTCGAGCGCTCGGCCCGGCAAGGCATCCAGCCGCATTTCATCGAGACGAACTGCTCGTTTGCGGCCGACGAGGCCATCGTGCGCGAACGGCTTGGCGTGCTGCGCGCGTGCGGCGTGTCCGGCATCTTCCTGAGCGCCGACCCGTTCCACCAGGCGTTCGTGCCGCCGGAGCGATTTCTGCGCGTCCGCCGTATCGCCTGCGAGGTCTTCGGCACACCCAACGTCTGGGCCCCGATGGCCCCGCAGACCGAGATCGAGGACCTGGCGTGCATCGCGCGGGACGAGCGGCGCCTGGCGGAATACGTGCGGGCCAACCCGCCGACGCTGGTGGGCGCGGCCCAGCGGGAACTGGCGCGGTTCTTCCCCGACCATCCGCTCGACGCCCTACCCCCGGGCACCAACTGGCGCGACTGCGCCATCGTCTTCGACCGCGCCCGAATCTGGGAATTCCACATCGACCCGTATGACAACATCCAGACCAATTGCGGCGTCATCCTGGGCAAAGCCACCGACATCACGCCCGTGGACCTGCTGCGCCGCGGGCCGGGCGAGGCTAACCAGATCGTCCGCATCCTGTGCCGCACGGGACCCGCCGGTCTGGCCGAGATGGCCCGCCAGCGGCACGGCTACGCGCCGCCCCCAGCGGCCAAGACCAAGTGCGACCTCTGCTACACGGTCCGCAAGTTCCTCCGCCCGTTCTACCCGGACATCCTGGGTCCCGACGAAGTGTACGCGGCGTAAGTGTGCTTTGAGGTGATTTGCCACTTACTTCTTATGCCGCGCGGCCGGGAACGTCAGCGGTACAGCTCAACCGCCGCGACGACCCGTTCCGCCATCGCCTGGTCGGGCGCGGCGGTCTGGATGAAGAGGCCTTCGGGTCCGACGGCATCGAGCAGGGGCACAACCTCGTCGGGTTTGACGCCTATGGCCTGGACGGCTTTGCCGCCCTCCTTAATTCGGCGATACAGGTCATACCACTTAGGCGATCCGCCGCCCGGTTTTCCCGGTTCGGGGGTAAACTCGATGGCATCCAGCGACTCGATGGCCAAGAGCAAATCGAGGTGCTGGGCCGCATTGGAGCCATCGAGGTGATACATCGAATAGTCCAGCCAATCGCATTGAACCGACAAGTGCGGCACGACGAAGTCGTCGAACATCTGCGGCGAAATCATCGCCGACAGGTCGCACTGGACCTTGGCCGTCTTGCCGGGGCCCCAGATCTGAAATGCGCTGAAGGCGTTGCCTCCGTCTGCGTCACAAATCCCCTCATAGATAAGATCGAATGCCGCGAAGAACGCCTCGTTGATCTCCGCAAGGCGATCATGCACCCAGGCGGGGCGCTCCACAAGATCCAAGAGAAGCGCCTGCGTCCCGCGCATCGCCGCGAGCGTGTCCAGGTTCTCGATTAGGTCTGGCATGCCGACCAGGTACCGGCCGCGCGCACGGCGAAGCCCCTCGTCAATCAGCGCCAGGTGCGCCTCCCACCATTTGTTCCCGTCGGGATCGAAACGGATCGGCCCGAACGTGTCGGGATCGGAGATGCACGGCTCGTACCACACGGTGGTGGGGGCAAAGTGAGGCTCCGCACCAAGGAAGGTGCCGAGGCTGCCCGGCCCGATCTGCGTGTCGAAGTACGGAAACGCTTCACCGCCGAAGAACGTGTGGGCCATCCCATACTCGGCCCGCGCGCAGCGGAAGACGGGGTCCGTCCAGCAGACCCCGATGTCGTCCGGCTCTGCGGGCTTCGGGATATCCTCGGCGGGTTGGCGCCGCGGCGCCATGACGCACAGGGCCGGTCCCCCGCGCTTCCACCATTGGGTGAGATTCTCTCCGGCCTCATGCCAGTCGGGTTTCCACTTCACGGCAACCTCCCAAATATGAGCGCGGCGAGTGGGAGCACCCGCCGCGTACGCTTTGTCCTCACGCCGTTTCGTTACTTCGTCACCACGTCAACCTTGTCACTCGCCGCTACAGCACGCTCAGGTACTTTTTGAGTTCGTAATCGTGGACCCGGGTGCGGTAGTCGTTCCATTCTATTCTTTTGTTCTCGATGAACTTCTCGAAGATGTGGTCGCCGAGGGCCCGGCGCACGAGGTCGCTCTTCTCCATCTCCTCGATAGCCTCGTTCAGGCTTCCGGGCAGGACGCCGATGCCGGCGCGCCTGCGCTCCTCCTCGCCCATCTCGTAAACGTCCACTTCCGTCGGCGGCGGAAGCGGGTAATCCTTTTCGATCCCCTCAAGGCCCGCGTGGAGCATGACGGCAAAGGCCAGATAGGGATTGCACGCCGGGTCCGGCGCGCGGAACTCAATCCGCGTTGGCAGTTCCTTGCCGGGCTTGTACATCGGGACGCGGACCATGGCCGAGCGGTTTCGCTGGGCCCAGGTGATATAGACCGGCGCTTCGTAGCCCGGCACGAGACGCTTGTACGAGTTGACCCACTGGGCGCAGACGCCGACGATCTCCCGCGCGTGGTGCACGATGCCCGCCACGTAGCCGCGCGCCACGGCCGACAGGCACATCGGATCGTTCGCGTCGAAAAACGCGTTCCGGCCGCCCTTGAAGAGACTTTGGTGGGTGTGCATCCCGGACCCGTTCTGGCCGTAGAGCGGCTTCGGCATGAACGTCGCATAGACGCCGTGCTGAAGGGCCGTCTCCTTGACGACCAGCCGATAGGTCATCAGCCGGTCCGCCATCGTCAGGGCGTCGGCGTAGCGCAAATCAATTTCGTGCTGGCTCGGCGCCACCTCGTGGTGGCTGTACTCGACGGGAATGCCCACCGCCTCGAGGACCTGGACCGTCTCGCTCCTGAGGTCGCTGGCGACGTCGAGCGGCGTCAGGTCGAAGTAGCCGCCCGCATCGAGCGGTTCGGTCCCATCGGAGGACTTGAAGTAGAAGTACTCGGCCTCCGGGCCGACGTTCATCGTGTAGCCCATCTCGGCCGCCCGGGCGCAGGCGCGCTTCAGGGCGTTCCTCGGGCATCCGACGTATGGTTCGCCTTCGGGCAAGAAGATGTCGCAGAACATCCGCGCCACGGGCGCTGTCTGCGACCGCCAGGGCAACACGACGAACGTCGAAGGATCAGGCCTGGCGATCATGTCGCTTTCGTCGATCCGCGCAAAACCGTGGATACTCGACCCGTCGAATCCCAGGCCTTCCTCCAGGGCCTTGCCGAGTTCATCCATGGTGATGGCGAAACTCTTGAGGTTCCCCAAGAGGTCCGTGAACCACATTTGAACGAAGCGGACGTTTTTCTCCTTGGCCTCCCTTAGGACCTGTTCCTTGCGCTTCTCGGCCGTGGCCATACCGGTCTCCTTCCTGCGGCGGATCAACCCGATGAAACGGGTGAGCCCCGTTTCCACAGCGGCCATTTTCGCCGCAACCCTCGCAGGCGTCAACCAGATTCGCCCCGCGACCTGTCACAGCGCGGTCCCGGCAGGTTGAGGGGTCGCAGACCCCATGCTCACCCCACAGAGGGACGCGTCGCCATGGGTGTGAGTAAAAACGCTGGTGCGCCATGATATGCTGGCGAAGGCGCCCGCCCGTTTCTCAGAGCCGGATGTCCGCCTCGGTCTCGCTTTCGCCGGCCGCGGCATCGAGGATGGAGCGGACCTCGCCGACGAGGAACTCGTCCACCTGCTCCGGCGCGCGACCGATGAATCGCTCCGGCGCGAGTTCCGCGTCGATATCCACGGCTGAAAACGCCGGGTCGGCCTTGAGGCGCCCAATCAGATCGTTCGTGCCGCCCTCGAGTTTGACGCGCCGGGCGGCCGCGCGGCTGTGCTCGCGGATCTTCTCGTGCAGCGTCTGGCGGTCGCCGCCCGCCTTCACCGCCGCCATCAGGATGTTCTCGGTCGCCATAAACGGCAATTCTTCGGCGACGTGGCGGGCGCACATCTTCGGATAGACGACCAGCCCTTCGGCGATGTTCTGATAGAGCCGCAGAATCGCATCGGCGCCGAGGAACGCCTGGGCGATAACGATGCGCCGCGTGGCGGAGTCATCCAGCGTCCGCTCGAGCCATTGTTCGGCGGCGGTCGCGGCCGCGGCGGGAACCAGCGCCATCACATAACGCGCCAGGCCCGTCATCCTCTCCGCGCGCATCGGGTTGCGCTTATACGCCATCGCCGACGAGCCGACCTGCGTCTTCTCAAACGGCTCCTCAATCTCTTTACGGTTCGCCAGCAGGCGGAGGTCATTGGCGAACTTGTGCGCGCTTTGCGCGATGCCGCCCAGCGCGGCCACCACCTGGGAATCGACCTTGCGGCTGTAGGTCTGGCCGGTGACGGGGTAAACCGCGCCAAAACCCATCTTCTCGGCGACGCGGGCATCGAGGCGCCGGACCTTCTCGTGGTCGCCGTCGAACAGGCGCAGGAACGACGCCTGGGTCCCGGTGGTCCCCTTGGCGCCGCGAAAACGCAGACCCTCCAGGAGAGACTCGACCGCGCGGAAGTCTATCAGAAGGTCGGCCAGCCAGAGGCAGGTGCGCTTGCCGACCGTCGTCAATTGGGCGGGCTGAAAATGCGTGAAGCCGAGTGTCGGCACGTCGCGGTGCTTGGCGGCAAACCGGGCCAGGCAATCAGTGACCGTCAGAAGTCGCCGCCGAAGCAGCCGCAGACCGTCGCGCATGGCAACAAGGTCCGCGTTGTCGCCCACGAAACAGGACGTGGCGCCGAGGTGAATAATCGGGCGCGCTGATGGGCATTGCTCGCCGAAGGCGTGGACATGGGCCATCACGTCGTGGCGAAGCCGGCGCTCGAGTTCGTCCGCACGTTCCCAGTTAATCTCGCCCTCGGCTGCCGCGCGCATCTCTCCGACCTGCTCGTCAGTGATCGGGAGGCCGAGTTCCTTCTCGGCTTCGGCCAGGGCGAGCCAAAGCCTGCGCCAGGTGCGCACCTTCCGGTCCGGGCTGAACAGACGCGACATCTCCTCGCCGGCGTACCGCGAGACCAGGGGCGACTCGTACCGCAGACGCGAGGCGTCCGCAGGCCGGTTGGGGCGATTGCGACGCTTTGCCATTGAGAAACCCTCCGCCTTCTTCGGTGCCCTATGGTAGTGCATCCGGCCCGCCGCCAAAAGCACAAAAAGGGGAAAGTTGACGCGCAGCCTTGGACCTCGGACCTCGTGTTGGGACTTTGGGCCTCGGACATGGGATGTGCCGCTGCGGCTACGTCACGATGTCGGTCGCCTGTTCAATCACTCGGACGGCGGCGGCAAGATTATACGGCTTGGGCAGGCAGGCGTCGAATCCCTGACGGAGCCTCTGGCGGCGGCTTTCCTCGGTCAGGTTCGGGTCAACGGCCACGACGCGCGTGGCCACCAGTTCCGGATCCGACCGCAGCGCTTGCCGAGCCCCCTCGGGGTCGAGCCCCGGCAGGGTGATGTCCAGAAAGATGACGTGGGGTCTGAACTCGCGGGCCAGCAGCCCCGCCTCGAAGACCGTGGTCGCGACCTGGACCTCGTAGTCGAGCCCTCGCTCTATCGCGACCCGCAGGGCGTCGGCGAACTCATAGTCGCCGTCCACCACCAGGGTCCGCGTGACGGCGCCGTCGAGGCCCCTCAAGGGGATGCCGTGGGCGCGCATGAACCGAACCAGCGATTCGCGCGGAATACGCCGGTCGCGGGACCCCGGGATCTTGAACCCACGGAGACCGCCGGCATCAAACCACTTGGAGACTGTTCGGGGAGCCACCCCGCAGAGACGTGCCACCTCCCCCGTTGTGAATACTTCCTTCATCTGCAACTTCCCCCGGAAAGGGACGGATATGCGTCGCACATCCCCCAAACTAAGGCAAGACAGTATACCACAGAACGGGCCAAAGTCAAATGGGGGAGGCCAAAAATCCGAAAAATTGGCTGGTCCAGGCCCGCACAACCCGCAAAAGTTGCCTATTTTGACAGCCTGCGCGGCGTTTGGCCTGGTTCTTGAGACCCCGCTCGCTGGAGCCTTCTCGAAAACGGTGGTCCGATAACCGGTCCGCAGCCCGGTCAAGCCCGGAATGTTCTTCCATGAAAACGCTTGTGCGCTAGACAGGATGATTCGGCGGGCGGAAGGGTCCGCTCGCCAGATGGGATGTGCACAAGATGCTTCACGTGGGAGTCGGTGCGCACGGAGAGACGAGTCGAAATCACGGGGATGGATGAATGGGGCGAGGTGCTGAAGCGGCGACACACCCGGAGTTCGCGTCGAGGCGTGCGGGAGGGGTGTTAGGGGCCGCCGGCGGCCGGTGAAGACCGTCCTGGAGGCCGACCCCGATTATACATCAGGGCCGGGGACCGATGTGCGGCTGGCTGGACGAGGTGGCCGAGGATGTGATTCCGGCCCACCCGCTTCGGGCGGACCTGATTTCGGAAACCTATGCGCCTCGCAGAAACCTGTATTTGAATCCTGTTTCTTAAAACGTGATGTATCCCTCGGCCTTCCGAAGCCGTTCTCCCGGCCGGCCCAGTCGCTCGATGGAACGGATTCGCAGGCCGCGCCGGCGGAGACCGAGAATGCGGTTCACCGTCACGGGGCCGAAGCCGGGGACGCGAAGCAGTTCGTGCCGCTCGGCCCGGTTGATGTCCAGCGGGAACCGCTCGGGATGGCGCCGGGCCCAGACCTCTTTCGGGTCCGCCTCCAGCGAGAGGCTGCCGTCCGGCTCGAAGGGAATCTCGTCATCCTTGAAGCCATACTTGCGGATGAGCCAGTCCACCTGGTAGAGGCGGTGTTCGCGGGCCAGAAGGTCCTCCGGGCGGCCGGCGTGGCGGCGTTCGCCCGGCAGCGCCGGGTCGCCGAGCCCGCGCTGGTAGGCGCTGAAGTAGACGCGCGAGAGGCCGAGCCGCTTGTAGAGGCCGTAGGTCGCCCGGACGATGTCGGTGTCGGTCTCGTCGGAGGCCCCCACGATGAACTGGGTCATCTGTTTGACGCGGGCATGGCGACTCCCCCGCGCGGTGAGCCGGCTGATGAGCCGCATCGGCCGCACAATGTCCCGGTCGTAATCCTTCCCGCTCGCAAGGGCCGCGAACGCCTTTCGCGTCGGCGCTTCGACGTTCAGCGAGACCGTGCTGGCCAGGGCGACGGCCTCCTCGATCGCCGCATCCGATGCGCCGGGAATCACCTTCAGGTGGATGTAGCCGCGGTACCCGTGCCCGCGTCGCAGGATTCTCGCCACGGCGACGATGCGGTCCATCGTGTAGTCGGCGTCGCGGAGGACGCCGGACGTGAGGAAGAGGCCGGAGACCTTCCTTTGCCGGAAGTAGTCCATGAACACGCGGGCCACTTCATCCGGCGCGAGCGTGCAGCGGCGGACGTCGCGGCCTGCGCGCAGGGGGCAGTAGCGGCAATCGTTCGTGCAGGCGTTCGAGAGGAGCGTCTTTAGAAGCACGCTCGTGCCGCCGCCCGGAACGGACGCCGGATACAGCCACAATCCGTCTTTGCTGCGCCGGCGATGGTCGGGCCCGCCGCGCGTCCCGCAGGCGCACGACAGGTCATACCGCGCCTCATCGGCAAGCCGTTCAAGTTTCTCGTGTGTGTCCATAGGGCGTCGGAATGGCCCCTTCAGTGGGGCAATAGGGGGACCAATTGCGCGAACGACAAGTATGGGCGAGGGCTAGTTCCACCATGGACGTCCTCGGGAAAGAAGATCGCGCCCAAAACAGTAAAGGTGAGCAAGTTCGGCAGCCACTTTCTCAGAAACCCCTCGGGAAAGCAGTTCACCTTCCAAGTCTTTGGGACGCATTTCAACGCGGTACTTGTGCGTATGATGGACGATGTTGTAGAACCCCACCCAGTCACAAGGGTGGAGCCTATTTAGGCCTCCGGCATACACAAAGGAGTTAAACAGTGTCCTAAGTTTCCTGGGCATCCGGAACTGCCTTGGCCTTGAGAACACAATTGACAATCGGAAACCAGCCTGACATGCGGCATTGCGAGCCAGTGGTTCAAAAAGGCGAAAGGCCGCATTAATCTGCTCGTCGGTTAGGGTCGTCTCGTTGGCAGGGACGCCGGCCCAAACGGCGGCTGTCGGAACGAAGTTGATATTCCCTTTTGATGGCCCACTTTCAAAGACGCACATCTCAAGGTCATCACCGTCGAACTGGATACCAGTATATACTGCAATCACGGCCGGCGTTAGTGGCTTCTCGTCCTTGTGCAGACGCCAATCTGTGGACTTGCTGATCAGGGCCTCCAAATGCTGAAAGTAGGCCTCAACGTCGGCGACTTCAGCACAAGGCCAAATAACAAGCTTCCGCGTCATGGGACAACTCGCTCCCCTACAGAGCGCTTGGCCAAAGGGCATAGACTATCGGGCCAGGCCTCGGGACGCATAACACCCAGTGACTACCAGCACGTTTGTGTATGAAACCGAACGCAGCGTAGTCCAGCTCAACCCATGGCAACAGCCACTGGCCTACAGGCTTTGCGCCCACCTCATGGGACTCAATACTTGCGTAGCACGCCGATGACGATGCCCTGGATCTGGACGTCGTCCACGTAGATTGGCTCCATGGCCAGGTTGGCGGGCTGGAGGCGGATGCGGCCCTTTTCCTTGTAGAACTTCTTAAGCGTGGCGTCGCCTTCAGGGAGCAGGGCGACGACCGTCTCGCCGTTGCGGGCCGTGCCGCGCTTTTCGACGATGATGTAGTCGCCGTCGCGGATCTGCTCGTCGATCATCGAGTTGCCGCGCACCTCCAGCACAAAGGTCTCGCCCGCGCGGCCGGCGAAGAGGCTCTGAAGATCCAACACCTCGGTGTCCTCAATGGCCTCGATCGGTTTGCCTGCCGCAATGCGGCCGACGAGCGGGAAGACGGCGCCGGTTTCCTCCGGCTCGGGCACCAGCGAGATGCTTCGGGCGAGCGTCGGTTCGCGCCGGATGACGCCCTTCTTCTCGAGCGCTCCGAGGTGCTCAAAGACCGTCGGGCGGGAAACCCCCAG
>Ga0114919_10002879_pt1 | contig 13914 bp, 9 predicted proteins | sample BlataG_FD_88682 | JGI IMG/M metagenome (GOLD analysis project Ga0114919, IMG submission 88682) | Deep subsurface microbial communities from Black Sea to uncover new lineages of life (NeLLi) - Black_00105 metaG | ecosystem: Environmental > Aquatic > Marine > Oceanic > Sediment | place: Atlantic... | reverse complement strand
TTATAATTGTTCGCTTGATATTTAGGTTCCTTTCCTGATTTCTTATAACTTTCTATAAATTCAATATGACTTTTAATTCGGTTATTGTTAATCAATTGAGTCGTATTTTTTAGTTCTTTAAGATTGAGTTTAAAGCCTCCTAAAAATTCAGAATTAATCTCGTATCCTATAGAATTTCTCCCAGAAACCATCGCAGCGAGAGTCGTTGTACCTGTCCCCCAAAAAGGATCTAAAACTGTGTCTCCATAAATAGAAAACATATTAATCAATCTATATGGCAGTTTTAAGGGAAAAGCTGCTGATCTTTCTCTTAATTTTTTTTTTTTATTTCCATTTAGATTATTCAATTTTTGGGACAGTCCTCTAATATCTGCCCACAAATCTGAAAACCATTTATTTCTTTCTTCCCAAAAATAAGCACTATTATATCTATGCTCAAATCCAGGAGGTAGCTTCCTTTTTTTATCCCCTTTTCTAAAAATTAATATATACTCGTGTTCAAGGGTTATATATGCATTTGTTGGCAACATACCTGATCCTAAGAATTTATTAGGACTGTTTGTTGGTTTTCTCCATAGAATGCATGGTAAAACTATAAATCCGTTGTTTTGAAAAAAAGTAGTAATTCTAACATGGTTAGTAAATAGTTGAAAATTTTTATTAATCTTTCTTGTAGCATCTCCAACATTGATACATACAATTCCCCCAGGTTTTACCACTCTCACAACTTCATTCCAAATCTTTTCTAATTCTTCATGCATAAGATTAAAAGCGCTATTACCTGCACCCTCTTGAAGGGATAGTTGGATATCTTCGTTTAGCGTTGAAAATAATGCATCCCACATTTCTATCATAGGGTAAGGGGGAGAAGTTATTACCAAATCAATTGTATCTGATTTTATTTCGCTCATATCAGAAGAATTCTTAAAAAAAAATTTGTGAACAGTTTCCATTATCAAATTATTAGTTCTTCAATATGCATTATGTTGCTTATAATTAGCTCTTCGGACTTATTAAAACTTTTAATTAATGAATATTTTTCAATTTACTTTTTCTTTAAATTTATATATAAAAATTATCACTGCTTAATTAATGGAATTCATCATATTTAATTGATGAAAGTCTAAAAAATAACAAGATAATCTTTTATGGCGCGAAAACTATTATTATTAGGAAGAGCGGGTGTAGGAAAATCTACTTTAAAAAAGATTATATTCGAAGGAGAGGATCCCAACGAGCTTTTACATCATTCTCTCGAGCCAACTCGAGGAATTGAAACATCAAGTTATTCTTGGCTAGATTTAGAGTTAAGCATTTTTGATACTTCAGGACAAGAATTAAATAATCTGCTGAAAGAAGTATCAGAACAAATTAATGCTTTTGGAAATGCAGACGCCGTTATTTATATTTTTGATTATAATAATTGGCAAAGTAATTCACAGGAAATCGCTGATGAGATTAAAGAAGTACATAAAATTATCAGAAGGATTAATAAAGAAGCTAAATTGATGGTTATTTATCATAAAATCGATCTTATACCAAAGGTTATAAGAAATAATGTTAAAATACTTACTTACCAAATTCAGAGCATCATCAACTTGCCTATAAAAGATTCACTTCATTTCACAAGTATAGATGAAGATTATATTTATAGTATTCATAATGCTTTTTCTGAAATTCTTAGTAGATTTTCCGAGAAAACTTTTTCACTTAAAAAGACTCTTGACGCTAGCGTGAGGGATTTTTCGAACGCGATCTGTTATATTACAGATTATAATAATAGTATAATTGTTCAATCAAAATCTAATGATTTCGATATTAATCTTATTTATGAGTCTTATCGAATCTTTTACCATTCAACTCAAAATAAAAAAGAGATAAATTACAATGACGGAAAAACACATTTAATAAACATTGACGATAAAATACTCAGAATGCTAATGGTACCACTTGATGCCCCTAATTTAAATCTTAAATCACTAGTAGTCGCTACAGAATCGTTTGAAGAAGGAGTATTGTATAAACTCATGAAAAAAGTTTTAGAAAATTTAAAAATTAATTAATATAGGACTTATTTAAATCCTAATCCTCGGTTTGCAAAAAATATCCTACAATTCGCAGCTTATTATTGAAGCGATTTAATTCTGTAATAATTCCTTTGAGTCCCTCGGCATCATGAACTACAGTTTTATCAAAAAGAATCTTAACGATTCCACTCTTACCAGGAGTTAATTCTTGACCTTCAATAAATTTGAGAGGAGATAATTTAAGCCTACTAAACCGTAATACTGAACTCCTTCGCCAGGTTTTATTATTCCCCCTTTGGGTTCATAATATTGATTTATAAAAACCTTAGCCTTTATTTCATGTTCTTGTTTAAAAACTCCAGGGCTAACTAAAAGATTATCTCGACTAACATCGTGGGGTGAAATATTCCCCTTTAAAGCAAGACCGACTCTATCGCCCTCGTAGGCAACTTTAAAGTTTCTATCGTGTTTCTGTATGCTTCGAATTATTACTTTTTTTACTGCTGCTTCATAACCTACTATTTCGAGCATTTGACCACTTTGAACCTTTCCTTGCTTTACGATTCCAAGTATCACCGTTCCTATACCCTTAACGGGGAACACATGATCAATGAGTATCTTAGTATTTTCTTCGGAATTTGGCTCTTTTTCCAGAAGTACAATACCAAGATCTATAATTTTCTTTTTTAAATTTTCGTAATCCTCTTTGATTTTTAACTCGAATATTTCTGTATCCTTCAAACTGGTACTCTTCAAAATTGCTTCGAGCTTCTTTCTTATCTCAGGCAGCTTCCACTCCGTTTTCGAATTTATCCCAGCTATCACTATTAAAGCTTTAGTTTTAAAGAGTTGGTAAAATAAATCCATCCCAACTAATATTTCTCCAATAGAGGCATTTAACCCCGCATTTAAGTCTATAACAAGAATATGAATATTAGATATAACTAGAGTTTGTAAAAGCGGTTTAATTTTTTCGGGATAGTCGATTGGAGTTAACCCACAAAACACTTGATTTAAGCTTACATCCAAGCGATTGTAAAATAGAATATCTGACTTTGTCCCAGGAGAACCTAACGCTTGTCCAATTAGATTATTAATATCAAAATTATCCCCTAAGATTCCCACAATAAAATTTCTTTCAATTACTTCACTCATTTGTCTTATTAAATATTTTAAACATCAAAAACTTTTTGGAATCACGCTCGAATAAAAGTAACCGTAATAACTTTCCATTAAAAAAAATTTATTAATATATTGCGAATTTATTCACTAAAATAATATTTTTAAATTTATTATGCCTCGAAATAGTTTAGTTAATCAAGTAATTTTAATTGTTATTGATGATGTTCGAGCAACCCATCTTTTTGATTTAATTAAGCAAAATAAGCTACCAAATATAGCTCAACTTGCTAAGAATGGAGTTTCGTGCCAAAATTGTATTACTTCGTTTCCGACTATTACATACCCTTGTTACACTAACATAGTTATTGGATCCTATTCCGGATACTATCCTATAGAAGGAAGTGGTATACCAATGTATCATTGGGTAGGAAGAACTGACCCTCCATCTGAAGGAAAAAAATTTCCGATTATCCGAAATGGTGGAAAGGGAAGTCATATCCTAAAATTTAATAATGATTTAGGACCAAATTGTCAGACTATTTTTGAACAAGCAGGAGAAGGAAATTTTCTAAGCTCATTGAACCTTTTTAATCGAGGATCGGTATTAATTCCTCCAGTAGAATACACCACTCAATCGATATTAAAGGGAGTTGAAGAAATATATAAAGATCCTAAAAAAATCTTTTCAAACAAAGAAGTACCAAAAGTAACAGTTGCTTATATACCAAAAACAGACGACCTTATGCATAAAAAAGGGTTTTCTCATCCAAAATACATCAATGAAATTATTAAATGCGATGAATCTATTGGCCTATTAATTAAAATGTTAAAGGAAAAGGGGTATTTTGACTCGACTGCAATTGGAATTATTTCAGATCATGGAAACTATATAACAGAAAAATTGTATGATGTTGAACCTTATTTTAAAGAAATAGGTTTAATGCAATACTTACCTAGAAAAGGAATTGGTGATTTCGATGCTACAATGGGTTCTGTTGGTTTTTTTAATTTTCCCGGTGATAGTTGGCATCATCATCCAACAACTAATCAATTAAAAGAATTTATTCCAAGCGGCTCAGGAAAGACGACATTGAATTTATTTGAAACTTTATGGAAGATTCCGGGCGTGAAATTGATGTACTACCGCGACGACAATAACACGCCTGACAAAGGGATAATATATCTGGAACATCTAAACGAGAAATCAGGAAAAATTTCAAAAAATATTATTGAATACGAGGGTCATGGAAAAAATCAACGAACAAAATATATTGTTGATGAAAATGATTTATACAAATATGAAGACTACGAAGAGTCCGCTGTGCTTTTAGATAATAGGGCTCATAATATTGATGAGTGGTTAGAAGGAACGAATAAAATTGATTTTCCGATGATGGTAGATCAAATCCCTCGATATTTTAAAAATCCACGATCTTGCGATATTATGATATCTACGATTGGCGAATATGGATTTGGTTATGAACATGGTAAATCGGTTGTTAATTCTCCATACACTCACGATATAGGACTTAAAAAGTCGATGACTGTGCCATTCATTATAGGAGGATCTCCAAGTATTCCTTCAACGGAGCTCTCGTACTGTAAAACGACGGATATGGTTCCAACGCTCTTAGATTTATTAGGAGAAAAGCCACATTTCAGCGTTGTCGGAAAATCTGTATTTAAGTATTAATCTTATTAATATTAAATTATAAAATCAAGTAATTAAAGTGAAAGCTAATAACATAATTATCATCCCCGAAACTCATTGGGATAGAGAAATAATTTGACTGCTTTTTTTTAAATTATTCTGATTTCGCATTCTTGGTGTAATCACATTCCAATCTCTACATAATCGATAAAAAGTAGCTGTAGATACATTAAATTTCTTTATTAAAAAGATTATTTGATTTTTATTAACTAAACTTTGTAGATTTTCTTTATTCGATACTAATTTTTTTAAGCGGTCATAAGATTCCATATCTCTCTCATTAAATAATCTCCTCTTTCTTAGCATACTAAATGGATAATTTCGAATCATTTCATTAAATAAAGATGCCCCTAATGTTAAACTCCAATGTGGTCTAGTCGATACAACACCCTCAAGGCGAAATTTCCTACCCTTATCATACTTAAGTTTAATATCAAATTTAATATTAAATTCAGACTTAATTTCTTTTAGAAATTCTTTACTAGATGAAGTAATTCTTGTACTATTTGAATGTCCGTCACCATCATAATAACCAAGTAACCATGCTAGTAATAATTTCCAACAAAAATACGAATCATAACTATTCTCTTTAGTCTTTTTAAAAATATTTGGAATTGATTTTCTCAAGGACTTTGAGCTTGAAAAACCAATATGCAATAAATCCTTGACCATTGGTTTACATCTGAAGCGTACATATACCATTCTATATTTCTTTATTATATTATTATATTTTTTATATCTGTTTCTTTCCTTTATTATATCTGAAGGGATTAGGCCAATAGCTCTAGAAAAATTTTCAAGATGATCTCTATCTTTAACAGAGAGTTCCACCGAAATTCTATACCATGGTTTTTCTTTATATTTATTTATTACTTCACCATCTGCATACAAAAATCCTAACCAATAAGCTTTTTTAAGAGTATCAATCGTTTTAAAATAATTAGCTTTGAGAGTAGATCTATATTGTTGGTTTGAATATTGTTTTAAATGATTATTATATTTGATATATTTATTTATCATAAATGAACAATAATGACCTCTATCTCTAATATTTCTTTCTAAATTATCTTTAAAAATATTTAAATTATGTAGTGAAAACTTATATTTCGGATTATAACCTCTAACATTTGAATTTGTCATTCTTTGCTTTAAATCTGATAGATAAGTTGATCCAAATCCTAATAATGTACTGGCTTGAGATAAACCACCTAATCTATTCTTAAGATCATTTATTAATTGTAAAGTAGTGTATTTTTTGCCCATTAATTATCAATAGATTATACTCATAAATAAATCATAATAGAGAGAAGAATTATTAGATTAGCGTGTAAGAGATTTAAGTTTTGATTAATAAAAAACAATTTTAAGTAATGATTTATATTAAAAAAAATTATCATTGATTAACCAAATAATTTAAGGTATTGAACAGTGAGGATTATATTATGGTTAAGTCTAACAACATCATAATTGTACCGGAAACACATTGGGACCGTGAAACTTTATACAATTGATGTGTAAAGCATGATTGGTATCTCCCGTTTCAAGAGTATAGAGCAAGATTAGTTCTCATGATGGATAAGCTCTTAGATATCTTAAGAAGCGATCCAGATTATAAAAATTTCACTCTTGATGGACAAACTATTCCAATAGAAGATTATCTTGAAGTCCGACCTGAGTTTGAAGATGAGATTGAAAAATACGTAAAAGAAAAGCGGCTTTCGATTGGACCTATGTATATTTTACCGGATGAGTTTTTGGTAAGCGGCGAATCTTTGATTAGGAACTTAATAATTGGACATCAAATTGCTAAGAGATTTGGAAGGGTTATGAAAGCAGGTTACATCCCTGATCCTTTTGGCCACATTGCTCAATTACCCCAATTACTTCAAGGATTTGAAATTCCTTCGGTTTTATTCTGGCGAGGTTTTGGTAACGAATTCGAAGAAAACAACTTGAACATTGAATTTATTTGGAATTCCCCTGGAAATTCTAGTTCTATTTTGGGAATATTTTTGAAGCAGAGCTACGGTTCGGTTGCTGATCTTAATTTATCAAAAAAAAGCGGAAAATATAAACTGGCGCTTCATAAGATAAAAAGGGTTGTTTCTGAGTTCGAGAAATTCACAGTTACACCCTATGTTCTTTTGAATAGCGGTTCAGACCATCATGAAGCTCGATCGGAGATTCCTGAAATAGTTAGACAATGGAACGAAATGTATCCTGAGAAACTTTTAGAACAGAACGATTTTGAATATTATGTCGATAAAGTATTAAACAGTAATCCACCGTTAAAACAGTTTAAAGGCGAATTAAGAGGTGGAAAGTACGCACATCTTCTTTCAGGGGTATTTTCAGCTCGCATGTGGATCAAGCAGAGAAACACGGCGATCGAATATCTGTACGAAAAATATACAGAGCCCTTATCAACTATTATATGGTCTCTCGATAAATATAAGGAATTTAATTACCCTCAAGCTTATATGCTCACAGGTTTGAAATGGCTTATTAAAAACCACCCACACGATAGCATATGTGGCTGTTCTATTGATCAAGTTCACAAAGAAATGGAGACTAGGTTTGATTGGGCGGAGCAAATCGGTAATGAAGTGTTTAAAAATTCAATATTGTATCTATACAATTTAATTACAGTTGAGGAAGACGAGAAAAAAATTCCGATCTTAGTATTTAATCCGCTTCCTTGGAAACGGATAGATATCGCAAATTTTAACATAATATCCAACACTAAAAAAGCTGGCTTTAAGAATCCCGACGCTTTCAAAATTCTCAACTCCGAAGGAAACGAGATCACATACCAATACGTTCAAATCAGCGAGGAACCAAGATATAGATTAATTGGTTCGGTTAGTTATTATTGCTCGTTTTTAGCCGAGGTTCCTGCTTGTGGGTATAGGTGTTATTATATAGTACCAGGAGAAAAACCCGAAGTATCTGTAGTAAAAAGCAAAGAATTGAAGTTAGGTATAAATAGCTTAGAAAATCAGTTCTACAAAATCGATATAAGTTATAAAGGGCAAATCGATGTTTTAGATAAGGAAAGCAAAATTTTGTACGAAAATATTTGCTATTTTGAAGATGTAGGAGATTGGGGGGATGAATATGACTTTTCTGGGCCGTATGAAAATCAAAATGATCTAAAATTCACCTCAGAAGATCTGAATGTTCTAGAAATAACACCGTTTTTAGACGGAGTAACTCAAAAAACGATTAAAGTTAGAGCAAATCTCAATTTACCTGCTTCTTTAACCAAGGATAGGTATAGTAGAAACGAGTATCTGATTTCAAACTTAATCGATATCTATATAACGGTATATAAAGAAGTTAAACGAATTGATTTTAAGATTGATTTAGAAAACAATAGTAAAGACCACCGAATAAGAGTACTTTTTCCTTCAAAAATTAAATCTAGAAAGGTAGATTCTGATGGTCATTTTTACGTCATTTCGCGAGATGTTGAGATGCCAAAATCTGAGGGATGGGCTCAAAAACCTGTACCTACTAACCACCAGAAAGACTTTGTGTCTGTTAACGATTCTTCAAGAACTTTTTCGGTTATAAACAAAGGATTACCCGAATATGAAGCGGTTATAAATAAAGATGGAACGATTTCGCTAGCTATTACCTTATTGCGGTGTATTGAATGGCTTTCAAGACACGATTTTACCTCGAGAAGAAGTAACGCAGGTCCGGACCTAAATACTCCCGAAGCTCAATGTCTTGGAAAGCATATTTTTGAGCTTTCTCTCGTTATCGAAGGAAACAAACCTAATTGGTTAGATTCGAACGCTCACATAAAAGGTAAAGAATTTAACAACCCTTTTGAAGTAATAGTGCCTTCAATAGTTAGAACCTCAATAAGGGCTTCAAATAAAGTCGTTTTAGCCCCTTTTGGACTCATCTCATATTTTAAACCAACAACTAATCAATCCTTAATACCTTATTTACCTACTGAATTAAGTTTCCTTGAAATTGATAACATGAATGTGATGCTTAGTGCTTTGAAAAAATCGGAAAAGGGAGAATCTTTAATCGTTAGAGTCTATAACATCTCTCCAGCCTTACAAAAAGCAAGATTAACATTACACGAGAAGACTTCCATAAAGAACGCGGTTATTGTAAACTTTCTGGAGGAAAAGCCTGAAAACGAAATTAAAGCAAAAATTGATTCGAGTAAAGGGAATCATCTTGATTTAACATTGGAACCGAATGTAATAGTAACGATAAAACTTGAGCTTGATAATAATTATTAAATAAAAAAAATATTTGGTTTTTGTTTTTGTTTTTTTAATCTCTAAATCCACTTTAAAATATTTCTAATTTTAATAATATTGGTTATGTGATACTCTTTTTATAGTATCATCACTTTTTTAGCTAAATTCTTAATAAAATAAAAGGTCGAAAAACTTGTGAAAAATTTTGATATTATTATTATAGGCGCAGGACCAGGAGGTTCTGTTGCAGCTAAAGTAGCTTCTGAAAACGGATATTCGACCTGTATCCTTGAAAAAGAAATGCTTGGTGAGAAAGGAAGATATAAAGCGTGTGGAGGAGCTACTGCATGGGAACTAATAGAAGAAATTAACTACCCAGAAGAAAAAATTGGTAGGGTAATTGAATCTTTAGAATTGCACCATGTTGACGGAGAAACTTATTCTAAAAAAGGTAAAGGCGCTGTCGTTTGGCGAAGTACTTTTGATAAGTTTTTAACTGACATGGCTGTCGATAGTGGAGCTTTTTTAAAAGAGAAAGAGCTTATGATTGACATTAAAAAAGTTGATGATTTTTACAAAATCAGTACTGATAAAGATAAATATATTGCAAAATATATAATTGCCGCTGATGGCGTTACTTCGCCTACTTTAAAATTGCTAAATTGGCCTTTTTTCAAAAGTGAAGACTTAATTTTAACGATTACTAAAGAGATGAAAACTACTAAGTCTAATATAGATAAAACTCTTGGAAGTGATACAGTTCATCTATTTTTTGGTATTAAAACCCTTATTCCTGTTGGTTATGCGTGGTTATTTCCAAAAACTGAGAGGATTACAGTAGGATGGGGTAATCAAATTAATTTAGTAAAAAATTCAAGAGAAGAATTCAAAAAATTTCTAGAACTCCAACTTGTAAAACTAGCATTAAATAATTCAACGATGGAAACCTTTAAACCCCATTTAATCCCAGTTGGATTAAGATCTAAATTATATGAAGATAATGTTTTTGCTATAGGAGATGCTGGTGGAATTGTAGACCCAATTTCTGGAAAAGGAATACCCTATGCCATGATGTCAGGTCAATTTGCTATTGAAACTATTAAAACTTGCGAAAGAAAAGACATGTTAGATAAATTAGGTTCTGTTTATGAAAGAAATTTAGACAAAAAATTTCTCAGAGTTTTAAAAGTAAAAAGGATTTTAAGAGACAATATTTTTCAAAGTGATGAAAATTTGAAGAAATTCCTATCATTATGGGAAAACCATCGAAGTTCAGAAATAGCCATGAAAAAATTAATGGATTAAGTGAGCCTATATGAAATTTACTGAATATGTGAGCTTTTATAAGCCTAAGATAAACGATGCAATAGCATTAATATATAATAGAAATTTAAAAGAAGTAAAAAATCCGTTCTTAAAAGTCTATTATTCAGAATTACGAGACTATTTCTTAACGGGAGGAAAAAGAATCCGCCCTTTGCTTTGTATTGCTACTTACAACGCTTTTAGTGGAAAACAAAATGACGATATTATCTTTCCAAGCGTTGGTGTCGAATTCCTACATAACGCTTCTTTAGTCCACGATGACATTATTGATAAGGATAATTTTAGACGAGGAAAACCCGCGTTTCATTATAGATTTAGGCAATTTCATGTAGAAAATAACCTTAAAAAAATAGCAGCTGAAGATTATGGTAATTCGATAGGCATTATTGGGGGAGATTCCGCATTTTTTCTAGGTCTTGAAGCTTTCTTTCTTAACAATTTTGATAATAACTTAAATCTCAGAGCAATTCAATATTACGAAAATGCTTTTAGAGAAATAGCAAATGGAGTTTTGATTGAAATTGATATGGTTAACAAGAAAAATCTAAAAATGGAAGATTATATCCATATGGTTTCTCTTAAAACGGGAGCGTTATTAGAAAAATCAATATTAATTGGTGCTAATTACGCAAAAGTGGAAGAAAAATATAAGTCATATTTATCGATTTATGGAAAAAACTTAGGAATTATATTCCAGATAATAGACGACATTTTAGGAACCTTTGGTGATGAAACAACAACGGGAAAACCAACAGATGGAGATATTAGGGAATCTAAAAAAACATGTTTATTGATAGAAGCCAATAATATGTTAAAAGGTAATGAAAAAATCAGACTCAATGAATTAATCGAAAGTATTAATATGACTCAAGATGAAGTTCAAGAAGTAAGAGAATTGTTTCTTAAAGCAGAAGTCATTAATCATACTAAAAAACTAGCAGAAACTTATTATAAAGAAGCTCAAAATGCCCTTGAAAAACTAAAACCCGTAATTCACAATTCAGAGTTAGAGTTTTATGAAAACCTAATAAAATTTGTATTAGAAAGAAAATTTTGAGTTTCTAGATCTTGTTTGAAGTGTTTAAAAATAATATTTTTTTTAAATAATTAAATAATAAAAAAATAAATAAATAAAATTAAAAAAAAATTGAGCTTAGAATGAAAAAAATAACTGGAGTAGATATTTTAGACGAGGAAGTAAAGGAAAAATTAACGACTAAAAATATCTATAAAATTTTTAATAATTTTATCATGCCCCTCATTACCGAAGAAGAGAGAGATTTTTTGGAAGAATTACAACATTTTTTGCTCAAAAGTATTGAACCTAATATAGATCTCAATACCGAGGTATACGACCTTTTTCCTATTCTTGGAAAAAAAAATTATATTCAAAGATTAAATAATTTTGGTGATTGTAAAATGTGCAATATGCGATACGAGATGCTCCTAGCTATGGCTACATCGATTGTAGATCCTGAACTAGACTTGGCTAGAGTAGTAACTGGCGTAATATTTGCAAATCCGTTATTCCAATTTGGTAAAAGTGATCGTATCACTGAAGTTTTACATCAAATCATAACGGGTAAAAAGATAGGATGTATATGTATAACGGAAAAGTACCAAGGATCTGATGCGGTTAATATGAAAACTAAAATTCAGGACAAGGGAGATTATTTAATTATGAATGGGGAAAAACTATACACTACAAATGGACCTAACGCGGACTATTTCATAGTTTATGGTGTATCAGACACAACAAATCCTCGAGGCACAATGTACCAAGTTATTGTTGAGCGAAACTTTGAAGGTTTAGAAACTAACAGGCTCGGCATTCAATCCGTTCCCCGAGTAGAAATTGGACAAACAATTTTTAATTCCGTTAAAATTCCCAAAGAAAATGTTCTTGGAGACAAAGGTCAAGGATATAAGAATCTTTTTTCTGGACTCGTTGCTGAAAGATGCGCGATTATAGGTTCAAGCCTTGGTATCGCTTGGCTTACAGCAATTACGGCTCTTATATATACAAACATTAGGTCTCAATTTAATCGCCCTATATACGACTTTCAAGGTGTTTCTTTTCCCATTACCCAGTTAATTACTGAATTAATGGCCGCTACTGAGTTAGGTTTCACAAGTGCAACAGAATACGATAAGACTATAGAACGCCAACATTTTGAAGAGCAAAAATATATAAAGTACAACGCATCGTTTAGCTCAGGAGCGAAATTTCTTGCCTCTAACTTAGCTCACAAAATCTCGTATGAAACTCAACAATTATGTGGAGGAATTGCGTTTACCGATAATCTACGAATTGATAAAGCTTTAGAGGTTGCAAAAGTGCAAGAGATTATTGGTGGGGCTAGAAATATACAACTCTATTTAGTGAGTCGAGCAATAAAAGATATGATATCCTTTTTGTAATAGTTTTAATGTTCTTTTAAAATTAATCAGAAACCTCAGATTCACTAAGTTGTTTAAATAATATCGATATAGCTTCACCAATCGTTTCTTTTACTTTAGCACCTAAACATACTATTATTCCTGAAGAAAAAATTAAAAAAACTACCTTTGGATCCTGCATTTTGTAAATTGCTGCGGGAAACACTTCAGGTTCGTACATTACATTGTCCATTACAAGAGTTAACAAATTCAAATCAACATTCATATTCAGACTACTAGTTGCTACAATATTTTGAATTGTAATTTTTGGATTTTTTATTTTGAATCCGATGTTTTGCATCTTTTCAATTGCTTGTTGAGCTGCTAAGTTAGCATCTGTAGTTTTTTTAAGACCAGTAATTACCATTTTACCCGAAGAAAAAATTAATAAAGTAGCATGTGGATTTTCAAGTCTCATAATAAGCCCTGGAAAACGATCAGGATGATATTCCACATTGGAGATTTTTTGAATTATTTGATTTAAATCAATCGCACCATCAATTTCGTTAATAACTGTAGCTACAATATTTACAACTTTATATGAGATTTCAAGCTTATCACTTCGACGATTACCCCCCAAATCTCGAATTATAAGCTTATCATCAAGGTTTTCTTCGCTAATAATTTATCTCCTCAAAATATTTGTATTAAGTTGATGTATAATAACTTAAATAAGATGAATTATAACTAAAGTAATTAACATCTTATAAATTAAATGAAACATCCCAATTTAACTTTTTATTAATTCTATTAACTTTTTAACTAAAATTATTTTATCCTAATGTGAAGAAAAATAGATAAGATCTAAAAATAATTAAAGAATTGTATAATACCTCTAATTAATTAAAATATCTTAAACTCCATTGGTGAAAAATTTGGTTTTGCTAGTTGCTATTACGGGTGCAAGTGGGGCTAACCTAGCGATTATCTTGCTACAACAACTGAAGAAAAAAGAAGTTGAAACTGAATTAATAATATCAAAAGTAGCTGAGAAAATCATTGACATTGAAACTGATTTTAAACTAAATGATATAATTGATCTATCAACAAAATATTACGA
>Ga0114919_10002878_pt1 | contig 13915 bp, 9 predicted proteins | sample BlataG_FD_88682 | JGI IMG/M metagenome (GOLD analysis project Ga0114919, IMG submission 88682) | Deep subsurface microbial communities from Black Sea to uncover new lineages of life (NeLLi) - Black_00105 metaG | ecosystem: Environmental > Aquatic > Marine > Oceanic > Sediment | place: Atlantic... | reverse complement strand
GGCCTGGATGGCCGCTCCCTGATGCCGATGTTGACCGGCGGCAGACCGAAAAATTGGCGACAGAGTATCTACACCTGCTTTAACTATATGAATTACCCACAGTACTACCCCGCACGTGCGATGGTCGGCAAAAAGTATCTTTACGTCTGGAACGCCTGGGCCGGCGGCAACTTGGAGGCAACTGATGTCATCCACGGCACAGGCAACGGCCTGCAGGAAACCTGCCTGATAGAGCCGGCAAAAACCAGGTGGGGCGACGACTATGAATATGGAATCCCCGAGGAGTTTTACGATATTGAAAATGACCCCGGCTACTGGAACAATTTAATTGATAATCCCAGCTATCAGGATGCAATCAACACGGCTCGCAACGCTCTGCTCGAGGTAATGACCACCTCCCTGGACCCAGAACTGGACAGATTCAAAAATGAAATCATTGGCAAATAGAAGCAATTTACACAAACGTTGAAATAGAGTATCCTATTATTTGGGTAATTGTGCAAACGAGTTTCGCGAAATGCTAAAGACATATATGAAAGAAATCTTCAGAGTTGCCCAGAGAGGTGACGCCAGGGAGGAAAGCTATTACGGAGCCCTGTCGTCCTTGATTGAAAATTTTGCGCAATCAATAAACAGGGCAAAAACAGAAGTAACAACGCTGCCACAAAAAACCGAGGCGGGCAACCCGGATTTTCGAATATGGGATGGTAACCAACACGTAGTTGGCTACGTTGAAGCACAACCGCCTACGGAAGAAAACCTTGATAAAATCGAGGAATCAGACCAGCTAAAGCGATATCATCGAACCTTCCCTAACGTGATCCTTACCAATTTTTTCGAGTTTCGATTGTACCGCAACGGCAAGTTGATTGACAATGTTCAGATAGGGCGACCGCTCATTGCTAAACAACTCAAACTTGTCCCACCGGTAGAGAATAAAGATAAATTTTTTGATTTATTAAACAAGTTTTTCACTTTTTCCCTTCCTCGCACGTACACCCCAAAAACACTCGCAGAAGCTCTTGCCTGCAGGACACATTATTTGCGCCGGCAGGTGCTTTTCGAACTTAACAGAAGCAACGGTAAGCTGATAGGATTTTACGAAGCGTTTCAGCAACACCTGATTGCAGGCCTTACAAAAGAAGATTTTGCCGACATGTATGCCCAGACCATAACGTACGGGCTTTTCGCAGCGAGTACTCGCTGTAAAGGCGAATTTAACAGGAGGCTCGCATTCGACAACATCCCGAGGACTATAGGCATCCTCCGTGAAGTATTTCGGTTCGTTTCACTGGAAGAACCGCCAGAAGAGCTTACCTGGGTAATTGATGATATCGCAAACGTGCTTGCCGTTGCAGATGTAAAACAGATTCTGCACCGATACTTCATTGAGGGCAAAGGCAAAGACCCCGTTGTGCATTTCTACGAAACTTTTCTTGCAGAATACGACCCAAAAGAAAGAGAGCAGCGGGGCGTGTACTATACCCCCCAGGAGGTCGTCTCTTATATTGTCCGTTCCCTGAACATTATCCTAAGAGATGAATTTGACAAAGCCGACGGATTTGCGACAGAATCGATAACCGTACTTGACCCGGGCGCAGGAACTTTGACATTCTTAGCCGAAGCTGCAAAAATCGCAGTTGAGGAATTTGTAAGCACGTACGGCCAAGGTGGTAAAACGGAACTTATCAAAAATCACATTCTTAAAAACTTCTATGCGTTCGAGCTGATGATGGCTCCCTACGCCATCGGTCATCTAAAGATGGGATTTCTCCTTGAGGAATTTGGATACACTTTGGACAAGGATGACAGGTTCAAGCTTTATTTGACAAACACGCTCGATATGAAGGAGCTTGCAGAGAGCAACCTTCCGGGCATGAGTTCCCTCTCTAAAGAATCCCACGCTGCGGGCAAAGTGAAGAAAGAAAAACCAATTCTTGTTATTCTGGGCAATCCACCTTACTCAGGACACTCGGCCAACAGAGGCCCGTGGATAAGCAAGGAAATCAGAGAATACTACAAAGTTGATGGCAGGGATTTAGGCGATAGAAATCCTAAGTGGCTCCAGGATGATTATGTAAAGTTCATTCGTTTCGCTCAATGGAAAATAGACCAGGCAGGAGAGGGGGTTCTGGGCTTTATCACTAACCACAGCTATTTGGACAATCCCACGTTCAGAGGGATGCGTCAGTCTTTGACAAAAAGTTTCGATCATATCTATGTATTGGACTTGCACGGCAACGCCAAGAAAAAGGAAAAATGCCCTGACGGCTCGAAAGACGAAAATGTATTTGATATCCAGCAAGGCGTTGCAATTATTTTAGCCATTAAGAAAAAGGGGTTGAGGAAAAAGATCTCACACTGGGATCGCTGGGGGCTCCGTGAAGTGAAATATAAGTGGCTTAAAGCCAATGACATCAAAAGCACAAAATGGAAGAAGCTCGCACCAAAATCAGAGTTTTATTTCTTTGTGCCCAGAGAAGAAAAACTGTTAGCTCGTTATCAAAAATACGCCAAAATCACAGATATATTCCCAACCAATAGCGTAGGGATCGTAACAAGCCGTGATAAACTCGTTATTGATGCTGACAAGGCAGAATTGAAAAAACGCATAAGAATGTTTCGCGACGAAAACATACCAGATAGCATCATTAAACGCGCTTTCGACTTAAAGGATAAGACCAATTGGAAAACAAGGGATGCTCGCAGGAAAATAAGAGAAGAAAAGGATTGGGAAAAACAAATAACACCCATCCTCTACAGGCCCTTTGACCGGCAATGGACTCTCTACAATGACGCGGTAATCGAAAGAACACGAAAAGAAGTTATGCGGCATATGATGAAAGAAAATCTTGCACTTTGTGTAGGACGAGCAGGACAGGTGGTTGGTTTGGAAAAACCTTGGAATATTGTTTTCTGTACGGAACATATTACCGACCTCAATCTCTTTTATCGAGGCGGTAATGTAAATTTCCCCCTTTATCTTTATCCTGACGAAGATTTATACAACAACAGTAAAACTAAAACGTACCAGCGCGAAGTAAATATCAACCAGCGAGTATTCGAAGTATTAAAAAGGCCATACGGCAGACAGCCGAAACCGGAGCAGATATTTTACTACGTATATGCCGTTCTCTATTCGAACATTTATCGCCAGAGATATGCAGAATTCCTAAAAAGCGATTTCCCGCGTATTCCTTTTTGCAGCGACTATGATTTGTTTCGTGCAATGACGACATTCGGCAAAAAATTAGTCGATTTACATCTAATGAAATCAGCCAAATTGAATAAGCCCATCGCTAAGTTTGAAGGCAAAGGTGGTAATCTTGTAGGAAAAATACAATATGACGAAAGGAAAAAGTTGGTATATATAAACTCAGGCCGATACTTTGCCCCAATCAGCAAAGATATATGGGAATATCAAATAGGCGGTTACCAAATTATGACTAAGTGGCTAAAAGACAAAAAAGGCAAACGGCTTTCATTAGAAAATATTAAACATTATTGTAGAATCGCAACCGCGATAAGAGAAACCATAAAGCTCCAGCGGAAATTAGATGTACTATATGCGGATGTTGAAAAACAGTACATGAGTATTTAGCAGATTGTGCAAACGAGTTTCGTGATTTACAGTGGGTAAATTACGGAAATTGATTATAAACTATTAGAAAAAGGAAGAGATTATGGCAGTAAAGTTAAGAATAACAAGAATAGGCAGGCGGCATCGGCCGTTTTTCAGAATCAATGCCATTGAATCACGCGCGCCGCGAGATGGTAGAGTTATTGAAAAACTGGGCCATTACGACCCAATTGAGAAAGACCCCGCCAAACAGATTGTGCTCAACCGCGAGCGAATAGAGTACTGGCTGGGCAAAGGAGCAATCCCGTCTGATGCGGTTTCACAAATCCTGCTTCGTCACGGCATCAAACACAAATATGCCGAACAACAAGCGGCTCGGCGTGCAAAGGCCAAGGCCATTGCTCGAGCCAAAGGCAAACTCTTTACAAAAGCCGAAAAGATAGCCGCCGAAAAGGCCGCTTCGGAAGCCGAAAAAAAGGCTGAAGCTAAAGTAACGCAAGAAGAGGCCGAGGCTAAGCCGGTGGAAGAAAAACCCAAAGCCGAAGCTGAAGCTCAGACAAAGCCCGAGGCTGAAGTAGCCCGGGAAAAAACCGAAGCCGAAACCAAACCGGTGGCAGAAAAACCCGAAGTCGAACCAGTGGCAGAAAAAGCCCCGGCCGAAGTAGCCCAGGAAAAACCCGAAGAAGCCGAAACCGAACCGGTGGTAGAAAAAACCGAGCCAGAGGCCAGGGCCGCCGAAGCTGAAGTAGCAGAAGAAAAGCCCGAGGCCGAAGTAGCCCAGGAAAAACCTGAAGCTAAGCCAGTGGCAGAAAAAGCCCCGGCCGAAGCTGAGGCAAAGGCTCAAGCTCAGATACCCCAGGAAAAACCCGAAGTTGAAGCTGAAATAAAAGCCGAGGTCAAAACTAAAGAAGAAACCAAGACCAAAGCCAAGGAAAAAACCGACGCCAAAGTAGCCAAAAAAACCAAAACTAAAAAGACCAAAGCCAAAAAAGCTAAAAAAGCAAAAAAAACCAAAGCTAAATCTAAGGAAGAATGACTATTGATTGGTTAACTGGTAATTGGCCAATTTACTATTTAACCAATTCGAGTATCGAGTATCAAGCATCGAGAATCGACAGTTATGAAGATTGACATTCTTACCCTTTTTCCGGGGATGTTCCAATCGCCCCTGGGCCATTCGATATTGAAGAGGGCGCAGGATAACGGTATTGTCGATATCGCTCTTACCAATATAAGGGATTTCGCCACCGACAATTATAATAAAGTTGATGACAAACCTTATGGCGGCGGCCCCGGTATGGTTATGATGCCGGGACCGGTCTTTGATGCCTTCGAATATGTCGAGAAGCTCTCGCCCCAAAAAGGCCGGGTCATCCTCCTGACCCCACAGGGTCAAAAATTTAATCAGGCAACAGCAGTTGAGCTAAGCAAAGAAAGTCGGCTCGTCTTAATTGCCGGCAGATATGAAGGATTCGACGAGCGAATTCGCATGTGCCTCGGTGCCGAGCAAATATCGGTAGGAGATTTTGTCCTGACCGGCGGTGAACTGGCCGCTATGATAGTCGTCGATGCTGTCGTCAGATTATTACCCGGCGTCCTCGGCGATGAGGACTCGGCCAAGGACGAATCTTTTAGCCGCAAGCTCCTGGAGTACCCGCAATACACAAGGCCGGAAGTCTTCCGAGGTATGAAGGTGCCCGGTGTTCTCTTAAGCGGCGACCACGGCAAAATAAACGAGTGGAGACGCTGGCAGGCCCTCAAACGAACAAGAAAATGGCGACCGGATTTACTGAAAGACAACAATACAGAACAAAAACAGCAAATATGAAAAGCCTGAATCGACGCGACTTTTTGAAGAAATCTGCAGCAGTAGCGGCAGGAAAATATGTGCTCTCGAACCGGACTTTGGAACTCCGCATGGGTGCAAAGCGGCCGAACATCATCCTTATTTTCAGTGATGACCAGGGCTATGGCGACCTGAGCTGCTACCCGCACACACTGCCCATACAAACGCCGAATATCGACCGCCTGGCCTCGGAAGGCCTGCGCTTGACCGACGCACACGTCACCGCCCCAATCTGCAGCCCCTCGCGTGCCGGCTTATTAACAGGCCGATACCAGCAGCGATTCGGATACTATGGCAACGGGGACGCCGAGCCCGGCATCCCGACAAGCCAGCGCCTGCTCGGTCACTATCTCAAACCGGCCGGTTACACTACCGCCTGCATCGGCAAATGGCACCTCGGCTGGGAAGAGAAAAATCACCCCCTCAATATGGGCTTCGATGAGTTCTTCGGCTTCCTCGGCGGCCAGCACGACTATTTCGACCCAAACATCGGACATCCGGGTGTAGGCCAGGACCCCCACGGTTACGCACCAATCTACGACGGCACAGAACCGGTAGAGCAAATCGAATACACTACAAAGGACTTCACCCACCGCGCCCTCGACTTCATCAACCGCCACGCGCATCATCCGTTCTGCCTGTATCTGGCCTACAATGCCATACACGGCCCGCTGCAGGCGCCGCAGGAATATCTCGCCCGATACAATAACGGCGCCACCAACCGCGACAAGGTCAGGGCAATGTTAGACGTTATGGACGAGGGAGTCGGCCAGCACCTCGATACACTCAAAAATAAAGGCATCGACGATAACACGACGGTGGTCTTTATCAGTGACAACGGCGGCAGTCTGAGCACCGGACACCACAACTGGAAGCTGCGCGAAGGCAAAGGACGCCTCTTCGAGGGTGGTATCCGCATCCCCTTTATCGTCCGCTGGCCAAAAGGACTGCCGAAGAACAGGACATACTCTGCACCCGTCATAACACTTGACGTGCTGCCGACCATCCTCGCCGCCGCCGGCCTCCAGCCCCCCGATGACCCTGCACTCGACGGCGTCAACCTGCTGCCATACTTCCAGGGAAAGATTTCAGAGCCGCCCCACGAGCTGCTCTACTGGAGCTTCGCCGAAAAGACCAACCGATGGGCCATCCGCCGCAGCAACTGGAAGCTGGTCCACGAAAAGAGTGACTTCGGCCTCTATAACCTGAAGACCGATGGGCAGGAGCAGAATAACCTCATAGAACAGCAGCCCCAAATCACGGAGGAATTGACAGCCCTCTACGAGAGCTGGATACAACAGATGCCCCCCCGCCTTGGCGGGTAGCTGCCGTCAGCTCAAATTCAAAAAACAAATAAAAAAAGGACCAAAATGAAGTATTTACTCAATCGTCGCGATTTTCTAAAAGCTGCAGGCCTGGCTGTTGCAGCAATACCATCGCCGGGATGTCGACCGCAGGCGGGATGTGTGACAGACCACGCAGGCCAGATTCGACATCATGGCTCCAATACGGATTGGAGCCGCCTGAAACTATGGTACCGTCAGCCGGCACGAGAATGGACCGAAGCGCTGCCCGTTGGAAACGGCCGTCTTGGGGCTATGGTCTTCGGAGGAGTTCAAAACGAGCATTTGCAACTCAACGAGGACACCCTATGGTCGGGAAAACCTATCGACCGCGACAAGCCCGGTGCAATCAAGTATATTACCAGGGCCAGGCAATTGCTTTTCGAGGGCAAGTACGTCGAGGGCCAGAAGCTCGTTGAGGAAAAGATAATGGGGCTTCGGCTTGATAAACGCAGCGGAGACCCTGTTCACTCCTACCAGACACTGGGCGATCTGGAATTGTCGTTTGAACCGGCGGCGCAAGCAAGCAATTACCGCCGGGAGCTTGACCTTGACAGTGCAGTTGCACATGTCACTTATCAGGCCGGAGATGCGACCTTTACGCGGGAAATGTTCTCAAGTCCGGTTGACCAGGTAATCGTCGTGCACCTGGCCTGTGACAGGCCCGGAGAGATTGCCTTCGAAGCAAATCTTTCCCGTCCAGGTGACGCTTCCGTTAAAATCATAGCTCCTGACCGCATAATGATGAAGGGTACCGCCAGTGGTGCGGGTGGAGATGGCGTAAAGTTCGAGACCCAGCTTCGGATTATCCCCGAAGGCGGCAGATTGACGGCGGCCGAGAAGGCTTTGCGCGCCGAAAAGGCCGATGCGGTGACACTGCTGCTGGTCGCAGCCACCAACTATCGTGGTGACAATCCGCATGCGGTTTGCGAAAAGCAATTGGCCACCGCCGGGAAGAAAGGTTATGCGAAGCTTCGTCGGGCGCATATAGCCGAGCACAGGCGTCTGTTCCGGCGAGTTGAGCTGGACCTGGGCAAAACCGACGCTGTGAATCTACCCACCGACCAACGATTGGAGGCGGTTACAAACGGTGTCGACGACCCGCAACTTATTACTCAGTACTTCCAATACGGACGCTACCTTCTAATCAGTTGTTCCAGACCGGACTGTATGCCGTCCAACCTGCAGGGCCTGTGGAACTATCACCTCCAGGCCCCGTGGAACTGCGACTACCATATCAACATCAATACTCAGATGCACTATTGGCCCGCCGAGCTATGTAATCTGTCCGAATGTCACGAGCCCTTCTTCGAATTAATCGACTCGCTGCGTCCCCGAGGCCGAATCACCGCTAAAAAGACCTACGGCTGTCGCGGTTTCGTTGCACATCATACGACCGACGCCTGGCACTTTACCAGCGTCATCGGCAAGCCCCAGTATGGTATGTGGCCCACCGGCGCAGCGTGGTGCTGCCAACACCTCTGGGAACACTATCTGTTCAGCGGTGACCGCGAATTCCTGGCAAAGCGGGCATACCCGATTATGAAAGAAGCCGCCGAATTCTTCCTCGATTTTCTCATTGAAGACCCCAGGACCGGCAGGCTGGTTTCCGGCCCTTCGACCTCACCTGAGAACAAATTCCGCACGCCTGACGGGGAGGCTGCCAACCTGACGATGGGCCCGGCGATGGACCAGCAAATAATCTGGGACCTGTTCACGAACTGCCTCGATGCGGCCGGTGCGCTGGGAATTGACGATGAATTCGTCAGGGATGTCAATACGGCTCGCTCGCGTCTGGCCGGCCCGAAGATCGGCTCCGACGGCCGGCTGATGGAGTGGCCCGAGGAGTTCGAGGAGCCCAGCCCAGGCCATCGGCACATATCTCACCTGTTCGCGCTGCATCCCGGCAAACAAATTACTCTGCGCGGCACACCGAAGCTGGCAGCGGCAGCAAGGAAGTCGCTCGAACATCGCCTTGCCCACGGCGGCGGGCGCACCGGCTGGAGCAGAGCGTGGATAATCAACTTCTGGGCTCGGCTTGAAGATGCCGAGAAGGCAAGTGAAAACGTGCTGGCGATGCTGGAAAAGTCCACCTTTTTAAACATGTTCGACAAACACCCGCCATTTCAAATCGACGGCAACTTCGGCGGCACGGCGGGTATCGCCGAGATGCTTCTGCAAAGCCACAACGAAATCCATCTGCTGCCGGCTTTGCCGAAGGCCTGGCCAACCGGAAGCGTCAAGGGCCTGCGCGCCCGCGGCGGATTCGAGGTGGACATCGCCTGGAAGAACGGCAAGCTCAAAAAGGCCGCTGTCTGTTCAAAGCTGGGAAACAAGTGCAAGGTCCGCTATGGGCACAAGCTGGTTGAAATAAAAACCATCATAGGCAAAAGCTACGAATTCAATAGCAATCTGGAGGTAAAAAATCAAAATGAATAAGTTCAAAAGTACACGACGTGATTTTCTAAAAGCCGCTGGCCTGGCTGTTGCAGCGATGGCCTCGCCGGGATGTGCGCACAGTGGGCCCGCAACTGCCAGAGCAAATCGACCCAACATTATTTTTCTGCTCACCGACGACCAGGCATATAGCGCTATCGGATGCAATGGAAACAGTGTCATTAAGACACCGAATATGGACAAACTCGGCGCAGACGGTGTCATCTTTGACAGGACCTACACCACCACCTCGATTTGCATGGCAAGTCGGGCGACCTTTATGACCGGACTGTATGAGTACAGAACCGGATGCAATTTCTCGCACGGCCCGCTCGACCAGGATAAATTTGACCTCTCCTATCCCGTCCTTTTGAGAAAGGCCGGCTACCGCACCGGCTTTATCGGAAAGTTCGGCTTCTCCGTAAAGACCACCCCAGGGCCGTATTCCCGCCGCAACAGCAAAGAAGAGATGCCGGAAAACCAGTTCGACTTCTGGTGTGGTTTCCCGGGCCAGGGAAGCTACGAGATGGAAAAGATGAAGGAGTACCCTTACCTGGCCAAATACGCCGAGAAAAATAACTACTTGACCGCAGCAATGGCGGATATGGCCACGGATTTCCTCAGAGGCTGCAAACCCGGCGAGCCGTTTTGTCTCTCTGTCAGTTTCAAGGCGCCACACTCCCCGCACGAGCCGGACCCCGCATACGATAAACTCTACGAAGAAACAGTGAAATTTCCCAGGCCCGCAAATTATGGTGAGCAATGTGCCGAGCATCTGCCCGCCCAGGCCAGAAGCGGTCGACAGGTCAGATTTGGCAGCACCTATCTTCCGGAAGTCTTTGACAGCAGCATTAGTCTCTACTACCGACAAATCTATGGAGTGGATGTCACCCTCGGAGCAATCCGGGACGAGCTGAAACGACTCAAGTTCGATGACAACACCGTCATCATCTTTTCCTCCGACAATGGATACTCCTGCGGCAGCCACGGCTTCGGCGGCAAAGTCCTTCCCTACGAGGAAGCTTCACGCGTGCCGCTGATTATCTACGACCCACGACACGAATCTGCAGCAAAACGCAGACGCATCAACCAGCTGGCTGGAAACATCGACATTGCTCCGACAATCCTCGATTTGGCCGGCCTCGAATTTCCAAAATCCGTCCAGGGCAAAACGCTCATCCCACTTATGAGCAATCCCACCCGCCAAATTCACGAATCACTGCTGCTGATAAACGTCTGGGGGACACCCAGCGCCCAATCTCTGGCCGTCCTCACAAAACGCTTCAAATATATTTACTGGTTCGATGGCGATGCCGCCGAAGAACTATATGACATCGAAAACGACCCCCTCGAAATGAAAAACCTCGCCGGTAATCCAGACTATGCCGCCGTCCTGGCGCAGATGCGAACAAAATATGACACCTGGCTCGCCGACTGGGACAAAACTTCTATTATGCGTGATGATTACCAAAGGTATTCGACAATTGCCAGGCGAAAATAAAACCTATAAGCAGAAAGCAGAAACGAAAAAATGAGCACACAAAATTACACACGACGTGATTTCCTAAAAGCCGCAGGCCTGGGCGCCGCGGCGATGGCACTGCCGGGCTGCGCCAGCTCCTCCCAGTCGATTTCGCCCATCGCCTCAAACAAAAAACCAAACATCATCTTCATTATGGCCGACGACCTCGGATGCGAGTGGCTGAGCTGCTATGGCTCCGATGAAATCAAAACCCCAAACCTCGACAAGCTGGCCAGAGACGGAATGCGGTTCTCCAACGCCTATTCTATGGCACAATGCTCGCCCACCCGTATGACACTCTTAACTGGGCAGTACCCCTGGCGACACGGCTGGGTCAACCACTGGGACGTGCCCCGATGGGGCACCGGCTGGTATTTCGACTGGAAGCATAATATCTCTTTTGCACGCCTGATGAAGACCGCCGGATACGCCACCGCCGCCGCCGGAAAGTGGCAGATTAACGACTTCCGCATCCACCCCGACGTTATGGAAAAGCACGGCTTCGACCAGTGGTGTATGTGGACCGGCTATGAAAAAGGCAACCCACCCAGCGGAAAACGATACTGGGACCCTTACATCAACACAAGGGCCGGAAGCAAAACCTACAAGGGCAAGTTCGGCACAGACCTATTCCTGGACTTCCTCATTGACTTTATGAAGCGCCACAAAAGTAAGCCGATGATGCTGTACTTTCCTATGGCCCTCACACACGGGCCGCTTACCAACACCCCACTCGACACCGACGTCAAGGGCAACGTAGAACGCTTCAAAGCTATGGTCCGCTACACCGACCGCGCTGTTGGCCGGCTGGTCAAGGCACTCGATGACCTCAATATCCGCGACAACACTATCGTGTTCTTCACAGCCGACAACGGCACCAGCGGGAGCATAACAGCACGGATGAACGGCCGGCTGGTCAGAGGTGGTAAAGCTACCCTCGGTGAGCCGGGTGTCCAAATGCCGTTCATTGTCAATGGCCCCGGACTCGTCCCCGCCGGCGTCGTAACCGATGCCCTTACAGACTTCACCGACATCCTGCCGACCTTCGCTGAACTGGGCGGAGCAAAATTGCCCACAGGCGCCGTCACTGACGGCCGCTCCATCGCAAAGCTTATTCTCGGAAAAGAAAAAGATTCTCCTCGCCGGTGGATTATGTCAATGGCCTACGGCGCAGCGAAAGTTACCGAAACCGGCGTCGAGCCGGTTCAGACATTCACCGACCGTGTCATCCGTAACAAGCAGTACAAACTGTGGGTGCTCAATGGCAAAAGCGCCAAGTTCTTTGATTTAATCGCCGAGCCCGCAGAAACAAACAACCTGATTGACAGCACAGACCCCAAGGTTGTCGCCGCCCGCACCAAACTTGAGGCAGTCGTTAAATCCTGCCCTAAAAAGGACAACAAGCTAAAGTGCGACCAGATACCGCCCCAGCCCTGGGCTCGCAAGCCGGATAGGATACCTGAAAAAACAACAACCGCCCAAAAGGACGAAAAGAGCAAATTTTGAAAAACTGCTTGTCTTCAGGACAAAAATAGCTATACTAAAAACAAATACATAAGTGATAGGTGCACTTGTGCTCTTATGTACTTGTGCACTTTACTGGGAGATAAATCAGTGAAAACCCAAATGCTCGACGCTGTCGAAAGCAAAGCTCTGAAGAAAAATATACCGCATTTTGAGATAGGCGATACCGTAGATGTGCGCTGCAGAATCAGAGAAGGCGACAAAGAACGCATCCAGATATTTACCGGTACGGTAATCGCCCGCAGAGGCCGAGGCATCAGCGAAACCTTCACCGTCCGCCGAATCATCACCAATGAGGGCGTCGAGCGTATCTTCCCCCTTCATTCGCCCAACGTCATCGATATCAAGCCGGTCCGAAGCGGCAAGGCAAGACGCGCAAAACTCTATTTCCTCCGCCAGAGAACCGGCAAGGCCGTCAAACTGGCCCACCGCCACAGCAAACACACCGCCCCAAAATAACGATATACGATATACGAACATGTTGCTGAACAGACGAAAACTATTAGCCGACCGCAAGCACCTCGGCCGATGGGGCGAAAAACGCTGCGAGAGGTTCCTGAAAAGAAAAGGCCTCAAAAAGCTCGCCCGCAACTTCTCCTGCAAGACCGGCGAAATCGACCTCGTTATGGTCGCTCCCGATAGGAGCATCGTTTTTGTTGAGGTCAGAACTAAAGCGAGTGAAAGTCTTGGGCCTCCGGAGTCAACCATCACCCCCGCTAAAAAAACCAGATTATTCAGAACCGCCCGATATTTTCTCGCAGCCAATAATATTGAGAACAGACCTTATCGCTTCGATGTCGTTACGATAGTGCTGCCGCCAACCGGCCCAGCTCAAATAAAACATTACAAAAACGCCTTCGTACCGTAGAAATTCAGCAATTTCACAAAAATCCTGTAACCTTCTGCCACCTTTTGCGTCTATAATAATAGTAGTACGATAATTCGGAAAATCCAAGGTTGAAGGGGTTTAAACTATGAAAAGGAAACTGGCTATATTTACATTAGTTCTGATTTTTACGGGGATTAAAATCGTTTATGCAGACACGTGGTGGTGTCCGCCAGAAAAAGATTATTATTCCGAAAACAAGATGTTTGTTGCTCATGTAACACCGGCAGAGAAAGAGACCAAACCCCAACTTGAGGTGTTCAAAATCAAAAATTCAAAAAGGATGCCTTTGTGGCACTGTACTTTGGGCAACGAAGGTGGGCCGATGGATGTTTTTATTTCGGACGATGGGCAATATGTTGTGACCGTCAATGAGTGTAGCAGACGTGTTCACGGTGGCGTGGGTGATTATGTAGTGGCGTTTTATAACAAAGCAGGAGTAATTAGAAATTATTCATTGGAGCAGATACTGCATTATCCTGAGGATATCGATGAAGGGGAATTCAGAAAGTTGGCCTTCCGTTCTGTTTCCGGCCGAGGTTGGGCGCACAGGCCGATGTTCCTCGACAAGTACGACCAGAAAATGTATTTTTGCGTGTGGCTTATGGACGGGGATCGTTGGTTGGCATGGGAAGTAAGCAACGGTAAGGAAGTTAAAGTCAATGCGAAAATGGTCAAACGTTGGAACGAAAAGGGGCGGCTTTGGGCTCGCGAGTACAGTATAAAATCAAAATCTTGGGCAGCAGCTTTAAACTTTCTCGGTAAACTCAAAAAAAAT
>Ga0114919_10002877_pt1 | contig 13915 bp, 17 predicted proteins | sample BlataG_FD_88682 | JGI IMG/M metagenome (GOLD analysis project Ga0114919, IMG submission 88682) | Deep subsurface microbial communities from Black Sea to uncover new lineages of life (NeLLi) - Black_00105 metaG | ecosystem: Environmental > Aquatic > Marine > Oceanic > Sediment | place: Atlantic... | reverse complement strand
GGCCCAAACACCGCCCCAGAAAGTCGAGAGGATCGTCACGGACCCAGAATTGGAAGTGAAATCGGCGCCCGTGGATCCGGCACCATCAAGGCCTATAAGCGAACCTTCGACAATGAAGTCCGTTGCGGTAGTGAATGTTACGGTCCATATCTGCTGGCGACAGATCGCCTGATCGCAACTGCATTTCGTCTCATCTATTGTCCCACCATTCGACAGTACAAAGTTACCAACGGAGTTCGCCCGCACCTCACCTCTTATGAGCCAGGCGAAGATATCATTAAGGCGCCAGACCGTGGTCCCGTTGCCTGTTGGCCTGGCATCAGCCAGGAAGTATCGCTGCAACTGGAGCACCGATGTTGTCCCATGCATCCAGGCCCCTATATCAACGAATTTCCCATACCACGCTTTTTCATAGATGACACTATTAGGATTACGCGGATCGAATAGACCAGTGGGATCGATAAACTCGACGTCCGTATCACGGCCCTTATAGGCACCAAAGACAATATCACGGCCCTGGGAAATCGGGCGCAGGTTCTTAACGTGCGCGGTAAGCTGCAGATTCTCGCCGCCAGGATCGTAACAGACTACAGTCATAATGGCCGGCACGCATGGCTTGGCAAATGCGGCTTGCCAGTCGGCAGGATATTCTCCCGTAAACTTCTCGTAGTTGCAGTCGACAATGCCCCAAGGAAGGCAGGGCGGCGGCGGCACCGGCTTTGTGCATAGGCACTCCTCCTCCTCATATGGCTTGCATGGGCCTATACATAAGCCGGCATCGCTCCCCCACAACACGGCCGGATTTTGTGGTTCATAATTCGTAGGCAGCGTCAATCCATAGAGCCATTCCCATGGAGGCCCACCAACGAAAGCCGGATCTGTCGCCCATAGATCGCCCGGGCCAAGACCTATATTATTGCACGTCGCACAGGTCGGATGAGTACACAGCTGCGTGAGCCCAAAGTAGCAGTTGTTGTTGATCTCGAGCGTGGTGCCTGCAATCGAGATTGGACAGCTATACGCATATTTGGTTCCATAGAAGTTATTGTTCCAACAAAAGAGCCATCCACTACCAGCCCAGTTATTGATGTAGATTGGTTCTTCGCATTCATTGCCAATGAATAGGTTGTTATAGAGCCGTACGACTCCCATCGGCGTCCCTGTTGGCGAAAGGAAAACACCATGGAACTGGTCTTTGACGACGCAATGATTCACCGTAAGATATGTACCCTGATTATATCCTACGAAACGACGGTTGCCGCCGATGACGCCGACTTTTTGCGCTGCATAACAGCAGCGTACTTCAAGCTGAACTGTTGGAGTCCCCGTCCCAAGACAGTAGATACAAGTAATTTCATAGTTTGGTAGCGTTCCGGCATCGATACATTCAATCCGTACATGATATGCTTCTTCGTCGACAAAGAACGGTATGGGGTTTTGGCCGGCGACATCAGTAACTGTAATCATAAAGTTACGGATAGACACATAATCGGCATCGGCCCCAATTTCAAACCCATAATTCCCAGCAGGGATATTGAGCTCAAGGATAGGCCAGTCCGTGTTCGGATAGCCCTCGATGATAAGCCCGGGATCAGTGTCGTAGTCCGTACCCTGGAAGGCGGCACCGATTGCGATATTGTAATTATCGACACCCGAGTAAGGCGTGCCGGTATTCACGACTTTGAGACAATGCCCAGTAGGGCCAGGAGGGGTAGGGAATCCCGCGATATTAGCAACGCTGCCTTTGATAGACTTCCACGGCAGCAGCCCAGAACCGTCGCCTGTTACGTCGTCCCCGGTTACATTATTGCACCAATAGAATGCCATTAGACCGTCCCGACATTGAAGTCCCCAGTCAGCTCCAGGTAACCAAACGGGGCAGTCTCAGCCGGGCAAGGCATCGCATGAAACTCCAACTCCATTGATGCGAGCGCATCCGCCGAGAATGGGATCTCGATTGGCTGGCCGATACTCGCCCGATGTAGTACAAGAACGATAGTCGCATCCCGACAGGAGACTTCATGTGTTAACGTCACCTTATAGACACGCCTTCGGGCCAACGATTCGAAAAGCAAACGGTAGCCATCCGCAATTACCTGCGGTGTCGTATTGTATGCCAGATTCACAGTCCGCGGATTGATCTCGTCAAGAGCCACACGGACTACGATCTCATTCCTGAATTCGACATAGTATCTCGTATCATCATCTGCATCGTCCGCAAATGACTTGAAGTTCTCGCCCGGGTCTTTGATATTGGCGATCACGACATCGCCCACATCAATACTATCTACTTCGCCCTCCGCCAGGAGTACACACGTGAAAGTCCCAAGCGTATAGTCGGGCAATGGCTCAGTACAAGCAGCGAAACAAGGATCAGCCATATCTAACTCCCCGGGATTGGTGGATAGCAGACGATGCCTGCAAACTCTCTGAACTCCAGTGTCACGGTCTGGTCGGCAAGTGGATGGCCATGGTACCAAAACTCACTTATCTTTTCCGGGTTCCACAGCGTCACACAGTACTTGTAGTCCGTGTTGGACAGATAGTGCGGGTAGAGCCAGAACCTATCGCCCAGCTGCCGTACGAGATTCAGGCGTGCAATCGTACTCATGAATGCATTTATGAATTCGAATCGCGCACGATAATGCTCGACAGCCATATTGAAAATCGTCGGGTCGCCACATTGCGATTCATGCTTGAGTTGTCTCTGCGCAGTCCATTCACGGCTTTTCCCGATTTCATATTCATTGAAATCATAATGCGTGCCTATCATCGAATCAATTCTCAATACGGTAGCCATCAGTCGGCCTCCGTTGTCAGTGTGCTTAACTCTTCGGCTCGCTCCTCGAACCACTCATCATAGACACGCACCTTTGTCATTGGTGTGGCCTCCTCGACAATGATCTTAGGTTCGATTACCCAGGGTCGATCAGCCAGCACTTCGGCTTGAAGCCCACCAGTAGTTTCAGTTGCAATTCTCGGCATCTCTCGTCTCATACCCTGCGCGAACAAGTCGAGGATCCTACCGCCTTCGAATCGTGCCCAGAAATCCGGTCCCGCCATCTGGTGATGCATCCCACCTGTAAGCAAATTCGCAAAGCTCGGGACACCCCCACCACCTATTGCAGCCAGTACGAGCTTCAGCATAAGTGCTTTGGCGATCGCCCCGGTCAATTGAGCAAGCAGATTTTGGAAGAACTTGCCGATAGCACTTGTCGCCTTTCCAAACATCTGCGCGAGGCCCTGCCCGATACTATTACCAAGACTATCAACCGCAGACATCAAGGTACGAAAGACCGCTTGCCCAATATCAGATGCAGCACGCATTTGCTCTTGCATCTGCTGCCATGCAGTAGGCTGAGACAGCTTTTCATGGTACCTATCGATCAGATCTTCAAGAAGATTGTAATGGCTCAGTTCTTCTTCGCTCGCATAGGCCAACAGATTAGATCGTGTTCCATGCAAGTCAATAATCGCGTCCCGTTCGGCCGTAACCATTACTAGAAGCTGCTGATATTGCTGACGCCTCTCCATGAACGCACGCTGCGCAGCCTCACGGTTACGTATATCCGCAGTCGTTGGCGCCGGCGGGCCGACGAACGTAGGCCCCTCTGCCCCTGGCGGAGCCCAGCCCTCCGGTGTAGGCGGCCCGACAAAACCCTCAACCGCACGTTGAACTTTATCGAAATCGTCACCGAAATTCTTTATGACCTCACCTGTACGATAGAACATGTTCTCGATCTCACGCATGGCTGCATCGACGATCGAGACATTCGCAACTGCACCCGCAACGAATGGCTGGCCCGTACTCGGATCCTCACCGGATGCTATACGCCAAAAGATAGCAGCCTTGGCCCATGCCGACTTATCTCCCAAACGCGCCTGCACTTCCCAATACATTGCAGTCCAGGCAGCAGACAGCTGTTGCACAACCGTACGGAAACTCTCCCATTGATTGATGTAATGGCCGATCTCAAAACCGATGGCAACCGCAGCCAGCAAGCCGGCAATGACCAATAGCTTAAGGGCGATACTCCCCAGAATTACCCGAAGTGTACCAGCCAAGGCCGTAAAGACTTCCATATGCGAAATGGTTATAAGGATCTGGCCGGCGAGGATGAAAAACGCCCCACCGAATAAAAGAATGCCGACAGTTGCACCGCCTAGGACAAGCCCCACTCGTGTGAGCCATTTGATCAGCACCTCATGCTTCTCGGCAAAGTTACCGATCGCCGTTGCTGCTATCCGGGCCACATCGACCAGGCGCTTAAGATCGTCCCGGATGGCATCGAAGACGATAATCTCAATTCCCTTTACGGCGGATATGAAAAGCTTGAATGCACCTGCCACACTATTCAGTTGGATCTCAGCCATTTCAGCCGCAGCATTTGTACCTGTGATTGCAGCCTCAAGATCACCAACGGCTTCGGCACCTTGCGCTGCCAAGGTCAACCAGACTTCCGAGCCACGCTTGCCGAAGATATCACTTGCATGTTCAGCCTCAAGACCTGCATCGGAGAACTTACCAATAATCTCTGTCAGCGTATGCATAGAGGGATCGACTTCTTCGACGGTTAGCCCGAGCTCTCTAAGTGCCTTACGGGCAGCCCCGGTAGGCTTCACAAGCATCAATAAAGTCGTTCTCAGCTTCGCCCCGGCGCTCTCAGCACGTATTCCGCTCGAGACAAGAACTCCCAAAGTGGCAACTGTTTCCTCAAGCGAAATCCCGAGGTTTCGGGCAACGGCAGACACATAGGGGATGGAAGTACCCAGCCGAGACATCGTAAGCTGCGACTTCGATATCCCGGCGGCAAATACATTCGCTACTCGGCCGGCTTGGCCGGCAGACATACGGAAGGCGTTAAGTGTGGACACAACGATTTCAGAAGACGTTGCAAGGTCGGCCTGTGTCGCGGCGGCCAAGTCCAGAATAGGCTTAAGCGCCTTCATTTGTTTTTCGGCACTATACCCAGCACTCGCAAGGTAATACAACGCGTCTGCAGCTTCAGTGGCTTGGAAAACCGTAGTCCGGCCCATCTTCTGGGCAAATGCGGAGAGTGTTTCGTAGGTCCGCTGTCCCGAGGCCCCGGTCTCACCGAGAACGGATTGTACGTTCCGCATTGTTTGCTCGAACGTCGCACCGGTCTTTATGACCGATCGGGACATCAGGGCAAGTGGTGCAGCGACAGCAGCCCCAAGGATCGCCATTGAGGCACCAGCCCGGGAGAAAGAGTTACCGAGCGCACCCATCTTTGCCTGGAATGTATCGATGCGTTTATCGGTCGTACTCATCTTGGACAGGAAGTCCGTGATGTTACCGATAATCGCTATTTCAAGTGTCGCTAGCCGATCTGTCATCTCGGCTCACCTTTCGCATCCCCGTGAGGCCAAACAACTTCTTAAATGTTCCCCACTTGATACCACCGCCGCGATGACGCGCTCCAATTTTTCGACCTATCCGGGCGATCGCGTTCATGTACTTCCGGGCAAGACTCTTGATCTTGGAGGCATGGATAATATGTATAAGCTCGAGTCGATTATTTAACGTTCTCAAGCTCGCCCGCCTCGAGAGCTCAATGAACTCCTGGGGCGGCATCCCATGTATCTCCTCCAGGCGATAGCCCGCTCCGACAAGGTCGTCTATGGCCGACCAGATATCGAAGCCATTTGTCCCTTCGATATCGAAGTCCCGAACGTCGCCACGATTGAGAAAAAAGTTGGCAGCAACCTCGTATGCACCTTTAGGAAAGCATCGAGATGAACGAGCCCGATCTCGAAATCATCAACGATAGATCGCCCCGTTAGGAGCTCAAGCAATTCGGCCATTGTCGCCCATGATGCAGACATAAGCATGATCATAAACGCATAGCCGCGGGCAGTATCGCTCACCCCCTCCTCCGGCAAAGCAGCCCAGTCAACAGCCGTAAAGCCGCCTGCGATCTTAGGTGCTGCGGCAAGAAACTCCGTCATCGTTAGGCGTCGCATCTTGCAATGTGTCCCGTCGGGCAGATCATATTCATGCTCTACACGGAAAGCGTCCTTCATGATCTCACCCGGTGAATCTTGTGTAGTTACTGAACTGGGCTTCTCTGGCATAGCCTTTGAGCCTCGCTTGTCATCCATACTCTACTGGTCTCCTCTCGTTACGTCGCAGGGCACGTAGATTGTATCTCGATATTGCCGAACGGATCCCCAGGATGGGAAGCCGCACAGTCAGTTGCCCGGAAGGTGATAGGAAACTCCACGATCGTCTCGCCGAACTCCAGCGCGAAGTCGCCTAGCACCAGGGCAGCCCACAGGTGGATCAGGAGCCACTTGTTCGCACATGGGAATGTGTGCTCAAAGCGCATACCGTAATGCCTACCGCAATCCGGCTTCTTGAACGGTATCTTACAACCTGACGCGGTCGGTATCCACATGACGCCGAGCGCCGTTGCCAAGTTGAAGACTGTGATCTCATGGATCACAACCGTAAACTCGAAATTCGCGCGTACCGGTATTGCGGCATCAAACTGTCCGTCACGTCCCCTGAAATGCTCGACATAAGTCGGCGCATAGTTGAACGTTTGAACTCCGCACTCTCCCAGGCTATGCTCCACACCGCCAGCCTCGTGCGAACAGACATAAACGAGACCACCATTGATCGTATAGTTCTCGTTGACGGTCTCCTCGGCGCAGGTAGCACATACACTACTCATCTCATCACCTCCTTTACCGAATGAATTCTGGCTGTCCAGGACGACAGCATTGATAGACGACATTGAATCTATATCGACACGCTTTCCGCCAGGCCTGAAGCGGGGAATAGAGGTTCGCCTCATAGGAATCGCCATCGTAGCGCGAGTCCAGTATGATCAAATCAGTGGATATAGTAGGTGGGCAACAAGTCTGCGGACATTGGTGGCAACCGAACGTCCGTTCCAGCCAATGTAAGATATCGCCGACAACAAGATCACCAGCCATTACGAGACTCGCATCCTTTCGGGCATAGGCAATGAACTGTACATTGACATCCCTGACCGGCTCTAATTCATGACGTGAGATAGGATTACCAAGCGCATTGCCGAAACACAGGCATACATCGAACGATCCACGCTCGGGCTGCATGACTCTCCGCACACCATGATCGATATCTACCAAATCGGTAATGCCTGGGCAGCCAGTAAGGCAGTCATAGATATAGGCAAGCAGCAATCGCTCTCTCATAAGCCCGCATTCCTTTTGACGATCCGCTTAAGTTGATTGTCGATATATTTTAGAACGTCGGTTCTTGTCTCCTCAAATGCCTGAAAGAGATAGCCACCATCTGGCAAATCCTCGATCTTACGAGCATAGTGTACCCACGTTCCGACCGATACCTCAATATATTCCTTACGCCAGTCAGTGATTTCTGAATGGATCGAACCCATAAGTGTACCAGATACGACATGCCCTTTTTCATTGATAATCTGTTTCGCACGTCGCGCCATTACCGCCCCACCACGGACGAATGCATCGGGGAAGGCGTGTCCAAACTCCGCTGTCATACGGCCTATACGGCCCTTTGCCTTTGCAATGCCCATCATTCTGACATACCAACCCTTATCGCCATGCCATTTCGCCATCAGTCTTCTCCTGGCCGTTCCTGTGGCGGTTGAATCTCTCTCAGGCTACCTTTAAGCTGATGAGCACCATCATCGCTTGCCGGTCGTTTCACAGCGACCACGATCATCTCTGTGCCCTGTGGCCGTACTAACTTATCGCCTACCCTCACGGCTTTCAACTGTCCAAGGAAAGCGAACAATGATTCATCTCGGCGACCTTCGTCTTCATAGGTCGTCTCAAGGCTCGGCTTGTAGATCCGGCAGTGGTAGCGTGGAATAATAGGCACATCGCCCCAGTTCGGGATCACACCGCCCATGCCATCATCGGTAGTCGCTTCACGCCATATCTCGACAACCTCATTCCATGCACGCCCCTGGTAAGTCATCAGATAACCGCCATCCCTCGATCGAACCGTCTATGGTTCTGAATAATCACATCGACAGCCGGATGTCCCGTACTCCTATTCAGAGTAGCCTGTTTGAATACTTCACGCAATGCGTAAGACCAGCCATCGACCGACTCTCGAGCATACTTCGATATGATAGGCCCATAGACCGTATCCCACTGGCCGGCATACCGGAGCAGCAGGCATGTCGCATGCTGAATATCAACCGGACAGGCCTCGTATAGTCCCCAGATACCGGTTACCCGGATATTACGGTGGCCCCGCGGGAAGTACCCGCCATTATAGCAGGCCAGGTGTGCGGGGATCACCGCGCCCGTTTTCCAGTCTTTATGGAAAAGCCAAGTGCCTTTCATCCGATAGTCGGCCGGCGTGAACGCCATGGACGGGCTGTCAAGGTTTTCAAGTCCCGTCAATTGCAGGAGCGCCTTAGGCAGGACAAGATAACCCTCGCCAGTACCATCAACGTCTAGGCTCTTGCTCACAGGAAGGAAATGCTGCCCGGCACACCTATCGATGATGGTCATTGCCACTCGGATCAAATACTGAATATCGGTATCACTAAGCGCAGTTCCTACAAGGCACCGGGCCTTCGCTTCGGATACAGTTAGGTAGCTATCGGTCTGGAGAAATGTTCCTGCGAGATAGACATAGAATTCGAGTTTCGCACTTACCTCATCATGCCCGGTGACAGGTGTATAGTACCACTTATCATAATGCTTACCTAAGTCCGCTGCCCCGGGGATTGCCCAATCGACATAATAGATCCCTACTCCATTATGGACTATATCAGCACCCGTCTTTGTCGCAAGCAGCGTATCGTCCTCTGCCAGGATCTCGACCTTGGCGATGGCATAGGGATCATAAAGTTGCAGGTTCTGATCCTCGAAACTTATCCCAAGGCGTACGGTTTGGCCTTGCTCAGCCAAGAATCTGGAAACTGCCATAGCGTTCCACCTCTTACCATGCCTGTGTTGCAAAGCCCTTGAGTTGGGCGACAATATCCTCGATTACATCATACACTTTCATCGTATGAATTTCCAGGTCTGGGCAGTCCCACCGGATAAGCCATGCCCCGATAGCGATAGGGGTAAAGTCGTAATAGTAGATGCCATTTACCTGTTCTGTCGGATTAGCAGTATCGACAAGAAAAAGAAGTGGGTTATACCGGTTGATTGTAATACTGGCAGCAATGCCCGTTGCCTCAGAGCCATCAGCGTTAAGGATCCGTGTGAAGTCTCTGATTGGTATATTGACATAGTTCACCCGATAGCCACTCCCTTCATTGTCACGAAGAACGAGCCCCAGCCATAAACATCATCGGCGACTACATTCGCAGCGACTTTGTGCATGCCGCCGCTGTCCGGAGTCGCATTGTAGTAGTATTCACCACCAGCGATTTCGGTTGCATTGCCAAATGCAAGAACGGTATTATCCTCACGTCGGACTTCAACCGCCACAGTACGTCCAAGAAGCGGCCCCGTCTCATCGACTACCGCAATTGGAATCTGGATCTGTCTATCGACCGGGTGCATCCCGCACCAGCCAGTGCTCATAGCGTGACCTCCAGCCATACAATGCCTGAGATATCTTCTGTGTCATTATTGTATCCAAACTTCGGCCAGCAGGAAAAACCAAGCCGATCGTTTACCACAAATGTATACGTCCCCGCAGCCCATGTTATCGAATTGAACGAAACGCCATCTGCAAGCAGCAAGTTAGCGGTGAAGTCAGCTCCATTTTTCATACAGGAATATCGGCGATCATTTCCTGTCCCGGCGACAACTTCATAGGCTGATAGCCCTATGACCGAACCTGCAAACTTCATCGTGTACATGAATGCTATCGTATCGGCGGGCAGGATAGATACACATCGCACGCCCGCCACGCCAAAGTACTGCTTGCCGGCGACGGAAGTATAATGAAACACATTCTCAAATCCGAATTGCAAAGCCACTATCGCAGTCGCAGGTGCAGCCGGGGCGGCCCACTTAAGCCCAAGTGCCTGTGCGTTGTCGGCAGTCAGGATTTCATCATTTGCTCCGATAGGAATACGGTTATCGTCAGTGTCATAACCAAAGAGGTCGCCCTTCGTAGTTAGCGGGCTCGTACTACCAATTCGCGTTACGAGGATCATACGATTCATGCCCTCCGTGGATCAGAATGCGGGATACCGACACATATCCATTGCCAGCCGGTACCCGCAACTATTCCATTGTAAGCCGGTATGCTTCGATCATGCACAAGATCGGCTTCGCCTTCATCTAAGTTGAATCGCATATGATCATCGCTCGCAGCCGGGAATGCGTATCCAGTCTGCTCATAAGCCGCTGGAGTAGCAGAGGCCCTGAATTGCCAGATTCGCATATGTAGCCCACGCCCTACCATTGCAATTGCCGTTGGCAATAACATGGCCGATGCATGCCCTATAGGGAATACTGGCCTATCAACGCCATTGATTGTTGCTTGATATGCAGTCTGGATTGGCGGGAATGGCGATATGTTCCGCATCCGCCATTGGATAAAGTAATGCGCCCCCACCAATAGTTGATTTTGGACAACGTTGACATACCCACCTGTCCCATCTCCACCTGTCCAACGAATAGCAAAATAGTCCCATCCAGACTCCATGAAGACCTCTATCCCGCTCGTCAGAAGGCCCCCACCATCTCGCACACCCCACTCAAACAGATAACCATCATGTGCTACTGGCGAAGTCAAAAGCTCAAATTCCATATCGATCGATATATTTAGCGTTACTGTAGGCTGGACCATCGGGATTTCGATACGGGCACTATCAGGGTTAGCCCCGGGTAGCTGAATATAACAACGGCGTTCTCCTAAGACCCCCATATGTATTCTCCTCTATGCAACCGGCGCACCAGGCATATAGCCCGTATTGATTCTCTGAGTATCACCAGCAGTACCTCTAAGGAAGTAGCCGCGCGCACTGAAAGAGAATTCTGCAGCCCCACTAGAACGACGTATATGGAGCACTGCATTCGGCACGCAGGGCAGATGGATAGGATAGATCTTGTTGTTCGTCTCGTAGTGCGCGCATATCATATCAAGCGCATAGAACGTGCCGCCCAGCATATAGGCGATCTCGATTTCAAGTGCCGCCTCATGGGTATCGAATGTCATATCAACCAGCCACACAGTCCAGCCAGAGGGCGGCCGGACTATCCTATGCCAGTTATCGTCATTGATCGTCATAGGCACTCGGTACCAGCCATGCTTCGGCTTGCCGCCTAATAGTCCTCGCAGGTATTTCGGAATGTCAGTGAATGCCATTTTGGTCTCCTCCCGCTGTTACAGCTTCGAGTTCTATATCATTCCGCTTACGTGCAAGTGCCTCCTCGACCCTATCACAGATCTCGATCATTGACATCGCACGGAAGCAGTCAAGTGTCGTACAGGTTGGCCGTTTATCGAAACATGGACAGCATGCAATCTCAGAACCTTTCCATATCGGGAAAGCATACTTGTAATGTCCAACTCGTCTATTGGGCGGCCAGGTGGAAAAGAGATCCACATGCGGAGTCCCAACAGCTTCTGCCAAATGATAGAGTCCGGTATCGGGCGAAATCACGCAATCGGCGACATCTACCAATGCGGCTAGCTGCCTGACATTGAGCATACCAGTAAGGTTAAGGCTACAAGGCCAGTCAATGGGATGCAGATTGGTATAGATAATACTGGCGCCACGGTCCATAAGTTCCGCCGTTACTGCCGTTGTCTGATCGGCCGGCAGACTCCTTAGGTGCGTCGTCATACTATGGATAGCGAAAAGGATCCATGGCCGCGGCAGGTCCGCCAGCATCTGCCGTGCTACCGTCCGTTCCTCCTCATGCACTGTTGGCACGTCGAATACATATTCATCTGGCACATGGCCCAAAAGGTAACGGGCATAGATATCGATCCGTTCAAAGTCATACTTCTCTGGGTGTCGTTCTGCAAAACCACGTAAGTCAAGGACAGCGGGGAAATGCCCACGCATACTCGATATCTGATATACTTGAGTTATCCAGCTGACACCTTCAAAAAGCGGCCCATGCCTGGACGTTGTCGCGAAGGAGATGCGCAAATACGGGTAGGCTTTCGCTAGTTCTCTTATGACAGCCGCGAGGAGTATCACATCGCCCATGCCAATATTCCGAATAACTATCACTTCTGCGCCCGGTCTCATGTGTTTCATAGCCTCAGGCCCGATCTCATTCAACTGTTTATATGGATCCTCGACCCAGCCCTGGCGGAGTAGATAGTCATACTCATATTCAGTTGGGATTGGTTCGATCTTACCACGCAGGAAAGTCCAGAATTTAGCGCCTGGTACCTGATGCTGCCATGAGATCGAACGGGCAAGCCTGAGGTAGCCAGCTGGTTCCGCTGCCATCTGCACGCTCCTCTTACCAAATGAGGGCGCAAACCCGTACAGACAGGCTTACGCCCTCAGATTATTTACTGCCTACCCCCTCAGACCTAGTAACCGCTCTGTGGTACGCAGCATTCATTCCTTGTCGTAAGACCATCAAGCAGAACGGTAGCCGCGACATTCTGAACCATCGCATCGAAGCCGACACGGAAGATATGGAATGTCTGACTATTGACTCCGTCCCTCTGGCGCTCGTACTCGATCTCAGTCTGGATACCAAGTACAAGGTTTTCGGGCCTCGACAAGAACATGAATGTACCCGCCTGTCCGTCCTCATAACCACCACATACATTGGGCAGATTCACCGGCAGAAGCGGTATCTCCTCAATCGGAGTTTTCCGCCATCTGGCGATTGTCTGCCCCGTGATGATGGAATCACCCAGCCCCGTCTGTCTTGCCTCGATCATATCGGCATAATCGATAGCGAGATCCGGCGCCATGAAGTACCGCATAAGGTCTTGCCTCTTACGATACTTTGTCAGTAGCGTCCGCATCATCCAGCCGAAATGGCACCAGTCGAGACAGCAATGCGGGAAGGTCGGAGAGATCGGGTTTCCCGTCTTCATCTGCTCATACCAGCCATCGAACCAGTGGAGTACGGATGAATCCACATCAGGGTTGGTGTAAGTGCCGCTGAGGTTTGCCATAAGCGCAATCACCTCGAGCTCATTATTGATCTGCTCGGCGACCATCCTCAGGATATGCTCCTCAAGAGCAGGACCTTCAAGGTTATCTTTGAGAACATCGTCGCAGATCGGAATAACGACTTTATGCTTCCGGGCCGTGAGTTGCTTACCCTCGGCGGTTATCTGTCCGGAATCCTCGTAGGACCCGCAAACATCTCGACGCAACACGCCTTTCGTGATATCGAGAAAGCGAATCCACTTAGTTGCGCGATCCATACGCTCGACACGCACCATCTGCCATAGCACGGATTCATCGACCATATAGTCGATCAGCCGTGTGGCCTCCGTTGTCGTGATGATCGTAGGCGCGCTTGACGTCTGAATCGTTTTCTTGAAGTCGTAGCTATTGTCTGCCTTAACCCCAAGAAGTCTGATTGCACGGTCGCTCATCTCAGACCTCCTTGCCTTCGCCTGTCCCTTCTGAAATCCATTACCTGAAACTCTGAGACGCGCTTTTCGTTCATACGAGCGACCTTAGTCCTTTTTCGGCCTTGTCTTCTCGCGGTATGCCTTCACCGTTGCAACAGGGATACGGACACCGAGCATCGTGGAGAACGCTGTCTCGCCATCATCACCGTCAGCACCCTTGCCACCACTACCGGCCTTGAGCAGCTCCTGCATCGAAATGCCCTTCGCGCCTTCGATGGTTTCGAGCCTCGTATTCATCTTGGTCAGCATGGCACCGACATCACGAAAGCCATGAACGATATCGACTGCCGAAATACTCTTGGCAGCCTCCTCTTCCGTTACCTTCTCCTCGCCTTCGCCTTCGCCTTTGGGCTTCTCCTCGCCCTCGTCCTTGCCTTT
>Ga0114919_10002876_pt1 | contig 13920 bp, 6 predicted proteins | sample BlataG_FD_88682 | JGI IMG/M metagenome (GOLD analysis project Ga0114919, IMG submission 88682) | Deep subsurface microbial communities from Black Sea to uncover new lineages of life (NeLLi) - Black_00105 metaG | ecosystem: Environmental > Aquatic > Marine > Oceanic > Sediment | place: Atlantic... | reverse complement strand
TACCACACATACTCTTGGTCTTCGGGGACACAACACGTCATTGGATATTGTACCTCCTACGAGCGAACTTGGGGAGATATTGATGTGTATTCACGACCAGCTCGAATCATATAACAATCACGACTGGGGGCCCTTTGAGGACTTGTTGACGGAACTCAATATTGCCCTTAAAGAACATCCTGAGGATTGTAGCGAAGCTACTCAACGGGGCTATTTGATTTGGGCTTGTATCGTTAGCGGTATTCTAGTTGTATCTACCTGTATTACCTTTATTTTGCTTGGCGCATTGTTTGCCAACAGAAATGGAAATTCCTCTACATCTAGTTATCGAAGTAGAGAGGATATGCCATCTACGCCTGCTACGACGCGGTACCAGACACGTATTGAAGGAAGAGCTAGACTACAAAACTTTGACACTAATGAAGACTCTGTATGGGGCGCAGTACCATCCGTGCACAATCGCAGAGCGCATTATTAGTAAAGAGACTTGAGGAAAGGAAACTTTGACGTAAGGTTTCATAAAGACAATTGCTTCAGTTGTTGTTTGTTCTTCTCATACGTTTCCTTGGCTTTCATCGCCACCTGGGTCAATGTCTCTGTCCATTCTAGTACACCCCATACTTCTTCTTCCTCGTGCTCTTCTTCTTCTTCTTCTTTCCCCAAATCCTCTTCTTCGCTTAATGTAATTCCGGAAGGTTTTTTCCCCCTTTGATTGAGTCGGTCCATGGAAGCCGTGCGAGATCGCACGACATGTCCTACAATCTGCCCCACGCTCGGTAACTGTTCCGCGGGTGTCAAGTATCGATCGCCTCGTTTGATCCGCTTAAACCCCTTCCGTGCTTCTCTCCCTGCTTTCGTTGCTCCAGCAATCCCCGCACGTTTCCCATCTAGATAATCCTTCATATAGAGGGTATACAGCACCAATTCCAGTGTTTCCATAATTGAGGCAAAGTAGACTCCCACATCAACAGATTCTTCCCCTTTCCGTAAATTTTCCGTTTTCGGACCTCCGTAATGCCGTGTTTTGTCTACGATCACACGTTTGGTGAACAGGCCCGAAGGACGCCCGTCACGCAAATCGAAAAACTTTGCCTTGAGAGAGAGACGTGCCTTGGCATCGTATGTTGGACCGTCTTCCTTCGGAACGGCACGGTCCAGGATTTCCTTGATCTTACCAAGCACCTCTTCCATGGCTTCCTCGTGCTTCTCCATACTGTCTATTATATCCTCCCGAAAACGAGGAAGAGTGAAATGGTTCCTTTTCCCGGATTTCCCGGATTTTCCAGGATTTCCGACACTCCCAGAAACATACTCGTACATCCATTGAGAAGGCCAGAGTTGTGCTCTTTCCAGAACACTCGTGATGGGTATACGGGGAGGAAACACACAGGCCTCGGAGCACGAGGAAGCGTTCTCTCTCAGAGGAATATGGTATCTTACGTAATTCCCTCCATTGTCCTTCGTTCCTAGCAGAGTCTGGAACGCACATTCGCATTCTTCTCCGGGGTCGCAATCACACAGTACAAAAACACTGATCAAGGACGTAGAAGCTATATGATCGGTCATCATCTCGATTTGCTTCATCGTGGCTTCCCGGCAAATCAAGTTTCCACCAATCCATCGAGGCACCCCGGGAAGTGGTATGCCTTCAAACTTGGCGTTCCTTTTCTCCTGATCTTTCTTCATCGTTCCATTTCTCATAGCCTGTGTAGGGTTCAAGTAGAATCGAGTCACAGCGTGTCCTTTTCCGGCAATCAACTTTGTCATTTCCATCTCTTGAAATAAACGCTTGGCCACCATAACCATCGTCTGTTTGGCTACGGGGTGCCTCTCTTGAGGGTTCTGCGTCACGTAAAAAGGATGAAAACTGCGAATCCCAAAGGTTTCAGCACGCTGTTCGTCCACCACAACTCCCGTCATTGGATCAACCATCTGGATCACTCGTGCGTTACCGGCATCTTTTCCTTTTTTCTGGAACTTCCCGGAACTCCTGACGTTGGCGTTTCCTCGTGCTGAGAGAAGCTTGACGCGGAACCATTTATTGGGCCGGACGTCCCTAGCCCATTGGAGCATCTTGCTATCCAACCCAGAGTTCAAGTACCGTGTCAGAAACTTGTTCAAGGAAACCACGACCATAGGAGCCATGATATCCAGGGCCTTTTGCACGTAGAACGACGTCAGCTCCAGTACGTTGTCCGGAAACTCGCTACCGGCAATCCCAGACTGTTGTGTTTGCTTCTTCCTGAACCTTTTGGGGAAGGAATTTCCTTGTGAATAATCCGCGTCGTACTCGGTGTATCCGTACTGATCAATTGCGTGTTTTCCCCACCCAGTGGGATCATAGATAGGAACTCCGTAGAGGAGGGCCACACCTCCCTTGCTTGTATTCACCCCCTTTTCCGCTGGACCTGTCTCTTGGCAACATAAGGGGATCATGGCCTTCATAAACTCTTGCATGCGTTGCCAAGGAATAATCTCTCCGTACGCGTGAGAATAACACTCGCGGATGGCGTCTTCCAGCGCAAGTCTAAGTTCCGTTTGCAAAATACCCAATCCATTGGTCGAGTTTTTCGTAGACATACGATAAGGCGCGGCTCCAACCACTCGCTTAGTGACCGCCTTGAAGAGAAACACCACACGAGGCTTGGGGTCTCCTTGCCAAAGCACCACACGACCCCTATCAATAGCTCTATCTTGAAAGGCCCGCTCCACACAATACTCTCTCAACTGAAGAGTCAAACAGTCCAGCTTTCGCTTGGCATCTTCTCTACTCGTGCTCGCATACCGCAGCGAATGGGACGGTTTAGCACGAGAAAATTTCAATTGCTTCTTCCTCTCGGTAGGAGTGCATTTCGGGTCTTGAAGAACATAATCGTACGATCCGTCTTCCCAGGTCTGGACATGCACATCTCTTCTCAGAATAAGCCGGGGATCGCTCCATGAATCATACAGGCCACATCCATCGAACCCCATGCCTTTGAAACTTCCAAACGCATACACGTTTGGTCTGCCCGGGACTTGGTGAAACGCATGATAGACTTCCTTTTCAGGATGCACCCTTCCTGCTTCAATGACCCGGGTATCCATAGAATAACACAGATGAGCCGTGTAATCCAACTCCAAATCTTCCATCGTCTGGGGTTCTCCTTCTCCTTCTTTTCCGGAATCTTCTTCTTTTCCGGAATCTCCCTCAAAGAACAGCCAATCCAACCTTTGCGCTTCGTAATCTCCCGAACCAGCTATTCTCCAATTCGAACCATCGACATCGCTCTTACGCTGAAGCGCGGATTGGTTCACCAACCCCGTATACTGATGCTCGGCCTGGCAAATTACGGCCACTTCGTCTTCTTCATCCTCTAGTTCCTCGTCATCTCGCACATCCTTTGCGTGATATAATGGATGTATCACATAAACTTCTTCATCATACTCAATCCCCTCGATACTTTCCTGAGAATACGTCTCCGTATCTGAAGTCTCGGGTTCTTTTCCTTTTACATTTCCAGAATTTCCTCGATTGGGACGAGCACTCTTTTTCCGTTTCTTCATTTTTCGGAGTACACGCGCGGCTACTTCCTGTTCGTGTTCCACCTGGGATTCGTCGTATTCAAACACGCGGTACAACCTGGCTCGTTTTGCGGGTGGAGGAGCACGGCACGAAGGGCCTGCAGCAGAGTGCGCACTAGAAGAGTTCCGGAAAGGAGAAACAGCAGAAACACCCCCTCCTTCCTCCGGGGCACCTACAATTACAAATTCCAACGGTTTTTTTCCTTTAAAAAATTCACCCTCCATCGCGTTTTCCTCTTCCATCTTCCTCGTGCTCTGTGGGGAAAATACTCTTTAGGGGAATTTTTTTAAAGGAAAAAAACAGACAAATTTTTATCATCTAAAAAGGAGAAGGAGAGATTTTTTTTAATATTATCGTTTTATTCATATCCCGATATACTCTCTTTATTTAAAGCACGAGGAAGAAAGGAAGAATGGACGAAGGCTTTTTCCTCTCTGAGGGTTACATGACGGATTCGGATGTTTGGGACCGGTTGATGAACTATGAAGAGGTTGGTTTACCGAATTTTGCCAGACTGCCCAAGAAATGGAGAGATTACATCCGAGAATTCGGTACTGAACTCAAAGAGATCAAGACCCTTCTCCTAGAATTGGGTACTATGAAATTCAAAGTGTTTGCGGAAGCCTTTGACGAGACACTTCATGGGTTAAGCGAGAAAACCGAAAGACTCAAGAACTATGGGAAATCTCTCGAAAGAGAAATAATGACGTTGAATGCACAAATTAAAGAAGCCGAGAAAGTTAAAGACAGTGTGTTCTTGGAACTTATTGCGTGCCTAGACTTGGAACGTTCTGAAGAACCTTATCGTTTTCAAAAACGGTTGGAAGAGCAACAGGAACAGTTTGAAGAAGTGAAACGTCTGTCGATGAAGGCTCTGATCGGTTTTCTTCAAAACTCGGTGGAAGGTACTATGACAAAGTATGATATTTACAGGAAACACGTAAGTCTGAATATTGACCGTCTGAAGGATTTGAGGGAGATATTGAAAAATCTCGAAATAGATACCACCAAGTATCACGACGATTTATATAAGTGTGTGAACGAAAAAGCTATTACTGGAGAAATTCCAGAACCCGAACTTGATGCTGTTATTGCAGACCTCGATGATTTGGAAGCGAAACTTAAAGATCAGTTTAATGCGATGGGGCGAACAACGGATCGGGCTGCTGAAATCATGACCAAAGCTGTTGAGACGAACGGGAAGATGAATTCTGGGATCTTAAATCAGTGGAGATCCACTATAAGACGTGGGGCGGCCAAGGAGAACAAGCGTATGAACCAAGAAACCTCTTCTTCTTCTTCTTCTTCTTCTATCGGAGTAACCAAAAAAGATTTACAAAAGTTGAACGAGGGGATGGGCGAAGCCACGGAAATTGTCGAAAGTTATTTCGGAGGAGTTGTCCCTGAAACACGTACACAAAGACACCTCCAAGAAGGACGTCGCCGTCCTGTAGTGCGCGAGTACGCAGGAGAGGATGAGCACGAGGAAAAAGAAAAATATACGTTTTTGTTTTAGTGAATTCATTTACATTTGTTTATAAACACACCGTCTCCTTTACCAAAACAACCATTCCTCTTCCTCTTTTCCTGAAACTTCTTCTTCCTGCGGGAACTCCTGATCTTCCTCAGGAATTGCCTCGTGCTTCTTCTCTTTCGTTCTGGTAAGAGTCTTCTCTGTAACCTTTTTGGCGATTCCTCGTGCTTCGCGAGAAGCGCTCTTGGTTTGAGGAGACTCTCTTTTTCTTCCCGGGAAATCATTCGTTTTCCCCAATCGTTTCCGGATTCTAGACGCTTCTCTCCTATTCATCATTCGATCGAGGCTGTTATGAGCTCTTGCACGTGCTCTCCTCTCGCTATAAGTACCAAGAAGTGAAGGGGGGTCACGAGGAAGCGGAGGAGGAGGATTTATGGAAGTTTCCGGTAAATCTTCATCTTCCCATCCTTGATCTTCCTCGTCTTGTGAGAAATCTGGGATATCGGTCTCAATGGATGGTCTCCTACTCTTGATTATATCGAAACTTTTCCTGAAAACGTCAATCAGTTCTTTAGATCCTTCGTTCGCTACATTTGCGGCCACTCCCCGGACTACTTGAGCCTGGTTTCCGTTCAGAGACATTGAGTTTTCTTTCGGAGGTTCCGGTGACCGACGTTCCGGAAGAGGAGGAGCAGAAGCAGGTGGGGTTTCCGTAGTTTCCGAAGGGCGAGGAGGAAGTGGAGGAGAAAACCTTGGGTCTACGGGAATCTCAATAGCTCCTCCTCGTGCTATCCCCTGTTCGTCTTTGGTAGCTTCGGCCCGTGCGACCTGAGCAACATTTTGCAAGATCTCACTGTCCAGTTCATCATCTGCTTGCGCGACTCTAGGGAGAGTTCTTACAGCTGTATCAGTGTGTCTGAGTATATTGGCAAATTCATTCCCCAATATTTCTCCCGACTCCCTGAGAGTTTGGAGATCATTTTCAATTTCGACCGATACGGGTTCTCCTTCTCGATCCAAACACCTCGCTGCGACACCCATTAAGATACCGATTGTTCCTCTGGCAGAAATCAGGTCCTCTTCCAGCTGTCGAAGTCTTGCATGCAGTTCGCGATCCGCTCGGTCCCTCCTCTCCTCTTTCTCTTCTATGCCTCGAACGTATTCATGAACAATTTCCATAAACTTGTGCGTTAACCTTTTACCGTAGACATATAGAAGAGAAGCGAGTTCAGGAGCGGTCAAACCGAGGATCTCCATGGCAGCAGGAATGATTTTCTTAGTTCTCCTGATCACCCCCTTTCGAAGCTTCCTAAGGTTCAGCTCGGCTGCTTCGTGCTCCATCATCCGGTCCCATATCTCTTGATCCTCTTCTCCAGAATCTTCGGACGAGAAATCTTCCTCTTCATCAAATTTCCCGTACATTCGGGGGTATTCCAAGGCAGGGTGGAAACGGATTTGACGTCCTTCCATTTTTTTCCTTTCTTCCTATAGGAAGGAGTTTTCCTCCTCATTAAAAGACTTCGTTTATATAATAATTACATGTAATCTTAGGAAACAACTTTTTTTTCATTTGTTTTGCTCTTTCAAAAAACAAGTCCATTTTTTTTTAAATGGTATAAAAAAAATATACTATGGAAAGTAGAGTTGAATCCCAAACCGCCTTGTAGATATAATCGGACAGCCAAGAATAGGAAACCTTTTTTTTTTTCGTTTCCCCTCAAAAGAAAACTTCTTCTAGTAAGAAAAAAAAATGAGCAAAGGTGAAGCTCGAACCGTGTCTATATCTGCCGGAATCCCATGGCATTCCAAAGGCAAATTCTTGTTTGAAGATTGGAAGAAAGAAGGTTCTACGTCTACCTTTGCACGGTACCTCAAGCTTCATCAAGATGCAAGAGCCTCGAACAAGAAATCCATGGAAAGTTCAGCAGAAGAAGAAGAAGAAGAAGAAATCATAGACTTTATTTCTACCTCAGAAGAAGATGGTGGGCTTGACGGGAACCTGGAGGAAGAGCTACGTGCTGCGAAGAGGGCTGAGAAAATAAGTTCCTCCACTGGCACCAGTGTAGCCACAGGATTACTCAACTTGGCCAAGACATTGACGGGCACGGAGGAAGAAGAGCACGAGGAATTTGAGGAAGAAAAATCCAGGAAGCTATTAGAAAAAGCCATTTCTAAAAGTCACAAACAGTCCCGTTCTTCCTCTTTCCCATTTACGGAAGCTTCTTTATCCAAATCTTCACTGAGGGAGACGGCGATGGAAGAAGACGCGGCCAAAGAAGAGACTTCGGATTTCATTTCGATGATGTGTTCTTCCCCAAGCACGAGGAATTCGGGGAATTTAAGAGCTTCCGGAATTAGGAGAAGAAGTTCAAAAGAGAAGGATTCGGTATTGTACTCGGAAGAATCGGAAGACGAGTACGTGGACTATTCCGGAAAGGGGAAAGAAAAGGATTACGAGGAGCTCTCCCCCGACAGCTATGGGCAGTTTGACAGTGCACAAGATACGACTACGACACTTGCGCTATTGGCCATGGAATCTGTACAGAGCAACAGCCGCCACCCCGCCAAGATGCTCCAACAACTAAGCACGAGGAGTGGACAGAATATGGTATTAGACAAGCTGGAGTCGTGCTGTATGGGGAAGATCCATTCGGACTACAAACGTTGCACCAATATGGGTGGGTTCAGTTCTCTCGCTGAAAAGAACGTGGCCAAGGGATGCGATCACTTTGCTGCCATTCGTTCGAAAGACCAGTACCAAGGCCTGAGCGAACTGCATAGCCAACTAAAACATGCCGCCAGCGACGATGCTGTCTCTAATGTGATTGCCGAATGTGCGGAAGAAGTGTTTGACGAAATTGCAGATCTAGCCATCGATGCTTACGAGCACAATGAGGAAGCACACAGGTCTCCTTACTACTACATAACCGCGGATGCTGGCACGGAGATGGACCTCTCCAAGATTACAGACAACGATCTGGATGCGATCACTTGCAATTACCAACAAATCGCGCAGCCGTTTGCGTATGGCCTCAAGAATCCCAACGCGTTTGCCTTCTTTGGCTTCAATTCCATCCAAGAACCGAACAAAGACGTTGTCTTTGATAAGGCAAAAAAGATTATGGATGAAGTGACGGAATACTTCCTAGATCCGGACCGAGGACTCGATGACCAGCATGGTATCGAATTTGCGTACCAATGTGCCGTAGCCGCTCCGATATTGTTGATTGAAAAGATAGCCAGCTCCTTTAAGTCAGGAGACGATAAGCACGCTGTGGGAGGACGCGCAAAAGCGATTCTGGATGCTGTTCAGAAAAGTACCATCAAGGACCCTACGGCGGGTGGGTACCTTGATGACGTATTGAATGACTTTCCTGCGGTACCTCGTCTTGGTAGGACAGGCGGTCGTGAAAAGCGTACGCGAAGGAAGAGGCGTAGCACTCTGAGAAGGGCACTACGTACAGCCAGGAAGGGAGTTACTCGTGGGGTTCAAAGGGCCAATAGGGCTGTTGTCAAGAAGGGACTCAAGATCATCACGGCCAGCGAGTCGGAATACTTGATCGACACCATTCAGAAATGTTCCGAAGAATTTGCGACTCGTCAGGCTAACAAGCTCGCAACGATGTCTGAAATCAGTCTTACTCCCGCGACCAAGAACGACATCGCACAAGAAATCCTGGAAGACTATCTGCCAGCTCGTATTGAAGTAGACGCCAAAGACTTGGTCGCTGTCCTCCCTGCTATTGGCAAAGGACTCGTTACCCCCGTTACTGTTGCCAAGTACACCATTCAAGTGCTTGGTATCACTACGGCATACTTTTTGACCAGATCTATCTACGATTACGATGGCCGTGACAGCGAATTCTTCAGGAGAAACATCATCGATCCCGGAGGCGTTCTTTCCAAAACGACCAGGCTCGTGGAGAAGAAAGTACACGAGTACCTCGGAAAACACCTTGCAAAAGGCGTGTTGGGAGAAGCAAAAGAATTGCGAAAAGGAGCGAAAAAAACGAAAAAAGCGCTTAAAAAGCACGTCAAGCTGAAGGGAGAGGTCAAACTTGGAGGTCTCACGCTTACTGCTAGTTCACATATACCTCACCCGAATCTTTCCACCGAAGACAAGAAGCTGGAGGATCACGAGCGCGAGTTCCTTCGTCGTGCTGTCTTGGAGGCTATCGATTATAGCCGAGCCATACACGAACAAAACCAACCTTTACTTGCAGGAAAGAAAATGCTAGGAAGGGAAACAAATTTAGGAATTCCGGAAAAGCAGCTCAATTTTGTCATTGTGATACCCGAGCAACGTAAGTTCCGAAACCAGAAATTGCGAAAGGTGACAACGGATCATCCTTACCGCTGGGTATTTGAAACGCCGAATTTGCCCTTGGTCAGTGGAACGGTAAACACGCACCATAGACCTGCCATACACGATGTATGGGTATCATTGCCGTCGGCCGACGAACCAGATTTGTCTACGAAATCCAAGGGACGATTCCGGTTCCGCTACTACCCGCGCACCAACCGGCTGGAGCGTATGGTCCGAGTGGAAGATACTTCGCCTCCGGTGCACTCTTCCTACATTCACGAAGAAGGGAAAGTGGTGCACCTGAAGACCAAGAGAGACAAGAGACACATTTACGTTTCTCATACATTTGACCCAGAAGACGATGTTTCTGACCAGATGCTTGCCGGGTTGGAGCAACATGTTCCTCCCAATGTTTATATCACATTTAGGAGATCCTTTGGTTAATTTGCGATCGAAGTTTTGGGGAAGGGGTGGGATTCCGGAAAAGAAGGAGAAAAAATAAATAAAATAAAAAAAAACGCGTTTATGATTACAGTTTTGCGATGGTTCATTCTTATTTTGTTCTAAAGGAACTTCTTCTTGTCTTTAAAAAAATCCCCTTCCGGGAAGAGAAAAAGCACGAGGAAAAAAACCACATAGAGGGAAAAAAGTATGAATGCACGTGCTCGTCTTCGAAAGAAATTGGCACAAGACGCGTGGGACCGTCCAGCTGGAAAAAGAAAACATGCACGCAAAGCGAATGGAAGTACGAGGAAATACCAGAAATCCGCATTCATAGAATCTCCTCGTGCTCTTTCCCCTCTTTCCAGAGTTTCCCAAGACGAGACTTTTTTGACTGATATTGATGAAGAAGCAGTACCTTATACTTTTCCAGTTGAAGAAGAATTGGGGATAGAAGAAGAAGAAGAATATTTGGGAAAAGAAGATTCCGTAGAGGAAGGAGGATACAGTGCTTCTGACTATGGCATGGATGCGGAAGAAGAATTCGGGGAGAAAGGAGAGGAAGAGGATTTGGGGAATGGAAAAGAGGGGCTTTCGGAAACTCTTTACTCTCCGGAATTTCTCTCCCCAAGACTTCCAAAAGAAGCGGAAATGTCTATTGGGAAACGGTCTGAATACCGTCTGTATACGACAGAGTTGGGAGAAACGTTTCGAGTGAGGCCTTCCCGAAATTTTCGGGGAGACGGCGGAATTTTGCACAAGGAAGTGGGAAAGTATATGAATGCCGGGATAGATAGAGATCAGCACACTCTTCATATGGAAGAACATCCCGGGTATACTACTATTACGCGTAGACCGCTTGCTTGGACACAGATTACCGAAGACGGGTATCTGGACCCGTCGGACCGAGACGATCCCAACGTAGCTCCTTATAGTGTAGAATACGTCCAAGAACTTTTACGTAGAAAAGACATTCTACGAAGTCATCCGGACTACGAATTCTTGAGTCAGTTTGCGTCCCACTTGAGCCTTCTTCCGGAAGATGTCTTTGTGGAAGAATCGGTAACGCGTAAACAGGCTGCAGCAAGCGCGTTGCTGGAAGCCGTTACGGCAAGACAACAAGCCCGTGGCGTGCACCTAGAAGCCCTCGGCAAACGCATGGAGAATCTAGACACAAGCCGTATGATTAAGGAATCGCAGTTGAGGCGGGTCACCAAGGACTTACCTCCCAACTCTGCCATTCTACGCGACGCACAAAGAACGTGGGTGAATTATCAGCGCCAAGACGATAACATTACACAGGCAAACCGATTCAACGAATACCTCGCTATACTTCGAATGATGGCCCCTTCTGCGACGACGGATGCTGACATTATCGCTATTCGAGATGACGGTAATCTTATGGACCATGTCGAACATTACTTGACGGTGCTTTCTCCAAACTCGGCGTTTGCCCTAACAAAGCGGGTGGTTCGTCACTACAAACGATACGAAAGAGATCCGAACATAGGCTCTAATATCAGACTTGCGTTTTTCCTATACTCGGTCTGGGATTTTTACACTTCTCTTGGGGCTACTTTTTTCAGGAGAATGTTTCCAGGGTCTGGATTCATCAAACCAGAAACAATTCCAACAGGACCTCCACCGCCTCCGCAAATACCAAGGAGAAGAGGACTCGGGTGGAACGCTATTGATATCACAATCCTTCCAAGCATTATTGACCCGGACGATAGAGGAATCTTAGCAAGGTTCCCAGCTGCTGGGGACGAAGCCGACCGATTTGCCTCTGTTCTACTATCCGCTTTGCTTCAGCCACGTACACCGACTGCTGGATTAGGTACTGCTGCTCTATTTGGACCAAGGATAGACGTTTCGCTTCTCTTTTCCGAATTACAAAATGGAGAATACCTAAAGGGACCAGACGATTTCACTGGTACTACAGCTGCTCGGAGAGCCCTTATACAGGGACACACTACTCTCCTTCGGAATCATTATCGAGCATTAGGTGAATTGTTTAACGAAAATGATTTATTTGGACCTACTGGAGCAGAATTCTCCATTTACGATTTCATCAACGAATTGTTCGTTAGCACGAATCAAGACATTGCAAGATTTACCAATGAACGTGGAAACTCATTAATGACGATGTACAACATGCTCCAAACCAATCGAACGATTCGTTCTTCTATCCAAGCCTTGGAATTGGAAGACGAACTGCAAGATGTTGGAACAACAGTTGTAACTACTGGTGCACCCGTTCCCATAATCGCGGATTTCATTAGGAAATGGCTCGATGCCTTTACGAGGGAAGTAAACCGATTAAACGCAGAAATACAAGATATCAGGACAACTGAAGAACAAATCGAAGAACGGATTGATGCACTTCGTCGAACGGGTAGAGCTCCTGGCGAGAGCGAAATCGATGTACCGTTTCGAACTAGCCTGGAGTGGGCCTTGAAACCTATCAATACGGGACGGGTTGAAATTGCTCCCTGGGCCCTGGCCGCAATCAACTCAGGCCATTCGGCGTTTAAAATATATGTAGCACGAGGAAGGACATCAAGATGGAAGGATATCGATCGAAACATCATCCAGAGGGACGAACTGATGGGGCCTCTATTTGCCGAGTTTTGCGCCACTTTTGTAAACAAAGCCAAGATCGCCAACCCCAGGAGGTACATGCACGTCTCTGCCGGACGAGACTTGATGATGCGTAAAGCGTCCATCCTGAAATCGATGGTCATGGACTTGCAGTACGTTCCGCCAAAGAAACAGTTTGTGCCTCAAAGAGGATAATCCCGGATTCCCCCGGTTTTTCCTGGATTTCCCTGGATTTGGGAGCATTAAAAAAATCATAAATATTTTTTGCGTGGACGCGATAAACAAACACACAATTTCCTCGTGCTATACTAGACTTACGGAAACGGTATAGGAAATTTACGGAAAGGGAATTTGGGGAAGGAAAGGGAATTTGGGGAAGGAAATCCGTAAAGGAGAAAGGAAAATGTATCATCCTCGTTCTCCTTATTCTGGAAGAGAAGGAAGAGGAAGTCCTGGAATCCCCGGAAGGGGAAGAAGTCCTTTAGCACGAGGAAAAATTATGTACCAGCGTCCTCCGGTAAATCATCCACCCGTTGTAGTACACGCTGTTCCTGGTTTCGAACCGCAAAGATTTCAAGCACCTCCTCCAGAAGGTAGATTCCACGAAATGAACCTTTCTAGTGAAGATGTAGGCGAACAAAGACAAATACACATCCGGAAAATGCCCTTACAGTACCATTATGAAGAGGATCAAGGAGATTGGGTACTGATGGGTCATGACTTGCATCCTCTTCGAAGAAGCATTCAGATGCGTGCCAATTTCTTTTTTGCCGTTGCCATGTTCATCGAAGTAGCTATTCTGGCATGGCCCGCCACGGCCATATCTCTTTGGGGTATTACTGAAGCCATCCTTACCATAGCCTTTTTCATCGTGCATGTTCCAAAGATCACTCTCCTAATTTGGGCGATTTTTGCGGAAACGCATGTGTACAAAATGTATGGACGAAGGACGTACTCCGTTTTTTGGGGGTTGTGGACAAGAAGATCTCATGTACGAAGCAATACGGCGCTCTCTATATACGGTTTTATCTATGGATGGGTACAGGTCCCCGTCATGTTGACGTACATTTTACTCGCGTTGACGGCATACCCACTTGGACTCCCTACGGTGCTTTGGTGGGTACAATGGCTCATGGGAATTGTGAGTTTAGTAGCAGGATACGTGGCGTGGTGCTTTATCGTCTCAGAGATGGCCATAAGGAAGAACTTGGAACAATATGTAGCATTCAGTCCGGAGGAACGGATATCCTCCACCGAACGTAAATCCGTCAGTCCTTCTCCTCTTTACCGCGGATCTTCGTATACCTAAGTAAAAAAACTTTTTTCGTACGATAATAATCTGCGGTTTCACGATAAATTCTGTTGTTTAACGGAAAAATCTGTGGTTTCACGGTGTTTTTAGCCATAAATTCCTATATTAGAAATTGGTACTCACTTTGCTAATATAGAGCTCTATATTAGCAAAATTTTCGGGAGGATTTTTTTTTATGCATTTCGCGTGAATGGTATCCAAAAAACCCCTATACCGCGGTC
>Ga0114919_10002873_pt1 | contig 13925 bp, 12 predicted proteins | sample BlataG_FD_88682 | JGI IMG/M metagenome (GOLD analysis project Ga0114919, IMG submission 88682) | Deep subsurface microbial communities from Black Sea to uncover new lineages of life (NeLLi) - Black_00105 metaG | ecosystem: Environmental > Aquatic > Marine > Oceanic > Sediment | place: Atlantic... | reverse complement strand
ATCCTGTTTGTTGATGATGAACAGTCCCTGGTGAAGGTGGTTCGGAGAATACTGGAAGGACTGGGGTATGAGGTTGAAACCAAAATCAATCCTGTAGAAGCGTTAGAGCTGTTTCGTTCCGGGCCGGACCGATTTGATCTGGTGATTACCGACATGACCATGCCGAAGATGACCGGTCAAAAGCTGGTAAAGGAGATCCTGAACATCCGAGCGGATATGCCGATTATCCTCTGTACCGGATACCATGAAAAAATATCCGAAGAAAAGGCCGGGGAACCGGGTATCAAAGCTTTTGTAACGAAGCCTTTTGTAACGCATAATTTTGCCCTCACGGTTCGGAAGGTACTGGATGAAAAATGATAACAGTCCCACCGCGATATCGGAACCATGCCTGGTCAGCGGTCAAAGAACAAAACTATAACATTAAAAACTTACTCAGACCTGCTATGACCGTTACGCTTGTTGCATTCGTACTTCCATGCATAATCCGCGCAATCAGACATATACAGTAAAAAACAAACAGCCATTTCATTTTTGAAGTTTCGGCCAATGCAATGATTCCCTTCATGTGAGATATGCGGGCTAAATTTTTCGATTTACAAAAGAAATTGGAATCGGATCGAGACTTATATTTTGGATACAACTCGGCTACATGTCTTCTGTCGAATGGCTGGCCATGTCGTCTTCGTTTTGAGCTGCTCGATGATCTCAGGCATGAGCGAAGCCATGCATCGCGCCCGCAACCGCGCATCAAAGCAACCCAAGCCGGGCAAAACACAAAGATCGTAGCGGTAACGGCCCATGCCCTTGAAGAAGAGCGCAAAGAAATTCTTGCCTCGGGGTGTGACGACTTCATCCGGAAACCCTTGGGGAAAACCGAAGTTTTCGACGCTCTGGCGAAACACCTGGGAGTAAAGTTCCTATACACTAAAGAAAAAGCAGCAGGTGCGGAAGAATTAATCGATTTGCGGGCATCGGACCTGCAGAAACTGCCGCCGGACTTAATCAGGGAACTATTGAGCGCTGTTGAGCTGTTGGACCGAAAGCTTTGCCTCGAAGTGGTCAGCCGGATCAGCGGTTTTGATGAAAAACTTACTGACCATTTGCGCAACATGATAGAAAAATTACAGTACCGTGAGATACTTAAGGTCCTGGATAATTTTGATTCAAAGGAGATCCGATGAATATCACTGAACCCGATTCGGATGCCGGGGAAGACATCCTTATTGTCGATGACGCCAAAGCCAATCTACAATTATTATCCGATATTCTAAGCGATGCCGGCTACAAAGTACGTCCTGCAAGTTACGGTGAGCTGGCGTTGCGCAGCGTGAAAGCCAAACTGCCTGATCTCATTCTTCTGGACATCAAGATGCCCGGCATGGATGGCTTTGAAGTGTGTCGGCAGCTCAAAGCGGATGAAAAAACATGCTCCATCCCAATCATTTTTATCAGTGTTTTGGAAGATGAGCGTTCAAAAATCAAAGGGTTTCAAGCCGGCGCTGTTGATTATGTTAACAAACCATTTTATTCGGAAGAAGTGCTGGCCAGAGTAAAAACCCATCTTTCCATTAACCGGCTGCAATTGAATCTGAAAAGCCAAAATGCGCAACTTTTAAAAGAAATCACCGAGCGCAAGAGATTAGAAGAAGAGCTTCTAAGGGTTCAAAAACTTGAATCCGTGGGGATACTTGCAGGAGGTATCGCCCATGATTTCAACAATATTCTGACAACGATTCTCGGCAATGTTTCCTTAGCCAAGGATCAAGTAACACCTGATGATAAAATATTTGACTTGTTAAAAGAAGCAGAAACGGCTTCAGCGAGGGCTCAGACACTGACCCGGCAGTTATTGATCTTTGCCAAAGGGGGGTCGCCGGTAAAGGAGACCGCCTCAATCAAAAATAGCCTCAAAGAATCTTCCCTCTTTGTGCTGCGAGGCTCGAAATCCGGCTGCGAGTTTTCAATAGCAGAAGACCTCTGGCCGGTTGAGGTTGACGTCGGGCAGATCAGCCAGGTCATCAATAATATTGTCATTAATGCAAACCAGGCCATGCCGGAGGGAGGGATCATTCAGGTTGCCGCAGAGAATCTAATAATAGAGGACGGGTATGGCTTGCAGGTTAAACCAGGCAGATACATCAAAATATCCATCACGGATCAGGGGGTTGGCATAGCCGAAAATCACCTTTTAAATATATTTGATCCTTATTTTACAACAAAACAAGAAGGAAACGGTCTCGGGCTTGCCACGACCTATTCGATCATCAAGAAACACGCAGGGCACATTACGGTGGAATCCCAGTTGGGGGTTGGTACAACATTTCATATCTACCTGCCTGCTTCCGAAAAAGCCGTTCTTGAGAAAGAAAAGGTTAAGCTAATAAAAGGTCAAGGCAGGATTCTGGTGATGGATGATGAAGCGCCATTACGGAAAATGGTTGGGAGGATGTTGAAAAACCTTGGCTATAAATCAGAATTTGCAAAGGATGGCGCTGAGGCGATTCGGATGTTTAAAGAAATCAAAGAAGCTGAAAAACCCTATGATGCCGTTATCCTGGATTTGACCGTTCCCGGTGGGATGGGAGGAAAGGAAGCCATTAAAAAATTGCTGGAGATAGATCCTGAAGTAAAGGCCATTGTCTCCAGTGGTTATTCAGATGACCCAGTCTTGGCGAATTTTCAAGAATACGGTTTTAAGGACATGATGCCCAAACCATTTGAATCCCTATCATTGGGCAAAGTGTTACATGAGGTGCTCCAGGGTAAAATGGACGTTCAGATGCCTTAAATGGATGGTCTTGAACTGGGCTTTGCTGCCGGTGCGAACGACTATTTTGCCAAACCTTTCAGTCCGTTGGAATTGACAAAGAAAGTGGAAGAGGTTTTGGGATAGGTAAATGTCCGGGATTCACCTAAAGGTGATCATAAAAACATCGCCCGTAACATATAAGGAACTCTTTCATGGAGATATATAACTTTTCTTCCGGTTATTCTAATACTGATCAACTGGCAAAATATGCAGATGATCTTGCTAAGGCTTACAAATCTGAAAAACAGAAACAAAAAGATCTTGAAGCAGCCAATCGGCAACTTACAAAATATGCGGATGACCTGAACAAGACTGTCTCGGAACTAAAAGCTACCTATCAGGAATTACAGGGGGCCTATTTGGATACTATTCACCGACTTGTACTAGCCGCCGAGCACAAAGATGAAGACACGGGCGACCACATCGTTCGTATGAGCCGTTACAGCGTTCTTTTGGCCGAAAAACTGGGACTGCCGCCAGATGAAGTTCAAAACATACGATATGCCGCTCCAATGCATGACGTGGGTAAAATCGGAACCCCTGATCATATCTTGCTCAAGTCGGGGAAATTGTCCGACGAAGAATTTGAGTTAATGAAAATGCATACAACCATAGGGGCAAAAATCCTGGGCAATTCTAAAGCAAAAATATTACAGGTTGCAGAGCAGATAGCACTCTCCCACCATGAAAAATGGAACGGCAAAGGATATCCCCGGGGCCTTTCCGGGGAAAATATTCCCCTGGTCGGCAGGATTGTTGCCCTTGCGGATACTTTCGACGCCCTTACGTCCAAACGCCCTTACAAGGAGCCCTACCCTGTCGCAATTGCTCTTGAAATTATCAAAAAAGAGCGCGGACAGCATTTTGATCCTGATGTGGTAGACGTATTCCTGGAAAATATAGATGAAATTTTGAAAATAAAATCAGAAGTGGGGCCGACTGAGGATAGTTCACTGTCCGGTTTTACCTTGAGCAAACGAGATCAAGCTGAAGGAAAAATATTAAAGAGGTCTGTATAATGGCCAAAAAGCCAACTTTTCAAGATCTTGAACATAAGATTAAAGAATTAAAAATTGCTTATGAACAGTCAATTATCTATGCAAAAGAACTCAGGGGAGAAATAAAAGACCGCAAGAAGGCTGAAAGCGCTCTGGAAGAAGAACGAGCAAGGTTTGAGAGACTGGTTGAGCTGTTGCCTGACGGCGTTATCCTGGTTCAAGACGGAAAAATCCTGCTGGCAAACAATTCATTTGCCGAAACGCTCGGTTATTCTGACGCTAAAGAACTCATTGGAATAAAAATTGTTCAATTCTTTGAAGGCAAATACAGGGAGTTATTTGCCAGGGTTTTTGAGTCCGGAGAGAACCACGGAGATCTTGAACCCTTACAACGGGGAATTTGTGTTACCAAAGATAACAGAAAAATTTGGATATCGACCAACATCAAAGTGATTAACTGGAAAACCAGACCGGCAATCCTCGCTGCTACAAGAAATATTACCCATGACGTGCTTCGAGAAGCGGCTATTCAGGAAGAAGCCGAAAATATCCGAAGGGAGAATATCAAGCTCAGGTCTTCCATTAAAGAACATTACCGGTTTGGCCGCCTTATCGGAAAAAGCGCTCCCATGCAGAAGGTCTATGAACTCATTCTAAAGGCTGCTGCAACCGATGCAAACGTTATTATCCTGGGCGAGTCCGGGACAGGCAAGGATCTGGTCGCAAGGTCCATCCATGATATGAGTAATCGTAATAATAAAGCTTTTGTGCCCGTCAATTGCGGAGCTATTCCTGAAAACCTGGTTGAAAGTGAGTTTTTCGGACATCGCAAAGGCGCCTTTACCGGTGCGGATATTAACAAAAACGGTTACTTGCATGCTTCCAACCAGGGAACATTATTTCTGGATGAAGTCTGCGAGATCGGCCTGAATATGCAGGTCAAATTACTGCGGGTGCTTGAAACCAGAGAATATACTCCTGTGGGTGATACCAGCGCCAGAAAATCTGACGTCCGTATCCTTTTTGCTACCAACAAGATCCCTTCAGAAATGGTTGAAAAGGGGTTGATGCGGGAGGATTTCTATTACCGGATCAGTGTAATTCCCATAAACTTGCCCCCCTTAAGAGAACGAAAAGAGGACATCCCTTTGCTCATTGAGCATTTCCTTCAATTATACCGAAAGGGTAAAGAAACACCGGCCATACCCGGAAAAATTATGGATGTTTTATATAATTATAATTGGCATGGAAACGTTCGTGAATTGGAAAGTGTGATTCGAAGGTATCTTGTTTTAGGGGATTTTCCCCTTTTGGACATGGGTAAAAAGACCGATAAATTGGTAACCGGGATTGACCCTGACCTTGGAAATGAAGTCACCGGTCTTGCACACGCCATGGAAATCCTGGAAAAACGGCTTATTTTGAATGCGCTTGAACAAAACCGCTGGCAAAGGGGAAAAACCGCTACCTCTTTGAAAATAGATCCGAAAACTCTTTATACAAAAATGGGAAAATTCGGGATATTATGACTGAGCATCGGGCTTAACTGCCTGATTCCTACTATCTGATATATTATCAGTTAGATATGCATTAATTCCCTTCTTTTTTTAGGGTGTTTTCACCCGACTCCACGGGCTTCCCCTGACCTCACCTTTCATCCTAATCATCAAATAGCAATTAAATCAATAAGTTAAAAATGCAGGGTCGGTCCTGGCACGCACCTTGCTCTTAAGGTGTATCGAGTACGAAAACGTAAGCGATCTTTTAAATTCATCAAACCATATTCGATACAACTACAGAGCGAAAGGGCAAACCCGCTGAAAGGCGGGGACGCAAAACCACGGGTCTAACGCTTAAAAAGCCATGACAGCCGGGTTGCCGAAAAGATGTAGAACTGAGTCCGCGCACGGCAAAAGGCATCGCGCGGCAGGCCATTCAGGCGCCTTTCTCTCTAGCAGTTATCAAGTTCAGAGAGAAAGGGGTGCCTCATGGCTATTTATAAAACATATCGATGCAATTATGTTTTTTTCTTTTGTTTTGTTCTTTTTACATTCAGCTTCATGTTTTTTATCACAACCGATGCTTCAGCGGCGACTCAGGTGACGCTGGAGTGGAGTCCCAACAGTGAACCCGACCTGGCGGGCTACAAAGTTTTTGCCCGCGAGGAAGGTCAAACCTATGATTATGCCAACCCGTCCTGGGAAGGCACAGAAACCACTTGCACAATCTATGACCTGGATGAAACCAAGACGTATTATTTTGTCGCACGAGCGTTTGACACTGAAGGATTTGAGAGTGGTGACTCCAATGAGGTGTGTCTTGAAGCAGGGACAACGCCTAATCAACCGCCGACAGCAGATGCCGGTCCGGATCAGACGGTTGGTGAAGGCCAGGTCGTAACCCTGAACGGATCTAACTCCACAGATCCGGATGACGGCATCGCCTCTTATCATTGGGCTCAGACAGGCGGACCTCAAGCAAATCTTTCTGATCCCAATGGACAGCAGTTAACCTTTATGGCCCCTGATGTTGGCACAGAGGGCGGCTGTCTTACTTTTGCATTAACCGTTACTGATCATAGCGGGCTCGAAAGCACGGATTCTTGTATTGTCAACGTTACCTGGCTAAACGACCCGCCTGAAGCTAACGCCGGAACTGACCAGAATGTGGATGAAGGGGTTGTTGTTACCCTGGATGGATCTTTTTCTTTAGATATTGATGATGGCATTGCTTCTTACCTGTGGAGTCAAATCGGCGGGCCGGTTGTCACTCTTTCAGACCCAGCTTCATCCCAGCCGATATTTACGACACCGGACGTGGGTCCGGAAGGTGCTTCACTTACCTTTAATTTAACCGTAACAGACGCCGGCGGGCTCCAGGATACCGACTCTTGTATTGTCAATATCAGCTGGCAAAACCAACCGCCAATAGCAGTCGTTGCTGAAGAGTATATAGAGGCTGACCAGGGTACGACCGTTACATTGGATGGATCAAGGTCAACAGATGCTGATGACGGTATTGCCTCATATCTCTGGACCCAGGTTGATGGTGATCCTGTTACCTTGTCCAATCCCACAGCAGACATAACGACTTTTACCGCCCCTGAAACAGATCCGTATGGTAGTAATCTTACCTTCAAATTAACAGTAACAGATTTTGGAGGGCTTCAAAGCTCAGCCAATTGTTCTGTTTATATCACTCCGGAGACAACGGATAACGTGGCGATCACGTCAGCAACGTATTACGCGAAGCGAAAGAAACTTATGATTAAGGCCGCATCAGATGCCCCGGCAGGATCTGTAACTTTAACCGCATGGGCCAATTATGGAACGGAAAGCGTTAAACTGGGCAATCTGAAATATTCGGCTAAAAATAAAGTTTATAGCAAAACTTTCAGAAGAATTGATTCGGCTCCTGATACAGTAACAGTCACAAGCAGCGGGGGCGGGTTGGACACCAAACAATGCCTTATTAAATAAAATCGTATTACGATTTTTTGGACTCTGACCTGGCGAGGCGTACTATGACAGAGAAGCAAACTGTAGATCTGACAACCCAAAAACAGCTCATGAAATATGCTGAAGACCTGGTTAAGCTACATCATGAGCTGAAAAAAGAAAGAAAATTACCGTCAAAATCCAATGGGAAAGAGTTTAAGGTACACATTACAAGTATTACAAAAAGACATATTTTTCTTATCCATTTGATGGTTACCATTATCACTTCCTATCTGACAATCTTCGGACCGACAAAGGATAACTTGGTTATTTGGTCACACATATTCATAGCTTTTTATCTCTCAAGCAACCTTTTTATACTCTATATTCCAAGCCGATATTTTATTGAAAGAACGATATTTTATCATCTGATATTTTTCCATAGCTTCATGATTTGTTCGGGCATGTATTTATCGGGCAGTGCCGGCACGGATTTTTACCTCATTTATTTTCTGATCATGGGCCTATCATCTATGAGTATAAGTTTAAAGTATCTAATGTTAAACACAACCGTTTTTGTTTTTGTTTATGGATATATTCTTTTTCAAAAGGGACTTCTTGTGGGAGACATGGGGATCAGTTATGCACTACGATTGCCATTTATAATTATTATCGCCCTCCTTTTTGGCTATATTGTAGATATGCTAATTAAGGATAAATCCAGAAGTCTAAAAGCATCAGAGGAGAAATATCGATCCTTAGTGGAATCTACGGATGATTCCATATACATGGTGGACAAGGATTGCAGATATTTATCTGCAAATGGTACATTTTTATCAGAACATGGTTTAACGGAAAGCCAAATTGTAGGAAAAAAATTTAGCGATTTTCATTCGCCTGAAGAAACAAGAGAATTTGTCAATAGAGTAAAAAAAGTTTTTGAAACCTGTAGTGCGACACAGTACGAAGCTTACAGCGAAGAACTTGGAAAATGGGTCATGCGAACTCTGAGCCCCATTCAGGAACCTGATTCTACCAAAATAAAAGCTATTTCTGTAGTGTCAATGAATATAACCGAGCGCGTGCAAGCAGAAAAAGAATTGAAAAGTACTTATAACAAACTTAAAGAAACTCAAAGCCAATTAATACAAAATGAAAAAATGGCGGCTTTAGGACGATTGGCATCCGGGCTGGCCCACCAAATCAGAAATCCACTGGAAATTATTATAATGGGTGTAGAATTTCTTGCCAATACTATGCCCAACAAAGACCTGAACTCCGAGAAATCTATTGAGAGAATAAAAGCGGCTGTCAATAGAACAAACCAAATTATTACTGACTTTTTACGATTTTCAAGAAAATCCGAATTAAAGTTTGAATCGGTAAATGTATGTGAATTACTGGATGAAACCATAAAATTAGTTGAACACAGGATTAATATGAAAAAAATAAAAATAGAACGAAACTATTCCCAAGAATCTATGGAAGTTAAAGCTGATAGAAACTTGCTACAGCAAGTATTTATGAATCTTTTAAATAATGGAATCGATGCTATGTCAAAAAAAGGTGAAATTAGAATCAGGGTCACCCCTGATAAAGCAATGCAGATAAAGGATAAAATCGGTTACAAAGAAAATGATTATTTTAAAATAGGAGATAAAATGACCGTAATAGAATTTGAAGATACCGGAAAGGGAATTCCCAAGGATGTATTATCAAAAGTATTCGAGCCGTTTTTTACCACTAAAGAATCCGGGAAAGGTACAGGCCTTGGGCTCAGTTTGGTACATTTAATCATGGACCGCCATCAAGGAATAATTAAGGTGCAAAGTGAAATAAATAAGGGGACAAAATTTACTTTAAAATTACAACCAGCTATCAATTAAAATCAGGCATACAATCGCTTCGCGATTCTATATAATCCCGCCTGGAGCGGGACTACGCAGATCTAAAAAAAGAAATTTTTATACTATCAAGGCAGGTGAAATATGGAAAGCAAGAAAAAAATACTATTAATTGATGATGAAAAAGATTTTTGTTTCTTTGTAAAAGGCAATTTGGAGAATACAGGAGAATTCGAAGTAATAGCCACTGCTTCAGGTAAAGAAGGGATTAAATTGGCTTGTAGAGAAAAACCGGATTTAATCTTGCTGGATTTGAATATGCCCGAAATGTCTGGCGACGAAGTAGCTCAATTTTTATCTGACAGACCCGAAACAAAAGCAATACCCATAGTATTTCTTACAGCGCTTATAACTGAAGATGAAGTTGGATCTGAAAGTATGGCAAATATAGGAGGAAGAAACTTTATAGCTAAGCCGGTAACAACAAAGGATCTTATCGCCAATATAAAAAAGATATCGGGTGAAAAAAATAGTATGGATATTTCACAGGCTAAGTTGTCCTGAAAAGAGATCCAAAAACTCCTATTACAAAGTTCATTATTCTGGAAGGTCGGGTCAAAATAAAAAAGGAGGTGCTATTTTATGTCATATAGGCCTGGAACTATAGATCGATACGAGAAACTCTTCGGACTCATTGCAATAGAAAAGGAGTTGATCTCTCGGAATGATCTCATCAATGCGCTAACAATTCAGGCCAAAGAGCATGCTAAGAATGGCAACCAACGATTTATTAGAGATATTTTGTTTGATCAGAATATTATGTCCGTCAATCAAATCGAAGAAGTAGTTAAAGCCATTTTTCAAAAGTAAGCAGATCGACCGTTTTAAAATTTAGCGGCCACTATTTGATCTGATAATATTCTTTTCAGAATAACAAAACAGCCATGAAAAGTGTATAACAGGATGTATTAATGAACAAAATTTGTTGTCCTGAAAAATCACTGCAACTCGCGAGGATCCTGGCAATCGAAGAAAAGCATCCATGAATGGGCTTATTCGAAATACAGCGGTTTTGTACCTTTTTTATATGCGATAGATATGCGATTATGCGGCCAGGGCAGCACAAAAACTCAATTAATGTTACAAAAACTCGTTTAATATTTAATAACTTATTGTTATTATAGTAATTTTCGCAACTCCGGCCTTCGGCACCATAATTTGATTTATTAAATCAGGCACTTAGAATTTTCTCTAAGTGCCTGATTTGCGTATCAGGGAGAGGTAAGCCATAAAAACCAAAACCATAAAAGTCGGAATCATGTCTTACGAAAATTTCAAAAAATATGACATTGTTGATCTTATTGAAAATAAAAATTTAATTTGGTTTTTATTTCACTGTGGTTTTGGGATTAATTAAATTATATACTTTATATCTCGACATCATTATATCAGTTTTATTCCATGTCTTTTTTGATTGATTTCAATAAAAAACTATAGTAATGGTAATTCATGACTCGAAAACCTTTATCAACCAGAATTGAAAACCATCTCCAAAAAGAAATTAAAAAACTTGCGATTGATTTGGAGAAACCCCTTAACGACCTTCTTGAAGAAGCTATACAAGACCTTCTCAAAAAGTACGAAAACAAAGCTGATGACAAATAATGATAACAAAATTGGTAGAGAAGAAGTATACAGTAAAATATTGGCAATCATTTCTACTTTATCAGAAGCACAAATGCGAAAGCTCCTGAAAAGTTTGGAAAAATGGCAACAATCCAAGTTCGATGAGAAGAGAAAATATCATAGAAAACACACGTTCATCTGGACAGAATGTTCAGCCAATACACGCTTTTTTACGGATTTTATTCAAAATCTAAGCGTTAGCGGACTATTTATTGAAACTCAATTTCCTTTCTTCGTTGGAGAAGATCTTTCAATGACTTTTTCTCTCCCGGGTGCTGATGGCCCTATAAAAATCACTGGAAAAATTGTCAGGGTAGATTCAAATGGAATCGGCGTACAATTCGACGAGCTTTTATCTGATATTTAATGATCCCTTCTCGCTCCGAAGCCATTAGAAGGCTTTGATTTTTTGTATCCGTTCACGGTGTAATTGAGTTAGTGGAAATTCCAAATAACAAATCACAAAAAACAAATAAATTTCAATGACCGAAATTCAAAATCCAAAACAAAAAAACAATCGCTTTGAACCGGTTTGGAGTTTGAGATTTGTTTGAGATTTGGTGCTTGAAATTTGAGATTTAATTGTAATTTGGTATTTGTAATTTGTGATTTAATTGATCTTTGGCGCTTGGAATTTTGGGTTTCAAAAAGTCCGTGAACGGCTTTGATTTTTTTTGATCTGACTCCAGGGCCTCAACGGGATCTGTTTTGGCTTCAATCTGATATCTCAAACGCTCAAGTCTATAACGTCCAACTCATACGATCAGTTCTTCATCATCCTTCGTTTCTGTTTGTAACCGCTTGTTTCTCGATAACCGGAAAAAATACGCTACAGGATGTCCCCTTACCAAGCTCACTCTCGACTGAAATCACACCGTCATGGCTTTTAACTATACCGTGTGCCACCGATAAACCCATACCCGTACCCTTCCCAATTTCCTTGGTCGTAAAATAGGGATCAAAAATTCTGCCAATGACGTCAGGAGCAATCCCTTGACCATTATCACTAACCGTTACTTTGAGATAGTCACCCGGATTTAAGTCACAAGCAATTGGATGTGAATCTTCATCTACAACAACAGGTTGTATTCCGATATTCAGAATTCCTTCTATTTGCTGTGGTTGGGTTTCCTGAATATGATGAAACCTTGAGACGTCTTGAAGGTGAGGGAAAAGATCATTGGCAGAAATCGTGAACGCAAATAGGGTACCCAAAATTATTCATCGTCACCGCCCTCATCAGGAGGTTCCTCCAGGTTAAATATATACATTTTTTTATCACCAACCATTTTAAGGGTTACAACGCCATATGAATAATAGAGATATCCGTAAAGAAGTCCGGCCGGCCCTAAAATTTCATTGAGCCAGGGCTCATGCTGAGTGGCCAGAGAAATCCGTTTTGTCATATCTGCCAACGTCTTTTGATCACTGACCTTTTTCCACCGATCACCCACCAGCGTTGTATCATTATTTTTCGGATCGAACATGATGCCTAAAGGTGATCGAAAACTAGGTCCGGCATACTGGTCGGAACAATAAATGTGGTAATCATCCCATTTACCGATTAAATTTTGAATGGTCAGATGGTTTGGGCCGTTAGGTATAGTTTTAAGCTTGCCGTAGTTTTTTTGCCACGAAACACAACCGGAGATAATCAGAGCAATTAATAAAACACTCAAGAATATATATTTTTTTGTTTCCATTTTTTTTGTCTCCCGACCAATGGTCTTTCTTTGAATTTGTGAAATAAATATAACACTTTAAATTATCATATAAATAATTATTGGAAAGTAAATGTCAATTATAAATATAATTTTTTACTCCAGGTTAAAACTAGCATATCAATACCACAGGGCAGCGTATTGAATTCGGATCAGCTGAAGGAAATTCCCTTCAGTGATTAATTGTTGCTTTACAAAGGGTTGGGTCTTTTTTATGTCAATTTTCCTCTGCATGCTGTATGAATTTTCCTTCACATATTCCTCTTATTTTTAAATAAATAGATTGAATTTGTATAAAATTCATTGTATTATTTTTTAAATAAATTTGGCACATCAATTGCTCATATATAACCGATATATAACCGACCTGATTTAAACCCTTAGCCGTAGTGAAATAAATTATATTTTCAGTGAATTCGTAAGAGAGTCTAACCTAAATCGACCCATTTTTTATTCGATCTGAATCGATCTCTTGTGCAGCAAGGCACCGTGAAAATTATCTACATACCCGCGGCTATGCCTGCGGTTTTAGCGAATGTTCGTGCAAGTTCAATTTTATTGAGAAAAGGAGGTGATTAGGGGTAGTTATTCCTGTATGGTGATTTTATGAACTCATGATTGTAAACAGAAAACCAAAGAAAGGAGATGAATATGAAAAGAGTTGCAATTATATCTTTAACCTTGATTTTTAGTCTTTGTGTGGCAACAGGTGCTTTTGCAGTGGATAAAGATGCTATCGAGAAACAAGTAGATGACATTGTTGTGGCTATTGATGGCGGGAAAACAGCTGAGGACTTTGCAAGTGCGGCACAAAATGAACCCTACTATGTATTTATAATGGAAGAAGGGGGTAATCTTTTGGTTCATCCGTCATTGGTTGGGCAAAGCCTTAAAGAGAAAGCAGAACCTGTTTATAATGAATGTGCCACAGCGACTGCTGATGGTGTATGGGTGGGTTATGTATGGAAAGAAAAGCAAAAACATACCTATGTCAGGAAAACCATGGGCGGTTTGATCGTCGGAAGCGGGTACTCCGAGTAATAAATAAGCAGGGCCTATGCCAAAATTTTTAGAGGAAGTGTGATGTCGCTCATAGAATTTATGGTTTTATGGGCGACATTTTTTTGTCAGTAAGAGCCTACTTCAAAATCTCCTCGAAATGTCAACCGAAAATTGACCCCCTTCGACAACCGAATTTTGACCCCCCCTAATTAAAGTAAAAGTTGCCTTATCAATATAAGAATAATTTTTTTTAATTTTTGTCAAAAAAGTGTTGCAATATATAAATTAATATGTTTATAAGATTAAACATAACTTATTAATGGGTTCGTAAAAAAAAATTTGCCGTATTCCAAAATCATTATTAACGTTAAGATAAGGTAAAAAATATGTCTGCTGCAAGATTTGAATCTTTTCTACAAAGGGTT
>Ga0114919_10002872_pt1 | contig 13926 bp, 9 predicted proteins | sample BlataG_FD_88682 | JGI IMG/M metagenome (GOLD analysis project Ga0114919, IMG submission 88682) | Deep subsurface microbial communities from Black Sea to uncover new lineages of life (NeLLi) - Black_00105 metaG | ecosystem: Environmental > Aquatic > Marine > Oceanic > Sediment | place: Atlantic... | reverse complement strand
CTTTTTGCCGAAGTGCTCCAGCATGTCTTCGCGGCAGACATGGCCGCTCTTCACCAGGTCTTTCCAGGGTTACAAAGCCAGCAAACTGGCCTCTTTCGTCCAAGTCCTTCGAAGAGTTGACTTGAATAGCGATTGGCCGATACTGTACTTCTGTGGGGTGTCCAAACTGGACCAGCCATCGGGGACAAGTATTGAGCTGACCTTTCCCCCGGGATGATTTTTACAGGCATACCTCATACGCTGTCAGCCAATCCCGTTTAAGCATTGCAAGAGATTATGAAACAAACTGCTAAAATCCGTTCAGAACATGGCTTTACCCTCATTGAACTCCTCGTCGTCATTGCCATCATCGGCGTTTTAGTTGGCCTGCTCCTGCCGGCCGTGCAGCAGGCTCGTGAGGCGGCCCGACGATCGAGTTGCACCAACAACCTCAAGCAGATTGGGCTGGCGATCCACAACCACGAGAGTGCCCAGCGGCATTTTCCGGCCGGCTACGTCGGGGTGATTCCGGGCAACTCGGGGAACGCCTGGGACTCGAATAATCAGTTCACCTGGAGTTGGGGAACGCTGATCCTGCCCTATGCTGAAGAGGCGACCCTCTACCAGAAATTCAATCCGCTGAAAGTCCGTGCCTTCGACTATCCGGCGACTGCCGGTGGTAGCCTCGCCGACATGCAGACCAAAGTGTCGGGTTTTCAATGTCCGAGTGACCCCGGATATGAAACGATCAACGCTGGAGGAAGCCGTGCGATCAACGTGAGCGGACAGGGTGGTGCCCGAACGACGACCTCGAACTACGTCGGCAGCAACACCAGCTTCAAATGGCACACCGGTGGCCGCTACATCACTGAAGGCGGCCCTGGTGGGCAGGCCGGTGCACCTTATTCGCAATGGGGGGGCACCGTGCCACCACCCAATGGAATCTTCTGGAGAGATTCGAACTTGGACCTCCGAAAGATCACCGATGGCCTCAGCAAGACGATCATGGTCGGTGAGCGGTCAAGCCGCATCGGGCAAGCAGCGTTACTGTTTGTGACCAGTGCCGCTAACGAACAGCTTTCCATCGAGCGAAATCTTGGCACGGCAGTTGAACTGCTGAACACAACTGTAGGCAGCGCAGCAGCGCGTCGTGGCTACAACTCTGATCATGCCGGGGGCATCATCCAGTTCCTTTTCTGTGATGGATCAGTCAAGGCGCTCAACGAGGCGATCGACCACACAGCTCAGCGTACCGCTACAGCGGCGGCAACCGCAGCCCTCTCCACGTTTGAGAAGCTTGTCGGCCGCAACGACGGCCAGACTGTGTCGAACGACTTCTGAGTGCTTCTTCACTGCGAGGCCTCGGGAGATCATGCTCCCCCGAGGCCTCGTTTTTTGATGCACGACTTCATCCTGTTCCCCAAAGGAGTTTCTCGACAATGTCTCGGAGAACGTGTCGTCAGTGCCTGCACCTGACGTTCTTTTTTTTCGGCCTGCTACTCGTTGGCACTGCCTGCTCATCTCGGACTGCAGGCTATCCTGATCTTGGGCCCGTTATTGGCACCGTCACCCTCGACGGCAAGCCGCTGGCCGATGTCACGGTGATGTTCCAGCCCGAGAATGGCCGAGCTTCGACGGGCCTCACCGATGCGGAAGGCAAGTATGAACTTACCTTCACTGAGGTCGCCAAAGGGGCCAAAGTCGGGCCGCATCATGTTTCGTTTTCCCAGGAGATTGCCGAAGACGACATTCGGGCGACGATGCGGCCACCCCGGCATCTCAGCCGTAGCTTCGACGTCGATGTGACCGCCAAACCGAACGTCTTTGACTTTGATCTCGGCCAGGAATCGGCGAAGCCGACAAAGTAATGCTTCCTTTGCGACGGTGCTTGCCGACGGTCCTGCTGTTTCTCTTTCCAGCCGCGTTCGCCTCCGCCAGCAAGCCGACCGAAGCCACTTCCCGCCCCAACATCGTGGTCATCCTCACCGATGACCATGGTTGGGCCGATCTCGGGACGCAGGGGACGCGGCAGGATGTCCGCACACCGCATCTCGATGCCTTGGCCGCTGCCGGGGCGCGGCTGACGGCCGGGTATGTCACCGCCCCGCAGTGCGTCCCCTCGCGGGCAGGACTGTTGACCGGGCGATACCAGAATCGGTTTGGCCTCGAATCAAATGCCGAATACCAGCAGCCTGGTGGCCTCGACGGGTTCAATGCCGCGACGACACTTGCCGAACGACTTCAGGCTGCGGGCTACGCCACTGGCATGGCCGGCAAGTGGCACCTCGGGCCACCGGCCCAGATCAGTCAGCACGGCTTTGATCGCTTTTTGTTCAAGCACAATAACGCCGTCGGAGTCTGGAATGGCCCACTCGACAAGCCTGCCCATCCCCCTGCAAAGCAGCTGGGTCGTGGCTATCACATTGACGTGGCCAGTGACTATTGCTGTTCGTTCATCGAACAGCACCGGAACCAGCCGTTCTTTTTCTACCTAGCCTATCGGGCGCCCCACACGCCGCTTGATGCGCCGGCCCGCTACACCGAGCGATTTCCAGGGGCCATGCCCGAGCGGCGGCGGCAGGCGCTGGCGATGCTCTCGGCGGTCGACGACGGCGTCGGCCGCATTACTGCCACCTTGCGCCGGCTTAGACTTGAGGAAAACACCCTCATTTTCTTTCTTGGTGACAACGGCGCCCCGCTGAAGATCACCATGTCCGACAGTCCGCTTGACCGCGATCCCGGCGGCTGGGACGGTTCACTCAATGCACCACTAAACGGTGAAAAGGGCATGCTTGCCGAAGGGGGCATCCGGGTACCCTGGCTCGTGTCGTGGAAGAGGCGAATCACCGCTGGGGCAGTTCGCGACGAGCCGGTGATTGCCCTCGACATCGCCGCGACGGTTACCGCCGCCGCTGGGCTCGACGTCCAACCGGCAGGCCTTGACGGGCTCAACCTCGCGGCCTGGCTGGCGGGCGAGAAGCCGCTGCCGGAAAGGACGCTCTACTGGCGATGGATCGCCCAGGCAGCTATCCGAGAGGGCCGCTGGAAACTGCTGCGGGGCGGTCAGCGAGAATACCTCTTCGATCTCGAAGCCGATCCAGCCGAACAGCACAACCGGTTGGCAGAGCATCCGGGTCTTGCAGCCGCTTTGCGACAGAAACTTCAGACGTGGACAACCACGCTGTCACCACCGGGCCTGGCGATCAAGCCGATGGCCCAGACCTGGGAGCGATACTTCGATCACTATCTCGACCACCGGCCACTCGCGGCTGATGCGCCGCCGGCCGGGCAGCACACCCGCAACCGGGCCGCCGACTGGACGGCCGACGCCAAAGTGATTCTGGCCGACGCGGCCGCTACGTACCCGGCTGGGATTGACACCGTCCATGTCGGGGCGAAGCAGGTCACGCTCAGTGGCCACTGTTCCGAACAAGCTGCAGTGATTGCCATCCCGCCGGAAGGAGCCTCACATCAGGCCGACCGCTCAGCCGTGATCGCTCGGCTGACACCCGATGAACAGGGGCGTTTTCGCCTCGACCTTCCCCGGGTTGCCGCCGATGGCCGCGATCACGGCATCTTTCGGTTTCGTCTTGTAGACGACGATGGCCATTGGGTGTCAGCGGCCCGTTGGCCAATGGTCTGGGGGCCGGCTATCGGCCGAGCGCTGCCGAACCAGACCGCACCGCATCGCAAGGGGCTTGGCGGTATTCCGACCCTTCACAGCCCCGACCACGAAATTTTTGATCTCGGTATCCGGCATGCCACGCTCAATGTCGTTCTCACTGGCTTGATTCACGACCAGGCCAGGCCCGGCTGGAAAGCCTTTGAGCATGGCGGCCGCACCTGGTTCATCAACGAGAAACTGCTCGACCGCTACGACGAAACCCTGCGGCAACTGGCAGCCAACGATGTGATCGTTTCAGCGATTCTGCTCATCGGGAATCAACGGGATGAAACAGGCCGGCCGCGGTCGCCACTGGTTCATCCTGACGCCGAAGCCAGCGGCATCTACGCAATGCCCAATCTGACCGCCGAGACTCCGGCACGCTGTTACGCGGCAGTACTCCACCTGCTGGCCGACCGCTGGACCCGCGAAGATGGTTCCTGTGGCCGCGTGACCAATTGGATCATGCACAACGAGGTCGATCAGGCCGCCACATGGACGAATATGGGCCCCCAGCCGCTCCCCCGCTATGCCGAGTCCTATCACCGGTCGGCCCGGATCATGCACCATACCGCCCGACTGTTCGACCGGAACGCTCGAGCTTTCATCTCGCTGACCCATCACTGGACAAAGGCCCCGCAGAAGCCTGGGGTCTATCAGGTCCGTCGGCTCCTCGATCGGTTTGCCGCCTTTGCCCGGGCCGAGGGTGATTTCGAATGGGGCGTTGCCTATCACCCATACCCCCAGAACCTCCGTAATCCCAATACTTGGGCAGACACACTGCCCACCAATGACTTCGACACGCCGCTGATCACTTTGAAGAACATCGCTGTTCTCCCGCAGTATCTCGCCCAGCCACGCCTGCAGTTTCAAGGGAACCCGCGGGCTATTCTGCTCTCCGAGCAGGGCTTCAATACACCGACACTCGCGGAGGCCGACCAGCAACGGCAGGTGGCGGGATTGCTCTATACCTTCGACCAAATTGAATCACTGCCAACAATTGAAGCCTTCCACCTGCATCGCTACCGTGACATGCCAGAGGCTGAGGGCGGCCTGCGGCTGGGCATCGTCGATGAAACCGGGAGACACAAGCTCGGCTGGGATGCCTACCAGGCAATTGGCAGCCCCGCAGAACAGGCCTTCCGACCGATCGCCAATGCACTCATCGGACAGCCGTAACCGTAGCGGCCAGCAGCAGGTTTGACTGACGAGGCGATCAATTTTTGTCAGCCGACGGAAGGTTGAACTGCCGATAGGGGGAATCGGCATCGTTCCAGCGGATCGGCACGGGGTCGGGACGGGTGAGGTGTCCTTCGAAATAATCTTCGCCCCGGATACTCGCATCCACCGTGTGGCTGAAGGCTTCGTAGCCCGCCAAAAGACGTTTCAGCCGTTCGGGCTTCTCAGCAGCACAATTGCTGCTTTCTGCCGGATCAGTCACCAGGTTGTAGAGCTCCGGCTGAGGTGTGGCCCGCATCTGAGAGCTGCGACCCTGTCGGCGAGACGGACCGGGAATCACCAGCTTGTATTCGTTGTCGATCCAAGCGCCCCAGCCAAAGCAGCGAAACCCAAGTGGCTGCCGGCGGGCACCAGGCTCACTGTCGAACAGCGACACAAGGCTGATGCCATCGACCTGCGGCAGCAACACGGTACTGGGCAGACCCACAAGGTCAGCAATGGTTGGAAAAATGTCGACTGCCCCAGCCGGATAGGAAGTCGCCCGCGGTTGCACTCGGCTGGGCCATTCTATGATTGCGGGAACCCGCAGGCCGCCCTCATAAAGACTGCCTTTGAATCCCCGCAGACTGGCCATGCCCGGTAGTTCAGGATTGTTCTGGCCGACGGTCGGCTGCAACTCGGCATTGGGCAGGCCGCCATTGTCGGAGGTGAACCAAAGCAGCGTGTCTTCGGCGATGCCCAGTTCGCGCAGGGCTGTTCGGAGGCGGCCAATGCTCCGGTCCATGGCAACCAATTCACCATAATGGTGCCGTGCAGCAATCGGCAACGCTGCAAATGCTGTTTGATCCTGCTCACTTGCCTGCCAAGGAGCATGCGGGCTACCAAACCAGATGACGGTGAACGTGGGCTGATCGGGGGATCGGTTCAGTTGCTGCTCGAGGTGCCTGATTGCAGCAGCGACAATCACTTCAGAAGAGTCGCCCTTCAACCGCTCAAAGTCACCGGCAGGCCGTCCGCTGCGGCCCATCAGGGGATCACGGTCAAAAAAATTTGTCACCGAAAGCCAGGTACTGAAGCCAAAAACGTCAGGTCGATAGGGATCATCCGGAAGAATCGGCACGCCTGGTCCACGGATGCCATCAAGGTGCCACTTCCCAAAATGGGCAGTTGAGTAACCGGCGGCTGCCAAAGCAGCTGGGAGTGTTTTCTCCTGCAGCCGCAGCGCATGGCCGTGAGAAGGAACCCCGGTTCGCTCATGCGTGCGGCCAGTCAACACTGTTGCCCGGGTCGGTGAACAGACTGGTCCCCCCGCATAAAACCGGTCAAACCGCAGGCCACGCCGGGCCATCTCATCAAGGCTTGGAGTTTTTAGAAAAGGATGCCCATAGTAGCCGGTCTGCCCCCAGCCCTGGTCATCAGCCATGACCAGCACGATGTGCGGTCGAGACGATGCCCCCGAAGCAGCTGGTTGCGGGATGATCAGGATCGCGCAGAACGCAGCAACAAACCGTAAAAGCAGGCTTACGAGATGATGATTCATTCCGTCAGTCCTGAACACCTGCCGCCTTTTTCAGCCGGTTCAGTTCCGCCCTGCCCCCATCGTTGATGGCAAATACAAAGCGGATCAGGTCGAGGAAAGCAGCCCGATCCTTGAGCTGTGTCACCAATCCCAGCGGCATGGTCGAGGTCGGCTGCTCGATCAGTTCATCGACGTCATCGGCCGCAAGCACCCGCTGCTTCCCCTTGTCGGTCGGCAGGCTCAACACGACCTCGTCATCGTTCTGGGAAACGAGAAAACCTGAGAGCAGCTGGCCGTCTCCAGTCAGCACGTTCACCGACTGGTAGCCCTTGCGAATCTTGGCCGAGGGTTTGAGGATCGATTCGACCAGATAGGCCCGGTCGGCATCCGGCCGCGGCTCGGTCAACTGGGGTCCCAGCTGATACCCATAAGGCACCGCGTGGCAGGTGGCACACGCTACCTTTTCGTTAAAGAACCACTTTGCCCCGCGAACGGCGTCGCCTCCAGCAAGGGCGTCAGCCACCAGTGTCTCGAGTGGCTCAGCGGCCAGCTCTGCCTGCAACTGTGGATTGACCGGCTTATCCTCGACGAGCTCTGGCCGGCTCCCTTCCGGAAACGGGTGTTCGGCAATCAAATCTTCGGGGCTATAAAAGGTTCGCCGGGACTTCGTCTCAGCTCGGACTCGGGCCACATCCTGCTCATTCACTGGCTCGGCGTCATTGCCCCAGCTGTTGCGAACGTAGGTGAGCACCGCCGCAATCTCCTTGTCGTTGAACATCAGCCCGATTGCGGTCATCGGCGGTACGCCACGAGCCGGCTCATACTGCTTGCCGGCTACACGAATTGGCCCCCAGATGCCGTGCAGGGTTAGTTTGATCAATCGATCAGTGTCTCCGGTTACCCACTCACTGCCGACAAGAGGCGGATAGATACCGGTCACGCCCCGGCCGTGATCACGGTGGCAAGTGTTGCACGACCCCTCTTCATAGAAGACCGTCTGACCGATTTCATAGAACTTTCTGAAATTGCCGTCCCTGAACCTCTTTGACTTGGACCGGACATCCTTGGGCTTGGCCGCACCTGGCAGGCTGCGGGCAAAAAGCTTGTCGATGTCATCGATAACGCGGTTGCCGTCAAAGCTGCCACTGTCGACCAATTGCCGGGCCTGATCACCCAGGGTCAGCATGGCATGGTTGAGCGCATTGCGAATCCAGCGATCGGTCGGATGTGAGGCCACCGTCAGTGTGATCTCGGCGCCGCGTTTTCCCCCAAGCCATGAGCCTGCCGAGAGCGCCTCCAGCCGCACCCGGGGATGGGCGTCACCGGCAGCCGGCAGCAGGAACCGCTCAGGCTGCTCAAGCAGATGCAGGCAGTGCCGCACCACTCGCACCGCCGCCGACCGCACCCGATGGTCCGATGCGGACAGGCACCGCTCGAGCAGGACAACCGAGGGCTGCTGCTGGCCCCAGGTGGCCCAAAGTGCTTCGAGCTGCAACCGTTCATTTCCACGGTTGGCGTCAGCAAAAGCCGCTGCCGCCGCCAGCACGGCCGCAGCATCACGGCCCCGCAGTTCCCGCTGGGTACGCTTGCGGGCATTCATTTCGGGCAGCTTCAGATTCTCAAACAGCGCCTCGATCGGCTCACCGGCAATCTGCGGTGGCTCAACCAGCGGCCGTTCGGGATACGTGATCCGATAGATGCGGCCGTACTCTGAGTTTCGCAGTGGGTCACGGGCACTGTGCTGCATGTGGCCGATCAGCGTGTTGTGCCAGTCGAGAAAATAGAGGCTGCCATCCGGGGCAATCTCAAGATCACAGGGCCGAAAGTTGCCATCAGAGGACTGGAGCAGGTCCTGCCGAAACCGGCCCTTGATCTCACTGCCGTCCTCAACAACCGCATAGTCTTTGATGCCGAGGAAGCCGATGGTGTTGGCATAGAGATAGTCACCCTGCACCTCATCGGGAAGGTGCCGGGACGAGACGAACTCAGCACCCGACGTCGGTCGCGTGTGGTGCTCATAGTTGAACTTCGAGACTTTCTCCATTTCCGCCGCGTGTGGCAGCTTGATCGAGTAGCCAAGCAGCCAGTACTGATCGCCTCCCGAGGCATCATTGACGAAGGTCTGACCGTAGGCATCGTGGGCCACTCCCCAGGGATTGTTGACGTCGAGTTGCATCACCCGTTCAACCTTCCAGGAATGCGGGTCAAACCGCCAGACCCCACCGTCAGCCATTCGTTCAGTGCCCCACGGTGTTTCCACCTGTGAATGCAGGAATCGGCCCTCACACATGTAGATGCCACCCCCATGGTCGACATCGAAGGCCGAGATGGCATGGTGGGTGTCGTGGGGATCGAAACCGTCAAGCAGGTACTCGGTGACATCGGCCCGGCTATCACCGTCGGTGTCACGCAACAGCATCAGGAATGGCTCCTGCGACAGATAGACACCCTCCGGGGCCAGTTCGAAGCCGATCGGCATGTGCAGGCCATCAGCAAAGACCGTCTCGCGGTCAGCTCGGCCGTCACCATCTGTGTCTTCGTAGATCAGGATCTTGTCGTTCGGCTTGGCGTCGCCCGGCTTGTAGTGCGGATAGCTGGGCAGGGTCGACACCCAGAGCCGGCCACGATTGTCAAACCGCATCTGGCAGGGATTGCCGAGGTTGGGAAATTGCTGTTCCGAAGCAAACAGCGAAATGTTGTAGCCCTCTGGCAGCGTGAACTTCTCCAGCAGTTCCGCTTCTTCCTTCAGATACGTCGTGCTGCCGTTCTTCGCGCTGACCGCATAGTTCGTTTCAACGGCTGACAGCGGTCGGCTGCGAGAATCATCCACCGCCAATGTGGCCTTCTTGCCCTGGGCGATGTCCCAGATATTTCGGTCTCGCAGGACCGTCATCTGGCGGATCTTTTCGATCTCTTCGGGGTAGTTGAAGTTGCCGTAGGGCGCCCAGCGTCGGCCATAGGCATGAACACCGTTAAGCATGCGATAGTCGTTCCGCCAGAACCAGGCCTTGTCAGCGATGGCCTGCTGCAGCGGCGAGTCGGCCTCGACGGAAAGCCGCTTCCCGAACAACTGCTCAAGCAGCAGTGGGGCCAACCGCCGGTAGCCTGAAGCCGACAGGTGCACACCGTTGATCGTTAGCGGCTCTCCCCCCTCGGCAAACCAGCCCTTCGTTGGGCTGAAGAGATCGACAACACCAATCTGATGCCGCTTGGCCACGGCCTCGACTGCCTCAGCATAGGCGGCAAGCACCTGATTGCGGGCAGCGGCATCGGGCAACGAAAAGCCGGCTCGCTGCTCCATCGCAATCGGCGTGGCGAGAACCAGCCGGGGTGGGGCCTTCCCGCCACTGACGTAACACCGCGAAAGCGTGTGACGGACGAAGGCATCAAGTTCGTTGGCGAAGTTCTCAACACCCTCAAGGCCGGCAAAGGACTCGTTAAAGCCAAAGAAGGCGACGATGGTGGAGGCCTCGACAATCGTCAACCACTCGTCCGGTTCGGGATAGTGTCCCTGGCCAAAGTGCCCTTTAATCTCTGGGTGGAACTGTTCAGCTCCGGGAAATGCCCAGGGGTTCTCGTTGCCCGCCTCAGGCCGAAAGCCGGGGGTGTGCCCCGGAAAGCCCATGTTCCGAAAGGTGATCTTTCGCTCGGGGAAGGCCCGGTAGAGCAGCGTCTCGAAGAAGTTGTGGTGTTCCATCCGCTCGGCGAGGCCGTTGCCAAGAAACACGATGGTCTCACCATCCTGGGGCTCGAGCGGCAGCCGGACGGCTACAGCAGGCTCCGCGACTTCCGTCGGCTGGTGATACACGGGCCGCTGCTGGTCCTGCTGCTGCTTCGCGGTCGGCGTGAGGGTCGAAATCACCTCAAGACCATCGCGGCCGCCGCCGATCTCGGCTGCCACTGAAAAGCCGACTGCTAGGCTGAGCACGAAGCTCGAAAGAGCCGCTACTCGAAACGCGAACCGTACCATCTGCAAACCTCGCACGCGGGACGACAATAGAAAGTTCGACTCTATCCAAAAGGGAAGCACGCAGCAATTCGAGGCAGTCTCTGCCAACCGTAAAACTGTCGCACCTGAAATCGAAAAGCAACCCGGGGAAGCCGTTGGAGGCAACGGCGCTACTGGGTATTTCAAGTCGAGTCCTGCCAAAAAGAAGATTGGGGAAACAGGCATTCGTTACGCAGTCGGCCTTTCAATGCCAAACCCACCCAATCCTCGGGGGTGGTGTCGTGATTGACGCCCTCCCCAGAAAGAGCTAGTTTAAAAACGGGCGAGCGAATTCTTTTCGTGAAAGGTGGTGATCTTGTGCTTCGATCAAATTTTGGCTGCCAAGAACAAGCTCGAAGAGCCTTCACGCTGATTGAGTTGCTTGTCGTGATTGCGATTATTGGCGTGCTGGTCGGCCTGCTGCTGCCAGCAGTACAGCAGGCCCGCGAGGCGGCACGGCGGAGTGCCTGCTCGAACAACTGCAAGCAGTTGGGACTCGCGCTGCACAACTTCCATGACGCCAACAAAAAGTTTCCCCCGAGCGGCTTCTTAAAAAGCGTGTCGACCGGGGCCAGCGTGCCGGCCGACGGCCTCAAACGGAACTACTCGACCTGGCTCACCCTGCTGCTGCCTTTCCTTGAGCAATCGAGCATTTACGATGGCCTCGACACCAGCCAACCGCTCTATGGAAGCTCGCCGCAAGCAATCGTGAGTAGCCAGGTCAGCACCCTGCAGTGCCCAAGCGACTTTAAACTTTCGCTTGGTGAAACCCGCAATATGGCCTACACGAACTACGCCGCCACTGAGGGCTATCACTGGTGGAGGGCGATGACTTTCAATGCCTCTCACGACCCCAGCTTCACCTCTGGAGGCAATGGCAACGGTCTGTTTACGATCACCTTCCAGAACTCGATCACCGACGTTCTCGACGGAACCTCAAAGACTGTTGCGATCGCTGAAGTCTCCAGCGTGGGCTACAAGAACGGTGCAATCAGGACATCGAACACGGGTATTCGCCGGCTCAACACCGGAGAACGCGTGTACAGAGCGGCCTTCCTCTGGACAGGCACCAACGGTGAGTGCTGTGAGAGCGGCAATTATGAAAATCCGGCTGGGGCGACCCGAAGCAGTGCCGGCTGGTTCCCGGGCGGCAACCCACACGCCTTCTCACCAACGTTTCTCTCCGCCTGGGGGCCGAACGCCAACTGGGCTGGAGCCCACTCTGCCCACCCTGGCATCCTCAATACGGTGATGGCTGACGGCTCGGTACGAATCGTAAGTGCCGACGTCACCTGGGCCATCTGGGCCAAACAAAACGCAATGGCCGACGGCTATGCCGACCAAGGCGGCTGAGGGCCTTTCGTGAATTTCGCTCAGTTTTCAGCTTTCAGCGTTGATGAGCCAGCTCGCAGCGGGCCGGCATTCCAGGAATTTCGTAATCGCGAGGAAATGATGATGCGGACCAAGTGGCTGACTGGGGTGATTGGCAGTGCTTTGCTGGCGTTGTGTTGCGTCGGCTGTTCAGGGAACCAGCCGCAGCTCAATGCCGACGGTGTCGACGAAACCGATCCTGCAGTGGCGATTGAAGCACTCGACGCTGACGCCCCTAAGAAGTACCAGTCGAAGAAATAGCGGCGGGACGAACGACTGAGCACACCTCAGGCCGTCTGATTGCCCCACCCCCCCAGGCTGCCACCGCAGCGGCGTGTTTCAACAATCCCGGGAAGTCCTCCTTACCGGCTCAAGCTGCCCGGTCGTTGCGACCGATGTCACCGGCAAGGAACGCCGCTTCAGCGGCGATGCTGCGCCATGGACTCACCTGCTGCCACACCATCGGTTCCGACCGCCGGCCTGACCGGCTGGTTTGCCAATCGTGTCGCCGATGTCGGCGACCTGGCAATCACCTTGATCGCCAGCATTGGAGACGTTGCCCTCTTTGCCCTGCGGACAGTCGGCTGGCTGTTCAGTCGCAGGCAACGGCGGGAAGTGCTGCTGCCAAACTTCTATCAGATCGGGGTGCTCTCACTGCCCGTGGTCGCCCTGACCGGTCTGTTCATCGGGATGGTACTGGCCGTGCAGAGCTACGCCCAATTCAAGGCGATCGGCCTTCAGACCAGGCTCGGTTCGGTCATCAATCTTTCACTGGTGCGGGAACTCGGCCCCGTACTCGCCGCCACCATGCTGGCCGGCCGGGTGGGCAGTGCGATGGCGGCCGAACTGGGGACCATGCGGGTGACCGAGCAGATCGATGCCCTTGAGAGCATGGGCGCGAACCCCATCTACTATCTGGTGGTGCCCCGCTTTCTCGGCTGCCTGGTGCTGATTCCCACCCTCACCATCATGGCCGACTTCATGGGCGTCCTCGGGGGCTACCTTTATTCCCATGGGGTGCTCGGCATCGACTACCACCACTACTGGGCCAACTCCCGAGAGTACGTCGACGCCTTCGACTTTCTGATGGGGCTGTTCAAGAGTTTCTTTTTTGGCGGGGCCATTGCCCTGGTCAGCTGCCACCATGGCTTTCACTGCGACCATGGGGCCCAGGGGGTCGGTCGGGCTGCCACCAACGCCTTCGTGCATTCCTTTGTGTTGATTCTGATTCTCGACCTCTTCCTCGGTATCGGTCTCAACAACGTCCACGACATCTTCCGGCCGGAGGGCCCGCGGAGGCTGCTGTAGCCATGAACGCTACTGCCACCGAACCGATGCGGCTGCCTCCGGCAGATGACCAGCCGTTGCTGTCGGTCGATGCCCTGTCCGTCCGCTTCGGCAGCCAGGCGGTGCTGCGTGACATCTCGCTCAACCTGGCAGCCGGGGAAACCCTGGTTGTCCTTGGCGAGAGCGGCTGCGGCAAAACGGTGCTGCTGAAGACCATGATCGGCCTGGTTCAGCCAACCAGCGGCGAAGTCCGCTTCGAGGGCCAGCCGCTCGGGCTGATGACTGAACGGCAACTGGCCCACCTGCGGACGCGGTATGGCTTCGTCTTCCAGGGAGCAGCCCTCTTCGACAGCGCCACGATCGCAGAAAATATCGCGTTTCCGCTCCGCGAGCACACTGAACTGCGCGATCCTGAAATCAACGAAATTGTGTCCGAACTTGTGGGTGAGGTTGGCCTGCCGCAGTCGGTGCTGACCAAGAAGCCGGTGGAACTTTCCGGTGGCATGCGAAAGCGGGCTGGCCTGGCCCGGGCACTGGCCCTCGACCCGCAACTGATCCTCTACGACGAGCCGACCACCGGCCTCGACCCGATCATGAGCGACGTGATCAACGAGCTGATTCTAAGAGTGCGGCAGCGACCCCGCACGACCAGTGTGGTGGTAACCCATGACATGGCAACCGCCCACAAGGTGGCCGACCGAATCGTCATGCTCTATCCGCTCAGTCGGCTTGGCCACGGCGAGCCGCAGATCATCTTCAGCGGCACAGCGATCGAACTCGACCAGTCAGATGACCCACGGGTGCGGCAGTTTGTTGAAGGCCGGGCAGGACACCGTCTGGATGAACTCCGCGAGGAACAGGCCCGTGGCGGTGCCTGGCAGGCCGCCGCCCCCCGTAACCAGGAGGAATCACCATGAACGACCGCGTCATCCAGTTTCG
>Ga0114919_10002869_pt1 | contig 13931 bp, 12 predicted proteins | sample BlataG_FD_88682 | JGI IMG/M metagenome (GOLD analysis project Ga0114919, IMG submission 88682) | Deep subsurface microbial communities from Black Sea to uncover new lineages of life (NeLLi) - Black_00105 metaG | ecosystem: Environmental > Aquatic > Marine > Oceanic > Sediment | place: Atlantic... | reverse complement strand
GGACGACCTGCTTGTCGAAATCGAAGCAACGGCTGCAATTGCCGGATAATTAAACCGGCATATAATTAGAGTTATACGCTTAAAAGGTGTTTAACGTAATCGCCGGTAACAACTATTAAAATGTGGTCGCTTGAGCAAAAAATATCTTGGCGAAAGTGGAACTTCCCTGTGGCTTCCGTAACATTTTTTGTGTGCTTCTATCTGTATGTCTGGCTACTTATTGAACCCCGTCTTATTTATCACGGCTTTGAAACTTCCTTCATGGCTTATCCGGCTTTTTCAGTGGATTTGGAGTTTCTGACGAACTCTCTGAGCCATCCAGGCGGCATGGTTGAATATGCAGGGGGGCTTTTATCACAACTGTATTACTTCTCATGGCTGGGGGCACTGATTGTCACAGTAGTCGCCTGGCTTATGTACATTGCCACCAGGATACTTATCAGGTTGTCGGCACCCGTGCCCGCGAGACCACAGGTGCGGACAGGGCAAATATTAAAGCTTGTATGCTATATACCGGCGGTAATGTTACTGATGATGCATAACCGTTATGATATTCAATTAATCGCTTTTATAGCTTTATTGGCGGCACTGTGGTTTTCGGTTGCGTATGAAAGTCTATCTTTACGCAGCAGTATTTCCCGGACGGCGGTATTTTTGGCTATGTTAGCCCTCCTCTACTATATTGCTGCCGGTGAGGCAAGTTTTGTTTTCGCACTTTTGGCAATAATCTATGGACTTTTTGTTGGACGCCGCAGGAGCCTCAGTGTGCCATTTTTAACAATAGCAATTGGTACCTATCTCGTCCTCAAATATATTTTCAATTTAGAAATTGAAATTACATATCTGCCATTGCTCAAGGCCCCATTAGGGTATGACACGCAACTTATTGTAATTTGTGTTTATCTTTTCTTTCCGCTGGTGTTATTTGCAGCGGGGCGACGGCAAGTTAGAGAATGGACCTCCGTCGACATGCCCAAAATGCATGCCGAAGGTAAATCCTCGGTAGCAAAGAAGACCCAGTGGTTCTTGCGAAGTGGCAAGGGTAAATGGGCTATAGAAATGGGGCTGCCAGTTGTCCTTGTCGTAGTAATTATTTTTGTTTCATTCGATGGTACGAGGAAGAAATTGATACAGGTAGACTACTTTGCGCACCACAGGATGTGGCCTGAAGTTCTGGAGACAGCCGGCCGAATCAGACCTGAATCATATGATGCCTCCTGTATCCACGATATCGACCGGGCACTGTATTATTCGGGTAGGCTTGGTGATGAGATGTTCTGTTACCCACAAAAGCTTCCAGCTTTGCTGCTCACCGAAAAAGTAACTGCCATGATATATATGAAAAGGAGCCAGCTGCTTCTGGAGCTTGGATACATCGGTGGTGCCGAAAGAGATGCTTTTGAATTTATGGAGACCTCCGGAAACAGTCCTTTAATTCTTGAACAGCTTGCGAAAATAAAACTGGTCAAAGGCCAGATTAAAGCGGCAAAGGTATTCTTGAGAGCTTTGAGCAAAGATTTGATATTTGGCCATCGCGGGCGAGAGATGCTTCGGCGTCTTGAAGAGGACCCGGAAATGGCCAGCGACAAAACAATTCAACATATACGCTCGGTTGCGTGCGAAAAAGACATTATGTTTAAGGCAGATGTTTTTTTCCGTCAGCTTCTGGATAAGAATAAGAATAATAAGATGGCGTTTGAATATATGATGGCCTTTTATTTGTTAACAGGTCAGACAGGAAAAATCGTGGAGAATATCGGCTACCTTAACGAGATGGGATATGAGAGATTGCCGCAGTATTACGAGGAAGCAATTGCAATGTATACAATAAGCTCAGGCGGTAAAAATATGGACCTGCACGGCTGGCAGCTAAGGCCTGAAACCATAATGCAATATCAAGAATTCAACACGATTTACGCTCTCAGCGGCAGTGAGCACAACAAACAAAACGCCAGGGCTGAACTGGTATCAAATTTCGGAAAGAGCTATTTTTTCTATTTTGTTTTTGAACTTCCCAAAGCGATAAAATGAAGAAGCAATCCGCTTATCTAACACTGATTTTTTTGATTGTTGCAGTGGCGCTCGTGCTGTGGGCCGCGTGGCGCACGGAAACAGCAGCAATCAAAGAGTATAAGTCCATCCCAAGTGCAGCAAAAATTGAACCGGATTACACAGGAACGGTCATTCCACCAAATATAGCACCACTGAACTTTATGGTTCTCGAGCCCGGCACAGCATATCTGGTTAAAATAACCTCGACAAATGGTCAGCCTATCGATGTGTTCAGCAAAACTGGCAGCATTAAAATACCACAGGGAAAATGGAAACAGCTTTTAACCGAGAATCGAGGGCAGGAGCTGGTCTTGGACATTTACGTAAAGGATAAAAACAGCGAATGGGGTCGGTATGAAAAAATAAACAACAGGATAGCCGAGGAAGAAATTGACTCCTATCTTGTGTATCGCTTTATGAAGCCAATCTTTAACTTTTACAGAAATATCGGCATCTACCAGCGCAACCTCGGCAATTATGACAAGAGGCTGATTTTGCACGGACGCTCGTTCAACCACGGCTGTCTTAACTGCCATACATTTCTAAATAATAATACCAGTCGCATGGCAATAGCTATTCGCAGCGCTACCTACGGCAATTCAGCATTGATGGCGATAGACAGAAATATCAGTAAAATCGACACAGCATGGGGCTATACATCGTGGCATCCGAGCGGTCGGCTGGCAACATACTCCATGAATAAGGTTCGGCAGTTCTTTCATGAAACCACGGATGAAATTCGTGATGTCGTTGACCTTGACTCAGCAATATGCTATTACGTAGTTGACGGTCAGCAGGTAAAAACTGCACCGGGGCTATCCGAAAAGAATAGACTGGAAACATATCCGACCTGGTCTCCGGACGGCCGATACCTTTATTATTGCAGCGCCCCAATACTGTGGACTGACCGCGAGAAAGTACCGCCTAAGCGTTACGATGAAGTCAAATATGATTTGATGCGAATCGGTTATGATGTGGAAATAGACAAATGGGGTCAGCCGGAGACAGTTCTTTCGGCGAAAGAAACAGGAATGAGCATTTTGTGCCCACGCATTTCACCGGACGGCAGGTTTCTGGTATTCTGTATGTGCGAATACGGCTGCTTCCCCATTTACCAGCCCAGTAGCGACCTCTACATGATGGAGCTGCAGACCGGCCAATACCATAAACTTCCAATCAATAGCGAGTTTTCGGAATCCTGGCACAGCTTCTCCAGCAATAGTCACTGGCTGGCTTTCAGCAGCAAAAGGCAAGATGGCCAGTTTACCAGAATATATTTCAGCTATGTTGATAAAGATGGAAAGGTTTATAAACCCTTCATTCTTCCGCAAAAAGACCCTGCATACTACGATTCATTGCTTCAGACTTACAGTGTGCCTGAATTAATTGAGAGCCCTGTGAAGGTCAGTCGAAATGTACTTGCACGAGCAGTGCATCGGGCCGAAAAAATTGAAGTTCATCTTCCCCTCACAGGCGCAACTGTAAAGGCAGAAAGTACTGACCCGTGGCAACAAGGCCGATGAGCTAAATTCCACAAAAAAATTCAGTTTTATCGCTTTGACGCAGCGAGCTACAGAATAACAAACGAACTACATTTCAATGGCGGAAATAATTGATAAGCCACAGAATCAACGTCAGCACAATCGAGATAATTATGCAGCTTGCTATAGGCAGATAAACCCGCCAGTTTTTGCCGCCGAACTGCAAATCGCCGGGCAGTTTGAACAGACCCAGTTTTCCAAGTACAAGCATCAGACCGCCCATTACAGCCACCGTTATTCCGATTGCTATCAGCCACTTGCCGATTTGTTGCGGCCCGGGTTCCATAACGCTAAATTATAATACTTCTAAAAAATGTTCAACTGAACTGTTAAAATATCCGTTATGGCCAAGGCCAGGTATGATATCCGAATAGGCACTTCAGGCTGGTATTACTATCACTGGGCGGGCAAATTTTATCCAGCCGACCTGCCTAAGAGCAAGTGGTTCGAGTACTACGCAAAACAGTTTGACACCGTTGAAATCAACAACACTTTCTATCACCTTCCTAAGGGGAAATCGGTGCAGAGGTGGTACAATTTAGCCCCGAAAGGTTTCGTCTATACCGTAAAGGCCAACCGTTATATCACTCATATCAAGAGACTAAAGGATACATCCGAGCCGCTTGAGCGTTTTTTCAAAATAGCGGGACTCTTAAAGGAAAAGCTCGGCCCCGTTTTATATCAGCTGCCGCCGAGTCTGCATAAAGACCTTGATTTGCTGAAAGGTTTTATCAGGCTGTTGCCGAAGCGGGGCCTTAGTGTTTTCGAATTCAGGCACAAAAGCTGGTGTGACGAAGAAACGCTCAAGCTGCTGGCCGAAAAAGGCGCTGCCTTTTGCATTCACGACCTTGGCGGCCTCGAAACGCCTCGAGTAATCACAGCAGATTTAATTTACATTCGTTTTCACGGCCCAACCGGCAGATACGCAGGCAATTACACCAAAAAAGCGCTGAAAAACTGGGCGGAATGGATTAAAGATAATAAAAGTTCAGTCCGCGCCGTCTACGCCTATTTCAACAACGACTACAACGCATACGCTGTTCAGAACGCAAAACAATTGGAAGAACGGTTACTTTAGCGCTCACAAAAGGACATTCAATCCCTTTTTGGTTGCGTACTGGCGGGCGGATTCAAATTCTTCAGGGTGAGGCCTTCGGTTTAGCTTGGGGTGCGAAGAGGCCTTAAAACAGGGACGATACTGGTCCATTACGTTAATTGTCGTCGCATTTGAAATCTGCTCCGCCAAAAAATCAATAATTTTGAAGCTGCCTGCCAGATTATTCGGCAAAACTAAATGTCTGACCAAAAGCCCTCGCGTAGCCAGGCCTTTTTTTAGTTGTAGGTCGCCCACCTGCCGGTGCATTTCTTTCACAGCTTGGCGGTTTACCTTTGGATAATCAGGTGCGCCCGAAAGCTGCCCGGCAACCGCCGAATCCGAGTACTTCATATCCGGCATATAAATATCCACCAGGCCCTCCAGCAGCTTGAGCGTCTCGACCGAATCGTAGCCGCCGGTATTGTAAACTATCGGCAGCGTAAGGCCTTTTTTTCTTGCTGATTCGATTGCTGCCATAGCAGTTGCCACAACGTGCGTGGGTGTTACCAGATTGATGTTAATGCAGTGGTAGTTCTGCAAATCGAGCATAAATTGCGCCAACTGCTCAATTGTTACTTTAGTTCCGTGGCGATGATGGCTGATATCGAAATTTTGACAGAATATGCAGCCCAAATTACAGCCGGCGAAAAATATCGTTCCCGACCCACCTGAACCGACCAGCACCGATTCTTCGCCGAAGTGCGGCCCCACCGAGCTGACCAGCGGCATATCGGCTACACCGCAAAAGCCTATTTGGCCCTTGCTGCGATTGACCTTGCACTTGCGGGGACAAAGCACACACGGATTCATCCGCTCAGCTAATTGCTGAACGGATTCGCTAAAGGAATCAAAATTAACTGGCAAAGATTCCATAGTCGATTTTTGCATACGGCTTGTTACAGCAGGGACAAGACATCAGATAAGAATCTCGGGAGTTATCATCCAGTCGATTTGCCATTGGTTTCTCTCACTGCGGGCCAGCGCCACGATGCCGGCATTTTTGAAAGTCACTGTATCAGCCGACTCACGGTTAGCCAGAAGCAGCGAGGCTAACTTATTCAGAAAAGGCAGATGGCCGACAATCATAATATCACCTACAGCGGTGTTAAGTTCGTCTTTTAATACGGCGACATCATCGTTGGGCCCGAGGCCCTCACGCAGCGTTTTGGCTTTTTTTATCTCGACAGCTTCTGCCAATAGTTCAGCGGTCTGAACAGCGCGTTTCTTTTCGCTGTGCCACAGATAATCGACGGACAGGTTCAGAGGTTTGATAAACTCTGTAACTTTTTGCAATTCGCCCCGGCCTTCTTGCGTCAGTGGCCGCTGCGGGTCTTGCTCTTTTGAAGCCGCTTTGGCGTGTTGAACGAGATACAGTTTCATTTTTACATCCCTTCGACAGAATTTGGTGGGCTTATTATAGGGTAAACCACTGGACTCAACAATGCCCTGAAATAAAGTTACATTGCGACTGATTCGCCGTGTGAAAAGTTTCTAACTCATGCAGGTGCAGGAGACTATGCTCGGATGAAATCGGAGATTATGGCCCCGCTCAACAAACTTTCCTCACGCGCCGATTAGCCCATCACAGCGGGATATTAATCGGCCAAGTGGCAAAGGGCCCCGTAGGAAGCAATTGCCTGCGACAGTCCCGGCGTTATCGCACAGATGTTGTTTAGTTCGGATTCGGTCAATTTATTTTGCACAGGGCGGTAAATCAGTATAAAGCCCAGTGACGAGCCGAAGTGGCTCAGAGAAATTGTAACGGCTGAGATTTTATTTAGCTGACCTAAATTTCCCTCCAGTCCCATCGCGAACAGGCTATTAAGCGTGCACAACTTATTCGACTTGCAGATATTATCCACAAGCTCCGCTGTGAAACAATTCTCCAGATGCTGTTGTTCGTGGCTCTTGGCGTCGTCGCTCTCGGACATATGCAATTTGAAGCCCTCTGCCTGACGCAGGAAGAAGGCGACATTTGAATCAGCGATTTCGTCTTGGATGAGTTTGCCGGCGGTGTATAGCAAGCTGTTCAGCTCGGTACTCCCGACGATTGACTCATAAAAATTAGCCGTGAAGCTGATGGTGGCCAGTCTTTTGATAAAGTCTTTTTGAGCCGCGATAAAATCATTGCAGAGTATATCTATTTTTTGGGCCTGCTTTTTACGCTGCTTGTTGACCTTACTAACAAGCAGGCGCAGTCTTTTATATCTTTTATAGTCCATACAGACTCTGTTTTTGATAACTAAGTTTACAATGTTCCTTTATGTTAGGTTCGGCTTAGTTAGTAGCCGGCTTTAACCGCAAAGTTCGTATAGAAGGCTGATGGTAGGTAGCCCTATAAGTAGCCGCGTATCAACTATGTGATGGCTCAGGCCGCTTCGCAATGCCAACCAACCCAACCGGTGGGCATTGCTTTGCCTGTTTTTTCGGACTTATTGCTCGTGCTGCGTCCCTGAGGGACTTCGCAGAGTAGCATTTAAAGGCCCTTGGCCTTGTTTTTAGCGGTTCTTAGTCTAATCTGACTCCTTGTTGTTCGAGCCACCTTTTTAAATCCCCCATTTCACTGTCGAAGATTTCGTTGTCGTAGTTCTCCTCGAGCTTACCGATACTGTTTGCTAATTCCGGCTGCTCTTGTACGGCATCGCTCAATCTCTTTTCGAAAACGTCGCTTGTTTCCCGCAAATCATCAAGCTCTATTTGCAGGCCCAGAATACCTGCCAGGTGTCTTGTTAGTGTTTCGATACACTTTGGGTTATTGCCCTGAACATAGACAGGAATCGTGGCCACGAGGTTGGCCATCTTCAAACCTTGTTGACCGCAGTTGGCTGTCAGATACGTAACGATGCTGGCTGGACCTTCGTAGTCTGTAAACTTCACACCGTAACGCTCCAGCTTTTCTTTGAGTTCCGCATCCGAAACCGAACAGAATATCCTGGGTTCACGTGTGTGGGGTACAGGACCGGCAACGCTGCCAATAAAATATATCGTTTTAACGCCGAATTCGCGGCACAGTGAGAATACGCAGTTTGAAAATTCCCGCCACCGCAAATTAGGTTCTTTGCCAAGAAACAGTATAAGGTTGGCCTGCTGGCTGTAGAGGAACACATCGGTTGCATCCTTAAAGGATGTAATCAGTCCGTTTTTTATCTTTGCGTGGGGTCGAAACAGCGCTGTTGTTTCCATTGAGCCGGGAAAACTGTGTATATAGAATCCTTCTGGCTCGATCTCGGCAAGCTTCTCGGCCCCAAGTTTCTTTATGAGTAATTTTACCGTTCCCGTCGAGACCTCGCCCCCATTCATCCAGCCCGAAAAGCCCAGCAGCAGGCAGGGGTTATTTAGTTTGGGCCTTTTATGGATACGTAACTTCTCGGGTATCATTTCAGCTATATGAAATATGGATTTCTTATCTTTTCAAAATAATCAGTGATTCGCATTTAATTTATGCGATTGGTATAATACCGCGCCGATGCCGGGCAGCACAATATATAGTGATATTTTATTCATACCGGCCCGCCGATCAAGTCCAAATAAGTCAAAGCGCCACTTTAACTTTAATGTTTTATTTACAGGGCAGAGAAATTGTTACTGTGGTACCGATACCGGGCCGGCTTGTTATATTCACAGAACCGTTATTTAATTGTATCAGCCGGGCGGCGAAGGAAAGGCCCATTCCGCGGTTTCGTCCCGCCGGCTTAGCTGAGAAAAACGGCATCACTGCTTTTTGCAGGGTTTCTCTATCCATTCCGCAGCCGGAGTCGCTTATCTTCACTCTCACAAAATCTCCGGATGGGTCGCTTTCTGTGGTGATTTTTATCACCCCGTGCTGGTCCGGATATGATTCCAGCGAGTTGCACAAAATATTTGCGATTGCCGACGCCATCTGGGCTGAATCTACAAAAACGTTTTCAACAGCTTCATTTATTTCAATTTGCACGTCGAGTTGTTCTAAATTGTGCTTTTGTTCCGTTAAACTGATAGCTTCGTCGAGTATTTGTCTGATATTTGCCTGCCTGAGCTTGGGTGCCGACGGAGCGGCAAAGCTCATTAGTTCATCGATGATTTGAGATATTTCAGTAGTGTTTTCCTGAATCTGTCTTAGGGTTTGCTTTTTTTTCGGGTCGGTTTCGGTCTCTGTGAGCAGCTGTGCTCCGCCTGAGATAACCGAGAGTGGATTGTTCAGTTCGTGTGCCGCGCCGGCTGCCATCTCTGCCAGGGCTTCCAGGGAAATATCCGGCTTTGACTGAGGCTCAGCCTCGACCTGCGGCTGAAGTTGTAGCTCAGATGTCTTGGGTGTTGTAACAAGTTTTACGAGCTGCTCAGCAAAACGCTGCTGTTGCTCTGTCGCAATAGCGATTCCTAAGGCAGCCCCCGCAGTTAAAGCGGCTGATTTGAGGTTTTCCTGTAGCTGCTCTGTTTCGGCCGGCTGGCGGAGCTCAAAAACAATCGCTCCGATTGTTTTGTTTCCACAAAGCAGAGGCACCAATTTAGTCCGGCTCAATTCGAACTCAACGTCTAATTGCTTGAACAGCCAGTCGGCGGACTGTCGAGCGTCAAGGACTGCAAAGCCTTTTGCTGTCGGCTGCGCCGCAGCCGGCGGTTCGGAAGGGGCGGTTAATGGAATGCTTTTTCTTTGCGATGGACTTTCTACGACGACGGCTTTGAGTATCTTAGGGTCACCTGCTGTCGTTAAATACACACATACCGGGCCCGTTTGGTAAAACCTCTGCCAGCCGATAGCAAGCTTTTCCGCCATACTTATCGCTGTGTCGGTCGCAGCTATACTTGAAAGAAACTCCGTTATGAACTCAAGGCCGCTTGAGGTAGTTTGCAGCTCGCGAATTTCACGGGATAGTTTCGTAGCGTCCTGTGCCAATTGGGTAGCTGCAGTTTGCACAATCTCACAATATCTTGCCGGGCCATTTGGCAAACCCAGACCCAAAAGCCTGGCCTTTTGTTCGACCTGCTCGGCAGCGCTCTGAGCGATTTGTCCTAATTGGGCCGCATCGATCGAAAGCGACTCTGCGATTGTGTCCGGCGAATCCGACGTATCATAACTGCCCGACTGGCCGATGTTATAATGCCGCGCGATTGAATCAGCCAACCGAACCACCTGAGCGATTTTTGCTTCTGGCATGCTTTGCGAAATCGTCGCAGTATCGCTGTGATGGAGCCAGATTGCCAGCGTAATTTGCTCTGGCATCTGCCACTTCTGGGCCAACCGCTTGCCTATGATTGTATGGTCCAGACCGAGATATTTTTGCTCGATTGAACAGAGCGAGGTTTTTTCTGATTCTGCCTGCTCGACTATACCAGTAAAACTTCGTGGCATCGCCTGGTCTACTGCAAGTACTCCAATATCGTGAAGCAGCCCCGCATAATAAGCCAGCTGCGGGTTTATCTCCGGGTAAAGCAGCTCAGTAACACTTCTGGCACAACAGGCAACTGCAAGGCAGTGTCGCAGAAACTGCTTTCTGAATACTGTTTTGTGAACATCCTGGCCAAAAGGCGGATAGACTTTGACCGATAGAAGTGCCTCTCGAACTATGGGCACAGGCAGTCTCTCAACTGCTGCACGAATCGAGAATTTTTCATCATCAAGATTTGCGCCTTGCTGAGCGATTAGAGTCAGAGCTTTTACGGCAATAGCAGGGTCGGATTCAATTATATCAGCCAGCTGCGAGGGTGTCTGCTGCGGCTGGAAAAGCTGATGGAGGGCTTGTGCTGCGACACAGGCAAGGGTTGGAAGCGATTCAAGCCGGCCGATAGTAAATTCCACAAGGTGGGCAACTGTGGGGTCACCGGCTCTGTCCGACATTTACTTATCCCCTCGTATTGTGTGTTTCGTATCGTGTGCCCGGGGAGCCGAGGTTGCGGACCCTTTATGTGCTGCGCAATTTGCATGTTTGTCCTGAGCGCAGCCGAAGGGACGCAATACGAATACGCTGTTTTTTATTTCATCCGTAATACCACAGCTATCTTGTCAGTGAGTTCGACAATGTTAAACGGTTTCTTTATAAAAGCCTCGGCACCGGATTTTAGCAGCTGGTCGATTTCATCCTGTTTTATCACGCCGCTTACGATAATAATTTTGATGTTCTCGAATTCCTGATTCTTTCTTATTGTTTGGCAGACAACGTTGCCGTTGACATCGGGCAGCATATAATCCAGCAGTATCAGGTTCGGCCGGAACTGCTGGGTTGCTATTCCTGCGTCGTAGCCGGTCGATGCGGTTTTGACCTCGAATCTGCCGTCTCGGACCAGAACGTCGGCCATCAGCTCAACGATTTCTGCGTCGTCATCGACGATAAGGACCTTCTTTTTGCCCGACTCGAGACGGTCCAGCGGAATGCCGTTTTCCTTCATGAATTTGATTAGATTGGCTCGAGGGATTCTCCTGAACTTGGAACCTGGAACGCGAAAACCTTCAAGTCGGCCGCAGTCAAAGCAGCGGATGATGGTCTGCTGGCTCACCTTGCAAATCTCAGCGGCTTCACCGGTGGTGTACAGCTCTTTCATTCTATTTGTTTCTCTCCTTTAACGCTTCCTTTTGCTGTCAGCTCTCTCTAAATTGCCTTTTTGCCCCAACTTAACAATGTTGGTTTCGAGTTGTCAAGTGAAAAATTGCAAAAGTGCGTTTTCAGACTACGAAAGTCAGCATGTTATAGGTCTTTCTCAGTGTTTGGTGATTTTAAGGGTAAAATGGCAGGGAGGGCGCATCAAAACGGCTAAATCTAAAGGCTTATGGCCGTTGAGTATGCCGAACGAAATCGAGAGCGGTATAAAGAGGGTTATCGAGCCGATTAGAGAATTTAAGCTTATGTATAGGGGCCGCTTGATTTACCTTGGAATTTGCCTGGATGTAAGGGGTTTGCAACGGTCACGAGAACGGATATAATATACTGTGTGATGAGAGTTTGAAAATGGGTAAGGCAAGAAGCCTATGTCTAAGTCCAAAGTGCGATTTATAATAGTACTGCTTGAAATCTCGTTACTGCTTGTGCAGGCAGGACTCATCTCTGCCAAAACATGGCATTTGGAAAAGGGCCGAGATTGGAAGGCCCTGGGCAGTGCAGGCGAGGACAAATATCTAATGGCGGCGGCTGAAATCAAGCAGTTGGTTAATACCGGCAAAACTAAGGCTGTAGTCCGGGCTCTGGATAAACTTAAAAAGGACTTTCCGGGAATTGCCGGTCCCGACCTCGATGCCTTTATGAAGGCCGAGCTGTTGTTTTCCAAAGGTAAGTTTGCCGAGGCGGCCCACGCTTATGAGAGGTTTCTTGTAGAGTTTCCCGAAAGCCGGCTGTACGAGGCTGCGCTTGATAGACAGTTCGCGATAGCGACAGCCTTCTTGGCGGGACAGAAAAAGCCGGTACTTAAAATATTCAAGATGAAAGGATACGCCGAGGGTGAGGGAATTATGGAACGAGTCAGTGACCGCGCAGGAGGTGCGCCGATTGGAGTAGAAGCTGCTTTGAGTGTGGCAGAAAGTTATGAAAACCGCGGAAAGTTCAACGAGGCCTATCTTAAATGGTCGCAAATCCATACCCAGTGGCCGACGGGACAAATAGGCAAAGACGCTCTACTGAGTATGGGGCGGTGTAAACACGCTGCTTATAAAGGGCCGAAGTATGATGCCTTCGGCCTGATTAGTGCAAAGAGCTATTACGAAAACTTTAAGTTACGATACCAACAGGACGCTGAGAGGTTTGATATAGACAGGAAAGTTGAACAGATAAATGAGCAGCTGGCCTACAAGCAGTTTAGCATCGGCCGGTATTATCAGAGAACCGGCAGCAAGCAGGCGGCTGATTTTTATTACCGAATGGTCCTCGATAATTGGCCGGACAGCACAGCAGCAAAAATGGCAAAGCGAAACATGGATAAGGAAAATTTAAGGGATGAAAAGGTAAAGAATGAAGAAAGAAAACCTTAAAGGTTATCGGCGTCGGGTCCCGCTTGTTGTGACTTTTTGCAGTTTAATTACTGCTGTTTGTTTGGGCTCCTCCGGATGCACCCCGATGAAGGGTTATTCCAACGAATCGCTGTTTCCCGATGAAGTTAGCAGTGTTTACCTGAAAATGTTCGAAAACCAAAGCTTCAGGAGGGGCCTGGAATACGAACTGACCGATGCCTTGGCCAAGCGCATCGAAGCCGAGACCCCCTACAAGATAATTTCCAGCAGGGATCGAGCCGATACACTAATGACTGGACAGATTACATCGGTTGGCGAATCGGTGCTTACCAGCGAACGCCAGACCGGCCGGGCCCTCGAAAAAGAGGTCGAACTGCAGGTACTCGTCAGCTGGAAGAACCTGAAAACGGGCGAACTGCTGTTGGACAACGTTTCGGTCAATGCCTCGGCGACCTATTCACAGTGGCAAAATCAGGGCTTTAGATATGCCTCGACCCTCGCGGCAAACAACTTGGCACAAAAAATCGTAGAGTTGATGGAGAAGCAATGGTGATACTGCGACCGATGTATGGGCTTTTGCAGACTTGTACGCCTGCGGCGTATTGAATTACCAAGACAAAGTACCGGATGAGGATTATGAACGATAGGCGAAGCAAAAATACGACTAAGCAGCGACCGCGTCCGCCAACCCGGCAGGGCAAAAAACCGCCTTTGCCCAGCTACAAGCGAGGCGGACCGTTTAGCTGGTTGCTGATTCTGATTGTCGTCTTCACAGTCTGGGCGATGCTCCAGAGACTGCCAAGTGACAAGATCGGCTGGGATACTTTCGTAAGCCATCTTGAGCAGGGTCAAATCGAAAGTGTCGAGATCGGTGAGACCGAAATCAAAGGCAGGTTCAGACCAGGAGCCCTCGGCGAAGACAAAAAGGCCCCCGTTTCCTTCACGGTGGATTACAAGCCCGAGATAGTGGGTGAAAGGCTTGATGAGATGCTGACCGAAAGCGGTGTAAAGTGGAAATTTACCAAGCCGCGGATCTGGCTTTGGAATCTTATTGGAATGATTTTCCCTATCATTTTGCTCGTAGCGTTCTTCTACTTTATATTTGCACGAAATCTGAGAAGCGGTGCTGGTGGAATGCTGATGTCATTCGGAAGAAGCAGGCATCGTTTACACAACAAAGACCGCGTCAAGGTTACCTTTGAGGATGTCGCTGGCGTTGACGAGGCAAAGGAAGAGGTAGCTGAGAGAGTCGAGTTTTTGAAAAACTCGAAGAAGTTTCAGCGTCTGGGCGGTCATATTCCGCGAGGGGTCTTACTTGTTGGTCCTCCCG
>Ga0114919_10002868_pt1 | contig 13932 bp, 11 predicted proteins | sample BlataG_FD_88682 | JGI IMG/M metagenome (GOLD analysis project Ga0114919, IMG submission 88682) | Deep subsurface microbial communities from Black Sea to uncover new lineages of life (NeLLi) - Black_00105 metaG | ecosystem: Environmental > Aquatic > Marine > Oceanic > Sediment | place: Atlantic... | reverse complement strand
GTTCTAAGGGGTTTTGTCTCGGGGACAAAATAGGCGTCTCTTATCTTGTCACGCAGCTTAAAATCCTGCGGGTCTTTACCTATTTCGCTAAGCAAATCTTTGGCGTAAATAAGGCCGATTATCTTGTCTATATTTTCCTCATAGACCGGCACACGGGTATGGCCTGCCTTGGCAATAGTCTCCAGGACCGTTTGTAAATCAGAATTGACCTCCACCGCTACTATGTCTGTGCGGGGGGTCATAATTTCGTCAGCGGTAGTCTCGCTCAATTCCAAAACGCTTTCGATCATTTCCTGCTCTTCTTCATCGACCACGCCTTCCATTCTGCGCTGCTTGAGGCCGTTCAGGAATTCTTCCTGTTTTTCTTCCGGTGTTGCTTCGACCACGCCTGCGAGTCGGCGGACAAAACTATCGCAGACTTTGAGCACGTAAAGGATTGGCCGGACCAATCGTGCGAAGACCCTAAGAAGCCTGTGTGTTCGGCTCAGGGTTTTCTCGCCCGCATACTTCGCCCAGGCGTGAGGGACTGCCAAACTAAATACTGAGAATATTGCCATCGCAATAATGAACGTAACAGCATAATCGGTGATTTGAAGACCGGCCGGATGCAAGTTTGCAGAAACAACAACCAGCAACAGTAATATACACATATTGAAGACCAGCCGGTACAACGAGCAGGTCAAAATCAGTTCTTCGGCGTTTTCCACTAATTTGTCGGTGTGCTTTCCCGAGGCTCTGTTCTTGTTTGCTGCTTTGAATGCCTCCTGTAACTTCACACGTGAAAACGTTCGCAGTGCAATGGCGTTAACTGAGAAAAAAAGTGTCCCCCCGGCGAGAAAACAAATCACCAATACAACCCAACCGATATGACCCACTTAATGTCCTTTCGAGATAACATCTGGCGCGCAGAACATAGTTTCCTGTCCGCCATCGATTATTTGCCCTTCTTATTATATACCAAACCGAAGCCCAATTGTTGTAAAATCTCATCTTCGGTCCGGTGCATTTTTTCCGCCCCTGTTTGCTCAGAATCGTCGAATCCGAGGCTGTGCAGCAAAGCATGCGTTACGTACAGTGCCAACTCGGCTTCGCTCGAATGGCCTCGCAGATTCGCTTCTTTGATCGCTGTTTCCGCATTGACTATGAGTTCAAGTAATTTTCGCTTTTTAACCGAAATTGGCAAATCAGAAACCGCTGCCGCATCGCTGTCATCATCGGATAAATCAAAGCTTAAGCAATCTGTGGTGCGGTTACGATTCAGAAATTGTTTGTTCAGTTTTCGGATTTCGGAGTCGCCGACTATTGCAATACTGACCGCAGCTTTTGAGAGATTAAAACGATTACATACGGTCTTAACCAATTTTTTGAGCTTAGGCAGACTAATATCTATGTCTTTGAAATCTTTTGCGATTTGAACGACTATATTTTGATTTTGCTTAGCGGAAGCCATTATTGTTGTCGCTTTTTTGCTCGTTTTGCTGCGGTTGATACTGTGTCTTTTCCTGGACTTCCGTTTTCGGTTCCTTTTGCAAGGTGTCCGCGGCTGCTGTATCGGGCCGCTTTGGATATGCGATTCGCCCGTGATAATGTGCAGCGAGGGTTTTTGATATGCTTGCCTCTATCTGACTTAATTCCAGCAGGGACAAATCGCATTCGTCGAACTGGCCGTCCTGCAGCCGTTTCATAGCCATGTTGTGGACCACAGATTCAATTCGCGTTGGTGTCACTTCAGCCAGAGACCTGGCGGCACCTTCGACAGCGTCGGTTAGCATTACTATCGCAGCTTCTTTCGTTCTCGGCTTAGGCCCCGCGTATCTGAATTCACTTTCCGAGGGTGGAGATTGTTTTTCATTCTGCTTCTTTTTTGCCTCGCTGTAGAAATATTCGACCAGTGTCGTGCCGTGGTGTGTCTCGATAAACTGGCGGAGCACGGTGGGCAAGCCGTATTCCTTGGCCATTTCTATACCATCTTTGACGTGACTTACAATGATCAATTGGCTCATCGCCGGTGACAGCTCTTTATGGCGGCTGATCGAGCCCATTTCGTTTTCTACAAAGTAGCCGGGCTTATTAATTTTTCCGATATCGTGGTAGTAAGCGCCAACTCTGCACAACAAACCGTTGCGGCCGATTGCCTCGGCGGCAGCTTCGGCAATAGAGCCTACCAGCAAGCTGTGGCTGAATGTGCCGGGCGCTTCCATAGCAAGTCGCTTCAGCAAAGGCTGGTTGGCGTCACTATAATCCAACAGCGTCATACTTGTTGCTATGCGAAAGATTTTTTCAATGACCGGTAGCAAACTTTGGATGAACAGGCCCACGAGGAAAGTCGCCAGTGCGTGATAGCCCGCGTTAAGAAAAACCTCGCTCGTCTTTGCCCTCTTGTCCAAAAAGCCCAACGCCAGCGCCGTCATGAACACTATTACTGATGCGAGGGTGCTGACCTTCAGCAGTTTCATTCTCGTACGGATTTCTCTCAACGAAAAACAGCAGCTGATAACGCCGGCGCTCATTGTCAAAAACAGGTTGATATTGGTCAGTTGGTATACGCCAAATAAGTCCCGCGGTGTTGCAGCAAAAGCGGCAAAGATACAATAGAACATACTCATGCCGATTGCGAAACGCTGGTCGTAAGCTATTGTCAAAATGATGGCTGCTGCAATGGCCGTTCCGGTAGCCCATGAGGTCTGATTTGTCAGAAATATGCCGAGTTTGGTCACAGCCAACAATAAGACAAACAGCCCCGTAAGCGCAGCAGCCCGGGCGTGATTTCTTATTATCCGCTTCTGGTAATGATAGATATATAAAGCTACACCCACAGAAATCAGCAGTACTATAATGGCTGTAGGTATCAGCTCGCTATAGCGCCCTTGCTGGATAAGCTCGAAAGATAAAATAGGGATGCAGAGCGCCACTAAAAGAAGCCATAGCAAGGCCGAGATTAAATGGTCGGCATCGGCAAGCTGCGTTATTTGCGAGAGGCGCTCAGCGGTTATACTCTTACGCAGCCGGTCTCGTCGCGGACTCGTCTTTTTTGAAAACCACATTCATTTACCCATCAATCGCAATTTCAGGTAAAGAAAAAGCGGAATCATTCTTCGTCTCTGCCATTCAACTTTTGGCTTTTTCCTTTTTTCTGTAGGCACGAACGATATTCTGAACCAATCGATGTCGCGCAATGTCCTTCTGAGTTAATTCTACGTAAGCTATACCTTTAATTCGTCGCAGTGTTTTAATTGCTTCGACCATACCACTTTTTTGGCCGACGTCCAGATCAATTTGAGTTATATCACCTGTTATTATCATTTTGGAGCCGTGGCCCAATCTTGTCAAGACCATTAGCATCTGTAAGGGTGATGTGTTTTGCGCTTCGTCGCAGATGATCACGGCTTCGTTTAACGTTCGCCCTCGCATAAAGGCAAGCGGAATGATCTCGATAATATCCAGTTCCGTAAATTTCTTCATCTGGGCAAAATCCATCATATCTTCGAGAGCGTCAAACAGGGGGCGAAGATAGGGATTTACCTTTGCCTGCACATCACCTGGCAGAAAACCGAGTTTTTCGCCGGCCTCCACCGCAGGACGAGCAAGAACAATTCTCCTGATTTGTTTTTTCTTTAACATTGAGACCGCAACTGCGACCGCCAGGTATGTTTTTCCTGTCCCCGCAGGGCCTATACAAAAGGTAAGGTCATTTGTCTGCATTGTTTCGATGTACTTTAGCTGTCCCTTAGTGGATGGCTCAATGACCTTCTTCGGGGAATACACGGTAATAGACTTGGTGGCCTCGAGAGTTTCCCGCGAATCGTCCCGAGTGATAAGAGCCGTTACGTCATCCGCGGTCAGCAAACCGCGCTTAATCAGGCGCTCTTGCATTTTATCGATAATCTCGGCAGCTTTGGTTACATTTTTCTCTTTGCCCCTGATTACCAAATTGGCCTGCCGAGCCGCGATCTGAACGCCAAGAGATTGGCGCAAAAGGCGAAGGTGGGAATCGGCCGGCCCAAACAGCTCAACTTCTCTCTCAGGCGAAGCTAATTTTATGCTAACTTCCAAAATTCTCCTCTATCAACAGAGTCTGCATTTTGCACCTTAGTGCGAAACGGGAACCCCCATAGCAAACATTAAGAACAAATACGCAAACGGAGCTGCGAACAGCGGCGAATCAATGATGTCCAATACGCCGCCGAAGCCTGGCACGTTGTTTGCCGCATCTTTTTGCTCAGCGTCTCGCTTCATCATAGACTCGACCAGGTCACCACACTGGCCTACAAACGCACAACAAAAGCCAAAGATCCCAGCCAGCCACAAATTCATTATACCACAACATTTCGCAAAAAGAACAGCAACTACAATACCAGTGACAAGCTCACCAGCTATGCCTTCCCAGGTCTTTGCCGGACTGATTTTGGGCGAAAACTTATGGCTGCCAAAAAGGCTTCCGATTGCGTAAGCACCTATGTCGGCAATCTTTACGCAAAGGATGAACATAAGCAGCACCCAGGGACCGAAGTCAATCCGAATAGCAAGCACAAAGCTGCTCAGAACCCCTAAATAAACGATAGAAAAACAATTTGCCCCGCAGTTGCCTATGACTCCTGAAGTGCCGTAGACCAGGTACTGGTACAAAAGCAGTCCGGATACCATAAAGGTACAAAGAAAAAGCAGGCAAATTTTCGGCGAAATCTTTACAAATGGCATCCAGTACCACGTACTTGCAAAAACAAGCAGGCAGACCAGTGAAAAGGGCGTGAAAATCTTAAACTTTTTTGCCGCTGCAAGTTTTTTAAGCTCGAACTGGGCCTTGATTATTATTGCAGCGGCAAGGATAGAAAAAATCGCTCCCTGCACTGCTTTATCGTCAGCCCGTGAAGCGGTCAACGAGCCGTCCAGCCAGCCGTCAAAAATAACGACAGCGATAAAGAACATCGTCATCAACGCGCCAAAAAGCAATCTGTATTTGAGCATAATTGTAAGTGGTTAATCAGCCCTTGTCGGCCGCAATCAAATGTTTTCGGCTGAAATCTGAGGCCCCCTTGATAGTTCCGAAACGTCGCGTTCTTAATGCATAAGACCGTATGGCTTTTTCGAGGTCCCCTTTTTTGAAATCGGGCCACAGAGTTTTTGTCACATAGAATTCGCTGTATGAGATTTGCCAGAGCAGAAAGTTGCTGACCCTCATCTCGTTTGCCGTGCGTATCAAAAGGTCCGGCTCCGCAAGGCCGGTAGTGTACAAATGCCGGCTAACACACTGTTCGTCGATGTCCTTCAGACGGAGTTTGCCTTTCTTGTATCCTTGTGCGATTGTTTTTACCGCATCTACAATCTCGGTTCTGCCGCCGTAGTTTAACGCCAAAGCGAGTATCATCCCCGTATTGTTGGCGGTCATTTTTACAGTTTTTGTAAGTTCTGCTTTTACTGCTGAGGGTAGCTGACTCAGCCGTCCCAGGTGAATTAGCCTTACGTTGTTTTTCATTAGCGTATCACGAATCCCCACAAGGTACTGCGCGTAGAGATGCATAAGCGCATTAACTTCGCTTTTGGGCCTTCTCCAGTTTTCTATGCTGAAGGAGTACAAAGTCAGAGATTCGATGCCGAAGTTCACGCAGTACTGAGCTATTTTTTCGACTGTTTTTCCTCCCTGGCGGTGTCCGATGGCACGGGGAAGACCTTCTTTCTGTGCCCATCGGCCGTTGCCGTCCATAATAATGGCGATGTGCCGCGGCATCCGTTCAGGCGTCAGCCCTAAACGTTGCGCCGTTTTTTCAAGTTTCTCGTCGAAGCTCTTTTGCAATTTCTACCTTCCAGCAAGGCCAATTTGCATCACGCCGCAAAATGGCAACCCAAAAAGAGTCAAAAGTCATCTAAATATCGTCTCGCTTCGTTCCGGCCCGACGCCAATAATCGTGACCGGTTTCTTTATCATTTCTTCGATTCGGCAAACACAGTTTTGAGCGTTTGTAGGCAGGTCGTGAAAATCGCTAACTTTGCTTATATCTTCTTCCCAGCCGGGAATAGTTTCATAGATGGGACTGGCCTCTGAGAGTCTGGCTGTATTCGAGGGAAAGAAGGTAGTTTCTTTTCCCTTAATCTTATATGCCCTGCAGATTTCCACTTCTTTCAGGCCTGTGAGCGTGTCAAGGTGCATTAAAGCAACGGAATCAATAGCGCCGATGGTTGCGGCGTAGGATACGCCCACGGCATCGAACCAGCCGCATCTTCGGGGCCGCCCGGTCGTCGTGCCGTATTCGCCTCCTTTCTCACGGATGTACTGGCCGATATCGTTGTCCTGCTCCGTAGGAAACGGACCGGCACCGACCCTTGTTGTGTAGGCCTTGGCCACACCTAGGAATTTATCGACCATCTTAGACGGCACGCCACTGCCTGCCGGCATACCTAGCGCGCTCGAGTTTGAGCTGGTTACAAAGGGGAACGTGCCGTGGTCGAGGTCCAGCAGCGTGCCCTGAGCCCCTTCAAAAAGGATTGATTTGCCGTCCATAATGGACTTGTGCAGGAACTCGGTTGTATCGGTTGCAAACGGTAAAAGCCTTTCGGCGTATGATTTACATTTCTCCAGGAGCCCAGCAGCGCTCATCGGCTCGGCATTGTACAGAGCAGCAAAGACCTTGTTCTTACGGTCGACGATACTTTCCAGCTTCGCGCCGAGCTCTTTGAGGTCTCTCAAATCAGCCATACGCACGGCGTAGCTTCTGCCCACTTTGTCCGCATAGCACGGCCCTATACCGCGAATAGTGGTGCCAAGTTTATTTTTGCCGAGAGACTCTTCGCCCAGCTGGTCCTCTTTTTTGTGATAATCCAGAACCAGGTGAGCGTTTTCACTTATAAAGAGGCGGTTGTCCAGCGTGATGTTCTTTTGGGCCAACGAATCAATTTCTTTTGTGATTGTGTCGGGGTCAACGACCACGGCATTTGTGATTACGCAGACAACGTTCGGCCTGACCGCCCCGCTGGGCAAAAGGTGCAAGGCGAACCTGTCGTCACCTACGATAACGGTGTGGCCGGCATTGGCGCCGCCGCTGTACCGCACAACAATATCGCTGTGCTCGGCGAGAGTATCAACAATCTTGCCTTTGCCCTCATCCCCCCACTGCAATCCCACCACGCAACAATTCATTCTTGTGCCCACTTCTAAAATGTGTTGCCAAAGATAGACCGCAACAGCTAATCAACGCAGCATGTTGCGGTCAACCGATTTAATCGTAGATTCTATTCTAATAGTTTCAACTGATTTTTGCCACCAGCTTCTCCAAAATAGCTGCTAAGTTATCGTAGATTTTACTGCTTATTTTGCGATTGACTTCATTGCCGTCTTTGTTCTTGTATGTGACTATAAAATAGCCCCTTGTCGGGTCAAAGTGGGTCTTCTCAATTTTCTGTATGGAATCATAAGAAATTTTTTCTCGATTACTTATCATCAGTTCACTTTCGTCCGCCACCAGTGTTTTATCTTTGAGAGCCCAAAGCCGGGCGCCTAAACCAATAGCAGCAGCAGCCAGAAGGATTGGGGTAATTTGGTTGAAAATCATTGTTGCGTCAGGCCGCCCGTCTTTGATGTGTTTTTCATAGAAGCTGCGCCGACGTGACCACTCATATTTGCTCAAGTAGCCGTCGTAAGCAAAGACAACTGCAAAAATAATGCAGGCGGCAATATAGATCTTAAAGTTTGTTTTCTTGTACTTGCTTATCGGTGCCTCGATAGCCATCTGATGCCTTCCCGGAACCTATATCAAGCGTTTTTGTGCGATAACATTTGTTAAAGGCCGCGCGAAATTCGGAACTATTTTTTCAGCCATTAAGTTTTCCGCCAGCCGGCATTGATTTTCAAAAGATTTTAGTGCGTCAAACTTCTCCGTGCTCGAAGAATATTGGCGAATCGTAAAGGACAGGCTTATCGCCTCGTCCGACCGGCGTTTTGGTTTACCGTCACCATAAACGCTCGTCTTTGACTCTACGCTTAGCCGTGCCTGAGTACGACAATCATCTGATAGTGCTATCACCACCGCGGGCGAAATACCGATGGGCTTGGCGCAAGGCAGGTCCAGAAGGCAGTTAAATGCGCTTGGGCCAAACAGCGCCTCGGCAATAACCTCGTCGTGACTGCCTGCGTAATCAAAATCCATACCAAAGGCCACATCAAGTGAGTCCACATCCAGGTGGCTTACGCCCAGCATATAGGGGGCAAGCTCAAGTACTAATCTGTCCTGACAGTAGGCATCTTCAAAACTTGATGGGTTAACCACACCCGAGCCGATGCGGTCTATCTCCAGACTGACCCAGCGGTATCGACCGCCGCTACGGTCCTCTTCCAGGCACTGTTCGTTATCTTCACGCCGATAAAAACAGCCCATAGAGGGAAATTGCTTTTGTATCCGCTCGAAGAAAGCCAGAATGGTATCACGCTGGGTCGGCAGCTCAAGCTCGGTATTGACGTACATATCAATATAAAAATCGTCGCAAAGAGAACTATATGCGTTTGACATAGTTTGAAAGACTCTCCAAAACAGCCTGCAGGAAAACAGCTCCCTGATATCTTGCTAAAACAATTTAAACCTCAAAAGCCGTACTCTCGACTAAGCTGCTGTTACAAAGTTTTTAGATATTCACACCACCCTGTCATTCCCGCGAAAGCGGGAATCCAGGAATAAAACAGGCTGAGGCGAAGCCTCAATCAAATTATTGTCTAAAAACTTATTCAAGGTAGCTTAGCCGCTCATTATACATTCAAATATTCATTTTCCCAGATCTTTTCGGTTAGACCCTGCAATTCCTCGTCATAGTTTTTCAGTACCTCGAAATATTCCTCCGATTCCAGGGCTTCCTTGGCTTTTTCATCTTCGGGTTTTGCATCTTTCGGCAACACCGACTTTCTGAAGATTTCGTAATGGTCCCTTATGGAACACGGCATCAGCCAGTTCTTTGGCTTTTTCCAGTTGTCAAGGCCATATTCTCTCTGCCATTTTCTTCCATTTATCATAAAATCGGAGAACAGAGCATCTGACAGCGTTTTCCCGTTATTATATAAATCATAGATATTGTCAACATAGTAAGGAATGAAGGCACAGGGCGTTACGTTGCCGTGCCAGTCGATATAGAAGTATCCGCCGCTTCTGCCATAGGCAATGCAGCCTCTTGACAGCACCCCGCTATTCCAGAAGTCAGCTAAACAATATCTTTTTTCGCTCAACAGCCTTTCCCACTTTCTATAAAGCTGGACCCTCTTTTCAGGATTCACCATCAAATCAAGCTCATCTTTGCCCCGGCCAATCGGCATCAGTTGGAATTGCCACATATAGCAGGCTCCCTGCTCCTCGAAGTAGTAATCATAAAATTTATCTGTCAGCAGTAGGTCCACGTTCTTGCTTGTCGCTGTCACAGAAATGCCGAAAGGCACGCCGGCTTCTCTTAAGCGCTCGAAAGCGTCCAGGATTTTTTTGTACGTGCCGGCGCCTCTTCTTTCGTCCGTTTCCTTCTCAAAACCTTCAACTGAAATTGCAGGTGTGACATTTGCTGATTGCGAAAGCTCGGCTGCAACATTATCATTAATAACTGTGCCGTTGGTATACACGAGGAAAAACATATCGTTGTACTTCTTAAAAATATCAAGGAGGGTCTTACCTTTGCTCCTGTACATAAATGGTTCACCCCCGCTTATCGTTATGAACCTGCCGCCAAATTCGTCGTGAACTTCACTGACTACCCTATCTACGAGCTGGTAAGGTATTGTGGCAGCAGTCTTTGCCGTTGAACTGGCATAACAGCCGATGCAGTTTAAGTTGCATTTTTGCGTCGGAGAGAAAACTATAAACGTAGGCGGCTCTTCACCGTATTTTTCTTTGAATTTCGCAACTGCGTTAGCATAAGTTTGGTCGTCGCGAACAAGATTCTTTCCAACAAGTACATCGATTAGCTTTTTTATTATTTCACGTGAGACGTAGCCTTTATCCATATTTTTTATCACACAACGCAGCATGGCTGACAAAAACTGGTATCTTTTTAACGCCACTTCTCTCAAATCCTCTGAATTATTATTGGCTACACTTTCATAGATGTAGTTGTCGATCTTTTTCGCCAGCAGTTTTCGAAGGTGTTTGTGATTGACCATCTTGATTAGTCTTGAGGGTATGGCTTCCGTTTTCATCTTTGACTCCATTCATCCATATCTTATTGACAAGATAATTGGCTCAAAAACACTCCGAACAAACGCTAATTGTTGCACAAATTCAAGCTCATTTCAATAGGTAAAATAAAAGAAAACAGCCCAAAATATAGCAGTAGAAGGCAAAAAACTTTAGATTAGCTCTTCTGACACTTTTGACCAACAACTTCAAGGCCAAAACGCCTACGAGAGCGGCTACGGCAAAGCCGGTCACGACCGCGCCTATATGCACTCTGCCTGAGCTAAGTTCTTCAAAATCCTTGATTAGCTGCATCGCTGTTGCTCCAAGGATAGCCGGTATCGCCAGAAGGAAGCTGAACTCCACCGCCCATCGCCGGCGCAGGCCTATGAGGATCGCAACACAAATAGTTGCCCCACTGCGCGATATTCCAGGCATAATGGCAGCGGCTTGGGAGACGCCGACCGCCATCGCCGCCAGAATACCGAATTGTCGCAGCCCAACATGCGTTTCTTTCCGCCAGTCAGAGATGAGTAGCAACGTTCCAGTGATTACCCACATCGAGGCTACAATAGTCAAATTGCCTCGGGCGGCCAAAAAATAACTCCTAAATGACAATCCCAGAATCCCGGTTATGACTGAGGCCACAATTGCCAGAACAAGTACATGAACACTTGGACTTCTCTCGTAAATCTCAAACGGCGTACCTCCATATTCACTCGACTGGATCAGATTCTTCAAGAAGGCAGCGATAGGCTTGCGAAAAACAATAATAATAGCGACGACCGTTCCCACGTGAGCAACCAAATCGAATAACACCATTTGCGGATCTTCGGGGTTGAGCTTAAAGAAGGTTTCGAGCAGGACAAGATGCCCGGATGATGAGACCGGCAAGAATTCCGTCAGGCCCTGGATGGCTCCGAGAATAGCTGCATATAAGATGTTTATGGATGACTTATCAGAATAAGCAAACATTTCACTGATGTATCTAATCAGGCCAAATCTATAGCACAACAATAGCATGATACCGGCATAAGCGCCCGCCAATAGGTCGTCTAAGAGAACACCCCAGCCTTTCGGCAGCTTTTCGAGCTTGCGGATTGGCCACGGTTTGACAATGTCAAACAGCCGAAAGAGCAAAAAGCCGAGGGCTGTGGTGACCCAGATTTGCCTGGTCGAGATTATACCTGTGGCTAAGACAGCAATGACTAAGAACGTAAGCGCCTGGCCGGCAAATTCATCGGCAACCACTACCCGAGGGTCGCTCGTGCCGGTTGCGGCAATCACAACAGGAGCGCATATAACACAAACAACAGAACCAGCCAAAGCCAGAGCCGCCATTACAACTGATATTAGGACAGCCGATGCACCAAGGTGCCACATCAGACCAAAGATAATAGCCGGCGGAAGCGACCCCCACGTCCCCGGAGCAATGGGCAGCCGGCCAAGACCAAAACACGATGCAAGCAATCTCTTCATAGCCCCAGAAAGTTAACTGAACGTGCCGGTTAAGTCAAAGAGTATTAGCGGATTTCCGTTCGTGCTGCACGCCGGCTTCATCCCGCAAATCCGGCCTCTTCATCCAAAATCCCAATCCGCCAAAACTACACTCAGCCGCTGGCGGATTCCGGGAAATTCAGGCTGGCCCCGCACCTACTTCTTAAAAGGTATTTTCTCGGAATATTCGTACCATAAGGAGAATACGACCTTTCTTTTTACGTCGATTAGGGTTTGATTGAAAGTAGGTGCGGGATAAACGCACAATCCGGGAAGTTTAAGCAAGCAAAATCTTTGTGGTATCTTCGGGCGGCGCGGTCGTAGGCCCTGGCGGCGTCGATTTCGTTTCGGAAGTAGCCCAGATGTATTCTCTTTTTCTCGAATCCTATCGTAGCCCCCCATTTGCGATTCTTCTTTTTCCAGTAAATTCCTCTATATTTCGAATGCTTTGTCCCCGAGCGTTTTCTTACGTTGCACATATTCTGTGAATACGTGGCCTCTCTTAAGTTTGCCCTTCTATTGTCCATCCCATCGTGATTGATATGGTCAACCACCATCGGCTCAGGCACTTCGATAATCTCCTGGTGCATGTAAACAAGGGCCTTTTTTCCTGCTTTGCCCGTTGGCACACGTCTTAGCGCGTAAAAGCTGTTTCTTCCTTTTTTTGCAATCCATTCGTATCCTCGCAGGCGCTTGTAATCGGCAGGGTCCACCTTCGCGTATTTAGGCTGCGCTAATCGAATCAGCCGAAACGCATACCCGTACCGCACCTGGCGATACAAAAGCACAGGCCAGACGGCGGTCTTCGCAAGCCAAGCTAAGATTTTAGTGCGTGAGACCAGTTCGATGGAAGCTCCCCCCCGTCGGGCAAAATCCTAAGCACTAAGCACTAATTTCTAAACAAATTCGAATCACCTAAATTCAAAACTCGAAACGTTTTGGTCATTTGGCAATTTGAATTTTGATATTGTTTAGGGTTTAGGATTTAGATATTAGGATTTGACACTATTTTGTTTAGGATTTAGAGTTTAGGATTTAGCATTTAACGCCGTGCCTGTTTCGTATTTCGAGTTTGGCCGCTAAATACGGCCCTCCGTATTTAGCGTGAACTTGCGCGTTTGATGCGAATTTTCCGCCATTTTTCGCCCAGCGAATGCGCCTAAGTGCTTATCCGCACGAGAGTAAAAAATTTTTTCAATTTCCCGATTTTTAGTGGTGGGTAGCTGCACTTTTGATTGATTTTTAGCCACAGATTTCACAGATTTCACAGATTACACGGGTAAATAAGGCCACAGAGCACACAGAGACGAAAATAATCAATTATCAATCATCAATAATCAATTGGAAGGGCCTGCGGATTTGATTGATTTTTTCGGGATTTTTTCCTTGCCATTTACGCTAAGAGAGGTATAATATTCTCCGCACCCACGACCGCAAAACTCCCTCGAATCAACAGAATATTTAGCGCGTAATTTATTGCGCGGGTTATTTTGAACGGTTCACAAGCGACAAGCCACAAATTATTTTGCGGGCTAACATTTTGATAATTCGTTGCGGCGCAGATTTAGTAGGTGACTGTCACTAGTCTTGTAGTTTTGAATAAGTGGAGATTTCTTATGAGGCGAGTATAATGGATTTGGGTACGATAGCTGTGACAACAGTGGTGAGCGTACCAGCTACATTGGCTTTGCAAAGTACTTGCCGGTACATTCACGGCAGGTTAAACTGGCGACGATTCCGTGCGGTATTTGGAGATGATGCCGGCAAGGAATTCTATATCATATACAAGTCATCTCGTACAGAAAGTCACGCTCGCTTTCCAGCAGTGCAGGCAGAAGTTCCTCAACCTACAGCGGGGACTACCCATCTGACTACAATCAACTCGTGTGCCACGACAAGGGCAACAGGATATCTGCTCCACGAGTTCGGAAGAAGAACCAGAGGTACGCCATTGCTGCGTTCACATTCTGAGACTGCACAGACAACAGACTTGTCCTTCATATCAATAGGTGGCGGGAATCACAAAACGAACGATTTCCTCAAGGATCCGTCGAACGTGTTCTTGGACTATGAGCACCCTGCTATAGTGGCCAAGACATCAAGACGGGGAATAGCTCAAGCTGAGGGCAAGTTTGATTATGGTTTCATTGCAAAGATGCACCCACAAAATCATCCAGGGAGAACATGGATATGCTGTTTTGGAATTGGAGAATATGCAAGCAGCGGTGCCGCGTACTACTTGTCCCAAAATTGGAGGATAATTCAAAAAACCGTAGGGAACAAACCGTTCGCATATGTGACT
>Ga0114919_10002867_pt1 | contig 13933 bp, 24 predicted proteins | sample BlataG_FD_88682 | JGI IMG/M metagenome (GOLD analysis project Ga0114919, IMG submission 88682) | Deep subsurface microbial communities from Black Sea to uncover new lineages of life (NeLLi) - Black_00105 metaG | ecosystem: Environmental > Aquatic > Marine > Oceanic > Sediment | place: Atlantic... | reverse complement strand
CTCCGATTTCGAGCTATTTGAGTGTTTTTTTTACCTATTTTCGCTCATTTTTCTCCGATTTCGAGCTATTTGAGTGTTTTTTTTACCTATTTTCGCTCATTTTTCTCCGATTTCGAGCTATTTTTAAGGGTTTTTGTGATGATTCTATGTATTAATCGGTCAAAAGTTTCGCCTTTTTTACCCATTTTTAATAACAAACCGTGAGTTTCCTTACTTATTTTTAGTGTTTTTTCCATTTTTTATTTATAAAGGTTTAAACCTTTTAGCTTTGATAATAAATAAATAAATAAATAAATACTTTGTTCAGTATATATTATTATTATTATTATTATTATTATTATTATTATTATTATTATTATTATTATTATTTAATTTCTCATAAGCCAAATTAATATCGCCACCATATTCTTGGTTGCAAATTTCCATTACAAATTTAATAAAGTTTTCATTATTCATTTTTTAACCTCCTTTGTATGATTACCAATTTTATAAAAACATTTCTCACAAGCCCATTTTGAGCCATATCCTTTGTCTAATAATGCCTTTGTTCCACAGATTTCACATTTTCCTTGTTTAGCTTCATTTATTACTTTCATTTTAGTTCACCTCCTCAACTTTGGTATATGTTTTTTCAAGTCTATCATAAACAAATTCTGTTGCAGTTTCAGTGTCATAACTATAAACGTCTTTTCCAACTACCTTACCATTTTTCTTAAATATGGTAACATTGAATCTACCGTAAGTGTTCTCAACTTCTTCACACTTACTTTCCCATACATCTCCGCCTGCTGAATCAACCATTTTAACTTTAGCTGAATCTCCAGCAACACCCATTAAAATTAATCTCAATGTTTTTTCATACCCATTGTTTTCAAATATTGTTTTTTTCATCTTATCTGCCTCCTCGCTTATTTGCGATTAAAATATCCAAATACTTTATACTATATAAACTTTACTATTGATTAGTAAAAAGTAGTAAGCAAAGCTTAAAACCTTTAAGCAATGCTTAAAGCAATAGAAAAAAGTGGCGGGAAAATGGGCATAATCCCGCCAAAAAGTTACAAGGTATGTGGGTGGAGATAAACTTAATTATGCTCTCCCAGCAAGGTATCTTACAACTATTCCAATAATAACTGCAACAACTACAACTAATGCGATTGTTGGAAGATATGACGTGAATGTTGTTAATCCTGTCACGGCCTCACCAGTTCCGTTGTAAGCAGCTGAGTCAGCAACTTGCGAATCTTGGAAGTCTGCTAATACTGTTAAACCAAGTGACAAAGATATACCAAGAACGACGATAGTAATTCCTAAAGGGAGCATATCGCCAATTTGAAATCCTTTCTTGCTCATTTGTTTCATTTTGTTTTCACCTCCATAGGTTTTATATTTCCTTTTAAAACACTTTTATTTATAAATTTAGGTATATAATATATACAAGCAAAATAGTAAAATATATATATAACTAATATATATTAATAATATTATGCCCGAATTAACAGGAGCCGAAAGACAAGAAGCTTTAAGGCGAGGATTAATAAGGGGAACGACTTCTGCTGAAAGAGCTTATGCAAAAGCAGCTGCACAAGCAAGAAAATCAAAAAGAGAAGAAGTTAAAAGAAAGGGTGGGAGATATGGTCGCAAACATTATCGTAGAACAAGAAAAGGAAGATTATATGCAGTAGATAGCAAAAAATATAAAGAAGAATATGAGGCAGAACTAAAAGAGGCAGCAAAAGTAGATATGTCCCGCTATGCAAGAGAAGAAAGAAAAGCAGCGGAAGTTAAATCAGCAGTTCAAAAAGAACAGATTAAAAGACAAGAGGAGGCAACAGCCCGAAGAAAAGGGTTAGCCAGAGTTGATATTTCTCAAATACCTATAAGGGAAAAAGTAGCAGAAAGAAAAAGAGCTGCAGAAATGGCAGTAAAAGGCAAAAAGGATTTGCCTTTATATGATTTTACTCCTTATGGGGTTTTATACAAAAAAGCTGAAGAAGTAAAAAGGGAAAAAGTAGCAAAACAAAAAAAAGCAGAAAAAGAATTTAAAGAAAGTCCGCTTGGGAGAGTATATGCAGAGCGTCCAGATTTACAACCAACTCTAACAGCTGCACCTAAAGGAAAGGAGGCCAGCAAAGAACCTCAAAGGAGGTTTATACAAGGATTAACACTTATCCCTCGTTCAATAAAAGCAGCTTTTAAGGGGGAAACAGTTGCAAAAGGAACTGGAGCAACCGCATTACTTAAATCGGGAACAAAAGAAGAACAACGAGCTGCAGCGACTGGGATAGCATTGCCCATCATCGCCACAACCGCAGTATTAAATTTAGGGTTGCCAGCTGTTGCAACGGCCACTGTTAAATTTGGCACTCAAGTGGCAGGCGTAGGAGTAGCAGGCGAAGTTGGAAAGATGGCTATGGAAGAAGTTTCTTATTTAGGTTCGCCAGCAGCCGATTTAACTTTTGCCCAGAGGGAATCAATCGCAAGAAAATATAAGCCCGAATTTGAAATGGCTGCTGCAAAAGAAAAAGGAAAAGGATTAATTGAAAGATTTGCCCCCGAAAAGTTCAAGCCAGAGGGAACATTTAAACAGACTTTAAAAGGGTATAAATTAACACCCTCAGAAATATCCGTTGCTAAAAGTAAGCAAGCAGGAAGACGTGGCGGAGCTGTAACTACTTTTATTGGAGCAGGAGTAGTTGGAGAATTAAGCGGAGCAAAAGGAGTTTTTAAGGCCTTAACCACTAAAAAAGTTTTAAGTGAGGGTCAAATATTCACTAAAGTATTTCCATCATTACTGAAAGCAGGAGCAAAAGAGGGAGCTATACAAGAATTTTATACTCAAAGATATAGTGGCACATTTAAGCCGTTTAGAGTCGGAGCTGCAGGTTTAATAGGAGCTGGAACTGCAGGGACTTTAGGGTCTTCCATTATAGCCAAAACAGTGACAAGCCCAAAAGTGAGCAAAATTGGTCTGGCAGGAGCATACACAATAGACCCAGCGGAACTTATATCTGATAAAATAGCAGCAGTTTATACAAAGCCGTATAGCGTTAAAATGGGTTTAACTGGTAAAAAGGTTAGGGTATTAACTAAAGTCCCTACTATCGGCGGGAAAACGCCCACAATCACCCCCACATCAACCTTTACTTCTATTTTTACACCAACATTAACCCCTACACCTACAATCACATCTACAATCACATCTACACTTACACCAACCCCAACACCAACCCCAACACCAGTATTTATACCGACCCCTACTCCTACACCCTCTCCTACACCCTCTCCTACACTTACTATCACGCCTACAATTACACCTACAATTACACCTACACCAACACCTACAATCACATCTACACTTACACCTACACCTATACCAACTCCAACTCCAACTCCTGTTTTAATACCTACTCCTGTTCCCACTTATAAGGGATTTTTTGCACCTTATTTTGGCTCATTAGGGGGTGGCGGAGGTGGATATAGAGGATTTGGTTTCCCTAAATTTAAAAAGCAAACAAAAGCATACACTCCAAGTTTAACTGCTGCAGCATTAGGCATTAAAGGAAAAGCAAGTAAAATGGGAGTATTAAGCGGATTGGGATTGAGGCCAATTCAAACTACTATAAAGAAAAGCAAACGGAGGAAATATTAAAATGGCAAAATGGAAAGGCAAATATGGCAAAAATCACCCTACAAAAGCAGGGCAGTTTAGAAGTAGCAGAGGAATAAAACAAGATAGAAATAACACCAGCGAGGAGGCTTGGGAGAACACCAAAATTATATCAAGTGCCAGATTAAATAAGATTAAACCATTAAATTTTAAATCATTGCGAAAATATTGAATATGGCCGAAGAAGAAGAAAAGGGATTTATGAGTGTTGGGGGGGTTTATGGTAATGAAAACGCCCTTAAATTAAGAATAGAAACAGACCCTCTTTTAGATAAAATAGAGGAGTTTTTAACAGGGCAACATACAGTATATACTAATGACGGAAAAGGCAATATGCTTGTTCAAAAAGTGCCTTTTGGCGTGCCATTAGTAAATAAAATAGGTTGCCAACAAATAATGCAATTATGTTCGCAAATTATAAACCAGCATTTAGTTCAGGGTAATTTAACAAAAGACGAAATTAATATGCTGATGAAAGATGTTAAAATGGATTTGGCTTGGGAGCTATTTGTAAATCATAAAGAATGGGGAGTTGAGCCAAGGAATAGAAAACATATAACAAGAACCATAGAAAAGACTGTGAGGGTCTTTTTAAGCCGTTGCAAAGATAATAAAGAACGGGAAAGTTATGCTCAAACTATGCGTATGCACGAAACTTCGCATATAGCACAAGAAAAGAAAGGTTTTAGCTTATTTGGGAATAAAAATAACAGGAACTCAGTAGAATATTGAGGGGGTTGGAAAAATGGAAGGAATGGGTATGGCAATAAAGGCACTTCAAATATTGGGGTGGGTTATTGGATTGGGCTTTTTGGGTGGTGTAAGTTATTATGCTTATACATTAGGAAAATATAAAATAAAATTTAGAATCAGAAAAATAACAGGAACTCACAACATAGTTATTGACGACAGAGCAAAAATAATAAAAATAGGAAAGAAAGGGAAATCGGTAACAAAATGGGCATTAAAGCGACAAAAAGAAAACATCCCAATTCCGCCCGACGAGGCAATAAGTATTGATAGCAAAGGACGAATGATAGTGGAGGCCTATTCCACTTCACAAGGCCAATATCAATATATAGTTCCAAAAGCAAGCGTTAAAACATTAGAGCCGTTAAACACTGACGATAAAAGTTTTTATGCGGAAGAATTTGCAGACTCTTTAAAGTATAAATCAACAGATTGGTCAGGAGTGATAATGATGGTTACGCAAGGAGTAATTTTAGTTACGGTTCTTGTTTTAGCGTTAATATTTGTTAATCAAATAATCGAACCAGCGGGTTTGGTTGCCGATAAGTTAGTTGCAGCGATAGAATCGGCCAAACAATGCCAAGCCATAGTTCCAATTAATGCACCATAATGAAAACCCTATATATAATATTTGGAATATTACTAATGGCAGTTTTAGTAGCAGCAGACTCTTGGACTTCACCCCCAACATCAGAGGGCATTAGTTTATGGCAACAAGATGGAGATGATATATATTACTATGGGGGTAATGTTTTAGTAGAAAATGATGATTTATCAGTAGAGTTATTAATTAATAATAACAGAACAGGAAATGGAGATGCTTTAATAAGTTTTCAAACTGATGATGATACTCAAATGGTTATTTGTTTTGATGACAGTGTTAATAGATTAGAATTTATAATGGGAAACGATTGTGATGACTATGCTCAAGCATATTTTTCAAGTTATGGATTTACTTTTAGTAAGGGTAGATTGAATTATAATATAGATACTATTAATCCTTATGATACTACACCATCTGTGGCTTATGGCAATTTTTATAGTGTTAGAAATTATTTTACTACAACAATTACTAATTTTGATATGGGACAAACAGGTCAAATAATTCATATACTATGTATGGATTTAGTTACAAGATTAAGTGATAGTGGAAATTTAAAGTTAGCAGGAACTTTTTATTGTGGTTCTTATGATACTATTACTTTAATTAATGATGGTAGAGATTGGGTTGAAATATCAAGGAGTAATAATTAAGATGAATAAGAAAATATTATTAGGACTTTGTATGATTTTGATAGTGCCTTTTGTTTTAGCAACATTTAATCCAGAAACTCACGTTTTTGCTGTTTATTATGATGAAAATATCATAACTAATAACGAGTTTATAGAATTAAATGATACTCAAATAAATAATTGGGTTGATAATATAGAATATGTGGGACAAATGTTTTTAGTAGAGGATATAGTTATGCTTTATTATATAAATACTTATGAAAGGTTTGATGATGATTTAGTAGTGCCTTTAAAAATAACTCAAGCAGTAGTTTATGATTTACCAACTTATATTGAATGTGTTAATGATAATAACCAAACCTATTGTGATGATTTGAAACAAGAACATTATGATAATAAAGTAATTCAAGCAGTAGAATGGGAATTAATAAGATTAGGATGGTTACAAGAGGAGATTTATGCCTATGAGGTCGGGGGGGACTATGACTAAAAATGAAAAAATGGATAATAATAATACTATTAATGATGTTAATACCAACCGCATTGGCTCAAATTTGCGGGGATATAGTAAATATAAACGCAAATTGTACCCTTATCTCGCCAGTTTTAAATTGCACCCCCAACTACACCGTATATTCGACAAGTGGGGATGTTTTAGAGGACGGGGTTATGGCAACTCTAAATGCAACAGCAGGCATATATTATTTCCAGTGGAATCTAAACGAGAGCGGAATAATAGATGTCTGCGATTATACAAGAGAAGTTCAAGTGGGGGGTGGAAATATGAGTGATTTAATAGCGATTGTTTTAGGTGCTATTGCGTTTTTATGGCTTTTAATAGCTATCAGTAAAATATTAAAAGAAGAACATACTTTATTAAAATTAATTTAACTACATCGGCGGTTGTATCAGGAGTGGGAGTGTTAGGTTATGCGGTTAATATAGCGGAGATAAATGGCTCTGCATTAGTTTATGACTCGACTGTAATATTATTTAATACCGCAACAACAATCCAATATTTATTTTTCGCTTATTTATTATTCTACTACTTATACAAATTAATGATGTATATGTATGGATATATAGCTAAAAAATGACCGAAAGACGAGTGCCTATGCAAGTTCCCGAAAAGTTTAAACGGCAAATAAGGAAAAGGGCGGGAGAAAAGAATAAAAGTATGTATGCCTTACTAAAGGAAATGACTGAAAATTTAGACGAGCCAAATGAAAGTAAAAGGAAGAAAAACCAAATTTTTAAATGGTAAAAAAGGAAATGCCATTTTGGATATTATTTTTATAGCCATATTTATATTTGGCTTTTCTCTATCTTCCATAATAGGATATAAAATATTTACAGATATAAATACAGAAATACAAGAGAGTGATAGTCAATTTAATAACCAAAGTAAAGAGGTGGTGGATGATTTACACGGGAAATATCCCTCTTTATTTGACGGAGCTTTTTTAGTAATATTGATATTTTTATGGATTGGAGCGTTGGTTTCGAGTTTTGTAGTAGATACGCATCCCATATTTTTAATGCTTACGATAGTGTTATTAGTATTTTGTTTGTTTTTAGCGGCAATATTCAGCAATAGTTATGAAAGCGTCACTGCAGACGACCAAATATATAGTTCTTCGACTGCGTTCCCCATTACTGACTTTTTAATGGGCAATTTATATATCATAGTTTTAGTTATAGGCCTCACAGTAACATTAGTATTGTTTGGCAAATTTGGAGGTGGAGGAGTAGGATGGCTGGAAAGATAAAATATTTATGGATATTTGTATTTTTATTAGTTATGCCTATGGCTTTTGCTGGAACGGGCGAAAGAATAACTTATATTGAAAGAGATACTTTTGTTCGTTCTAATGACGCTAATACTAATTTTGGAACTGAATCGGAAATGTATGTTAGATGTTATCCTACAGGGAATCACGAATTTGGATTTATGTATTTAAATAGTTCAGATTTAAATATAAATAATTTAGACCAATATTCTTTAATTTCAGCAGATTTATACCAATATGATGTCGGTAATTGGTATTATTTTGCTGTTGATGTTAATATTTATAATGCAACAGATATTGGTTACAATCACTCAAATATAACCTATAATAATTGGGAAAGTCAGGTTAATACGACTGGAACAACAGCAATAGAACAACAAGGATATGAGAATCAATATGTGGGATGGTATCCAACAGATATAAGTTCTTGGTTATCTCCTTTGGGTGCTTGGAATGGAATTTTATATTTTAGGGCAAGTTCTTTCAGTTGTGGTTCTACGGTTGGGGCTTATTATAATACAAGTAGAACTTCCAATGTTCCTTATTTAAAATTAAATTATGAGTATGGTTTTGATATTAATGCTTTAGACAACTACACAAAATATGGATACAACCAAACAGATATATCTAATTTTACTATTGATATGACTAATGGAACAACTACTTTAACTAATACTTCTAATGGAACAACTATAAATATGGGGGATTTAGTGGGTTTATGGAATATAACCTTATCACATCCAGATTATTCAAATGTAACTTATGAGAACTATAATGTAAGTTCAGATTTAACAGGGTATATGTATCAAACTCACCATCATTTTGAGAATACTTCGGAAATTGGAGATATAAATAGGTATATGGTTAATGATACTTATGTTGTTGAAAATTATGCTAATATAAATTATGTAGCCAATAATTATTTACAAATGAATGATGCTAATGGAGAATTTACTCACGGATTGTTTTTATTAAATATGAGTAAAAATATTAATGTTAATATATCTGAATTGTTAAGTTTTACTCAATATTATTATAAATATTATATTCAAAATGATAATCATAATGAAATAAAAAGATATGAAATGTTACCTATTCCTTGTGTAGCAGAAGCAGGGGAAACATCTTTATGGTCTGGAACTATGTATAATGTAACATATAATACTCGTCCAGATTTATTTTGTTCTGAGGCTATGTCTTCTGTTTATTCTGGGGGTGGTGGAATTGGATGGGTTGATATTTATATGGATTCTTCCGATATAACTTTTGATACTTTAAATATGTATAGGTATAGAGGGATTCAAGATGGTGGGGCAAATCCAGATATGGAGAAAGTGTATAGTAGTAAAAGTGGAGTAAATTCTCCTTATGCTCTCGTTGAATATACTTCAAACTTTACTATTGCAGTGATAGACGGATTTAGCGAAAACCCCTTATATAATACAACAGTCAATATTTCAAATGGGGACTGGTCAATTCAAGATTATTATAATAACACAAACACTAAAACTTATGGGTTCGACGAGGGGGTTTATAATATAACAGTCACAACAAAGTCGGGCTTAACAACACAAACAGAACTAAATTATGATTTAGCAACAAGTTCAAATTATTTCCAATTAGAAATAGCATTATCCGAATATGCTATTTTTAATTTAACTATTTATGATGAAACAACTGAAGATATAATAAACGAAAATTTAACTATCAATGCAATAGGCACGCAATATAGCGAAGAAAGAACTATCACGACTGGAAATTGGTATGATATAAGCGAAAACTTCAAGGCAGAGGAATATTGGTTTTCAGCTCAAGGAACTGCTGGAACAAATGGAAGTGATTGGGATTTTAGAACTTACTATATTAATTTTATGGATGTGGGAACTGGCCTAAATACTATTTATATGTATCTATTAAATGATACTCTAACAGGAGAAATATGCCTGAATGTTTATGATAATAGCGGGTCTGCATTAGCTGACACTTATATAGAACTTTTAAGGCATTATCCCTCCAATAATAGCTATAAAACCGTCCAAATAGCTAAAACAGACAACAACGGATATGCAACACTAATAGCAGTGCCAAATACAGTGGTTTATAAATACCTTATTAAAACCAGCTTATCAGCATCCGCCTCCTTTACTTCAAACCCTGCTTATTTAACCGATTCCTCTTGTTACAATATTTATTTAACTACTGGAGAACCAGTAGGCGTTGATTGGTTTAACTCGCAAGGAGTAGATTATTCTTATTATTACAGCGAATCGACTGCGAGTATGAATTATTTATGGGACGACTCAAGCAATAATGTCGCAAATGCCTGTTTAAAAACATATAGAATGGGGGTATTTAAGAGTTTAATAGAAGAAAGCTGCGTGAGTAGTGCAGCTGGCCAAATATCTCACACGGTTGATAATACTACGGAGGCCACATATACTTCCTATATGTATGTAACAATGGCAGACGATTTAAGTTATGAAATATTTATTGGAAGTTTTAGCCATACCATAGACCTACAAATCGCCTCCACAATAGGCACACTCGGGTTATTCTTGGTTATTTTAGTTATAATAACTATTGGGATGGTAGGTATCTGGAACGGTGGAGTGGCCGTTATGCTTACGGGAGTGGCTATATTATTGGCACAAGCAACTGGAATAATACTATTAAATTTTGTTTGGACTATTGGCATAATTGCAGTAGGAGGGATAATTATTTATTTAAATAAAGACTAAAATGGGAATGAAAATATCAAACTTTATAATAGCAATCGTATTAACATCATTAACCATAACTATATTTTTAAGCTCATTAACATCTATGATGTCGGACTATGGCGTAACATTAAACGCAGACGACCAAAGCGAATATGACGAGTGGTCAGTAATATTTGATAAAACAGACAATGTTACGGCCAATATTGATACGGTGCAGAATGAAACTTTTGCTATAAATCCAACGGGTTTGGCGGATATATTGGGGGGTTTTGTGGCCAGCTCGGTTGCTGCATTAAAAACCGCTTGGCAAAGTTTTGGTATCTTTTCAATATTAACTTTTAAAATAGCGTAAATATTAAGTCTTCCGCAAGTATTAGTAAATGCTTTGATAACTATTTTAATCATAGCGATAGTTATAGGTGTAATTATAAGCACAATGGTGAAAAAAGATGTATAATTTAACCGCAGTTCAAAATGCAACGGATTTAGCACAGTTTTTTGTAGCAATAAATAATCTCGGCGATGGGCTTTTTATGGCATTTTCCCTTATTTTAATTTTTGTTATAACTTTTATTGGCTTTAGGCGGGACGATAATTTAACCGCTATGCTTTATGCCTCTTATATGACTTCAGTTACTGCCATTTTTTTAGTTATAGTTGGCTTTATAGGGATTTTTACTATGATAATCCCCATAGTCATTATGGGTATCCTTATATTTATGAAAGTTATAAGTAGCGATAATTAGAACTATTAACAAAACCCCCTATTCTAACTAAAATGGCGGGGTTTTAGGTATAAATAGGGGTTTGGAATTGATTACGCCTCCCTGCCCATTCTAAAAGTAATACTTTCTCCCCTAAATTAATATTACTTTTTTTGAAGATTAAAAGAAATTTACAAATCTAAATCTTCGCCTTTGCTTTGGATTCTTAAAAATATCTTAAAAAATGGCTTAATTTTAGGGTCAAGTAATACTTTCCGACCTGAGTCCATTAACGCCTTAATAGTAGTCCCGTCCCTATCCATATTTAAAAACTTCTTACATTCTTCTAATTGTTCCCTTTGTTTGGGGTTCAACTTCAAACTAACTACATCTTGCTTTTTAGTTTGTTCTACATCATAAAGTCTGAATGGTTCTTTTTTTAATACCATTAGTTCCAACTCGCATAGTCTTTCAATAAGTTTTTAATATTCATACTACAATCATCACAAAAATGTTCTTCGCTATTAAGGATTAAATCAACAAAATTATGGCCTTTTTGAGTTAAACTTTTAGCGTTCTTTCTACAAGAGTCACATAGCCAATTCTTACTCTCTTTCCTTATCTTATTAACTGCTTTATTTATTTTCCTTGCGTTTTTTATCTTTTTCCAAATTTCCATTTTTCGCCTCCTTATGTTTTTGTTCTATATAATGAAGTTGATTTGCACCCATATCTATAATCTCCATAACTTGTTTTCTTCCTATCCATATTTTGTATGCTGCAATTATAACCATAACGCCAGCAAACCCCATAAGGCCGTTTAAAACGCCAAAATTCTCCATCAATATTATTAAAATCACTACATTTAAAATGGATATTATAGCGTGTTTAATCTTCAAAGTCATTCACCACTTTAAATATTAATAGACCCCTTTTATCTGCATAACGCATTAAAGCTCTAAATTTGCCAAAATAATAGGCCATATTTTCTTGGGCTTTTTGGGTTTCTATTGCTGCCATTTGTTTTTTTGGCAAACCTTTTGTATTTCCTTTATATTTAGCTTTTAAATGTGCTAAATCCTTAATTTCCCCTGCATAATCTCGGTTCTTCTCGCAAAAAGGTAATAATGCCTCTAATAAATCAACGGATTCTATAAATTCTTTTAATGCTCCGAGCGTTTTGGCTTTCGCACATCTTTCTATATGCATAAATAATATTTGAGCATAATCTATTTTATCAAAGTTATTAAAATTTGCCATAATTATGCCTCTTTATTTTTTCCGCCAACGCTCCAATTTCTTCTTTGTATTTTTCGCTTTTTACTTCTTTTTCCGTTTCCTTTTTATCCCGTCCCCACATATCCACACTTTCTAATTGTTCTAATATATTGTGGTTCAATTCTTTAGTATATGCCTCTTTTTTATCTTCATAGTTTTTTATTAATTTTGGACTTGGTATCCCTATCTTATAACGGCCTAAAACTTTATTAAGGCCGAGTTTAGGAAAAGTCCATTTTAAATCTCCTGTTTTTTGCTCTACTCTGGCCAAATGTGGCTTTAAATGGCACACTTTATTTTCTCTATCTATCCTAAAAGTTTCAAACCATAAATGAAATAGTTTTCTCGCCGTTATATCCACAAAACTAAAATTGGGGCTTGTAAATATACATATAAGGTTTTTATGCCTAAAAGTCTGTAACAAAAAGCCAAATATACGGTTGGCAATAGTAAGAGAGGAACGGCTATTCATCCCCACCCCAAATTCGTCAAATATGATAACCGAACCCCTCTCTAAATCCCCTGAGTTAATTCTACCCATAAAATCTTTCATTGTAAATGCACAATTCTTTATAGTAAAACGAGATTTAAATTTAGTGGATAATATTTGAGCCAATTTTAAAGCTGCATAACTTTTTCCCGACCCAGTCCCCCCAGTAATCATAATCAAAACATTCTGATTTCTATTTATTCTTTTAACCAACCAATCAACAAGTTTATCATTTTTCATATAAAGTCACCTAAATTGTAATTAACTGGGGAGCATTTAGTTTGGTATTCGGCCAATGTATTAATACATTGGCTTATTTCAGTATTAGCCAATAAATATCCTATTAATATGCCCAAACCCAAAATGCAAACTCCCCACACTAAATATTGGACTAATTGCAGTTGCTTTTCAATTGCTTTGATATTTTTTCCCATTTTAATTATAAGGCGGAGAGCAAGGAAAAAAGAGGTGTCCAAAAACCTTGCTCCCCTATCCTCAAGTGAGGAATTTAAAGGTATATGGGGAGATGAAATAAACTATTAGCGATGTTCCAATAGTGGCAGACCCCATTATACTTTCTTTATTCCCAAACTACTTGTTTAATACAATAATCCTCGTGTGTTCTATCTATTAAATTGAATTGGCAAGTCCCCCCTTTAAAAGCACAATCTGGGCAGATGGTATTATCTCCTTGCCTTAATTCTTGTGACGCACAATAATAAAAAGTGCTATTTGTATTTATTTCTTTGTGGCATATTACGCAAGACACTTTAGTTCCTTTTTTAATTTTTAACATCCAACTATAAATTTTTTCATTCCAACCCAAACTCATTTCAGCCATTTTATTTTACTTTCCTCCTTTCTTATCTTTTTTGCCTTATCTTTTAACTTCAATAACTTAATCTCCGCTTTAGTTGTTTCCTTTTCTAATTGAGCTAATGACTTTTGGTTTTTGCTTGGCTTTTCGTCTAATTTTACATATTGCCTTAAAAAGTCGTTAATTAAAGGGCTAACTTTTATTTTTTTAGAATGTAACTCCAAATAAACATCTGCGTCTATTGTAATATTTATATGTGTTTTCATAAAAATGTGCTGAGGATACCCATGACTTTAGTCGTGGGAGGAATCAGCACTCACCTCCGACAGTATATTTTGACATTCAGTTGGAACTTCGTTTCCCCAAGCATCCCAACCTTCTCTCCTATTTCTCGCAAATAATTCTACTCTGGGTAAATTACCCATTAATCTTTCTATTCGTGTATAGACCTCATCTGGTTTTTGTGAGTGTTTTCTTATTT
>Ga0114919_10002864_pt1 | contig 13935 bp, 10 predicted proteins | sample BlataG_FD_88682 | JGI IMG/M metagenome (GOLD analysis project Ga0114919, IMG submission 88682) | Deep subsurface microbial communities from Black Sea to uncover new lineages of life (NeLLi) - Black_00105 metaG | ecosystem: Environmental > Aquatic > Marine > Oceanic > Sediment | place: Atlantic... | reverse complement strand
CTAGCAGTCCGGTGCAAAACTGTAGCGCCGGACCTCCGAGTCCGGCGCGCCCGTGTTCATGGCGTCGAAACGTCGGACTCGGAGGTCCGACGCTACGGGACTTGCGCGTTCGAGGGGTTTTGCGCCGGGCTGCTAGGGGCTGATCGGAACTCGGTGGCCCGGGGGCGACACTCCCGCTGGGGAGCGCCGAGCAGCCGACGACGGCGCTGCTGGCGACGGCGTGCTAGCGCTGTTATTCGGACCTTTGCCAAGACAAGGGGGCAGCCCGTGTCCGTCCGCCAGTCGGGCTAAACCGCGGTCAGACTCCTGTTCCGCTCACACTATGGTCGATTGTATTGAATGATACCTGGGGGAGTGCGCGGTCAGCGAACATAACGACGACCGGCTAACGGGAAGGAAAGAGACTAGCGCTGCTTCGTTGATCCTCCGGTTGGCACCGAACTGGGGGCGCCTCATCCGTGCGGGACTCTACGGGGCGGGCAATTGGCATTGACCGTCACTGTTCTCGCAGCGCGTCAGGCCAGGAGCCTTACGATGCACCAGCAAACGGGTAACGGCTTTCGCAGTAACCGTCAGCGACACCTGCGCCGCGGTGGCACGATCGTATACGTTGCCATCTTTGTGTCAGTGATGTTTGGGTTCCTAGCCCTCAGCATTGATATGGGCCGGCTCTACGTGGCCAAGGCTGAGCTGCAACGGGCGGCGGATGCCGCTGCGCACGCGGCAGCTTGGCAGCTGCTGAATGAAGATCGTCTAAAGCCCTATATGCTGACAGACGTCTTCGACGCCGCGCGCTGCCAGGCAACGGAGATGGCTGCGGCGAACGACGTTCTGAATGCGGCCCCCATCGTCGATTCCTTGGAGGACGTGGTTATTGGACGCCTGAATGATCTGTCCGACCTTGAGGAGCCCATGTCCTTCGACGACCAAGACCGCTGGAACGCGGTGAGTGTGACTGTGCAACGTAACGCCGAACGTGGCGGCTCAATCCTGCTCTACTTCGCGCCAATCCTGGGCTTCTCAGAGAAGGACCTCGGGGCTCAGGCGACCGCCGCGTTCGAGGACGGCATCGCCGGGTTTGAGGTTACCGATCAGACCGGAAACGCGGAGCTGATGCCCTATGCCCTGAAGACCGATTCGTGGGACGATCTGATGTCGAGCCCCTATGACGAGTACAGCTACGACCCGGACACCGGTGAGGTCTCCGAGGGTCCCGACGGGATTCCTGAGGTGAACGCCTTTCCGGGAGCCGGGGGGGGCTGGCAGGTGGTGCCGGGGAACTTCGGCACGGTGGACATCGGGCCGGACAACAACAGCGCTTGGGACCTGAGACGCCAGATCCTGGAGGGCATCAGCGCGGAAGACCTCTCCTATTTCGGCGGGAGCCTGGAGCTCGGGGACGACGGGTACATAGATCTGAACGGGGACACGGGTATCAGCGCGGGCGTGAAAGACGCGCTCGAGTCGATCAAGGGCCGGCCGCGCGCGGTCCCGATCTTCAGCGAGGCCTGGGGACCGGGGAACAACGCCACCTTCCGGATAGTCGGGTTCGCCGGCATTCGCATCATGCACGTCAAGATGACCGGTGCTGCGAACAGCAAGGAACTGATCGTGCAGCCGGCCTTTGTCGTGGACGAGACGGCCATCGGAGGAGATTCGGGCTCCAGCTATTACGTTTACCGGCCGGTGCAACTCGTCCGGTGATCTGAATCACACCTGCATTTAGATGGCACAGCATGCAGGTCGAGTCCCAAGACCCGACGAACCGGGAACCAGCGAAGTACCGGGTCGGCGGACCCGACCTATACCTGCCTATTGGGCGTCGCGCGGCGGGCGAACCTTGAGGACCGGGGGCGTGATGGAGACCTGGTGGCCGGGGGCGACACTCTCGGTGAGAAACACCGAGCCGCCGACCACGGCCCCGTCGCCAATAACGGCATCACTGCCCAGGATGATGGCGTTGGCGTAGATGGTGACGTTGTTGCCGACCGTGGGGTGACGCTTGTAGCCGCGGATCAGCCGGCCGCGTTCGTCCTTGGGGAAGGACAGGGCGCCCAGGGTGACGCCCTGGTAGAGCTTCACGTTGTCGCCGATATCGGTCGTCTCGCCAATGACGACCCCGGTGCCGTGGTCGATGAAGAAGCTGCGTCCGATGCGCGCCCCGGGATGGATGTCGATGCCGGTACGGCGATGCGCGTGCTCGGTCATGATGCGCGGGATAAGGGGGACATCCAACTGGTAAAGCTCGTGGGCATAACGGTAGACCGTGATTGCCAGAATCGCCGGATAGGCCAGGATGCACTCGGCGGTGCTGGTGGCGGCGGGGTCGCCATCGTAGGCGGCCTGGACGTCCTCGGCGATGCGCTCGCGGACCTCGGGGATTCGCTCGACGAAATCGCGCGCCCGGTCGAAGGCCTTTTGACGGCAGGCGGAAAGGTCTTCGGGCGGCCCTTGGTCGCAGCGTTCCTGCTCGTGGCACAGGCACTGGACAGTCTCTCGGCAGAGCTGCTCAAACAGCCGCGGCACCAATTCGCCCACGTGATAGCTGATGTTGTGGGGCGTGAGGCCCATGCGGCCGATGTAGCCGGGGAAGGTCAGCTCCAGCAGCAGATCGCAGATGCCCACGATCGTCGCCTGGGAAGGCAGGTACTCCTTGTCGATGTGCTGCGTGCGCCGGTCGGCGAAGTAGCTGGCAACCAAGCGGTCCACCAGCCGCGGCAGCGCTTCGTCGAGCTGCTTGGTGTCCACGGTCGCTCCTTCTTACGGCTGCGGCACGAGCCGACCACGATGGTCGTAGCACTGAATCTGCACCTGATCCAATCCGAAGTTCGGGCCGGGACGGATCGAGATCGTCCGGTGGTGGCGTGTCTCGAACTCGTTAATCATTGCGCGTTTGCGGTTCTGGAGCAGATCGGCCACTTCCGGCGAGATCGACACCTCGACCGAGTGAATATGCTCGCGCGTCACCGCGAGCTGGAGCAGCCGCATCACGTCCAGGGCGACCGATTCGGCGCTCTTGACCAGCCCGGTCCCGCGACAATGGTGGCAATCCTGATAGACGCTGCGGGTCAGACTGGCCCGTTGCCGCTGGCGTGTCATCTCGACGATGCCGAACTCGCTCATGCGCAAGATCTTGGCCCGCTCCTTATGCTGCTTGAGATTGCGGATGAGCCGACGTTCGATCTCACGCCGGTGCGATTCCCGCCGCATGTCGATGAAGTCGCAAATGATAACCCCACCCATGTCGCGCAGGCGGAGCTGGCGGGGAACCTCATCGGCGGCCTCGAGATTGATCTTGTAGGCGGTGGTCTCGGCGTCCTCCTCCGTGCGGAAGCGACCGCTGTTGACGTCGATGGCAACCAGCGCCTCGGTCGGATCGATCACCAGCGAGCCCCCACTCTTGAGCGGAACGTGCCGCGAGTGGAGCCGCTCGAGCTCGGCCTCGATGCCGTACTTGTGGAAGATGGGTTCCGGCGCGTCGTACTCGACGACGGTGTCGTGTGAGCGCGGGCTGAAGATGGCCAGGAACTCGCGGGCGCGCTCGGCCACCTCCACGTCGTCCACCAGGATGCGCTCGATGTCGGTCGTGAAGACGTCGCGGATCGTGCGGATTACCAGGTCCGACTCGCGGTACACCTCCGCCGGAGCACGCTGGCTCTTGGTCCGCTTTTCCACGGCCTTCCAGAGCCGCGTGAGGTAGTTCAGGTCGGTCTGGAGCTCACGTTTGGTCCGGCCATCGGCGGCGGTACGAGCAATGAAGCCCATCTCCTCGGGCAGCTCCAACTCGCCCAACTGCTGACGCAGCTTGTGGCGGAGCTCTTCGTCCTCGATCTTGCGCGAGACACCCAAGCGGCGCATGCCGGGCATCATCACCATGAAGCGGCCCGGGATGGCCAGATAGCTCGAAAGCGTGGGTCCCTTGGTTCCGATGCCCTCCTTGATGATCTGGACGATGACTTCCTCGCCGCGACGCAGGCAGCGCTGAATGGGCGGGCGTCGGCGGCGCGGCGTCTTGCGGCCCACGTTCTCCGTCTGAGCCTCCCGATCCGGGAAATACTGCGGATGCAGGTCGGAGATGTGCAAAAACCCGTTCTTCCCCAGGCCGAAGTCGATGAACGCCGCCTGGATGCTGGCCTCGACGTTCGTGACCACGCCCTTGTAGATGTTGCCGACGTGGTTCCCCGCCGAGGCCCGCTCGAGGTAGATCTCCTCCAGCTTGCCGCGCTCGAGGATCGCGATGCGGCACTCCTCGCGCGGCACGACGTTAATGATCATTTCCTTCTTGACCCGCTTTGCCGCGGGCGGGGTCGCTGCCGGGGCTTCGGCGGCCGCAGGCGCGGGCTCGGGAGCCGGCTTGGCCTCGACCACCGCCGCGGGTTGTTTCGCCTTACCCCGACGACGAGCGCGGCGGCGCTTCTTGGGCTTTTCCTCAGGCTGTTCCGGCCCGGGTTCGGCGGGCGCGGCGGACTCCGGCTCCGGGGGCGCCGCCGCCGGCACTGCGGGCTCTTCCGCGGGTTGCCCCGGTTGCTGCTCCGCTGCCGCAGCATTGCCCACCTCATGCAGGGCCTCCGCCCGGCGCTTGCGCCGCAGACGCCGCTTCTGACTTGGCGAAAGCGGCGGTTCGGATGCCGGGGGTTGCTCCCCTTGATCCGGCGGCCCGGCGGCAGCCACGGCCCTCTCCTCGATCGCTTCGGCTTGCCTTACCGCCGGCAGAGATTCCTCCGTCTCCTCTTCTTCTGAAGGACCGCTCGGCTCAGGCGCTGCCGGTCCGGAGACGGCCGGCGGAAAGCGGATCACGATCGCATCCGCATTCGCCTCGATCTGCGCATCTGGAGAGAGTGGTATCATGGGTGGCGGGGTGACCGCGAGGGATTGCTCGGCGGCTTCGGAGACCGGCGCCTCGGCCGGCTTCGCTCTCGCCGTCGAACTCCGCCGTCGTCTCCGAGCCCGCTGCTTGGTGAGCTTCTTCTTGGTCGGTGGGGTGGCGTCACCCGCCGCTCCCGCTGCCGGCGCTTCCTTTTTCTCCGCCACAGGGGCGGACGAAGCCCCGCCTGCCGCGGCTTCCGAGTCGGGCGTTCGGCGCCTGGCGGCCCCCTTGGGCCTGGCCCCGGCTCGCTTGCGGCCGCGTCGGCGGGCGGGCTTCTTCTCGGGCTTCGCCGCTACCGGCTCGCCGATGGGTTTATCGTTCCCCTCTACACGTCGCACGTCCTGTTCGGCGGTATCGGCCGGGGCCTTGGCCGCGTCTTCAGGCGTCTCAACTGGTTTCTTCCTGGGCGTCCTCTCTGCCCGGCGGGTGGTCGTCGTCGTCTTCTTCCTTGCCAAGTCTCTTCCTTTCCGGAGCCGCAGGCCGCTGCGTGGGGCCCGTCAGCTCGATATCCCATTCGACCTCTGTCCGCCGGATTCGGTGGTTGTACCGGTCGGCGGCGAGGCCCAATGCCGTGAGAATCTCCGATGGACGGGCGGAGCGTTGCTGCTCATAGACCAAGCGCATTTGCAGGCTTTGCCCGTCCCAAACAATGTTTTCGATGTAGGGGCGGATGTTGATCGGGCGGGCCGGTCTGTTCGGGCCGGATCGGCGCATGACCCTGATCTCGGTTGCCGCCAGGAGCTCGCGAATCCGCCGCTCGAGCTGATCGCCCTGGGCGGGTGCCAACTCAACCTGGTAACTCACTCGCTGCGGATGCGGGGTGCCCCGCGGTGCCGGGGCGATGACGCGGCACAGCGTGCAGTTCGGCGGCAAGGCGCCCGCGAGCGTCTCGCACAATTCTGCCGGCGATCGCGGCTCGCACAAGTCGATCAGCGCCCATTGACAGGCCGAGGCGGTCCCCACGCTGCGCGGCAGCGGCAGCGCGACGCGCGGCAGCGGGTTGTAGCCCTGCGAGTAAGCCACCGGCCAACGCGCGCGCACCAGCGTGCGAGCAAGCATCCGCAGCTCGTCATGGTGCGAGAGGTAGCGCAGATCGCCCTCAAGGCCCAGCTCGACCGCGACGCGGAAGCGCTGTACGGGCTGGGCGGAGACCCGCGCGTCGGGCTGAGTCGGCGTTTGCGTCGCGCGCATCAGAACGCCTCCGGCATGATCTTGCGCGCCTCGCCCCGTAGGAAGTTGAGCACCTGACGACCGGCGTCAAAGCGCAACACCTTACGGGCCACCGCCTCGCAGTCCTCAATGCTCGTGGAACGAACCATCTTCTTGATCTCGGCGACATCCTTGGGCGCCATGGATAGCTGCCGCAGCCCCAGCCCGAGCAACAACTGCGTGTAAAGGGGTTGCCCGGCCATTTCCCCGCACAGGTTCACCGTGACCTTCCCCTTGCGCGCAGCGCGCACCACCTCCCGAACGAGCTTGAGAACGGCGGGGTTGTGCGGCGTATAAAGGTGAGCCACACGCTCATTGGCCCGGTCCACCGCCAAGGTGTACTGCGTGAGGTCGTTGGTCCCGATGCTCAAGAAGGAGACCTCTCTGGCGAAGACGGAACTGAGCATGGCAGCCGCCGGCGTCTCGACCATCATGCCGATCGGCACATCCCGCCGGAAAGGCACGCGCTCCTCTTCCAAGTCCTCCATCACGTCAGCCAAGGTGGCCTTTGCCTGCCGAAGTTCCGTGAGCGTGGCGATCATCGGGAACATGATGCGCACGTCGCCCTCGGCCGTGGCGCGCAAGATCGCGCGCAGATGGATCTTGAACATGTCCAGATGCTGCAAGCAGTAGCGCAGCGAGCGGAGCCCCAAGGCTGGGTTGTGATCGTGCTGGAACTCCAGCCCGTCCATCATCTTGTCCGCCCCCAGGTCCATGGTGCGGATCACGACCGGCTTGGAGTTGGCGTGCTGAACCGCCTCCCGGAAAACCTCGTACTGCTGCTCTTCGGTCGGCAGGCGCTCGCTGGCCAGGAACAGGAACTCGGTGCGGTACAAACCGATGCCTTCGGCTCCGAGCTCCATCGCCGTGCGCGCTTCGCTGGCCAACTCGATATTGGCCAGCAGCGAGACGGTCACGCCGTCGTGGGTGACCGCCGGCAGGTCGCGCAACCCGGCCAGCTCCATCTCGAAAGCGTGGTACTCGCGCTGGTCCGCCCGGTAATCCTCGATGGTCTCGTGGTCAGGATTGGCGACCACCACTCCGTGCGTTCCGTCGATGATGACCGTCTCGCCCCCGGTCACGTCGCTGGTCACGTCGCCCAGCGCGACCACCGCCGGGATGCCGAGCATGCGGGCGATGATCGCGGTATGGGAGGTCTGGCCGCCGACGCTGATGGCAAAGCCCAGGATGTGCTCGCGGTTGAACGAGACGGCCTGGGAGGGGGTCAGGTCGTGGGCAACGATGATCACCGGCTCGGTCAAGCGGGTGATGTCCTCGCGGGCCCGGCCGAGGATGTGCCGCAAGACACGCCGCTCGATGTCGAACAGGTCGCGCACACGCTCTTTGACGTAGGGGTCGACCACCTCGCGGAACTTGCGCTGCTGGCGTTTCATCTCTTGCCCGAAGGCATAAGCGGCGGTGTAGTGGTGCTCTTGAATCACGGTCACCACGGCAGCGCGCAGCTTGGGGTCGGCGCTGAACATCTCGTGGTAGTTGAAGATGGCCGAGGTTTTTTCGCCGAGTTTGCGGGCCGCCGAGGCGCGTAGCTCGGCGACCTCCTGGCGAGCCGTTTCGATGGCGGCGTCGAGCGCCTGGATCTGCGCGGGGACCTGCGCAGGATCGATGGGCCGGCGTGGGATCAGGTACTCTTCCGTGTCGAGCACCAGAGCCGGGCCGATCGCCACGCCGGGCGACGCGCTAATGCCTTTTTTCCTAATCATGAGCCGCGGGCACCGCGGCGTTTGCGGCCCCGGCAGCGAGTGCGGGCCGCAACTACCGTCAAATCTCGTTTCGTTTGGTCCGTGCCGTTACGTTTCGTTGAACCCGGCCTCGATCAGTTGAATCAGTGCCGCGAGGGCCTCCTGGGCGTCCTGGCCCTCCACGATGACTCTCAAGGCGCAGCCCTGCGTGGCCACGAGCATCAACAGTTCCATCGGGCTGCGTCCGTCGGCCTTACGGCCCTGGCAGTGAACCGTCACCAGCGCTTGAAAACGCGCCGCCGTATCGACGAACTGCATGATCGGCCGGAAGTGTAGTCCTTCCCGGTTTGGAATGACCACTTCTCGTTCGAGTGCCACCGATGCTTCCGATGCATTCATACCGCGGCCCACGCTTTCCGGCCGCTATCCGGGACTAGCCAACCAACTGCTTCTCATCCGCCTCCTTCAGCAGCTCATAGATCTTTTCCGCGCTGTCAGACTGCCGCAAAAACCTGCGGAACTTCTCCTGTTGCAGGTGCCGGAACACCAGGTCCATGGCACGCAGGTGCTCCTCCGGGCGGTCGGCCGGGCTCAAGATCAGGAACACGGCGTAGACCGGCTCGCCGTCCAGCGAGGCGAAGTCGATCCCGCGGCTGGTGCGCCCGATGGCGGCCACCGCCCGCGGCAAACCTTCAACCTTGGCATGCGGCGCGGCAACCCCCTTGCCGAACCCGGTGGTGCCCCGCGTTCGTTCGCGGGCGATGATCGACTTGACCACGCTGTCAACGCTCTTCTGGTTGATCAGCTTCGCGTCACTGAGAAGCTGCACCAGATCCCGGACTGCGCCGGCGCGGTCGGTGGACTTCAGCTCGGCGATGATCGCGCCGGGCTGTATTAACTCACCGAGCTTCATCGGCTCCGCACTCCGTTTGCCCCCCGTTTAGGAACTCTGACCCTGGCTCGACGACCGCGGGGGATGCTTGCGATTGCGGAGCTTCTCCTTGTGACGCCGCAGTTGCCGTTCGATCTTGTCCAACAGTAGGTCCATCGCGGCGTAAACATCCTCATGTTGCTCGCTGGCGACGAAAGGCTGGGTTCCGTCGGTGTGGACGATAATCTCGGCCGTATGCCGGCCGTTCTTGCCGTCCAGAATCACCTCGATGGCCTGGATGCGGTCGTAGAAGCGAACCAGGCGCTCGGACTTTCGCCGGCAGTACTCTCTTAACGCGTCACCTACGCCCATGTGGCGTCCGGATACCGTTACTTGCATTGCGCCTTCTCCTATCCAAGATGAATCCCCTGACCCACGACAATCGGTTGCCTGCCGGCGGCACGCGGGATCGGCCATCCGTACCCGCAGCCGCGGAGGCAACCGCCAATTGGGTTGACAGGCTTCCGTGCCCGACTTGGCGACGGGAGCGCGCAACAATGAGATTTCAGGACCTGCGTATGTCACTGCTGTACCCTCAATGTAAACGCCCAAGCGGGCAGCGTCAAGCAGACTTGGCTTTATCGGCCGGTGGGATTGAGCCGCGGCGTGGTGCGACGAGCCCCGGGGCCACCGGCTTCTGCCCCGTGGTGATGCCAGCTCAGGGCTGATCCTTAGCGAGGCCAAAACAAGCTAAACTATTGTGAGGAAAGCCGTTACGTCGGTTGCAAGCCCGCGCGGGCCCCGTCTGGGGCAGGCTACGCAGACTCGCGCCGGATCAACTGCGGTGCCACTTTCACGGTCTGGGGCGCGTCCAGGCGGGTCTCGCCAAGCCGCTGAAAGAGGGTCTCCGCGGCACGACGGCCGATCTCCTCGCCGCTGAAGTCCACCGTCGAGAGGCGCGGCCAGATCCTCGCCCCCACGTGCTCGTTGCCCTGCCCGAGGATGGCCACATCGCGCCCGGGCACTCGCCCCGATTGCAGGCAGAGCAACATCAAGTCAACGGCCAGGAAGTCGTCGCCGGCGGCAATCGCCCGCACCCGCTCGAGATGTGGCAGAACGGGAGCGAGCCGGGCCGTACCCGGTTCAGCGTCGGCGGGCAACCGGACGATCGCCGCGTCGAGATCGACCCCGTGCTTGCGCGCGATCTCGCGGAAGCCCTCGAGCCGCTCGCTTGCCCCTGGCGAGCCGGGGGCGTGGACGTAGAGGATATCCCCCCTACCGTCGCGGAGCAGATGGCGGGCAACCAGTCGGCCCGACTCGGCCTGATCGGGTGTCAGTACATCGCAGGAGATGCCGCCAAGCGGCCAGCAGGACGCCAAGGCACGGACGTTCAGCGCGTCCCGCACGGCCTTGACGCCCGAGCTCCCCAGCGGAGCCACAATGAGGGCACAGTCAATGCGTTCGGCGCCGAGGGCCTGGAGCCGGTCGGCAACCGCCCGGGGCTGGTCGTCGAGCTCGGCGACCTGGACGGCGTAGCGTTCACGCTGGGCGCGTGCCAGGACCCCGCGGAGAACAGCAGTGGTGAAGGCCGACCGCAGATCATCCAGCACCACGGCGACAGCGTAGTTGCGACCGGTGGCCAAGGAGCGTGCCGCCTGGTTAGGAACGAACTTGAGCCTTTGGCAGGTATCGAGAACGAATTGTCGGGTTTGCGGGCTGATGTCCGGTTTGTCATTCAGCGCGCGGGATACGGTTCCGCGGGACAAACGGGTGGCCCGCACAATGTCCTCGATGGTGACCTTGGCCATCCCGGCCCCCTACGCTCTTATGACACGACGCGTGCCGAAGACCACGCCGTCAAGATAAGACTCGATGATACCTCCACGACCAGCGTCATTTTAGCCGTAACCCGGGTGAGTGCAACGGCCAACCATCGGCGACGACCCTCAATTCCACGCGTGACCGGAACGCCGGAGCGGATTGACCTGTGGCGGGCAGACCGGCCTCGAGACAGGGTGGCAGCAGGCGGGCGCACGGAACACGCGAAACGCAGGTTGGCCGCAAACGACAAGGTCGGGGCGGCTAATCCGGGCCAATCAGCTCGTTGAACAAGCGCGGCGCGTCCTGCATGCCCGGGGTGGAGCCGCCGAACACCGGGGCGAGCGAAGACTCGTCGAACTGCAACGGCCCCGTAATGTCGGCACCTGCGTCCATGATATCCGCGTTATTGCCGGTCGTCAGGTGCAGCCCCAACAAGAAGCCGATCTGCCGACCGGCGACGGTCCCGACCAACGCCTCGGTTAGCCCGAAGGCGTCCTCAAGCGTGTCGGTAAAGACGATGGCGTTGCCGGTAAGCGTGTTATTTCGAGCATCGATGTGACCGGGGAAGCCGTACTCGGTCTGCAGCGCCTCCAGCGGGCGGGCGCCACCGAAATAGACGGTGATGTATGGTGGGGTCGGCGCGGTATCGGTCACCTCGACGTCGAAGCCGGCAAAGAGGTCTTGGATGCGGCTGCGGACCAGACTGCGGAACCCAGGGTCGCCGGACTTGAAGGGCGTAACGTTTACCCCGGGCAAACCGCCGACGGAGATCGTCCCGGAGTAATCGAAGTTCAGGAAGATCCGCTGCTGTCGCCTGAGCGCCCCGACGCCGCGCGCGACACGGAAACTCACGCTCCGCGCTTCGGCGTTGGTCGAGTCTCCCCGATCGATCACCACATAGAGGCTGGAGGTGTTGTGCCCGGCGATGAGCTTCAGCTCGGAGTTGAACTCCACCTTCGGCAACGACTCGATGACCATCGTCGCCCAACGGTCCGGTTGCCCGGAGAACCAGGCGAACATCTCCTCAGTGGCGTCGATGATCAGCACGCTGAACTCGTCGTCTTCGTAGAACTCGCCGAACCCGGGTACCGAGAGCAGGCTGGCGTAGAGCCGGTCGCCCGTGCTCAGCGGGCCGAGATCGAAGATCTGGCGATCCGTGCCGGGATGCACGACCACGCTAGCTTGGTCGTTCACTAGCGGGATTCTCGGGGTGGTCGCATCGATCGTAGCGGTGAACGGAGCGATCACGTTGATGACTGCCGCCGCGTAGTCCCGTTGGGGTGGGGTCCGATCGGTGCGCACCTCCGCCCAGAGGTAATACTGTCCGGCGGCGACATCCTGCCCGTCCAGCGCGGCCACGTTCTTCAGCGAGAGCGCCGCCGGTATGACGATGTTCAAGTCGTTGCCGTTGGGCGGGTCGGTATCCAGGCGGATATCATTCTTGGCAGCCACTGCTGCCAGGATGCTGAGGCCATCGGGCGTAAAAGCCACCGCGCTGATCGGGGAGGTGCAGGGCTGGCTCGAGCGTGTCAGGTGGCCGCCGGGTTCCTCGTATACCGCGAGGGGCTCGAGCGTGAACTGCTCCTGCCCGGTGACCAGATCCCAGACGCGGCCCACACCGTCGTTGCCGCCGGTCACCGCCAACAACCCGTCCGGTGAAAACGCGACCGAAGCGATGCCCACGCCGGCGCCATTTATGAAGGTCTGTCTCAGCTCGCCGGCCAGGGTCCAGACCCTGGCGGTGCCGTCCGCGCTGCCGGTCAAAAGGACGCTGCCGTCGGGGGCAAAGGCGACGGCGGTGACGACGTCGGTATGCCCGTTGAGGGTGACCACTTCGGCTCCGCTGGTAACGTTCCAAACCCTGGCGGTGTTGTCCGCGCTGGCAGTGGCCACGAGCTCGGGATCAGCCGCCGAGAAGGTGACCGAGCGCACGGCGAGATCGTGCACGAAATCCCGCAGGATGGAACCGTCGCTCAGGTTCCAGAGGATCGCGTGGCGATCGTTGCCGCCACTGAATACCTGATCCCCGTTGGGGGAGAAGTCCACGCTGTTGACGCCCGCCGCGTGGCCGGCGAACTCCCGCACCAGCGCCCCCTCGGCCCGCTCGCGCACAACCACGGCACCGTCGGCCTGCCCATAGACGAACGAAGCACCGTTCGGGGCAAACGCTACCGAAGTAACCGCCGCCGAGACCGTGTACTCCTGTTCGCGCACGCCGGTCACGGCGTCGTGCAGCCGCAATGTACCGTCTTCACTGGCAGTGAGGATCCAAGTTCCGTCGGGCGAGAAGGCGGCGGCGTTCACCGCATCGTCATGCCCGGTAACGGTGAGCAGCGTGGAACCGGTGTCGGCATCAAACACGACCGTTTGCGCCTGGCAGAAGTCCGTGTCGCCGTCGAGCCCCGCGCGGAGGGTATACGGCACCCCGGGCTCGACCTCGAAAACCGCCTGCACCCACAGCGGCGAATCGGCCGAAACGACGACGTTGGGAATCTCGGGCGGCGGAACGCGAACCTCGATCTCCGGTTCGCGGATGCCGATGGAGATGATGACCTCATCGCTCCCGGTCACGCCCTTGTCGTCGGTTACGGTGAGCTTCGCGTGATAGGTGCCGGCGGAAGCATAGGTGTGTGGGACGGTGACGAGGAATTCGCGCGAGCCGTCGCCGAAGTCCCACTGGTACTCGACGATCTCCCCGTCGAGGTCAAAGGAGCTTGACCCGTCGAAGTTGATGACGGCGGGAGCGGATTCGGCGCTGCGTCTGTCCACCACAATACGTGCGACCGGTGCCTCGGTGACGACGATGATGATGCTCCGCGAGCCCTGCGCACCCTGTTCGTCCGTCAACGTCAGCGTGACCGTGAAGTCGCCGGTGGTCGTAAACGTGTGCGGCGGGGAAATATCCTCGCTGGTCTGCCCGTCGCCGAAATCCCATAAGCGGGCCACGATCAGCCCGTCGTCCGTGCTGCCGTCGGAGCTGAAGCGAACGGTCAGCGGGGCGACGCCGCGGACCACGTCGGCCACAATGATCGGCGTGGGAGGCAGGTTGAACAAGATACCGGCGGCACCGTCCCCCACACAGCCCGGAAGGCTGAACTGCACGAGGGCCAACGGGGTCGCCAGGATCGCGAGGACCATCAATCCAATACAGCGTGGACGCAGCATACCAGGCTCCTCAGCCAGACGGTTCAGGACTCCGGTAAAGTATGGGACCGACGAAAAGTCGCATCAAGGGCTTGTCGGAAGATAGTACAATCAGGGTGGCTGGGGCCGCGGGCGGGTTTTGCCGCCTGGCGCGGCTCTGGTCAGGGAAACGCCGATGTCGCAGCATACCCGATTCCTGGGCTGGATGGTCGTTTTTGCCACGTGTGTTGGGGGTTGCCCACCGGTGCTGCAACCCGACGGTGGCGGTTCCACCCCGGCCGCCGATGGGTAGGGCAACAGCGGTTCCGGCGGCTGAACGCAGG